>Ga0315274_10009094_pt1 | contig 14377 bp, 11 predicted proteins | sample YL17G02_20_MG_FD_203700 | JGI IMG/M metagenome (GOLD analysis project Ga0315274, IMG submission 203700) | Sediment microbial communities from Yellowstone Lake, YNP, Wyoming, USA - YL17G02_20 | ecosystem: Environmental > Aquatic > Freshwater > Lake > Sediment | place: USA: Wyoming | collected... | reverse complement strand
TAAGAGACAGCCAGAACGCTACGAGGCGCAGCCTCCTCATCGGGCCCTGATCCTCTCCTTTAGTGCCTTGCCGGCCTGAAACGCAGGGAACCTCGCTGCCGGTATCTTGATTCTCTCACCGGTCTGAGGGTTTCGCCCTTCTCTGGCTTTTCGCTTCCTGGTTTCGAAGGCTCCGAAACCCGTAATCTGGACCTTTCTCCGGCGCATGAGTTCGTCAACGATGATCCCGCGTTTAGGTAGGGTGCTGAAAAGAGCATCTATGGACGCCTTGGCATCCTTGAGAGAGAGTCCGGTTCTCTTGGCAAGCTCCGCCGCGAGCTTCGTCTTGCTCATACGATTTACCTCCAGAAAACGTGGGACGGAATGGGGCTCCGAAATGGCCTACTCGCAAGGTGAACGGAATTACGCTATAACATGGCGGAGTTGTTGTCAACACGTTCAGCAGATGAAAGAAACGCCCCGGCCCCAGGGAAAACGACTTGAACAAAGAGATTGACGCTTCCATCAGAAGACCCTAGCGGATTGCAGTTCCGCGCTCCAGATAGATTTCCTTGTGAGCCTTGATGTTTATCTTGAAGTAGTACTCCCACCTTTGTCCGGAGAACCTTCTTATAAAAGAGGCCTCCCAGCAATGCAGATCTCTGTAGAGTGAGAACGTCTGGCTGATGATGTCCTTTTGCTTCAGGTCATAATGAGCGGAATATTGAACTCGCCAGTTGGGAGAGAGATAGAACCCCGCGTTGCCATCGACCCAGTAGTTTGCGCTTGCTCTGTCCTGACCGCGATTATAGCTAAAGGTGAGGGCGCCCTGCAGAGGGGGGAGCGCGATGCTCTCTTCACTGGTGCCCTCGTCGACTCCCTCTGCTGTGCCTTTCTCCGTCATAATCTCTTCTCCGGGAGCCGTCTCCTGCGGTTGCTCCTCACGGCTCACCTTTCCGCCGGTCTGGAACGAAAGGTAAGAAACAAAGCTCATGCTGGTCATCCGGCGCGTCACAGGATCGTGTGTCAGAAAGAGCTCCGAAGAAAGGTTGTTCGCCGGCTTCAGCCTCACCGACGTGTTTATGTCCGAAAAGGCCTGAGATTTGTGTCTTTCTTTATAGAGAAAGTCATAGGAAGTAGAAATGCTAAAATCCAGAAGATCGTCCAGCTTTATCACTTTGTCTTTCCATTTCAACTTTGCCTGGACACGGTTGCTCAGCGCCAGGGAAAGAAACTGACTCTTGCTCCAAGAAGTCGAGATCGAGCCGAAACTGGGAAAACGGCTTCTTCTCAGACCGAACTGGTCGACGTAACTGTACTGCGGAAAATCGGGTTGATAAGAGAATTGGAGACTGGGCGACATAGAATGCCTCAACCCGTTGAGCGGACCCAACTTTGGCATGAAGACGCGGTAGAGTGTGGCGCTTCCTCCGACCGAGGCACTCCATACCCCCGAGCGTTCATACTTGTTTCCCAGGACATCCTTGTCGTACCAATTTTCGACGTACGAAAAACCGGGAGAAATGTTGAGCATACCAAAGAGCTTTCTTGAATCTCTCAGGTTGAAACGCGTGCTCATCCCGGTATGCGTGTCCTTGGTCGATTCGTACACTCTGGACTCCGAAACGAACATGGAAGATGCGCTGAGATACGTGCTGCTGAGCCAGGGAAGCCGACCCTTGTCCTTTCCGCCTTTGGAAGCCCTCCCGATCGTCTTGCTCTGCAAGGACAGGCTCACCCTCGGTCTTAGCTCCCATCTCTTTAGCTCGTCAATGCCGTTCGTGGGGTCAGTGTTCATGTAGTCAGTTCTGTCGTAGGCACTGGTTAGCTGGGCAGAAGCCCAGCGCTTTGTTAGAGACATCTTTGACCGAAGTATTCGGTTCACGCGCTCCTCAAAATCTCTCCCCAGTCCCCTCTCGAGTCTGTAACTCTTGTCGCTGACGAAATCCCCTTCCATCGAAAGATCCAACCCCTCCCCGAGCTTCTGAAGATGACTTCCTCTGAAGTCCCACTGAGACTTGCCGATTGCGTCATTGCGCGAATAAGAAGTGTTTACGTAGCCTGAAAGCCTGTAACGTACCTGGTAGCGCCCCTCCAGATACCCTATCCAACGTGGTTCCCTTTCGAAGTAGTCAATCCAGGCCGTCGCGTCCGCATAATCGTTGACGGCCCAGTAGTAGCCCGCGTTTCTGATAAAACGCCCCCTGTTTGAGCTTATGCCAAATTCTACCTGAGGGATCAGAAAGCCCGAGTGCCTGCCTGGTTTTATGGGAAATACATAGAACGGCAGTGCCAAAACAGGGATTTTCCTCACGTAGAGAATCAGCGGTTTCGCGATCACCTTGTCATTGATGTAGACCTTCATCCGGTTACTTGTAAAGTGATAATGCGGTTCCTTGAGCTCGCACGTTGTGTAGTCGCCAACCTTCACGTTGAGGACTTTGTCCCCTACCTTCCTGATCTGGTCGCCCGTGTAGAATCCTTTCAGGAATCTTGTGCGTCCGTCAAATATCGTGCCCCTCGCGCTTTCGAGTGAATACGTCATCCTATCGCCCGTCACTTTTTGGTCGCTTTCCCAGAGAATGGGCTTTCCAGTTGCCTGAAGACTCTGCTTGTCCGAGTCAAACTCGACCTGCTCGGCCACCAGTTTGAGGTTCTTGTACTTGAGCTCTGCTTGTCCAGTAAGGTTTATGAGATGCTCATTGATGAAGAACTCTATCTTATTGCTCGAATACTCGACCTCTTCTTGTTTAAAGGTGTCGCCTGAGGCAGTCGAGAAATAGTATTTCCCCGACGTTCCTCCCTCGAACGTGGCCTTGTATGGCTTCCTGTCTTTAACCTCTAGATGCAGCGTCTCACCGCCTGCCGTGTTCCTGGTGGGCTTGTTTTCCGCGGCGGAATAATATTCGCTGTGCGCGTGTCCATAGACAAAAACCTCTTTGACCTCTTCGTTCTCCAGCATGATGCGTATGGAATCTCCACGCACAAGACTCGTCTCGGCTGCTTGACCCTCTGGCGCCCTGTAGAAGACTTGAGCGTCTCTGAAGACTTTGACCGTGCGAATCTGGTCTCCATCCGTGTATAGCTCGAGCGAATCTCCCACAATTTCCCCTTCTTTATCCCACGCGCGCGGCTTTCCTGACAGCGCGGCCCTGTTCTCGTCCCTGAAGAACTCGGCCAACTGGCACGTGGCCTCCATGTCCTCTCGGTTTATGTCAACGCTGCCTCTGGCCTTGAAGATGTTCTTGTCCATCAGGAACTCCATCTCCTCGCCAACGACAACTGTCTGTTTCCCCTGTTTGTCGCTTGAAACAAGTTTGGGACTCGAAGTAACCAGCGCCACTTTTGTTTTTCTGTTGTACAAGACGTTGCCGCCTGTCACGGTGGCCTCGTTGGGTCTGTCAAAGGCAACGACGTTACCGGTTGCCTCGACCAGCTCGGTGTCTCTGTGGTAGACAATCCTGTCCGCGTCAATCTTCCGCGTGCTGTCAACCATCGTGACATTGCCGGATACCACGGCAACGTTGTCCCCTCTGCGAAACTCGGCCATTGCACCGGTCAGGGTGACGTCGGCGTTCTTGATGTTGACGTTTTCCTGAAGTGTCGCGACCTGAGTCCCAAGAGAATAGGTGGCCCTCCGCGCGTTCATTATCGTTTCTCCATCGATTATCTGGACACCACCGCCAAGCGTGGCCATTCGTGAATTGCGAAAGTAAATCCCTGTCGCGCCGGTTGCAACAGTGGTGCCGTGTACAATGCGGACATTGCCTTCGAGAAGAAGAAAGTCTTCTTCCGTTCCCGCTTTACCTCTCAGGTTGTCAGCGAAGATGTCAAAGGGAACCTCTTCCTCGGCACGAAGAGTGTCTCGAACAACACCGGTTGCAACAGGTCTCACGGGAGGTGCTTCGGCAGGCTCTTGCGTGGAATCCCTAACCGCACTCTGATCGGGCTCTTGAGCCAGCCCTATCGCAGTAGATAGCAAGACGAACAGACAAAGACAAAGGCAGAGAGACGGGCAGAGGAGTTCAGGAAACCGCAGTCCGCGGGAATGTAAAACAGAGCGGAGCCGTTCGTACATCGGTTAGCTTCCCTCGCTCCTCAATGCTATCATGGCCGCCCCAATGACTCCCGCGTCGTCACCGAAAAGGGCAGAAACTATCTCGACGCACTTGCTCGAAGGCGCCATCGCTCTGCGGGTCACGGTAGCTCTTATCGCTCTGAAAAGGGGCTCGCCGGCGTTTGACACTCCGCCACCTATCACCACGATCTCCGGGTTCAGGAGGTTTATTACGCCGGCAAGGGTTATCCCAATGTATTCCCCGGCTTCGGCAAACACCTTTTCTGCGATCTCATTACCGTCTTTCGCAGCCTCCCCGAGGTCTCTTGCGGTCAGATCGTCAAGGGATGAAAGACCCCTTGCGAGCCACTCTTTCTGTTTACCCTCTTCCTCTATCAAAGTTCTGGCTCTGCGCACTATTCTTCCGCTACCGGCAAAGCTCTCAAGGCAACCTCTGTTGCCACATGCACACAGAGGACCGTCGGGATCGATTGTGACATGGCCAATCTCTCCGGCGAAACCGCAACTGCCCGTGAAAATCTCACCTTTGAGTTTGAGTCCTCCGCCTACTCCGGTCCCCAGCGTGACGAACACAGCGTTGTCCAGGTCTTTCGCCGCCCCGTAGAAACCCTCGGCCACACTAAAAGCATTGGCATCATTATCCAGCTTGACCTTGACGCTGAGTGCTTGAGAGAGGAGGCTCACCACGGGTACGTCCCTCCAGGTGGAAAGATTCGGCGAGACCCTGACGACTCCCAGACCCGCATCGATCAGTCCCGCGCACCCGATGCCTACTGGAGGTATCGTTGCTTGCACTTGAGACCCGATTTCTCTCACTGCACCAGAGAGTCTCGCTATGACTGCCTCGGGTCTGTCTTTCGAACTCATGGGGAGGAGCCGTCGGACGAGAACTCTTGGACCGTCGGCCACCAGAGCAATTTTGATGTTGGTGCCGCCGATGTCCACGCCCACTGCAAGGGTGCTTCCGGGAGAGATAGGCATACCGAGGTCTCCGAGGGCACGAATAACCGATCGACTCACGAACGTAACTTTCTTGGGACAAAACGTCTGCGGCGCGGACTCAAACCGGCCTTCCTGACGACTCGCCCCGCGGACACCTTAGCCTTGAGGAAACTTGAGTTTTTCCTCGCTTCTCGAATCAAAAACGTGTGTCCGCGAAATGGGTACGAATAGCCTTACTGACGCAAGCCGCGCTGGAATCCCTTCGTCTGTTGCTTTGTAGACCAAAGGCGTCCTGCCCACGCTGACGTGCACCACAGCTTCGTTTCCGAGGACCTCAACGAGGTCCACGATGCCTTGACCCAGTTCCAGGTATCTTGTGTCAGCGGATTTTTCTGCGACAATATCCTCGGGTCTCGCACCCAGGCTCACGTCGCCATGAGGACAGACCTGCCTGACGTAGGTGAACTCCGAAGGGAGCTCGACGGCCAAGGAGGAGGACCTGAACACTAACTTCCCGTCGGCCTCCGCGATCTTCCCTTCGATAATGTTCATCGAGGGAGTCCCGATGAAGCCTGCAATGAACCTGTCGGCGGGGCCACGGTAGACTTCAAGGGGCCGATCAACCTGTCTCACGACTCCATTGTTCATCACGGCTATTCGTTGCCCCATGGTCATGGCCTCTGTCTGGTCGTGCGTGACGTAAATCATCGTGACGCCCAGCTTGGCGTGAAGCTTCACTATCTCCGCACGCATCTGGACCCTGAGCCTTGCATCAAGGTTGGAAAGAGGCTCGTCAAAAAGGAATACCTTGGGATGTCTCACGATGGCTCTGCCGACCGCAACTCGTTGTCTCTGACCCCCAGAGAGTTCCTTCGGTTTTCTCGAGAGCAAGGAAGCGATTTCGAGAATCTCTGCGGCTTCACGTACTCTACGGTCTATCTCTGTCCTTTCAAACCTCCTTAACCTCAGGCCGAAGGACATATTGTCGTAGACGGTCATGTGAGGATAGAGAGCGTAGTTCTGGAACACCATGGCGATGTCGCGATCCTTAGGGGCCACGTCGTTGACCAATGTGTCGCCGACGTACACCTCGCCTCCCGTGGGCTGCTCAAGACCCGCCACAATTCGCAGAACGGTGGTCTTTCCGCAGCCGGAGGGCCCTACTAGAACCAGAAGCTCCTTGTCCCTGACGTTGAGACTCACGTTATCCACGGCAACCACACCACCCGCAAACGTTTTCGTCACACCTTGAAGAATCACTTCTGCCATTTCAGATTCTTCCCTGTATACACTTGCCTACGCGTGCTGCGCAGCGACTCTCTCTACAAACTCTCCCTGACCCCGATTCCCAGACAATTCATTGCCTCGCCAACAGTATAGAAGGAGCCTGTTACACATACAAGCTCATCGTCGGCGGCAAGAGAAAAGGCCTCTTCAAGGGCGTGGACCACCGTGTCCCTCACAATCCAATTGCGGAATCCGGCAGGCATTCTGTTCTTGAGTTCGCGCGCAGGAAGGGCGCGGGGAGTAGAAGCCTGTGTGAACACCGCGTGGCTCACGCCAGGCAAAAGCCTTTTCAGGAATCCCTTCTGGTCTTTGTCCTGAACCATGCCTACGACTGCAATCACTCTCATGCCGCGGTAAATCGTAGCCAGGGCCTCACTCAACGCAGCCCCGCTTTGGGGATTGTGGGCAACATCGAAAAGAACGAGCGGTCTTCCTCCCCACTCCTCGAGCCTTCCCGGCCATTCGGCGTCCCTCAGACCCGCCTCGACGGCCTCCTCGCCTATTGTGAACCCATGGTTTCTCAGACTCAGGCAGGCAAGAAGGGCGCAGCCTGCGTTCCTTATCTGATACTTGCCCCTGAGGCGTAGATAGAGATCCGTCCAGCGAGTGCCGCCCCGGCAACTGTCGCCGGGGGTAGCGCAGACTGATCGAGCGTTCCCGCGCACGTGAAGGTCAGGTGCGGACACTAACGCAGCGGAGAAAACCGTGCCTGCTCTTGATACCAAACGGGACCTAAGCCTTATGTCCCTGCCCACTACACGGAGTGACGAGCCGAGCGATTCTGCCGTCTCACTGATCGCTTCCAGCGCCACGCCCCGGGCACCGGTGGCAACCGGTCTTGCCTTGCGCATTATGCCTGCTTTCTCGGTGGCTATAGCACGTAAAGTGGAACCGAGAATATCACTGTGTTCGACGGCAATTCCAGTTATGATCGAGACAAGTGGATTGAGAACGTTTGTGGAGTCGAGTCTCCCTCCAAGACCTACTTCAGCAACGACAGACTCGACTTTCTTGTCTCTGAAGTATCTGAAGGCGAGCGCGGTGATCGTCTCAAAAAAGGAATGCCCTCCCTTCTCTGCGACAGGAACCAGAAACTTCAGTAACTCGCGGGCTTCGTCTCTGCTGATGCTGTGGCCAGAGACTCTCACTCTTTCTCTGAAGTCAATCAGATGAGGAGACGTGTAGAGACCAACGCGGTAGCCGGCGGCTCTGAGTATTGAGGCGACAAAGGAGCACGTGGAACCTTTACCATTTGTCCCTGCCACGAGAACGGAGGAAAATTGTCTTTCGGGCCTGCCAACTTTCTTCAGTAACGTCTTTGTGCCGTCCAGGCTGAACCTCATTCCTCTCTTCTGGAGAGAATAAAAGCGCCTGACCAGCTTCTCATACTCTGTTCCCCTCATCTTTCTCCCAGAGGTGCGTGCTCTTCCAAAAGAGATTCAGCAATTGCACGACCGTTGGCTTCAGTTCCTTGCGCTCAACAATCATGTCTATCATGCCATGTTCCAGAACAAACTCGGACCTCTGAAAGCCGGGGGGAAGCTCCTGGTTTATGGTTTGCTCGATAACTCTCGGTCCGGCGAAACCTATGTGTGCATCAGGTTCCGCTATTATTATGTCACCGAGCGAGGCATAGCTTGCCGAAACGCCCGCAGTCGTGGGATTGGTGAGGATTGAAATGTAGAGGATCCCCTTCCGGGCAAGCACAGCGAGGGCAGCAGACACTTTAGCCATCTGCATCAGAGACAGTATTCCTTCCTGCATGCGAGCTCCACCAGACGTAGAGACAATGATGAGAGGCACGTTCGAATTCGTACAGAACTCGACGAGAAGCGTTATCTTCTCGCCCACTGCCGATGCCAGGGTGCCACCCATGAAGGAGAAATCCATCACGGCCAGCCCTGTCCGGTGTCCGCCGACAGAAGCGCGACCAGTTATCACCGCTTCCCTGAGCCCCGTCTTTTCCTGCGCCGATTTGATTCTGTCTACGTAGCGCTTGGAATCGCGGAACTTGAGCGGATCACCCGAGACTATATCGGAGAAGAGCTCCTCGAAAGAGCCATTGTCGCTCAAGAGGTTGATGTAGTTCCAACCGGATATCCTGAAATGATAACCACACTTGCGGCAGACCCAGTAGTTTCTCTCAATCTCTTTTTGATAGATGAACTCCTGGCATTTATCACACTTGGTCCAGAGGCCGTCCGGCATCTCCCGTTTCTTCTTACCCCTGAGCCCTTCGCGTGTCCTGTCGAGCCAGGAAAGTTCTCCCTCGTTGTTTTCAGCCAACGCAAGTTTCCTCGCTGGTTTCCGCCCCATCAGCCGGCATAGTTCTGTCACGCAACATTACAAAAGCATCTTCTCTGTTGTCAATGTAGTAACCGCGGCGCATGGAAATGGCCCTGAAGCCGAGGTTCCGATACAGCCTTATTGCAGCCACGTTGGAGACTCTCACTTCCAGAGTCATATTTGTGACCATGCGCGCGCCGGCTTCTCCAAGCAGCTTGTTCATGAGTTCGGTCGCTATTTGTCGTCTCCTCACCTCGGGGTTGACTGCAATGTTACCCAGATGGGCCTCGTCGAGGACGAACCAGGCCACAAGGTAGCCCGCGAGTAATCTTCCCAATCTTGCAACAAGAGAGAAAGAGCCTGGTCCTTCCTTGATCTCGTCCACGAACGCCTGCCTGGGCCAGGGAGACGGGAATATGAGGCGCTCCATCAAAGCGACCTCGTCGACGTCCTCGATGCGCATCGGTCTGATGACGACGCGGGAGGTATCAGGTTCGTTCCCTTCTAAGTTCTGCGTCCGAACGTCTGACATAGATAGGTTCCACCCTTTCTACGTCCTCAACCTTTCCCTGTTTGAATAGATCCAGAGCAAGAATTCCTACGGAAGAGGCACGAGGAATCCCAAGGTGATAGTGAGAGAACAAAGCGCGCCCCCCGATTCTAGTTTCGATGTGTTCGCGGCAGAGTTCTATCCCATCTCCCAGAAACGCCACGTATCCGTCGGCAGTTCTCGAAAGAAGAGAAGCAAGCTCAATGACGGCCATCTCAGGGTGGCCTGCCTTACATTCCATGAGTTTCTCTTGCCGGCCGGCCCGGTCACTGTAGAGAGAATAGAAAACTTCTCCCCTCTTGGCGTCTATGATAGGACAGACGTACTGGCAGAGACCAGCAACATTGTACGCAATGGCATCGAGTGTTCCTACGCCAATGAGTGGCTTACCCGACGAAAACGAAAGCGCCTTGGCAGTGCTCAATCCAATACGGAGGGCAGTAAAAGAGCCCGGTCCGAGCGCGACAGCAAAAGCCTCCGCCGATGAGATGTCAATGCGGGCCTGGGAGAGCATCTTCTCGAGCATCGGAAGAACGCTCTCACAGTGTCCCTGGGGCACGAACACACATTCCTCTGCAAGCAGCTTGCCTTCCTCTACTGCTGCCACGCTCCCAAAAGTGGTGGATGTTTCAATTGCGATTATCATCGGTTTTCAGAAGTCAGAATGTCCTCTATGATTCGCTCGTGCCTTCCCACATTTGCTGTGAGCGATATTCTGCGCGTTTCTTCACCTGTTATCTCGATACTGATGTCAAGCGACGCGGGTGGCAGAAAGGACCCGAGCTTGTCCGCCCACTCTATGAGCGTGATTGAATCAGAATAAAGCATTTCCTCCCAACCGAGCGTGGCAAGTTCTCCCGCGTGTTCTATTCTGTAGAGGTCAATGTGATAGACGTCAATGGGGCCGCGGTAGCGATTCATGAACGTGAAGGAAGGACTCCTCGTTCTCTGCACCATTCCGAGTCCCTCGCATATCCCCCTGACGATCACACTCTTTCCTGCCCCAAGCTCCCCCTTGATTGCAACCACGTCACCCCGCCCGAGACCGCGGCCTACTCTCTTACCCAAGGAAAGAGTCTGTTCCTCGCTCTCGCTGTCAAACACAGCCTGCAACACGGCCTCCCAGGATCTAGATAAGTCGGACGGTTACTCTGCCCTGCGGACTATTTGGGATGCATCGTGATACACGGCAATATCATCTCTTCAAGAGATATCCCGCCGTGCTGAAAACTCCCCCTGTATTGCCTCTCGTACTCGTGGAATTTGGTGGGATAGACAAAATAGTAGTCTTCCTTGGCGAGAATGTAGTTCTTATTGAGCCCGTTGGCGGGAAGCTTGAATCTTCGTGGATCCTTCACATGCAATGCCTGTTTCTCATCGCAGACAAGGTTATTGCCAAACTTGTATCTCAGATTCGTGGAAGTCTCTCTGTCTCCATACACAAGGGCGGCCTTCTTTCCAAGTATGGAGCCGTGATCGCTGGAGAGTACGACGACTGCCTCCTGCTGCGCCATGGCTTTCAATATGTCAAAAAGCACCGAGTGACTGAACCAGGATCTCATCAAAGATCTGAAAGCCGATTCGTCCGGAGCCAGTTCCTGTAAAATTTCAGACTCAGAGCGGCCGTGCGCCAGTATGTCAAGAAAATTGAAAACAAACGCCGCAAAAGGAATCGAAAGATAGGTGGCGATTTGCCTCTTCACGGCGTTGGCCTCTTCGGTATTATATACTTTGACGTACCGAGGGCCGGGGCTGAGCTTTACACCGAGCCTGCCAAGCTGAGCTTCCATGAGACTCTTTTCGAATCTGTTCCTGCTTATCTCCTCGGGTGCATTTTCCTGCCAGTACTCCGGGTGCTTCTGGGCGATCTCCTCAGGAAAAAGACCGCTAAAGATTGCGTTCCTTGAATACGGCGTGGCGGTGGGAAGGATGGAATAGTAGTATTCCCGTGAAATGTTAAAGTAGGACTCGAGCAAGGGTTCGATCTTGAACCACTGGTCCAAGCGCATACAGTCTATTATGATGAAATAGACTCTCTTCTTTTGTGTCAGATGCGGGACTATGAATTTCCGAAAAACCGAAGTGGAAAGGGGAGGATCATCGTTACCAGAAAGCCAACTCGGGTAATTGGTCTCCACAAAGCGACCGAACTCAACGTCGGCCTCTTTTTTCAGGTCGGCCTGAGATTGCCTCAGACCGGGATCCTCTACGTCATCCAATCTTACGTCCCACGAGGAAAGGGCCACGTGTAGCTTTACCCAACCCTTCCAATCTAACCCACCAGCACGCAAGGTCTGAAGACGGTTGAACTCTTCGACATATTCTCTGGTGAGCTGGTCATCGAGCAGCTTTCTTGATTCGAGAACCTGCTTGCACGCGGTGAGAATCTGAGTGGGATTCACGGGCTTTATCAGATAATGGGCAATCCTCTTCCCGATGGCCTCATCCATGAGCTCCTCTTCCTCGCTCTTCGTTATCATTATGACAGGCACACCCGGGTCTATGTCCTTGATGCCTTTCAGAGTCTCGAGTCCGCCGAGGCCGGGCATCATCTCATCCAGAAGGACGATGTCAAACTTCTGCTTCGACACGATTTGAATTGCGTCTTCGCCGTTGGCGACCGGGGTTACAGAGTAGCCCCTCCCTTCAAGGAAAAGAATGTGAGGTCTCAGGAGTTCGATTTCGTCGTCGACCCACAGTATTGTCCTTTTCTCTGGTGCCAAAGTCTCTCAGTCTCCTCAGAGGACGGGCACCGCAGTCCCCTCGGGGGTTGCGTGCCCAATCTCGTTAAGTGCCAGTGAGGATGCCGGGTGGCGCCAGGGCATCCTCAAACTGGAAAAGACATAGCGACGACCGTGCCCTTGCCGGGCTCGCTGGACTTGATCCATATCCTGCCACCGTGATATTCTTCGATGATTCTGCGCGCGAGCGTGAGTCCGAGCCCCCACCCTCTCTTCTTTGTGCTGAAGCCTGGAAGCAACGCTCTTTTCTGCTCGGCGGGCGTCATTCCCCTCCCGTTGTCACTGAAGATTAGCTCGACTGTCTCCTGGTCGGGGTTCCTTCTGATCGTGACTTCGATCCTGCCGCCGGTTGTATCCGTGGCGTCTACCGAATTCTTCAGTACATTCTCTATCGCCCATTCCATCAGTTCCCGGTTAATGTTGAGGAACGGAACAGTCTCGTAATTCTCGATTATCTGAAGCCTGCGACCAAGCTTGGGAAGTCTGGTTATCAGGTATTGCACGGTCTCGGCCACGACAGGAACCACGTCTTGAAGCTGCAGCTTCGGCATAGAGCCGATGCTACCGAAACGACTGGCCACCTTCTCAAGCCTTTCCACGTCACCTTCCATTTCGTCAATGAACTGGTCAAAGAGCCGTCTCTCAATCTCTACCGGTGCGTCGCTCTGTTCAACCTTTTCCACGATGTCCTTGATGACTTCAAGCCAACCCATTAGGGAGGAAATGGGCGTTCCAAGTTGATGCGCTGTCTCCCTTGCCATCCCGACCCAGATGAATCTCTGTTCGCTCACTTTTACGCTTCTGAAACCAACGTAGCCCAACCCCATAAAAAGAAACACGGCCGCGAGCTCAACCAGCGGGACCCACTTCAGTTCGCTGGCAATCTCGCTCTTACCGTAATGCACGTAGCCGATTGCGCTGTGCCCCCCTGGAGCGATCATCGGTATTGGAGGGTTGGCCTCGTCCAGCTCGTGTACGATCCTCACAATCTCACGAAGTGGACCCAGGGGCGGATTCTTGGGGTCCATCTTTGCCGTTTCCTCGATCGACACGGTATCAACTGCTATTCCTATCCTGGCCCACGCGTAAGGCCTTCCCTCGACGTCAGTGACCACGACGGGGAAATTGATCCTCCTTATCACTTCGTAGTATATGTCTTTGACCTGCTTGTTTTCGGAAGCGGGTATCGTGGCCACGGCACAAAAGTGCGCGAACACCTCCGAAAGAGTGTCAGTCTGTTCCTCAAGCTTGCGCACCATCCTGCTTGTGTAGAGAAAGACCACGGTCACAAGAAGGCTTGCCCCAAGAAAGAGGTAGGCTTTGAGAAGTTGGGTTCCGCCAGGTTTTCTTTCAGTCATACTTGCCAACGACACCACCGTCACGAACTGATCTAGCAAACAAGTTTAGTCGAGACCGGACCGACCAAAGATAGGGAAGCTGTCAGAATATCTCTTCCAGGCCGTCCATGTATGGCACAAGCACGTCAGGTATTCGCACGGTGCCGCGCGGAGTCTGAAAGTTTTCCAAAATGGCTACCAGGGTTCTCGGCAGAGCCACGCCTGAGCCATTCAGGGTGTGGATGTATTCGAGTTTCTTCGCCTGCCTTGTCCTGTACCGTATGCCCATTCTGCGAGCCTGAAAGCTCTCGAAATTGCTGCAGGATGAAACTTCCAACCATCTTTCTTCGGCTGGTGCCCACGCTTCGAGATCGTAGCACTTTGAGGCGGCAAAGCTCAGGTCGCCCGAGCACAGAAGCATCACCCTGTGAGGAATGTTCAAAAGCTGGAGAATCTTCTCGGCGCAGTTGACAAGACTCTCAAGCTCGTCATAGGAGCTCTCCGGAGTCACAAACTTGACCATCTCGACCTTGTCAAACTGATGAACTCTCACGATGCCCCTGGTGTCTTTGCCGTAAGAGCCGGCCTCCCTCCTGAAGCTAGGACAATAGCCGACCAGTTTGATTGGAAGGGCGTCTTCGTCAAGTATCTCATCTCTATAGATGTTGGTGATTGGAACCTCTGCGGTTGGGTTCAAGAAAACGTCGTCCTTCTCACAAAGATACATGTCTTCTTCCAGCTTCGGCAGCTGCCCGGTCCCGAAAAGGCACTCCCTTCTAACCAAAATGGGCGGCCAGACCTCGGTGAATCCGTGCGAGTTCGTGTGAACATTGAGCATGAACCTGATGAGCGCCCTCTCTAGCTTCGCTCCCACACCTTTTAGCAGGATAAAGCCCGACCCGCTTATCTTGGGAGCGCGCTCGAAATCGAACATGCCCAGCGATTCTCCGATTTGCCAATGAGGCAGTGGTTTGAAATCAGGCTTCGTAATCTCACCGAAACGCCGCACTTCCACGTTCGCAGAAGGGTCGTGACCCACAGGAACGGAAGAATGGGGAACGTTGGGGATCCTTTCCTGAATGCTGTCAAGCTCGGCATCCTTCTTTTCCAGCTCATTCTCCATCTCCCCCATTCTCAAAGAAAGCCGTCTCACTTCCTCGATCTGGCTGGGGGCTTC
>Ga0315274_10009093_pt1 | contig 14379 bp, 15 predicted proteins | sample YL17G02_20_MG_FD_203700 | JGI IMG/M metagenome (GOLD analysis project Ga0315274, IMG submission 203700) | Sediment microbial communities from Yellowstone Lake, YNP, Wyoming, USA - YL17G02_20 | ecosystem: Environmental > Aquatic > Freshwater > Lake > Sediment | place: USA: Wyoming | collected... | reverse complement strand
TACGAACCGGCTCCAGTCACCTGAACGAGGTCGCGAGGCCTCAGACGATCCTCACAGACTGGCTAATCGTTTCGGCCGCCTATGGAGATCAGGTGGGAGTACGTGCGCAGGTACATATGGCCACCCGCCACGGCGGGCGTCGCGTGGCTCTTTTCGCCGAGGGGGTTCACGGCCAGCAACTCGTATTTCGGCCCAGCCCTGAGCACCACCACGTTCCCGTCTGTGGTAATCGCGTAGAGCTTGTCACCGACACAGACAGGCGAGCCGAAGTATTTGCCGCCGGGTTTTTCGCTCCAGAGCACCTCGCCTGTGCCGCTGCGGAGACATGACACCGTACCCTGATCGTGGAACCCGAACAGCAGGCCGTCATGCACGACAGATATTGGGACATAGGGGACGATGCCTCGGTCGAGAGCATAGACTTCCGTCGCAGCCGAGGAGTCTGCGTCGGGCGGCCTCACGGCGGCCAGACGTATGCCACGGCCCCCCCTCGCCACAGGTCGCGATCACGAGTCCATCGACAAGGACCGGTGAGCTGACCACACGCGCCGGCAGTGCAGCCGGTGTCTTCCAGAGAAGAGCCCCGGTTTGTGGATCAACCCCGGCGATGCCGTGGGAATTGCTCGAAAAGATCAGTTGCTCGCGCCCACCCTTGTCACGACAGATGCAGGGCGTCGAGTACGAGGCGTTGGCGTTCTCGGGGTGCTCGTAGCGCCATCGAGTCTCGCCCGTCTTGCGATCGAGGGCCAGCCAGACGCTTTTCAGATTGCCGCTTTTGTCCTGCTCCCGCGAGACGATCACAAAGTCGCCGCAGACGATGGGCGAGCTGCCCGCCCCGTGTCGAGCCCGGACCCCCGGCAACTGGATCGTCCACAGCTCGCGGCCGTCATGCGTCAGGGCGACCAATCTCGTCTCCGCCGGCCCCGGCCAGAGCACATATACGCTCTGGGCATCAAGAGCCGGCGTGGCGCTGGCATAACTGTTGAGTGCATTCATCGGGTGCTTGTCTAGACTGAGATCTTTCCGCCACAACTCGCGCCCCTCGGCGGCAGACAAGCACAGAACAGTGCCCCGCATCGCCTTGTCATCGCCGCAGGTGACGAAGACCTTGTCATCCCACACGACGGGCGACGAATGCCCGCCGCCGGGAAGCTCGATCCTCCAGTTGTAGTCCTGCTCGGACCACTTCACCGGAATCGTCGTGGCATCACTGATGCCCTGCCCATTCGGCCCCCGGAATCGCGGCCAGTTCTCCGCCTGAGCCGGGATTGTCAAGGTGAATAGCAATGCAAGGGCTAATGCGGAATGACCCCGCCCCCATGGGGCTGCTCGTTTGCCCATCTGTCGTCTCCTGCGTTACATCAATGTTGTCATCTCAAGGACAGGGGGTTCGATTATCACCCACACCTCGATCTCGCCATTGTGGCGGAAAGCTCGCCTTTTGCAAGCACATTGTCCCCCGAACGCTCCGTCATTCGCGCGAAGGCGGCAATCCATGAACCCATTGCACGGGCACACCCGCGCAGGCGTGATGTGTGGCAGGCGTTCTGATGCGAAGGCGGGCCGGCTGCAATCTCAGAGTTTCCTCAGCAGCCCAACGACGACCCCCTGGATGCGGCAGTCGTTTGAATAGATAGGCTCGTAATTGCCATTGGCGGGCTGAAGGCGGATTCGATCCTGCTCCTTGTAGAGCCGTTTGAGCGTGGCCTCGCCCTCATCGACCAGGGCCACGACGAGCTGGCCGTTCTCGGCCACTTCAGTCCGCCGGCAGATCACGTAGTCTCCCGGCCGGATGTTCTCCTCGATCATGCTGTCGCCGGAAACCTGCAATGCGAACAACCCATCCCCCATTCCAAAACAGGACTCTAAAGACAGGCTATCCCTGTTTTCAATCGCCTCGACGGGCAGTCCCGCGGCGACCCGCCCGACGAGCGGAATACCCGTGGGGGCATCCTCGCCGCCTGGCGGCTCTTCCACGCGGGACTGCCTAAGCAGTTTTCGCCCTCGGGATGTCAATCTCAAAGAGCGAGCCCTGCCCGGCGAAGTTGTGAGCAGCGATTTTCTTTGCAGCTCGCTTAGGTGCTCGAATACGGTGCTTCGGCTCAAGCTTAGCTGCGCCGCCAACTCGGCTATCGTCGGGGAATAGCAGCGGCTCCCGTGGAAAACGGCGATGTGCCGGAGCACCTGGAGCTGCTTCGGGGTCAAACCGTCGATCGTGTCTGTGTCTCTCGGCCACATCCTTCGTCTTCTCCTTGCACGGCAAAGCGAGTTGGTCATAGGATGCCGTCGCGGCGGGCGGCATACATCGGGTCCCGGAAAGCACCCCTACGATCTCGGCGACCGACGACAACACTCGCGTCAGATGCCCCGCCGATGGGTCCCCACACGCCGGTGGCGACCCCGGCCATATGGAAAGGTACTCGCCCCCCGGCCCAAACTTGCATGCAGGCTCGATCCGTCCGATTCTGTGCGTGTTCATCCTTGATACCCTATGCCCTGGTGATTCCTGTATTCTGCCCTACCGACCTGTTTCCCCTATCGGCCGCACCCCCACAAAAACCCAAACAAAAACCGAACAAATCTGCGTCAACAGGAGCCCTTTCTGCGCGAAGCCACCCCACCCAATTGCCCCCCGCCGTTATATGGGACCCATTACGAAAAAAGGTGTGCGGAAGACCCATCCCCCGGTTGCTGCAATCAGCAAGGCTCCCGATGCTCGCCTCGTCCGTCTCGCCCCTTCCGCGTCTTCACCTTCTCCCAGAACTGCCGTGGGGAGAGGATCTCCACGTTGTCAATGCGCTGCAACTCCAGAAGTTCCTTATCACCGGTCACAAGCACGTCCGCCCCGCCGGCGACCGCTGCTCCCAGGATACCTAAATCGTCCCTGTCTCGAAGCCTGACCTTAGGAATGTCGATTGCCTCAGCGGAGATGCTATCCTGCTGCAGCAGCAAGATATACGCTTCAATCAGATCCTGGCTCACGCCGAACTTCGACTTCAAAACACGCTTGAGTTCGCTCAGCACTTGCGTGGATATGAGAAGCTCATGGCAGGCTAATACTTCACGAAAGACGTCCGCGCAGAGCCCCCGTGTTGCCGCCGCAGCCGCCAGAACGTTCGTATCCAAAAAGACCTTCATGACACCTTTGCGAACACGTCTTCGTCCGTCAGATAGCCGCGTGCTTCAGCAAAGGGCATGATCCTCTCCCGCAGCGCCTCAAATTGGCACATGCGAAGCTGCCGGCGAAGCGCCTCTCGCGCAATCTCACTCCGGTTTCTTCCCGACCGACGACTCACCTTTGTCAATAAGTCATCGAGGTCCTTGTCCAGCCGAATTGTAAGTGTGCTTGTCTTCATGTATTACAGTGTAAGACAGATCAAAGGATTTGTCAATCCTAATGCGGACAATTCATGCTGCTGCGCAGAATCGCTCCAGAAACTCCCTCTGGAGGACCCCCATTCATTCCGTTGGTGCGTGCATCTCCAGCCGCCCGTCCAGATCATGCAGCAAGGTTACCCACTCTTCTTCCGATGCGACGTTGCTCAGACGAACAGTAGATGCCTTGATCTCCTCGATTGCGTGATACATCGGGAACGCTGCTGGGAAGAATTCCTTGATCTCTTGATCAGAAATGCTTCCTGCCCCCCGCATCTCCTGGATCTGGTGGACCTCCTGAAGGCGCTTCTCGTTGTTCATGGGTAGGGCTGAGTCAATCCTCGCATAAGTCATTCTTGCGAGAGACTCGTTGGGCACGTTCTTGAAGGCATAGTAGAGAGCGGTGATAGCCTCGATCCTCGGCTGATACAAACGGCTCTCAAAAAACGCGCCGTCTCTGCACACTTGCCCAAGAAAGAACCCGGAACTGGTCGCTCCAAACCCACCTCTCTTCAACTCATGATTGCATTTCTTCCCGAATATCTCTGCGTATATGCGGGGATGGATGTCATCCGGGACAGAAGCCATGCGGCCCGACCAACCTGGGGACGCACGAACGTGTTGTGAATAAGTCGTCCGCTTGAAGACGGGTATCCCCGCTATCTTCACCATGGTGATGCCTGCCTCTTGAAGGCACTTCGGACAGGTAGCACTTATGACCCAGCGCTCCTTGACGCCGAGGGCGGATACAACAACACCAAGGATAACGAGAATGACGAGAACCAGCATTCTGCGGGACGACCTCCCGCGATTAGTCTCTGCTCCTATCTTTGGAGGATTGCCGTTCATGCCTGATAGGACCTATAGCAGTCTCCATGGAACAGACGAAGCGCTCCGGTGGCCATCGTGCCATCATTTGGCAATGAGCGGATGACCCGCCTGACCGTTTCTTCCGCGAGCATAGCCATTCTCCCAACAAGGGCCTGCTACAGTATATCTTATTCAGGCTATGACTTCCAGAGACATTGGGCAGCAGCTACATCTCTTCAGCCGGAGGAAGCAGGTTGTGGTCTGTGCCGCCGAGGAGGTGGGGGAGGGTTTCTTCGAGCTCCAGGGGTTCGGTGAGGTCTTTGGTCAACTCCATCAGGAAACGGCTTGGCTTCATCATGATCATGTTGCCGCCGCGGTTGCGCTAGATTTGCGGGACGGCCAGGTAGAGCTCGTCGCGAGGACGGGTGGCAGCAGACCATGTTCCCCCGGCAGGATTACTCGTCCCCTTCTTCATTCACCGATCGCTCTTGTCTCCAGTCGCGAGCGCCATGAAGAACTCCAGTGATCCAGACTTCATTCCCTTCCAGGCGATACATGATGCGATAGGACCCATAGAACACCTCTCGGCAGTTGGGATCATTGATCTCTGGAATCATCCGGCCTGACAGAGGGAACTCCTCCAGGCGGTCCGTGGCCTCCATCAGCCTATTGACAAACAAGAAAGCCGTCTCGGGCGAATCTCCCGCTATGTACTCAGCGATGGAATCGACATCGTCAAGGGCAGAAGGTGCCCAGATCACTTCAGCCATTTCTCAAGTCTCTTTTTCGCTTCCCCCTGAGTCACTCCTTTACCCTCACGTATCTCCCTTTCCCCGCGTGAGAACTTGACGTTTACGTAGAGGGCATGAATGATGTCATCCATCGTCACATCATTTGGCAACGCGTCAATTACCTGTTTTGCCGTTTCTTTCGTGAGCATAGTCATTCTCCGAACATGATTCTCTTGATATTATACCCTACTCACGCCATGATTTCCAGACCCTGGCCGCAAGCTATGCCTCTTCAGCCGGGGGCAACAGGTCTCGTTCTACACCGCCGAGGAGGTGGGGGAGGGTTTCTTCGAGCTCCATTGGCTCGGTGAGGTCTTTGGCCAGCTCAGTGAGGAAGCGGCTGGGCTTCATCATGATCATGTTGCCGCCGCGGTTGCGGTAGATTTGCGGCACGGCCAGGTAGAGCTCGTCGCGGGCTCGGGTTACGGCAACGTGGAAGACGCGGCGCTCCTCTTCGAGGTCCTCGCCCCGATTCATGGCCATATCGGTCGGGAATCGGCCGTCGGACAGCCAGGGGATGAAGACGACCGGCCACTCCAGGCCCTTGGCCTGGTGGATCGTGCTGAGGATCACGAATTCCTGCTCGACCGGGCCCTCGACGCAGTTCTCGCCGGAGAATTCGCCCGCCAGGGCCACGTCGGCCAGGAACGCCTCCACGTTCTTGTACTGGCCCGCGAAATTCGCGAGCGCCCGGATGTCCTCGCGGCGCATGGCGGCGTTGTCATAGTGCGAAACCAGGTAGTCATCATAGGCGCGCTTCAGCACAAGGTCGATGACCTCGCCGGGCGAATCCAGCTCGGCCGACTCCTTGAGCATGCTCGCGAATTCCTGGAAGAACGGCTGGGCACTGGTGGGCAGGAGGCTGGCCGTCTCGCCGCCGAGGACCTCATTGAAGGGGTCGGCGGCGCTATTGATGTGCTGCCAGACCCGGCGGCTGATCGCGTTGCCCACGCGGGGAAGCATCTTGAGCAGCCGCAGCCACGCCAGCTCGTCGCGAGGGTTCTGCAGGACGCGAAGGTAGCACAGGACGTCCTTCATGTGCGCCTGCTCGAAGAAGCGCAGGCCGCCGCGGATGTGGAACGGGATATTGCGGCGCTGGAATTCCAATTGAATCTCCAGCGAGTGCCAATGGCTGCGGTACAGCACGGCGATGTCGTTCAGGTTCCGGCCCTGATCGAGCAGGTGCAGCACGTATTCCGCGATGAATCGCGATTGCGTGAAGTGGTCCTGGCAGGTCACGATCGCGGGCTTGAGCCCGGAGGCGCGGATCGCCTTGAGGTTCTTCGGCAGCCTTCGCGTGTTCTGCGCGATGCTGACGTTGGCGAGCGTGAGAATCTCCGGCACGGAGCGGTAGTTCGTCTCCAGCTTGTACTCCCGGGCGTCCGGGTATCGCTGCTTGAACGTGATGATATTCTCGAAGCTCGCCCCGCGGAAGCTGTAGATCGACTGCGAATCGTCGCCAACCACAGTGAGGTTGCGATGCTTCGAGGCGAGCAGATCGACAACGGCGCCCTGGATGGCGTTGGTATCCTGGTACTCATCGACGAGGATATGCAGGAACTGGCCCGCAAGCACGTCGCGGATATCCACATAATCGGTCATCAGCCGCAGCCAAGCGCTGAGCAGATCGTCAAAGTCGAGGAGCTGCCGCTCCCGCTTCTTGGCGGTGTAGAGGATGAGCACCTTTTCGATGCCGTCCAACTCCTGGATGAACATGGGGAATCGCCTGCTGATCACCGCCTCCAGCGGCTCCAGCGTGTTCTGAATGAAGCTGGAGATCGCCGCCAGGACGTTTTTCTGCGGGAACCGCCGCTGGCGGATATCGACGCCGGCCCCCTCGATGCAGGAGGCCAGCAGGTCCTTGGCGTCCTCGCGGTCAAGGATCGTGAAGTCGGGCGAGATCCCCAACTGCCTGCCGTACATCCGCAGGATACGGTTAGCGATGTGGTGGAACGTGCCGCCCCAGATATCGCGGGTCTTCTGCTTGACGAGGACCTCGACCCGGCTGAGCATCTCGCGAGCCGCCCGGTTGGTGAACGTAACGAGCATGATCCGGCCGGGATCCACGCCGTGATGCACCAGCCAAGCCAGCCGATACGTCAGGGCCCGCGTCTTGCCACTGCCCGCCCCGGCGACCACCAGCATCGGTCCGCCCGGAGCGGAAGCCACCGCCAGTTGCTCCTGGTTCAGATCGTTCGCGAAATCGATATCCCCCGCCGCCGTCCGCGACTGAAGGGTGAACTTTCTTGCCATGTTGCTGTGCTACTCCGCCATACCCACGACTACCCCCAACCCAGTCCATCCCAACCGAAAGCCCCAGGATACCAGAACCGGCCGGGAATGCCAGTCTCTCCCGCATAATACGACGGGAGTCCATGAGGACGCCCAGGATTTGCCTTTTGCCTCTTTTGCCTGACAATTCAAAAAATGAGTATCCCCGAGTTGACGGTCGTGTTATAATGGCGACTATGGCGAAGTATCCAATATTCCTTGAGCTCGGCGGCAGGCGCGTCGTGGTGGTCGGCGGCGGCGCGGTCGCTGTGCGCAAGGCCCGGACTTTGCTGGACGCCGGGGCGAGATTGATCGTCGTGGCGGAAGTACCCAGTGATGTGCTCACCGCCCTGTGCGCGCAGCACGGAGCCGAGTTGATCCGGTCCAGGTATGCGAAGCAGTACATCGCCGGGGCTGTTCTCGTCGTGGCGGCGACCAACGATGCGAAGGTGAACGAACAAATCTACCGGGACTGCCAGGCCCTGGAGGTTTTGTGCAACGTCGTTGACGATCCGGAGCACTGTGACTTCTTCGTCCCAGCGGTGGTCAAGAGGGGCGATCTGCAAATTGCGATCGGGACCGAGGGGAACTGCCCCGCCTACGCCGGACACATCCGGCAAAAGCTCGAAACCCTGTTCACCGAGGAGCACGCCCGCTTCCTGGCTGAGCTCGAACGCATGCGGAGAGAGATCATCGACGCCGTCCCCGCCTCCATTGACCGCAAGTCACTGCTCGGCGAGCTTGTGGACGATGAATCGTTCGAGTACTTCCGAACAAACGGCCCTGACGCCTGGCGAGAGCGGGTCGAGACGATTGTCCGGACACGCGAGAAGAAAGCCTGAAAGCCATCCCACCCGCCCGACCCGGCACAGAAACCGCCTTCTGTCCGATGGACCTGTCTGCAACTCCCCGCGTACAATATGCAGGACTTCTGGAATGGGGAGCTCTGAACGAGCCCGTGAGCGCTTCACTCCCCTTTGCCGACTGACGATGTGAGTGATATCAGGTGACCGCTAAGAGAATCGAACTGCTGGCGCCTGCGAGGGATGGTCCGACCGCCCGTGCCGCCATTCTGTGCGGCGCGGACGCCGTTTACATCGGCGCGGAACGATTCAGCGCTCGCGAGGCCGCCGGCAACACCATATCCACGATACGGCAGGTCGTGGACTTCGCACATCAGTATTATGCGAGGGTCTATGTGGCTTTGAACACACTGCTTCACGATGATGAGTTGCCGCTTGCAGAAAAAATGATCCACGAGCTTTACGGTGCGGGCATTGACGGCCTGATCATCCAGGACGTGGGGCTGCTGGAGTTGGATCTGCCACCGCTACCGTTGATCGCCAGCACGCAGATGCACAATGCGACCGCCGAGAGGGTGCGATTCTGGGAGGAGGTCGGCTTCTCCCGCGCGATCCTGGCCCGCGAGCTCACTCTCGAACAAATCCGGCAGATCCGCCGCGAGACACGCATCGAATTGGAGTGCTTCATTCACGGCGCCCTGTGCGTTGGGGCGAGCGGGCAATGCTACATGAGCTACGCGCTGGGCGGACGGAGCGGCAATCGCGGGCAATGCGCGCAACCCTGCCGGCGGGTGTACAGCCTCAAGGACCGGCACGGCAGGACCATCGTGAAGGACCGTCATCTGCTGTCCTTGAAGGACCTCAGCCTTGCGGAGCATCTGGAGGCGCTCCTCGACGCCGGAATTACGTCGTTCAAGATCGAAGGCCGGCTCAAAGACCTCCCGTACGTTGCGAACACCGTCGGCTATTACCGCCAGAAGCTCAACTCCATCCTGTCGAGAAAGGACCTGCGGCGAGGCTCCTCCGGCTCCGTTCACCTGAACTTTCAGCCGAATCTCGAAAAGTCGTTCAATCGCGGCTTTACCGATTACGGCCTGACCGGACCGGCAGCCTCCGTCGCGTCAATGGATACCCCCAAGTCCACCGGCGAATACGTGGGAACCATCACTCGCGTGGAAGAGTCCTGCTTCACCCTCGACGCGGCTCACGACCTGCACAACGCCGACGGCATTTGCTTCTTCGACCGGCAGCAAAATCTGGATGGGACTGTTGTGAATCGCGTTGATGAGCGGAGGATCTACCCGCAGAAGATGCACGGCATCCGCAAGGGACAGAGGATTTACCGCAATTTCGACTACGTGTTCAGCCGTAAGCTCACCGGCCGGGCCGCGGAACGCAAGATTGGCATTTCCATGCTCCTCCAGGAGACGCCGTCAGGCCTTATCCTGGTGGGGACCGATGAGGATGGAAATCAGGCGACAGTCGAGATTGCGGGCCAGAGGCAGCCAGCCCAGAAGAAGGAAACCGCCCGCCAAACGATTCTCGCGCAACTGACAAACCTCGGCAACACGATCTTCGAATGCTCCGATCTGCAACTCCGGACCAAGGACGTATACTTCGTGCCGGTTTCACGACTGAACGTAGCCAGACGCGAGTTAGTGCAGCGACTGCTGCAGGCGCGCCAGGTGAACCGCCCTCGTCCGGCGGGCGGCGGCCGAAGAAACGATGAGCCCTTCCCAGAGAAATGCCTGACCTACACGGGCAATGTGCTCAATGCGAAGGCGAGGGCCTTCTACCGGCGTCACGGCGTGGAGACGATCTCGCCCGCCGCCGAGTCGGGCCTGGATTTGTCCGGGCAACGGGTCATGACGACAAGATACTGCCTGCGAAAAGAGCTGGGTATGTGTCCGGGGGCCGGCTCCGGGGGTCTTGCCGACCCGCTGATCCTTCAGGATGAAGACGGGCGTGAGTACGAGTTGCGGTTTCATTGCGGCCGATGCGGGATGGAGGTATTCTTCGGGAAAAAGGAGAAGACCTTATGAGCGACGGTATGGCGCTGACGACGGGGCTGCCAGGCCTGGACCAGGCATTGAAGGGGATTCTGCCGGGCGACAACGTCGTCTGGCAGGTCGATACCATTGAGGACTACATGGCGGTCGTGGCGCCGTATTGCCGGGCCGGTTTGCAGTCCGGCCGAAAGGTCATCTACTTCCGCTTCGCCAGCCACGCGCCGGTCGTTCCCCGGGACTGCCCGGTCGAGGTGCACAAGCTGAATCCGGCGGAGGGCTTCGAATCCTTCATCGCGACGATCCACGCGGTGATCGAGAACGCCGGCCGCGGCGCGTGGTACATATTCGATTGCATGTCGGAGCTCGCCGCCGACTGGTACTCCGACCCCATGCTCGGCAACTTCTTCCTCCTGACCTGCCCGTATCTCTACGACCTGGAAACCGTCGCCTACTTCGCGATCTTCCGTAACCGTCACAGCTCCCGGGCGATCCGCCCGATTTCCGAGACGACGCAATTGTTCATGGAGCTGTACCGCCATGCGGGTATTCTCTACGTCCATCCGCTCAAGGTGCAGTTCCGCTACTCTCCCACGATGAACATGCTGCACGCCTGGGAGGCGGACGAATTCCGGCCCGTCACTTCCAGTGCGCTGCTCTCGTCCATTCTCACGTCCGTGAACTGGTCCGACCTGGATCCCGATGCTCACCCGGGATACTGGGAACGGACCTTCCGGGAGGCCCAGCAGGTGCTCGACACCGTGAAGATGAGCGTCTGTCCGCCTGACAAGGAGCGGGAGACCTTCGAGCATCTGAGCCGGATGGCCATCTCGCGCGACCCGGGGATGCTCAGGTTGGTGTCCCGCTATCTCACGCTCGAGGACGTGCTGAACGTCTGGCGGCGGATGGTCGGCTCCGGGCTCGTCGGCGGCAAAACGGTCGGCATGCTCGTCGCCCGCAGCATCCTCAAACAGCACTCGCCCCGCTTTGCAGACCTGCTGGAAGAGCACGACTCGTTCTACGTCGGCTCCGATATATTCTATACCTACTTGGTCCGAAATGGCGTCTGGTGGCTGCGGCAGAAGCAACGGAGTCCGCAGACCTTTCTCGAAGGCGCCGTGCAGGCCCGCCAGAGAATCCTCATGGGCCAGTTCCCCGAGTACATCGTCAAGCCGTTCGAGCAGATGCTGGACTACTTCGGCCAGTCGCCGATCATCGTGCGCTCCAGCTCGCTGCTGGAGGACAACTACGGGAACTCCTTTGCGGGCAAGTACGAGAGCGTGTTCTGCCCCAACCAGGGGCCCCGGGAGCGGCGGCTGGAGGACTTCCTGTCTGCGGTGCGAACGATCTACGCGAGCACGATGAGCGAGAAGGCGCTTCGCTACCGCGAGCAGCGAGGACTTTTGGACCATGATGAGCAGATGGCGCTTCTGGTCATGCGGGTTTCCGGCGCGACGCACGGGAGGTACTTCTATCCGCAAGCGGCCGGCGTTGGATTTTCCTTCAATCCGTACGTGTGGAGCGAGAGCATCGATCCGAAGGCGGGTGTGCTGCGGCTGGTGTTCGGCCTGGGCACCCGGGCCGTGGACCGCTCGGATGACGATTACACCCGCCTCGTCGCCCTCAATGCCCCACAGAGACGGCCCGAGGCCAACTTCGAGGAGGTCCGCCAGTACGCCCAGCGGCGAGTGGATTACTTGGACCTACAGGCCAACCGCCTCATGTCGGGCCATTTCCTCGATGTCGTCAAAGAATGCACCGACCTGCCGATCGAGATGTTCGCCTCGGCGGATGAATCCCAAGGCGCGACCATCGGCAGCACGGGCAGAATATGGGTACCGACCTTCGACGGCCTGCTCTCCACGACCGACTTCGTCAAGGACATGCGGGAAATCCTGCGGGTCCTGCACGAGGCCTACGAGTACCCGGTCGATGTGGAGTTCACCCTGAATTTCGTGGGCGACAACTCCTACAAGGTCCACATCGTCCAGTGCCGGCCCCTTCCGGTCAAGGGCATCGAGACGCCAGGACCCTCCGCGATGGAGGTCTCGAGAGCCGACACGATCATCGAGGCCAGCGGGGCCGTGATCGGCCACAGCCGGCACATCCGCATCAGCCGGTTCATCTACGTGGTCCCCGCCGCGTACAGTCAGCTTCCCCTCCAGGATCGCCATGAAGTGGCCCGGCTGATCGAGAAGATCAACTATGGCCCCGAGCCGTTTGTGCCCGGGTGCATCATGCTCCTGGGTCCCGGCCGATGGGGCTCGAACGACCCATTCCTCGGCATCCCCGTCACCTTTGCCCAGATCAGCCGGGTCTCTGTCCTCTGTGAGATCGTCGCCATGCATGAGAACCTGGTCCCGGATGTCTCCTTGGGGACGCATTTCCTCAACGAGCTGGTGGAGACGGATATGCTGTACCTGGCCCTGTTCCCACAGCGGGGGAACAACTATCTGCGGACGGAGTGGTTTGAGAGCTCACCAAACCGGCTGGTTCAATTACTGCCCAAAGTGGGCAAATGGGCGGACGTGGTCAAGGTGATCGAGCCATCGAGCATCGCCGGCGAGGGCAGCACCTTCATGGTCGCTGATGCCCTCAAACAAAGGGTGCTGTGCTACTTCGAGCGGTGAGTCCGTCGCCGCCGGACCATGCCGATGCGCGTGGCGGGATTGCACCGGCGGCGGGCAGTACTTCAGGGATCAACCTTCGATCTTGGAGATGGTTACGCGGAGGTACTTCTGGCGATGGCCGATCCTTCGCTGGCTGTCCTTCCTCCGGCGAAAGTGGGTGATGTACAGCTTTTTGCCCTTGATCAGGCCCTTCTCGGCCGTGGTCGCGAACTTCGCCACGACTTTGGCCCCGTCGATGTACGGCTTGCCGATCCGGACCTTCTCGCCGTCGCCAATGAACAGCACCTTGCCCAGCTCGATCTCCGTGGCGTCCGGCTGCACATCGGTCAGTTCGATATCCAGGCAGTCGCCCTCCGCCACCTTGTACTGTTTCCCACCTTGTTCAATTACGGCGTACATTCCCAAGCTCCAAATTCAGAAGGTTATACCCTGGAAAAACCTATAGGTTACGACCGCCGCAGGTTTTTGTAAAGACTTTTCCTGCACATTTTTGTACCTTGTGGCCAAGTGTACCCTGGATTCGAATGGATGCTGTTTCGGGAGTGCCCGCATGAAACTGGCGATGGTGGACGAAAGACTTGTGCCCATCGAGAGCCTTGATCCCATCTACTGCGACCGCGGCCTGTACTTTGGCGACGGCGTGTACGAGGTCCTGCGAAGCTACAACGGCAAGATTTTCGCCCTGGACGAGCATATGGAGCGGTTTGCCGCGAGCCTGGCGGCCATCCGCATCACGAACATCGATATCCGTACCGTCCGCGAGCGGGTGGAGCGGGCTTTCAAAGCCGCCGGCCTGCCCAACGCCAAGATCTACTTTCACGTCACCCGCGGGTCCGCGCCCCGCAATCACACGTGGGACCCCAATCTCAAGCCCAATTTCTTCCTCACCGTCAGCGCCGTCGCCGACCATCACGAGGAAAAGGCCAGGGGCATCGCGGTTTGCACGCATCCGGACTTACGGTGGAAGCGGTGCGATATCAAGAGCCTCAACCTCCTGCCCAACATCCTGGCCCGCCAGGACGCCGCCGACAGGGGCTGCGACGAGGCGATTCTGGTCGATGACGCCGGATTCATCACGGAGGGCGCGGGTTCCGCCTTCTTCGCCATCATCAAGCGGGCACTGCAGACCGCCCCCCTGTCCGCCAATATCCTGCCCTCGATCACGCGCAAATTCGTGGTCAAGGCGGCAAGAGACGTCGGCATCGCGATCGAGGAACGGTGCATCACGCCTCAGCAGGCCGCCGGCGCCGATGAGTTGGTCCTTGCCGTGACGACCAAGGACATCGTCCCCGTTGTCAAGTTTGACGGCACGGTGATCGGCAACGGCACTCCCGGCCCCTTGACCAAGGCGCTTATGACGGCATTCCACAAGTTCACCGTCTGACGACGGGTGAGAGCAAACCCCGGTCAGACCGTGCCGCGGAAGAACAGGATCAGCGCGATCACACAGGCCAGCATGATGGCGCCCGGCACCATCCACACCTGACGCCACTGGAACTTGCCTCCGACTCGGAACCTATCCATCACAACCCCGGCGAGCTGCGTACCCAGGAACAGGCCAAGACCGCTCTGGGCCGTAAAAATCAGCGCCTGCATGGACCCCCCGGTTCCTTCCGGGGCCACCGACCCGGCAAACATCTGTCCGGCGATGATGAAGAGGACGTAGGCCAAGCCGTGAAAGGCCTGTGAGACC
>Ga0315274_10009091_pt1 | contig 14379 bp, 21 predicted proteins | sample YL17G02_20_MG_FD_203700 | JGI IMG/M metagenome (GOLD analysis project Ga0315274, IMG submission 203700) | Sediment microbial communities from Yellowstone Lake, YNP, Wyoming, USA - YL17G02_20 | ecosystem: Environmental > Aquatic > Freshwater > Lake > Sediment | place: USA: Wyoming | collected... | reverse complement strand
GCCTTCATAAATTTTCTCGGCAATCAAACCCATTATTATCACAAAGATAATAGTAAGTGTTAGTCTCAATGCCATGAACTTCAAGCCAAGAAATTGCAGTTCAACGAGTTCCTGTGGAATTTTTATGCATGCCCAAGCAGAAAGAAAGAATTCCATTTAATTAACCACGCTGCCCACATCTTAACCCCCCCTTTGTCTAAGGTATTTAAAATTGTGCAGATATTCATCGGTCCACCTACTTGGTAAAATATCAAAAATTATTCCTTAAAAAATGCTCCCACAAAAAACCCTGAAAGAATTGCAAAGACAAAAATCAGTGCATTAAAGAGAAGCGTAAACTTCCACCCGAGCACTGTAATTGCAAAGGGTATCCATGCAATTTTTATTGCCCATGCGCCAATTGTCGTAGCAATAATATTTGCTCCTGCTCCTTTGTCCCTCAATTCCTTAAAGAATGGAAAGAACATATACGCAGGGCCTATCATTAAGGTGCCGAATAATGCACCAATCAAGATTCCTTTAACCCCACTTTGTTTCCCAATGATTTTCCCTATTGCTTGCTTTGGAATTGTAACAACAATAAAAGAAGAAAGCAAAGCAATGGCAACAATAACAATGAAAAGGTTCAGGTATGTTTTCGTAGCAGAAATTAACGCAGAGCCTACCTTGGAGGGATTAAAAATTGCAAGTACAATTGCAGTTGCAAGTATCGTTATTTCAATTGCCCAATCCTTTAGAATCGTTTTCATAATAGCGCCCCTATAAGCATTGCAAGAAGAATTGCAGCAATAAATGTGAATGAGTTCCTTAGAAGTGTAAACTTCTTCCCAAGGAATTTAAACTCAATAGGAAGAGCAACAACTCCTATGCCGACCCATGTAAATAGAAAAGCTGCAACAAGCGAATAATTTGCATTATGAGCTAGTAAATACTGCCCTATGGGATAGCTTGTTGCAGCAGGACTCATCATCACTGCGCCAGTAAGAGCACCAATAATGATTCCTGCAAATCCACTGAATTTTAATAGAAAAGCTGAAACTGCTTTAGGAGACAAGAATTTTTCAAGAATTGCAATTATCACAAAGATTGCAAAAAGTCTTATGGAATTTTGAATAAACATTTTTGCGCTTTTCTTTGAAGCATCTTTTAATTTTTTCTTATCCCCTCTGATAAAGTAAACTACATAGAGGACCAAAACAAGGACAAGAAGTATTATTCCTTCAATAATATTTGTATTCATTTTGCTCTCCCAACAGGAACTTTTATTGTATCTTCTTATTTATCTCTAACAAAAGAGATTTCAAATCAACAATTTCTTTCCCAAGAGCAATAATATCCTTCTTCATTATATCGATCTCCTTTTTTCCCATTTATGGCCGGTCTTCTTTATGGCCGGCCATATCCTTTATAACATCTTTTAGATTACTACAGAAACAAAACCTACTATATTACCATCCTTGACAAGTTCTGCCTTGACTCCGACTCTTCCTACCCAGTAACCGCCAACAGCAACATCAGCGAGGTCAACATCTTCAAAAAGCATACCTACAATGCCACCGTTTATTACAATTGGAGCGTGGTAATAACCCCTACCATCAACAAATTTTTCACCTTTCTTTGCGTTTGCTAAAACATTTTTCACAGCCTCTTCCACAGCAACTCTTGAAATTTCTTTGCCAGGGACATACTGCATTCCGTGACAACCGAAACCACCGTGGTCTTCATGAAAGCCAAAGTCTTCATGCATTCCATGCTGCTCACGGGAACCATGCTGTCCGTAAAATCCTCTACAATTTCTCATATTTATCGCCTCCAAATATATTTTAACACATATGTAATTTTTGTCAATAAGTTAAAAAAGATAATATCATTAAAAGGTTATAGATTTTTAAATTTTATATTGGAAGGAAAAACAAATGTCGTTTAAGTCAGTACCAGGCACCTTCAACAAAATTTCTAACAGCGTCAACAAATACATCTGGCTTTTCCTCATGGGGAATATGACCACAGCTGTCAACAAGAATCAACCTTGAGTTTTTCAAAATTAAGTTTAGCTTTTGGCTATCATCCTCGGGTACAATTATGTCATTTTTACCAGTAACGACAAGTACAGGAATATTTATCTCACTAATTTTGTCTAAGAAATCAATCCTGTTATCTGCAATCAAAATCTCATAAAAACCTTTATCCCAGTTCGTAACCTCAAGAGATTTTTTATAACCTTCTAAAACATCTGCCGTTACCTTAGATGGATCATAAAACGCTTTATAAATTACACTTTCAAGGCTTTTAGCTAAGGGTTTTACAAAAAGTGTAAACAAAAATCTTCCAACAGGTGATTCAAAAAATATTTGAAGAGCACGAGGCATGCCTCCAGTTTCAAAAATAGCAGGATCCTCAAGAACCAATTTATCAACCATTTCGGGGTATCGTATCGCAAAAATAGTTGCAATAGTTCCACCCATTGAATGCCCTACAAGAATTATATTATCGAGGTTTAAAGTTTCTATGAGCCTTCTGGTGATTTCAACCTGTCCATTTCTGCTATAAGGATTCGGATCAAATTTACTCCTTTCAGGCCTTTCACTTAGTCCAAAACCTGTTAGATCAAAAACCACAACTTTGCCCAGTTTAGAAAGAGGTTCTACAACATATCTAAAAGAGAAAGTGCTTGCTCCGAAGCCATGAATCAGCAGAAAGACTCTATCTCCATTTCCATAAGTTTTATAATGAATGTTAACTCCATCAATATCTATAAATTTTGAGTCAGGATCGGCAAGCTCTTGAGGAGTATGATAGGATGACCTTATTGAAACAATGTCATAAATATATACAGAGGCAAAAACTATTATAATAACAAGTATTATCCATTTTTTAAATCCCTTTGCTCTTCTCATCTATCGAATTATTAACTATATTTTAGTCAAAAAAAATTAAAAATTCACTCATTAGAAAGTGAAATAACGAATGCCTTTAACTTCTCTATGTAGCTGCCATTTCTTACATCGTTATCCCTTATAAAAAAATAACTCTCCAGCTTTTTGCCAGTTATACCTTCCACATTTAAGGATAGCTTTTCGTTTTTTTCACCCATTACACAAGCTGAAATAAAAACAAGACTTTGTAATTTATCCTTATTTTCCATTAGAAATGTTCTCGCAGCAGGAGGCAGGTTTCCTGCCCAAACAGGAGTTAAAAATATTATTCTTTCAAAACTCTTTAGGCCGCTTTTAATTGGCTCTATTTTTGTTGTTTTTTTCATCAATGAATCAAATCCATTCTTAAAAAACATTATAAAACCATGTCTGTTTACAGGTTCAACGATTTTCTCTACCTCGCAATTAACCATCTCTCTCAGTTTCATTGCCACTGTTTCGTTTGTTCCCGTTAAAGAATAGTACACGATTAAATTTTTCATCATTTTTCTCCTGCTAATTTATACGAAAGATAATGACTTTTGCAAACCTACAAGATTTTGCTTTCTACAAAAAAGTATAATATATATGAATATTAAAAATAAAGGAGAGCATGATGGACAAAGAAAAAAGTAATTTCTTAACCTTAAGAAATAAATTATTTGCACTATATTATGAAAAAAAATATAAAGAGGCGTTGAAAGTAGCAGAGATAGCTTATGAAAATTACAAGGACAAAATTACAGAAACAACTTTCTGGTTAGCATGTTTTAATTCTCTCCTAAAAAAGAAAGATAAAACAATAAAGATATTAAACAATGCTCTTGATAACGGAATCTGGTGGTCCCCACAATTGATGATAAGCGAATCAGATTTTGACTTTATAAAGAAGTACAAAGAATTTAAAGAAATTCTTGAAAGATGCAGAGTTTTCTTTGAAAAGGCTCAATCAAAAGCAAAACCAAAATGCTTATTGTTTCACCCTGAAGACTTTAATAGTAAAAAAGAAAACAAACTTTTTATCGCAATACACTTTCGGGGAAGTAATGCAGAAGAATTCGAGGAATATTTCAAGAAATCCGTGTTAAAAAGAGGCTATATGCTGGCTGTACCTCAGTCTTCACAAATTTTTACCCTTAACAAATTCTGCTGGGATAACCGGGAAATTGCAAAAAAGGAGATTTCAAATCATTATAATGAGATAAACAATAAATACAGATTGGATGAAAAAGAAACAATAATAGCAGGTGCTTCACAGGGTGGAGGGTTATCGTTGGAGTTAGCTCTGGGTGAAAATGAACTGCACATAAAAAAATTCATATCAATTATCCCAGGAATAGTAGATGTTTCTTCTTATATTCCACTTCTAAAGAGTGGGGTGAGCAAAAATATAAAAGGATTTATAATTACAGGAGAAAAGGATTTTTACTTCCAAAAAGTTAAGGAACTTTATGAAGAAGCACAAAAACTAAAACTTCAATGCAAATTCGTCTCGATAAAAGGAATGGGTCACAACATTCCCGAAAACTTTGAAGACTACCTTAATGAAGCGCTGGATTTTTTAAAATAAAATCGTTTATTATTTAAGTTCACTTAGAAAATTTAATATTGTCTGGTAAGCCTCAACAGGATCGTTGATGTCTTTGACTTTCTTTTCAAAAGGACACATATCGTCTTTTTTAATGTTTAATATATAGGGAACTTTCTTTTCATATTCAAACGTAATTCCAAAATTTGTAAGAGTCGAAGCAGCAGTTTCACTTAAAAGATTTGCAAATACTTCCTTTGGCCTTAAAAGAACAAGCAAAAGAGCTGCTGCTTTGCCAATAACCCTGTCTCCCCAGGAAAGACCATAGTATTTCACAAAACTACCCTCATTGGTTTTTAAAAAATCAAATAAAGGTTTTAAGCCGTCACCTGATGATTCAAAAATCTTTTTGTCGTGATCAAAGATAACGAGAGCAATATTTTCTCTTTCGAGTTCTTTTTTGATAAGTTCAATTGCTTGTGACATAATGACCTTCCTTCAACCTGCTCATTATTAGCGGTATTAAAACCACCTGAATTATTATACCCGGTATTCCAGTAACAAGTGCAGTTATAACATAACTTAGTGCTCCAATATTCAAACCAAATTGTTTCCCAAAAAAACTTACGAAGAAGCCCAAAAGCACCCTTCCTGCAACCATCGTAATAATCAAAGATAAGAAAGTTTTCATTTTGAGTATATGTTTTAAAAATCCAGCCATAAACCCATAAATCATAAGTTCAAAAATCATAAAAGGAAGAATTGCTGCAACTGGCATATTAGTTATGAGAAAGCTTAAAAGGGGTGCTACAGTTCCCAATAGCAGCCCATATATCGGTCCCACCACAAGGCTTGCAAGAAGAACTACAAAGTGCATGGGAAGAAATATTTTACCTGCAACGGGTCCAAAAGTCAGATGAAAAATCATTGGAACCACTATTCCCAGAGCAAGAAAAACTCCTCCCCAGACTAAAGTTTTTGTTCTAATTTTCATTACTTTTTAATTATTCTATCCGAGCTCTGCTTTAACCTTTTTAAGCAGTTCTATAATTGGCAGTTTCTGGGGACATTTGGGCTCACATGCCCCACATTCAATACATTCGTCAGCTTTACCCTTCAAGTCTGCATATTTAAGTTTTGCGCTATCAAAATCTCCAAACAAAATACCCTCATTGTAAATTGTAAAATTTTCAGGTATATATACTTCATTCGGACAGGGCAAACAATAAAAACAGCTCGTACATGCAATAGGAGTGATCTCCCTATATTTTTTAATGGCTTTAGCAATGGCTTCTAGTTCTTCGTGGGACAAATAATTTATTCCGGATCTTGAAGCATATTCTACATCCTGTTCAACCTGTTCAAAAGTACTCATTCCTGAAAGAACCACAGATACCTCAGGATGATTCCATACCCACTGCAACCCCCATTCTACATCGCTTTTTTCAATATCTATTTCTTTTAAAATCTCCTCAACCTGAACAGGAAGCCTTGCGAGCCTTCCTCCTCTTAAAGGCTCCATTATTACTACCGCAATACCCTTTTCTGCAGCATATTTCAAGCCATGAGTACCAGCTTGAAAGTTTTCGTCAAGATAGTTGTACTGCATCTGGCAGAAAGTCCACCCATTATAATAATCAATCATTTCTTTGAAAACAGGGAATTCATCATGAAATGAGAAGCCTATATAACGAATTTTTCCTTCTTTTATTTTCTTTTCAGCCCAGTCAATGGGATCATAATTTAAAAGCTTATCCCAGCTCTGCTTGTCCATTGAATGGAACAGGTAAAAATCAATATAATCTGTACCAAGCTTTTTTAGCTGCTCATTTAGCTTATCATCCATATCAAGCTTTGAATTTATCAACCAGACAGGGAGTTTTGTGGCAAGACGGGTCCTATCCCTGTAGCCGTCTCTTAAAGCCTTACCTGTAATAATCTCACTATTTCCCCCATGGTAAGAATATGCTGTATCAACATAATTTAAACCATTGTCTATGGCATAGCGAATCATTTTAATTACTTCCTTTTCGTCTATATTATTCTGGTCATTCCCCACACACGGAAGTCTCATAGTGCCAAAGCCAAGCGCAGATACCTTCCAGCTAAGCTTTCCAAATTTTCTATACTGCATTCTTTCACCTCACTTTTAATTTCAAAAGATATCTAAATATAACATTTAAGGTTTTTATAGTGCAATTATACCAATATGTTTCCAACTTTTTAAGATTCTGAGTAATTTCTGATAACAGGGCTAAGGGCTTAATTTTCTAAAAATTATCAAAGAACCGAAAGTCTGCTCTCTTTTCTCGACAAGCGTATATGGAAGAGCTACGCAATCTAATATTTCTTCATCAACATCTCTGCCTTTCCCCATTATTACCAGGCCATTATCCTTAATCACGGGCAGACACCATTTAAGGATGTTGTTTGCCCTGGAAACTGCTCTTGCACATACGATATCAAACTTCACACTCAGTTTATAAAGATGCTCTGCTCTCATATTAATTGCTTTTGCATTTTTTAGTTCAAGAGCTTTTATAACTTCGTTTATAAAATTGATGTGAATCTTTTTCCTGTCAACAAGTATAAATTCTGCCTCGGGTTTTAAAATAGAAAGAGGGATGCCAGGAAAACCAGTTCCAGAACCTATATCGAGCACATAGAACCCATCTTTAATAAAATTAAGGTAAATATTTGCCTCTCTAATATGCTTTTTATAAAGCAAATCCTTTTCTCTTGGCGACATTAAAACCACTCTTTTAGGGGAGTTAAGAAGCATCTCCAAATATTTTTGCAATTTGTCTGTCTTCTCAATCATTGTTTTCATCAAGCTGTTTATACTTCAAAATTATTATATTTCACTTTTTTAAAATTTTCCCAGCGAGATTAAGAATAAAATTTTTGTCTCTGCCCAATTGAGATTTCGGATTAGGTACTCTGTCAAAGAAAACAATTTTATCTATTTCATATCTCGGCGTTGGTTGCTTTTCCTCGCCAGTATAGCCAAGCGTGATAAGGCCTATTATCCTTGCTTTTTCTGGTATTCCAAGAATATTTTTAATATTATTTCTCCTGAATGCCCCGATAAAACATGTACCAAGCCCAAGTGAATGAGCTTCAAGCATAATATTTTGAGCGCATATCCCACAGTCCAAATCCACCCATCTATGATGTGCCTGAGAAAATATAACAACAATTACAGGTGCGGTTTCAACAAATCGGTTTATTACTCCAATGACTGTGCTGGATGCGCCGATTTTTTTAATAAGATCTATATCGCTTACCACAACAAATCTCCACGGTTGATTATTCGAGGCAGAAGGGGCCAATCTCCCTGCTTCAAGGACTTTCATAATAAGCTCTTTTGAAACTTCTTTACCTTTGTATTTTCTTATGCTTCTCCTCGTTTTAATCAATTCAAGTAAGTCAAATGTATTTTCCATAAATTCTCTCCTCATTTTTTATATCAAATATTTTGAAACGCCTATTTAATTTTAATTTAAAAGCTATTTGAAAAAAATTATCCTGTGGTAAAATTTACTTATGAATATTTTAAATAAAATTTCGGGCGGGCGTTGTTAAGATAAAAATGCAAAGGAGGATATATGGAAAAAATTTCTCTTATAGTTAACCCAGCAGCGGCAGGCGGAGCCGCTCAAAAAGAGTATAAGAAAATTAAAGAGACTCTTGAAGAAGAAAAAATTGTAGTAACAACATTATTTTCAGAATATGCAGGCCATTCAATCGCCATTGCAAAAAAAGTTTTCCTTGAAGGGTTCAGTAAAGTCATAAGTTTTGGGGGGGATGGCACGCACAACGAGATATTAAACGGAATTTTTCAAGGAGCAAAAGAAAAATTTAAAAAAGTCATTGAAGAACTCTCAGACGTCGAAAAGTCTCAACTTCCTCCTCTTGGGCTTGTTTCAATAGGTTCAGGGAATGACCTAAGAAAAACTTTAAAAATTCCAAAGGATATAAAAGAGGCACTTAAGATTGCCATTTATGGAAAAGAAAAATTTATTGATGCGGGATATTTTGAATTCAAAAACTTTGACGGAAAAGATGATTCAAGATACTTTCTGAACGTATTAAGCGGTGGATTTTCAGGAACCGTAACAATGAAGGCTAACCAAGCAAAAAAGACAATGTTCAAAAATGTCATATACCTTAATGCACTTTTAAAGACTCTCCTTTTTTCTGGCATTCCAGATGGCTTCCTCTTAAATGAAGATGGAAGAATTGACGGAAAATTCTTTGAATTTGATGTTTCAAACGGAAAATATTTTGGCGGTGGAATGATGGTTTCGCCAAATTCTGAAATCGATGACGGAAACCTTGATGTCTCGCTTTTCCGAGACTATACAGGAATTGAGGTTCTTTTCAAAATCAAAAAACTCTATAACGGCACAATAATAAAAGAGAAAAAACTCTACTATCGGAAGACAAAGGAAGTCTATATAGAATGTACTCCAAAAGCACTGGTTGAAGTTGATGGTGAAGTCGTAGGATACACTCCAATCAAGGCAAAAGTCATCAAAAATGCAATAAAGGTGATTGTAGCATAAAAAAGGCAAGTGCAATTTAACTACAAATTTGTATGCATTTTCTCATTTCAATTTCTCGTAGACAGCCCATAAACAAACTTCAAAAATATCTAAAAAGATTTAAATTTTAGATCTTCTCATTACTCTTCAACAAACATTTTGGGTCCTTTTTGTTTAAATTTCCCGCGGAATGTTTCCTCGTTTAGCATTAGATGAGAATCAAGATCATGGAAATCAAAGGCGCCTGTTCCAAGGGCAAAATGCACACTCTGATTTACACCGATGCTCGATTCTGCCATACACCCCAACATAAGTTGCAAATTCGCGGCTTTCACCATTTCAACTATTGCCAAAGCATCAGAAATGCCAGATTTCATTAGTTTTATGTTAACGTAATCCACGGCTTCTTCGCGTATCAGTCTCAGAACGTCATATTTTGTATGAGCACTTTCATCCGCAGCAACGGGAAAAGGTGAATTAAATCTTACAAATTTCAAGCCAGATATATCGGTCGCTAGAACCGGCTGCTCAAAAACTGATATATCTATTCCTTTCCTATAAATCCTTTTGGCGAACTCGACTGCTTGCTTAGGCGTGTACCCCATATTTGCATCAACTATGTACTTTGCACCTTTTGTTACCTTATAAATTTCTTCCATCGCCTCTATATCTTCAGATAAATTTTCCCCTACTTTAACCTTAATAACTCTAAATCCATCTTTAAATATATCAGTCGCTTCTTTTATGCGATTTTCTAAAGTATCTATCGAAACTGTTTTATCTGTTTCTATAGTATTCTTTGCGCCACCAAGTATCTGATAAACAGGAACTCCTATCTCCTCAGAAAATGCATCAAGCACTGCACATTGAATAGCTGCTTTTAAACTCGGGGTTGCAAACATTTTATCTGTAAGATCAAAAATCCTCCTGTAATTTCTCACATCCATTCCCATAATTGTTTCCCTTACAAAATTCTGCATCTCAAAAAGGACCTCAACCTTTTCACCATTGACTCTGAACGACGGGGATGCTTCACCATAACCTCTTGCACCACTATCAAGAATTAATTCTATTTCAATATTCGTTGTACCTGATGAAATATTCCCGACAATGTGAAACGGTTTGTCATACCTGTACTCTTTAAGTGTGAATTTTACATCAACTATCTTTCCCATTTTATTGCCTCCTTTATAAATCTTTAAAGTAGCAACTTTCGCAGGTACTCTTCCCGTTCAACGTCATATAGAAGCCCAATATTTATAGGAATTCTACATTTTTCTTTCTTTTGCATTATATATCAAAGCAATGCAAAGTGAAAATGCAAAAACAAAGTAAACTCTAACTTATAAATCCTCTTCTAATACATAAAATACTAACGTTAACACAAAAATTTGAAATAAGTTTCAATTCCTTATAGGCAAGCTAAAAAACCATGTATTTCTTTCTTCGGTCTTCGATTTCCTGACGGGCTTTGTCAATAATTTCAAATGTATTCACTTTTTCTATACCAGATTCAAAAAGATTTTTAACTGAATCAGAAATATTAACGTAATATTCTGAACCATCGATTTTTCTTACAAGATAGCCTTCATCAATAAGAGATCTTCTTAGTATAACATGGTTTATTCCGGCATTTTGGTTAACTTTCTCAAGCCATAATTTTAACTTGTCATTTATTTCCTTTTCTGAATATTCTTTGCAAGGTTCAAGTGTTGAAACCACGCTTTTGAATAATATACGTTTGTCCTTGATTTTTCTTGGAAGATATTCTAGATTGCTCCTGACGCAAAGATCTATAAGTCTCTTCTTGAATTCATTAATGGTGATTTTTTCCATTTTTATTTTCCTCCCAAAATTATTCTACAATCGTTTTAAATAACACTGTAAAGCCAAACACAAGCCCCTGACTCTATTTGCCTACGTTTACTGAGAATTCTAGCTGTTTTCTCTCCTTTGCACATATAAAAAAACATTGATACTCGTACTCCTTAATTCCTAATTATTATTTTAATTAAATCTCTAATCCCTTGCTCTCGCTGCTCTATTATAAATACTTAAAAATTCGTTCTCCGATATTAATGGTCTGCCAATAATGCCAAGGGTCTCAGCTTTAATTATGCCATTTTTGATAAGCTCAAAACCAGCTCTTCTTATTGCATCTACAATATCGCTCACAGAATTATCTTTTTCAAGCATATCTTGATAAATTCCAGAACGTGGCCTCAGAACAGCTCATCCAAATTCAACATCAATTTTTTTGCATAACCCATTTATCATGTAAACTAAAACATCAAAATTTTCAAGTCTCCAGAAACCACACGTAGAAACTAAAACAATCTTCTTTAATTTAACATCTTCTCTTATAATTGGGATCATACAATTATGCTTTATTTTAAAAGAGGCTCCAAACAAAGGCATCATTCTATTTAGAAAAACCTGCATCTCTCCGGAAATATATGTGTAAACAGGAATTCCAAAAATTCAAATCTATCGATGAGCTTTTTATCAAGGGCAAGAGCAAGTGATTCTTCTTTGTATTTTGGAACGATATCTATTCCATATATTTTTTCCACACCACACGATGCATAATACAGTGTTTTGCCTGCAGCTCCAAAACCAACGTCCAGAACAGTTTTATCTTTAAACATTTCTTCAACTGTGGAATATTCCAGAAAAAACTTAATAGTTTCCGCCCCCTTTTCAAATTGCCACTTAGCGTAAGTTTTTACACCATCTCGCTCAAGATTAAAAGGATGAACGGGCAAACGAAATAATTTATTTACTAACTTGCAAATATTTTTCTTAAATGCACTCATACTCAATTATCTTCTTTCTAATTATAAGTTTATCTATTATTTGTAAACACAGAAATTATTTCATATCACAGATTTGATTCAATATCTACTGAGGAGGATAAGTATATTTACCTCTACAGAGTCTTGCTTTAATATCCGTAACTCGGAATATAACTTCCTTTTTATCTTTAAAAATAAACAGGGATTCAAAATCAACTTTTCTGGAAAGCCGCTTTTTTAAAATCAAATTTTTTTGAAATTAAATCACTATAAAACGGCGATTTCTTGAAAAGCGAGAGACGAACTAACGGTCGGAACATTGTTATAAAATTTATCCGAATGCCAAGCAACTCCTTCATATCCTTTATGTAATTTTTAAGAGTTCTCGTCTGATAGTGCAAAATAGCCTCGCTTTCATTGGTATCAAGCCAGTCTACAGGAAAATCAACTTTTAAGAAAAGTTCTTCCGGAAGCATGCCTACAGTCATCGCGTTTAGAATCTGCTTAATCATATCGCCGTAATAAAACTGGCACTCCTTTCCACCACCAATATGAAGAGTTTTGCCCCAGACATCCTTATTTTCAACAGCATTAGCAATCGCCAGTCCCACATCCTTTGTATGGACATATTCAATACGGTTATTCAAAGGAACATCAAACATTCCAGGGTCAAGTGTAATTGAAATAGGCAGTGTTGCAGCAAGCCTGAAAATGCACCAGTTCAGGCTGGATTTTCTTATCATATCTTCGCATTCTATTTTATGCTGCGAATAATGTTCAACAGGAGTTACATGATCATAAATCTTACGAGGTGGTTTTTTGTCCTGTGTTCTTCCGTAAATGTGAAGAGAAGATGTAAAGATTAATTTTGGAGTATTTTCCAGTTTCTCCATTGCATTAATAAGATTTCTTGTGCCGTCAACATTTACCTTTCTTGCAAATTCTGGCTCTTTCTCGGATTCCTTACCTGTGATTGATAGCTTTGGAATTATAAATGCAAGATGTACTACAACATCAACATCTTTAACCGCTTCTTCTAAAGAATCAGGGTCACAGAGACTTCCCCAGAATATTTGTATTTTACCCTCATATTTCTTTGCGATTTTCTCGTTCCTTCTATTCTTCAAATCAAAACATCTGACTGTATGTCCTTTCTTGATTAGCTCGTCGAGAGCGCTTATTCCAACATTTCCAAACGCACCTGTTAATAATATTTTCATAAATTCACCTCTTTAAACTTTCTAAAATTATTTTAAAACCGTCTTTTGAAATCTTTTCCCAGTCTTCTCTTTCAGGATCAATAAGTTCTTGAAGGAGTAGACCAATTGCAAAGGAAATTACAACATCGGACGCTATATTTGAGTCAATTTTTTTAATACTTCCCTCTTTGATGCCTTTGTCTATAATCTCCGCAAAACACTTTTGATACTTCTTGAAGTGAGAATTCGTGATACCCCAGATTTCCTTATCGTGAGACGCCTCACTCCAGAATTGCAGGAAAAGCGGAAGCTGCCCACCCGAAGAATTGGTAACAGTTTTTATTATTTCTGTCATTTTTAAAAGCGCTTCAGGTATATTGCTGGAGGTTTCTATAATTTCCTCTATGCTTCTATCAAGGTCCTCGAGCCAGTTATCGAGCAACTCAAGAAAAAGTAACTTCTTTGTCGTAAAATGGTAAAAAAATGCACCTTTGCTGACTACAGCGAGTTCACAAATGTTTGCAACGCTTGTTCCATCATAACTTTTCTCTGAAAAACAGAGTGCCGCAGTTTTAAGAATTTTCTTTCTTGTTTCCTTGCTTCTTTCCTGAGATTTTCTCATTTTTAAAATATTTGAATTGCTTTGAGCAACTTTTCTATCAGCCATTTTCATTTCCTTCCTTTCTTGAATTTACACTATTAATAATAAACTTTCAATTATCAGTAAAATTCCTCCAATTTTCTCCCTTCTCAAGGCAATAATAACGCTTGCAGTATATTGTATCCATTTTTTAGTTCGCCTATTATTTTCTACCATACTAACTCCTTTTCTTATTTTATTTAATGAACTTAAAATAATTCTCCCTTAATAAACCGACCAGTCAGTATGTTTTATTATAAAGAAAAATCGTTTTATGTCAAGAAAGATATTTTAAGAATACACATTATAAAAATAAAGAGGCTTTACAAGATATTACATGATAGCGAAGAGTTGTCAGACTCTAAGATTTTCTTAATTTTTGTAATTTTTCAAAAACAGCCTGAGATTTTAGTTCTCTCAATGCATCAGATGCGATCCATCTGGCACTTTTAGCATTTAAATTATATATTTTCTCTGCAGTTTCAATTGCAAATTTGTTTAGATCTAATCAAGAATTAAGACCCAAAACATTGATTTTCAAAGTCAGTTGAAATCTACAAAGTGAAATAGAAAGAGATGGCAGAAATTATCGAAAAGTAGTATTTATATTTCCTCAGATCCATGATATTTGGTATTCATTTAATTTAAAAGTAATACATATTTTATATGCTAATTTTATCCCTTTAAGAATCATCTCCAGGTATAATTTCAGCAGCAATTCTATTTGAAAAACATGTCATAACCCTCATAGAAAA
>Ga0315274_10009089_pt1 | contig 14381 bp, 13 predicted proteins | sample YL17G02_20_MG_FD_203700 | JGI IMG/M metagenome (GOLD analysis project Ga0315274, IMG submission 203700) | Sediment microbial communities from Yellowstone Lake, YNP, Wyoming, USA - YL17G02_20 | ecosystem: Environmental > Aquatic > Freshwater > Lake > Sediment | place: USA: Wyoming | collected... | reverse complement strand
ACAATTATGTCATATTATTTCGGTAAAAAATCTTATAAGATGTATCTTACGAGAATCGGGAGAACTATGGACATATGATAGATTAATTCAGAGTGTATAGATTAAAAACCCCGATTCGCAAGATTCGGGGTTTTTTGTTCTTTGACATATTAGCAATAAATGTTGACCCTATAATTTCAATGGTTAGAATCCCATCCTTTTAAGATGGTTGTATCGGTCCAAATCCGATTGGGGTCACTAGGATCGGTAACGCAACCGATGAAGTGTAAAATAACCTTGCGTGACTGATGGAGAGACATCAAAATGGAAATGTTGGGTGCTGGAATACCCAAGAGTCTGTAAAACTCCCGCTTCGGCATGTTGGTTCGAGTCCAACCATTTCCACAAATGCGGATGTCGTATAGTTGGCAATTACATGACTCTCATAAGGTCACCTCTTCGGAGTTCAAGGGTTCGAGTCCCTTCATCCGCACAAAAATAAAGCCAGAAATCCCGATATCAATGATGATCGAGTTTCTAGCTAAATAATCTATTTACCGAATAGGGTTACCTGTTCAATTTCAAAGTGACTGGAGCCACTTTTTTACCTTCAATCCATTTCAAAACTGACGATACAATAAGTCTAACTAAAGCTCCGATTAACAATCCTTCTGATTCTTCATCAAGTACAGGAACATCAATAAGAGAATTAATTAAATCAGTTGCCAGAGTTTCAGCCGTTTCAACATCGTCGGCAATTACCGCTTCGGCAATTTGAGCTAATTTTACTTTGATTGCTTCTGGAAGTTTGTTAATAAGTTGGTCGTCTAGTAATGTTAATAATTGACGAAACACAAGCCCATCAACGAGCTCCATTACGCCTTTAAGTTTAATCGCATCATCTAATAGACCTGCTAACTTTTTTTCTTGTTCTAACGTGAAAATTCCTTTTTCTGCCATGATTTTAATATTTTTAAATTAATTATTATAGTTCATATTATAAATACTTTAATTATTGAAATAATTTCTTTATCTTTCTCTGAATGAATATAATTAAAATACATAATGTAACTGGAGTCAACGCCACAACACATGGCCTTGAAGTTAACACGGGAAAACAATATCTACCTCCACATGATAAAATGACAACAATGGTTATTATGAATGAAGATGAAATTAATAATCGTAATTCCATTGTTAAGGTAAAAGGGTATATGATTTCTGTGCTTTTTATTCCATTAAAATTCAGATTTACATTTATGGAAACAGAAATGGGACAATTAATTCAAGTGTATCTTACCAAAAATCATAAGATTACGTATTATTAAGGAGACATATCGGTATTGGTATAAATAATACAACTATTTCCTTCTAATGTCGCCACTGCCGCATCGCTTGCTCCTGTCCGCCAACTACTTGATCCTAGTAATGATATTGCCACATCATTCATTCCGGAATTTGCCATATCAATCAACATATTATCTATTTCTGTTGAAGAATAACCATAACCTGCGGATGGATTTATTGTCACATTCATATTTGCCCATGTCGCCCCACTAGTGTAGGTTGTCATTGCGCAAGAATTTAGAAAAATCACTTCGGTAAATCCACTACATATTACTGAAAAATCGCCTGAAATTGTGTTATTACCAGTAGCGGCCAAAACTTTTAAGCTTGAAAGTCCTTCTATACTGCCTGTAAGAGTGTTATTACCAGTAACAAGCAAAGTTACTAAGTTCGTAAGCCCCTCTATATTACCTGAAATCGTGTTGTTATTATCGGGACCCGATGAAAGAATAGCCCAAATATTATAAACCCCTAAAAATGTTAATGATGTGAGTCCTGCTACGCTACCAGAAAGTGTGGTAAATTCTCCTTCAACATCTAGATACGTTAAATTTGTTAATCCCGCTATGCTGCCTGAAAGCGAGTTATTACCACCAACTTCCAAAACTATTAAGTTTGTAAGTCCTGCTACGCTACCTGTTAACGTATTATCCCCAGCGACCTCCAAATATGCTAACCCTGTAAGTCTTGATATGTTTCCTGAAAGAGTATTATAATTATCAGCAACCAAATCTGTTAAATTTGTAAATCCTCCTATATCTCCACCAATATTTGGAGAATTATTACCCCCCCCATTCCATTCTACCCATTTTGTTATTGTATTTGTTTGAACTTCAAATGTGGCAGTTCCACCAGTACATTTTACATACATTGTTCTTTCTGCGCCAGATAAAACATTCCAAGTTCGGCTTGCCCCTAATGTGCCTCCAGCATTGGTGTAAAATCTTGCATTTGGCCCTAAAGTAATCAATGTATTTTCACTTGTCTCCAATGTAAGCGTTGATGTACCAGTACCATCTTCTTGTGAAGTAAGTAATAATACGCCATTAGTAAAAACAGTGCAACCGCTGCTGACTAATGTTGCTACAGCAACATCACTATCTGTTGTGCGCCAGGCATTTGAGCCTTGTAATGTTATTGTCACACCATTCACTCCACTATTAGCCATATCAATCAACATATTGTCTATTTCTGTTGAAGAATATCCATATCCAACTGATGGATTTATTGTTACGTTATTATTTGACCACACCTCTCCTTCGGTATAAGTTACCATTGCACAAGGATTAAGATAAAGGTCACCATCCTTTGTATCCAACATAGATGAAACATCACCAGAAATCGTATTATTGCCACCAACGGCCAAAACTTTTAAGCTTGTAAGTCCATTTATGCTGCCAGTGAGCGTATTATTACCTCCGACCCAAAGCTGTTCTAAACTTGTAAGCCCTGTTATACTACCTGAAATTGTATTATTAAACATAATTCCAAATACATATAAGTTTGTAAGCCCTGCTATACTACCTGTAAATGAGGAACTCTCACTCATAACGCCAAACAAGCCCAAGTTTGTAAGTTCAGTAATATCACCTGTAATTGTGCAGCCGGAAGCGGGGTCAACAACGGAGAAAAATACTAAATTTGTAAGTTCTGATATACTACCTGAAATCTCAGCCTCACCTGAAATATTAAAAAATTCTAAATTTGTGAGTAATGATATATCACCATAAAGTGAATTATTACCATTTTCAACATTCAAAACTTCTAAGTTTGTAAGTCCTTCTATATTTCCACCAATGCTTGGACCACTGCTATCCGAATTCCATTCTATCCACTCCGTTATTGTGTTTTTTTCAACTATAAAGTAAGCGGTTCCACTAGTACATTTTACATATATTGTTCTTTCTGCCCCAGATATAATGGCCCAAGTTGAACTTTCATCTAATGTGCCCTCAGAATCACTGTAAAATTTAGCGGCTCCGACTAAAGTATAAATTTCTATGGTTGTGTTTTCACTTGCTACCATTGTCAGTGTTGCCACGCTATCCCCATCTCCTTGTGCAGTAAGAGTTAATACACCTTGAACAAAAGGAAGACAGCCATTACCCACTAATGTTGCTCCAGCAGCATCACTTGCTGGCGTGCGCCAGGCATTTGAGCCTTGTAATGTTATTGTCACACCACTCACTCCGCTAGCTGCCATATCAATCAACATATTATCTATTTCTGTTGAAGAATAGCCATAGCCTGCAGATGGATTTATTGTTACATTTTGATTTGGCCATGTTGATCCGCTAGTATAGGCCGTCATTGCACAAGGATCAAGGAATATCTCACTATCCATCGTATCCAACACATTCGAAATATCACCTGAAATCGTATTATTGCCAGTGGCGGTCAAATATTGTAAGCCTGTGATCCCTGCCACGCTACCTGAAAGAGTGTTATTACCAGTAATTTCCAAATCTGTTAAGTTTGTAAGCCCTGCTATACTACCCGAAAGCGTGTTATTACTAGGAATCGCCAACTGATATAAAAATGGAAACATTTCTATATTTCCACTAAAACTATGCGTATTTCCTTCAGCCTCTCCAGTTACGACTATAAATATAAACACCTTATCTGGCTTACTGGCAATAAATGTTGCGGTTCCTAGCGCACATTTTAAATATCTTTGATCTGGGGTCTCACCAATTGGAAGCGTCCAAGTTCGGCTTGCATCTCTTGTACAAGCCTCATCTGTATAAAATGCAGCATTGGGGCCTAAAGTTATTACATTATCAGCTTCTGACGATGACATATTAATTCCAGTTGGTCTATCATTTACCCCTAATGAAGTGATCAAAAGTCCTTGCACAGGTTCAGGCCCTATACCTATTCTCATTCTAGCCCTTATTCTTATTCCAGGCATATTGTTAATAATTTTATTTTATGATATTAATATTAATTGTATTAGTCCCATTACTTGCTTCTTATAAATAGATGAACAAAAAATATTTTAAAAATAATTGTTAAAATATTTGTTTATTAAAAATACTTTATTTATCTTTGTAATATATTTATTAAAAAACGTAAGAACGCAACAAATGAAAAGGCAAATAGCATCAATCTCCAACTTACCCGTGATATCGAATGTCATCGGAGGCACCGTATGTACGTCAGATTTTACAGGAAGAAATAGTATCGCAGATACGGGTTCTGGTTTTAAGGACATCATAGATTGATGAAAACCATAAAAACTTAAAAAAGGAAACCCGATATCAACAGATGATCGGGTTTTTTGTTCTTTGACATATTGGTATCAAAAATAACGGGGCAATCTAGGCCATAAAATTGCCCCGTAAATGACGGAGTGCCCGAGCGGTCGAAGGGAACGGTCTGCAAAACCGTATGTGAAAACTCATCGTGGGTCCAAATCCCACCTCTGTCTCAATGAAGATTACTATAAGTTACCCTAAGTACATGGGAGAGTGAAAACTCGTCTTCATTAACAATGTTTGGTTAGTCAAGTGGCCCAAGACATCGCACTGTTAATGCGACACGGAGAAATCCTGATCGATTGTTCGAATCAATCACCAAACGCAAAAAATATTTAGAAGAGTGTTTAAATAACAGGGATGTATTCCCTCTGCCTGATAAGCAGTAGAAAGGATAGTTGGTCGCACGTGGGTTCAACTCCCACCTTCCCTACAAACCGCCCCCGAACGGTATATAAAACTGAAAAGATTTGGGGAACATGGAGAGGTGGTAGAGTCTGGCTTATTACATCTGCCCTGAAAGCAGAAGGCCGCGAGGTCCAGGGGTTCGAATCCCTTCCTCTCTTCCATAATGGATGGGTACTCAAGTGATTATAAGAGGATGGTCCCGAAAACCATTAGGTCGGTAATACCGATGCGTGGGTTTGACCCCCACCTCATCCGCCATGAAATGGTGGTGTTTTCAATGTTTTAAACTGATCCTGAAAGTACAGGTAAAAAACATAAGGTTAGTAATCTTCAGCAACCAATTGAAGGTGAAGTTTCCTTGGGGAAATTGCGGGGCAGACGCTCCTGGACACTAAGCTGGTAACTTAGAAGGTCAGGAGTAGTCACCACAATAAAGTATCTGAAAACTCAAATGCGATAGTAGCTCAGCTGGAAGAGCGCGATTCTGCCAAGATCGAGGCCGTGGGATCATGCCCCATCTATCGCTCCAAAAGTGTGACAACACATGGCCAGATCTACCCCGTCACATCTGGACATCAGCTTGGACATAATGTCCAAGTAAGTGTCCAAGTAGAGATAATAACTCAGAGGATTCATCGCGGATTTGGACATCACATTTTGTGATATCAAGATCTGAGGAACTTCAACACACCATTGCAGAATGAGGGAGAATACCTATCGAGGACAAAATGTCCTTGAGAATGTCTTCGATACTACCGCAAAGGGTGCAAGCCGTATAGACTTAGAGGGAATGCAACTCAATGATAGTCGGGTTGGCGCTTAGATAAATGATGGATTAAAACAAAAAGTTGGGTACGCTCAAGTTATTAAATGGCGAGTTGGGTGAGATGGCTTAAACCACCGATTTGCTAAATCGGCACTCGGCAAAACTGGGTCGTAGATTCGAATTCTACACTCGCCGCTCATTAAAAATAATCAAATATAGGTACTCACACTACCAATATTATCACATTTTTAAAGTAAAAGTTCTGGGTGCATAATAGGCTGCCCTAATGTTCAGTTGGATTATATGGTGCGTGTGAAAGGCATCACGCCAAGTACTATAATAGATTCCAGAGACATTGCAGATACTCGCAATAGCATCGGGGGTCGTAAGTAGAAGGCTTACACCAGAACTTATCTTGGAATGGTAACTCAGTTGGTAGAGTGCTTCCCCGAAGAGGAAGAAGTCGTTGAATCGTTCTCAACCCATTCCGCATAAATGACTAATACTTAATATATTAGTTAAAATAATGAAATTAATTTCATCATTTCTATAATTTTCTGAAAAATTACTATATTTATATAAGAGAATAAATTAATACTCAAATAATTTATATGAATTTAGTTGAATCGCATATTGTAAATAAAACAAGAGAATTAGACGAATTAACATTTAAAACTAAAAATCTTTATAATAAAGTTAATTATATGATTCGTCAGGAATTTATTAAAAATGGCAATTGGCTAAGAAAATTTTATTTATTCAATATTTGTAAGGATTTAGATGAATATAGAGCTTTACCAACAAGAGTAAGTAGATGCGTAATAAGAACATTGGATGCTAATTGGAAAGGGTTTTTTGAAGCAAATAAGGCATATAAATTAAACAAATCCTCCTTCAAAGGAAGACCACATTTACCCAAATATTTAGATAAAAACGGTAAATTTACCGCAATATTTATTGATGGCGGCGTATTAAGAAAAAACAAAAAGGATGGATTTATCGGGCTATCATCACTTAATCAACAAATAAAAGTAAAAAATATAGATAAGAAAATAATTGAAGTACACGTTAAACCATATTATGGTAAATATAAAATAGATATTAGATATGAAGAGCCAAATGTAGTATTAAAAGAAAATAATAATAATTATTGTTCTATTGATTTAGGAGTGAATAATTTAATGACTATAACATCAAATAAAATGGGAATAAATCCCATTATTATTAACGGTAGGCCATTGAAATCCATAAATCAATATTATAATAAAAAATTAATTAAATTAAAATCATTGAATGCTAGAAAACAAATAGAAAGATTATGCCTTAAAAGAAATAATAAGATTAACACTTATTTACATCAAAGTAGTAGATACTTAATAGATTATTGTAGTAAGAATGATATTAATACTATTATTATTGGGCATAATATTAATTGGAAACAAAAAACCAATATGAGTAAAAAAAATAATCAGAATTTTGTTAGCATACCATTTGATAATTTAATTAAAATGATACAATATAAAGGGTTATTAAAAGGAATAACTGTATTGTACCAAGAGGAAAGCTATACATCGAAAGCATCGTTTTTAAATCAAGATTATATGCCTGTTTATGGCGACACATATAAAGGATGTTTTAGTGGATATAGATATAGAAGAGGATTATATAAAATAAGAGGTAAAAAAATATTCATAAATGCCGATGTAAACGGTAGTTATAATATTTTAAGAAAAGCAGTCCCAAATGTTTTTAACAATGGGATAGAGGGTGTTGCTGTTCACCCAAATTTAATGGTGACATTAAATTAAATATAAATTGTAACAATTAGTTACATTTTATATAGCAGTAAAAGGCTCACCCAGAATAATAATTAAAAATTGCGAAATATAGCTTAATTGGCAAAGCACCTGGCCTCCAACCAGGGGAAGCGGATCGTACCCGATATTTCGCTCAAAATAAGGTAGTTGAAGTGCAGTGTAAACATAAATCGGGGATCGTGACTGCACCACCCCTTGAGCCTTATAATAGGTAAGTTCCCTTTAGTGCCTAAAGGACATATATGGCCGAATTCATGGGTTTGTCTACTTACCTATACGCAAGGTTAGCTCAGCCTGGTCAAGAGCACTGCTCCTACAAAGCAGAGGCGAATAGTATAACGGGGGTCCAAATCCCTCACCTTGCACAACGGGAGGTCGCTGGTTCGAGTCCAGCCGTGAAGCACAGTAAGCTGCAGATAAAACTGTGTGAATCGTAGCTCAGTTGGTAGAGTACCCGCCAACCTTGGGAAATACAGGTTCGAATCCTGTCCGATCCTTCGGGGTCGTTAGTTTAATTGGCAAAACGCCCGGCGTATTGTTATCGGAAGGTAACATTAACCTCAGACATAATTACGTAATAAAAGCTGAGGTTCTTCGACGTAGCTCAGTGGTCAGAGCGCCCTCCCTGATACGGGGGAAGTCGGTAGTTCGATTCTACCCGTCGATACAAAATTATACGGCCTCTCTTGCTTAGGTAGGGCGAAGCGGCTACATCATAATATTGGCCATAAAGGGTGTAGAATGGGTGGAAGTCCCAGAGAGGTCAGCCATACGCTGTATGATACTCTGTTTTATCGTAGAGCCAGATTCAATAAACCCTTTACATTTAATATTATCTTCATTATATTTAGGCTCGAAGTGAATCTTCGCTCTATTTATATAAAAATAATATTATGAATAATTGTCTGTATTGTGGAAATCCTGTAAAAAATAAATATTGCAATGTTGGATGTCAAAATAAACATCAGAACCACTTAAAAGCTGATAAGAAATTTGGAAAATATGAAACATTTGTAGTTTCATGCTCAAAATGCCAAAAAGAATTCGAAATTGAGGAAAGGATAAAATTATATCCTCAAAAGGAAAAATATTATTGTTCAAGAAATTGCGCTAATAGTAGATCTTGGTCTGATGATGATAAAAAGAAAATAAGTAATGGATTAAAAAATAGTGACATATTAAAAAATAAATATCATTTACCTATTGAATATATAACCATAAAATGTAAAAATTGTGATAAAGATTTTACTCGCCCCGAAAGAAAAAAATCGATTTTTTGTTCTCGGTCTTGTTGTACAATTTATTATAATAGAACAACAGATAGATGTAATAGAGCGGGTCTAAAATCTTGTTATGTACAACAGGAAACAAGAAGAAGTAAAAACGAAATATATTTTTCAGAATTATGTACAAAAGAATTTAAAAATCTTTTGTTTAATGAACAAATATTCAATGGTTGGGATGCTGATGTCATTATGACTGATTTAAAAATAGCTATCCTTTGGAATGGTAAATGGCATTATGAAAAAATAATGAAAAAACATTCAGTTGAACAAGTTCAAAACAGAGAAAAAATAAAAATTAAAGAAATAATAAATATGGGATATATTCCATATATAATAAAAGATATGGGAAAATATAATAAAGAATTCGTGGAAACAGAATTTGAAAAATTGAAAATATATTGCGCTGTGGAGAAGTTGGTCATCTCACCTGTCTCATAAGCACGGAGTCCTGAATAGGGTTTAACGGCAGTTCGAATCTGCCCAGCGCTAAGTAGTTAATGTTAAATTACCTGCACGTGGTAACTACTGCATGGTTGTAAAACCAACTAAATATTTAACAAGATGAACTAACTCGTTCTACCGCCGCCTCTATTTATATGTATGAAAAAATACATATTAATTTTCTTGTTCTTCTTATTTAATTTATCCATATTCAGTCAGGATATTGTCTATGACTCAATTGCGGGAAATAGATCTAATTGGTTTCATATAAAGGTGGGCCCATTAGAGAAAACCGTCGGAGTTAAATACGAAAATCAAGCTAGTTTAATTAAATCAAAAGTTTTAGCAGCGGCAGGATTACTCGATGGAATGACAAAAGGAGTGGATTATAAGGATTATACTTTTCTGTATGATACGATGACATATGAATTTAGTACTGATGTACCGATAAATATGATTGTTTACAAATATATTTTAGATGATGGGACACCGCTTTTCTTCGTTGGATTAAGAAAAGCATCTCTAGGAGAGAGTATGTTTAATGGGCAATATATGTTCATTTCGCCTCTTGTTGTTCTTGATTCTGAGGTTAAAATATTCCAGGGAGTAGGAACTAATAGAAGTTTGTTTCTTTCATTAAAACCGCCCAATTTGACGGATAATTCAATTACTGATTATCAATTATCAAATAAGGTAACAATTCAAGGAATTAAAGTAAGTAGGGTTCTTAGGGCGTCTAAAACTCGTGATATTCTAACTGGCATTCATGACGAAAACATATATGTTATAAGATCTTGGCCGAATCCCGTTTCATTTGATTTTCATATTGAGATATTTAATAATAGAGGGGTGGTGATTAGAATTTTTAATGACCAACCTAAATTAATATATGAAAATCGTACAAGTAATGATGAAACTACAATTAACGTTTCTTCTTATAGCTCGGGAATTTATTTTATAGTAATAAGTGATGAACCAATAGAAAATATCATAAGTACAATTAAAATGATTAAGAAATAATGAAGATATTAATCACCGAATCTCAACAAAAGGCATTAGACGAACTTCAATGGTTAGAAAAGGTTACTGGTCATATGACTGAGCGTCGGTTTCCGATGACTCCGAAAATATATCAATTAATATCTGGTAAACAGAGGGTAAAAGTATTCCATATTAGTGATGTTCACGGAATAAATGAATTTGCTGCTCTCATTGGAACAAAAAAAACTATTTCATCATTCACATATATGAGTCATAGCACATTAGATGTTTTACATGGAATCCAAACGAAAGGCGGAGTATTATACGAAATTTATGGCGATCTGGTTATACATTCTCCTTCTGACATTATGAGCAGACCCGATGAAAATGGAATCAGATGGATAGATAGTTATGAATTACTATCAGCAAATGGAAATAAGGAATGGAATGGAATTGTTAAAGAGTTTTATGAAAATAATAATATTAATAATTTTGAACTGGATTTCCCGCCAAAAGGTAAAGAAAGAACAGATATTATCAAAAAATATTTTATTGCGGCCGAAAAATTCATTTCTGAACATGTTGATGAAATTAAAAAATATATGGTAGATAGATCACATTATATATCAAGTTGGAACGAAGTTTTAGTGAACAATATAGAAATTCATGATGTATTTTGGTCTACTCGTTATACTGATAGTTTATATAAAAACTTACTGAATAGGGGATTAGTAATTTCACGAGCATCTCACCTAGTCACTAGAAAATTGAGTCCAAGAGAAGAAAAAATAGTAAATGATTATCCGGGCTGGATAGATCGAATTCAAAAGAAATTAGAATCAATTTCCAATGGAACGGTAATTAAATCTACAGGGACGGAAATGACATCCATAAATTTTGTTCTTGAGAGAGGTGGATATATTAATCCTGATCAATATAAAAATCAAAATTTCGTTAATCAAAATCCATAATATTTTCAATATTCCAATAAATTATTTTAAATTCTGGCATGGCTCAGTGGCGACAGCAACGGTCCTGTAAACCGAAGGGGAAACCCCACGCAGGTTCGAGTCCTGCTGCTAGATCGAGATCAGACTGTTAGCATTTTTCATAGACTCCAGTAGCGCGCGTAGAAAAATGACAACTGAGATGTATCCCCAGTGTCTTATACACACTCGTTAACAAGGTAATTGGTGTATGTGGGTTCGAGTCCCACCATCTCAACTCTCTGCCCCCGTAATTCAATGGATAGAATAACATCCTTCTAAGATGAAAATATGGTTTCGATTACCGTCGGAGGTACAAAAATGTCCCCATCGTTCAATGGATAGGATGGGATTTTCCTAAAATTCAGATGCGGATTCAATTTCTGCTGGGGATACTACAATGATACCAATATGCAAAAAGATCCCCCTCGTGGAGGGGGATTAAGTAAGTAACGTCTACCAGTCGGCTATTAGTAACATTTTAAATGTGATACCGTTTATATTGGGTTTATCAGAATAGCCATTTCCGCAATAAATATAAACACAACGATAAAAAGTTATACTGCTCCGTATTTTTTTGCAATAATTGAAATGATTTCTTCGTCGGAATGGGATAATTTAGAAAAACTACGGCTTAAAATACGTAAATTATTTTGAAAAGATCCATCTATATCTATATGGTTATCATATTTACCAATCATAGATGAATTTACAACATCATCTGCAATTTCTTCCTCGAAGATATCATTATGATGATCTCTTATTTCGTCAATTAATTCACGAATTTCACTATCCCTACAAGCGTACACATATTCTTGAGGGTCAATATCTAAATCATCTACATTAAATGTTGCCATAATTTCTATTTTTAAATGGTTAATAAAATTTTCTTAATATTTGAATAACATCCCAGGCATCCTCAAGGGCATTATGGGTGACTAGCCCTTTAACGTCCAAACGCTCTTTACATTGCTTTAAAGATGGCAATGCATCATCATTATTCCAATCACAACATAATATCGAAGGATCGATAATTCTTTGTTTAACTGTTATCAATTTCTTCCACCATGGGAGTTTCTCCAAAAAGAGCTTATCAAATGTCCCGAAGTTCTTGCCAGCAACATTAATGAGAATAGGTTTGGTATTGCTACTAAAAACCGGATATGGAAGGTGATCAATTATTCTTACTGTTTTACCAGAATCGGTTATTGTGTAGCCGAGGCCATTTTTCCATAAAAAATCAAAGAATTCTTGAGAAACCTCATCAGGTTTTAAATATAGATACTGAGATAATTCTTTCTCATTTTTCATAAATTCAATATCATCATTTTCGAGAATTATATTAATTAATCGAATGAGATCCTTGTTCATAGTTATTGCTCTTGGATGACCCATAATTTGATGATGAAGAACCGCCACATTGAATTTTGGAACTTCTTCAAATGGTAGTTTCTTCTGGGTATCTTCGATGATTGCCCCGATTGATAAAATCTGGTTATTTTCAGGATCCAGCCCTGTTGTTTCGACATCGATTGAAATGTAAATCATTATATTATTTCTATTAGTTTAATTTTCTTTGCTAAATACCATAATCCGCCTTGACCGCTTGGTCTTTCAAATCTGGCAAACTCTTCCATTTCAACTTTGACCCATACTCTACCTTTCATTGATAAATGTGGAGCGACGGGATTAGAAGTACAATGCCAGAAAGGGCGTTCTTTAAACCCCTTTGTAGGGTGATTTTCAGCTTCTAGCCATTGATCAAATGGAAGCCGCATTTTTTTGTTAATAAAGAGTGATGTGATATTACCATTCTTCAATTGTCTACAAAGCTTATACGCTATCATTATACTTAATTTCAATTGTATTTATATCGCCATTATATTTGTCATATAATTGCTGAGCTTCATCGCAATCTCTTATCACTTGTTCTTTTTTGCTACATTCATCAGATATAGTATACCAAAACCATAATATTCTTTTTTGAATCACATATGATTTTGTGTACCCTTCATCTGTACTCCATTTACTAAAAAGTGGTTTTACTCTGTATTGTTTTGCCATAATTTAAATATATTAAAAAATTTTCAAATTACCAAATTAAGGGCAATATAAAATTGTATTCGCATCTTTGTGTACATCAACCAAAAACATTACTTTAAATTTTATTAAATTAAATGGACGAGTAATAAGATGAACGCCATTTTTAGTTGGAAAAAGTGCCGTCATGGGCTCTCTTCCTGCATCTTTCTGTAATTCAACTACTGTATCCACTAATTCAGTATAATCTATATTTTTATCATCATCAACATCAATAAGCCATTTTTTATCTGGATCTGAATGAAATTCGCCCGCAACAGAATCAAACACATTTTTAAGAGCATGACAATCATTACCAAAAGCAATTTCAACAACTCGTTTAACCATATGCGGGGCAAGATCTTTATAGTTCCGTTTATTTAAACGGAAATATGCTCTTGCATTTTCAGAATCACATACCCATTTAATAAAAGGTAATTTTTTATCAAAATCTTCCAACGAATCGATATAGAAATTGTTAAGAATCACCATATCTTTTTCCATATTGGTGTTGTCTTTCCTGCGCTTCAACACCTGAACGAAATAAAAATCATCCTTTTCAAAAGATAACATTGGCCTTATTTTTTCGGAATTATTAATCATTTACATTACATTTAATACCAATTGATCCTTACAAAAATAATTGAATTCTAATATTGGCGTTTCACCAGTAAACACAATATCAATTTCTCCTCCTGTTGTATCAATCAATAAATGGTTTTTTACTTGTTTAAAAGAATTATATGAGTATTTGTTCATAAAATTTATAATCATATAATCTTTTATATTGTCCCATTTGTTTGAACATCCTTCTGAAAATAGAATTTGATGACCTTTCTTTATTTTTGCTTTCATTTTATGTTCCTCTATATATTTTTTCGTATGTTCTAAATAATGATTCTATATTTCTTGATCCATTAAAATTCATTGAATGGATAAGAACTACCTGGGGAACATCTTTATTATTGTTTATACAATAATCAATTAGCCACTTTGCGCAATGATATCCTGTTTTCTCGGCGAACTGGTCATAT
>Ga0315274_10009088_pt1 | contig 14384 bp, 17 predicted proteins | sample YL17G02_20_MG_FD_203700 | JGI IMG/M metagenome (GOLD analysis project Ga0315274, IMG submission 203700) | Sediment microbial communities from Yellowstone Lake, YNP, Wyoming, USA - YL17G02_20 | ecosystem: Environmental > Aquatic > Freshwater > Lake > Sediment | place: USA: Wyoming | collected... | reverse complement strand
ATTCTGGGAGAATACGACAGTCTTGCGCTCTACACAAAATATCTGGCGGATACTCCGGGAACCTTCAGTCTCACCTTCACGAGTGATTCGCTCATCACGGGAACGACCTACCGTTCGATATCGTTCTCGATACCGAACATCATTCTTGAAGGCGGGACGCCGAATGTCGATGGGCCAGGGATCGTTCCTTATACGATTCCCTTCAGAGCGCTCTATGATGGCACGAACAATCCGATGACGATCGCGGTCGTATCGACCGAAGCGACTCTGCTTTAGAAAGGGGTTCAAAATGGGGGCGAACGGAAAGGAAAGCGCCGAGGCGCTCAAGGCGAAATCGAGAAAGACGGTCATGCTTCCCGAGGCGCAAGTGCCGATTCTGATACGGCGACTCGTGCCTCGGGATTTCGTCGCGGGCATACTCAAGGCAAATGTAGGGCTTGATATCCCGGCTGGAAGTATCATCCCCGATCCAAACGAGACAGAGGCGCAGGCAGCCGCCCGCATGCGCGCGCAGGCAATGCAAAAGAACCCCGCGACCTTAAGCGCTCTTGCCGAAACCATCTTCGGTAAGGGTGTTCTCGCGCCGCGAATCCTGCTCGAAGACGATGCGGTAGCGGGCGACGGCGAAGTCAACGCCTGGGATATCCCCCCGGACGATCTGAAATGGCTCCTCATGCAGGTCATCGAGTTCTCCGGCTTGGGTCTGGAGGCCCAAGCGATTGAATCGTTTCGTGAAGGCGAAACGGCGAACGGTGGCGAGCCTCGACCTTGTTGCAAGACGATACGGGAAGCTACCGCATGAGCTTCTCGACCTCGGCTTCGTCGATTTCATTTATGACCTACGCTCGATGGAAGCGGGCGGGCAGATGGAAGCGGAACTGATGGAGAAGGCGAACGGGAGTCGCCGATAAATGGGCCGTAATATCATCGAAGTCATCATCAAGGCGGACGACAAGGCGTCGGCGCAGCTCAAGGCGATTGCCGCGAATACGAAGAATCTGGGTTCTGCGATCAGTATGGCCTCTACCATAATGATTGCCGCCGGTGCCGCCACCGCAACGGCGCTTGGTGGCATCATTATGAAAAGTTCCGAATGGGCTCACGATCTCCAGCACGTGAGCGAACGTCTCGGAGTTTCGACTGAATTCCTCTCGCAGATGGAATACGCCCTCAAGGTCTCCGGCGGCGAGATCGGGAACTTCCAGATCGGGATGAAGCTTTTAGCGGGTACACTTCAGGATGCGATAAATGGCAATGCGGAAGCACAGAAGAAATTCTCTAGCCTGGGAATTTCAATTCGTGATTCGTCTGGTAATATCCGGGGTGCCAGCGAGATGTTCTTTGTACTCGCTGATAGAATCAAAAACGCGAAGACTTCCACGGAAGCCATGTCGATTGCAACCGATTTTTACGGCCGCAATGCGTTGACTCTTGTCCCCCTTCTAAAACTTGGTTCGGCGGGCATCCGTGATTTGATGCAGAAAGCCGATTCACTCGGGGGGACGCTCTCAACGACTGATGCATTGCTTGCTGATAAATTCAACGTCTCGCTTGTTGATGTCAAGACTTCACTCCGAGCCGTCGGCATGGCGATTTTCGATATCTATGGTGACAAACTCATCAAACTTGGGGATCAACTCTCGACGGATACCATCCCCAAAATGCGCGAATGGATTAAAGAAAATGAGGGTCTTGTGGGCGCCGTCGGAAAGGCATCTCTCGCCGCCGTTGGAATCGGCATCATCGCGAAAACTCTCACGCTGCTTGCGGCGAACCCGATTGTCGCAGGACTGATCGGAATCGTCAGCGCCTTAATAGCGCAACAAGCGATCCTAGATGAGACGAGCAAGAAAACAAAGAAGGCGGGGATTGATTGGGAGTTTTTGGCAACCATGACCGAAAAAGAGCGCAAGGTGGCGCTGGCGTGGTATGCCTCAATGGGCGTGGTGAACGATAGTCTCGGAGATCAGGCCGAAGATGGAGACGCGGCGGCGGCGGCTTGGGATAGATATAAGCACAGTCTCACTTCCGGTCATCCGATCGTCAAAAGTCGTATAGATCAACTGAAAGAGATTATGGCTCTTTTCCCGGCGGCGCCAAGCCCGATTGAAATGTCGCTTCTCTCCTGCGCCCGCGCTACTGATATCTGGGACGCGAAGACGATGGACCTCGCGGGGCATATCGTCGCCGTGACAGGCGCATACAAGAAAGTCGCCGTCCCCGCAATGGTGAATCCCTACGGTACAGAATGGCAGGCGGGTCTCGACGAATTCGATATCAAGGGTATCGACGTTGCCCGCGATCTGACGCAAGAGTTTGGCGGCATGTTCTCGCAGATCGCACAGAAAGGCGCAAATGCAGCGGAAATCTTCGATCAGGCATGGCGCTCCGCTATCGGCAACGTCGCCGCCCGTCTCGCAGAGATGGCGATCTGGAAAGTGGGTGCTTCGATTCTTGGAACCGTTCTCGGCTTTATCCCTTTCCTGAGTGGTGGCGGTGAAGTCAAGGGGGCTGCGAGCGGCCTCGAAGCGTTCGGCGGCACGCGCGGGCGCGATACGATTCCCACGATGATCGCTTCGGGCGAAGTCGTTATGCCCTCCCCGACGGTCAATCGGCTGAAGGCGTTTCTTGACAGAGCGGAAGGCTCGCTTCAAGGTGCGGTGAACGTCTACCCGCTTTTCTTCTCCGGCTCGCGCCAGGATTCGCAACTCGCAGCCGAATATATCCAGCGGCGCCTTGACGGGAACAGTCGTTTCGTCATCGAGGGGAGTCTCTGATGAACTTCCTCAAGATCAAGACCGCCGATGGAATTCACCGCGAAATTGATCTCATCGATTATGCCGTCTATCAGCGTAATGCGGATAAGGTTTTCGATTCCATCATCGAGACGGATGACGGGACGCAGACGATTTATCAGCGAGCTCGCCGCCGGACGTTCGGGATCTCACTCGACGGTATTCCACAATCGTATGTCGATACGCTCGAACAGATTTGGAAAGATCGCCAGGAATGCTATTTCGAGGGCAACGTCGGGGAAAATACCCGCGTCTATCATCCATTCGAGACCGGCAAGAATCCGCTTCTTGGGGGCATCGGTCTTTACGGACGCGCCTCCGTTGCTACCTATACCGGCCTTGATGGGAAGATTCGCGAAGTCGGTTCCGGACTGCCGCGTTTCGAGGCGTGCAAGATGGGGAACGGGATTATCCTCGAGATGGCGCGGACGAATTACTTCTACCCGTCGCACGGGGCAAGCGGATCGACTATCTGGACAACGCAACAGGGGGCGCCGGTTGTCGCCTGGGATACGAATATCGCGAGCAACGTCTACGGCAAAGTCGGAACTATACGCCTTGAACTGACGAGCGCGACACCCGATATTGTGAAAACGACGGTAGCTGGTCTTACCCCCGCAGCCACCTATTCGTGTTTTATCTGGGCCAAAGGCGCCGGGAGCATCCTTCTCAACGTCTATGGAGCGACCGGGACCGTCACGTCCGGGACGAAGACGCTCACGATGGATTGGCAGCAGATCGCCGTCGAGGGATTCATTGCAACCGCATCCTCGGTTGAGATGTGGATTATCGGCTCGACTAACACGCGCCTCTGGGTATCGGCGCATCAAGTCGAGGCGGGGCATACCTTCACGAGTTACATCCCGACAGTCAGCGCGGCGGTTCCTCGACTCATGGATCAATGGTCGATCGTCACTACCACGAATTATGCAGAGGGTTCGATTGCTTTCTGGTTGAAGTTCCCGCGCGTTACGTCAGGGGCTGATGGCACCCGATACCCCTGGTATCTCAACGCCAATTTTTATTCGTATATCAGCGCCGATGGGAAGATCGGTTTTGCCATCGCGTCCGGCGTTGGGATCGAAATCGCTTATGCGACTCACGGCCTCACGCCGGGAACGATCGCTCATTTGGCATTCGTCTGGAAGCGCGATTATTGCGCCATCATCATCAATGGAGTCGCCGTCGGGACTTCGACGAGCAATGTGCGCGTGAGCGGTGCGGCATCGACGCTGCAACTCTACGCCGGGAGTGGTTGCCCGAATACGGTCATCGACGATTTACGTCTCGATGATCGATACGTCGAGTGGCGCACTTCGGAGACCGGCCTCTACATGAGGTATTCGAGTACAAGCAATCTCGCGTTTTGCAAAGTCACCCAGGGGCGAAAGTTCAGAATCAAAGGAGCCGATTTCAAACCGCGCGAAGGCGACCCGGCATATTTCAATGGCACATTCGTCATGGAAGAAAGTTCATCGGATGAGAATTTCACCATAGGGGCGAAGTAATGGCGCGCACATGGATACATCGATTGATAGCGAAAGGCAATTCGCTTGCGGAGGATGAGGACTGGAAGGCCATCACCGATTCCATTGACGCGGGGGCGGCGGGAGGCATATCGACTACCGATCCGCGGCTATCAGACGCCAGAACACCCACCGCGCATGAGCATGAACCGGAGGATATAATCGGGGGCGTTCTTGTCAGAACTGATCCGCGACTATCCGACGCCCGTACCCCGATTGGTCATGCACACGCGCCGGGAGATACGACGGGCACGGCTGTCATAACGAACGACGCCCGCCTCTCCGATGCCCGCCCGGCCTTGGCGCATAACCACGATGCATCCTACGAGGCGAAAAACTCCAATATTCAGGCGCACGTTGTATCCGCTCATGCCCCATCAGGCGCGCAGGTCAATGCGGATATCACGAAGGCTGAAATCGAAGCGAAATTGACGGGCGCTCTTTCATCGCATACCCACGGCTATGAAGCGGCGAACTCGAATATCCAGGCCCATGTGATTTCGGTTCACGCTCCGTCTACCGCACAGAAAAACTCTGACATCACCAAGGCAGAGATAGAGGCAAAACTCACCGGGGCGATTAGCACGCATACGCATTCGGGCGGCGCAGATCCTTTCCTTGTGAAATTGCGGCTGGCGGGGGATATCACGAATGCGACGGTAACGCCGACAAATCTGACGGGCATGGCGTTCACCTATGAGACGAACAGTTTCTACGTATTCGAGATGTTCATGCTCTGCACGTCCGGGGCGGCGACTACGGGTTATGGTTTCGCGCTCGACGTTTCAACTGCTATCACTTCGATGGGATTATTTTTTGAGCACCAGCTCGCAACGGGCGGGACAGTATCGGGCGGCGATAGCATCGCGGACAATGTTTCGAGGGGATTGAGCTCCGGTGTCCCGGCGATTACGGTTGTCAACCCGGTGATGGGGCATGGAATCTTGCTGACGGGCGCGAATACAGGGACGGCGCAATTCACGTTTCGCCCCGAAGTTGCTTACACGGCAACGTGCAAGGCCGGGTCTGTAATAAGGGTGATGAAGATAGAATGATGGGATGGAGCGCAGAAGCGCAGACAATTCTCGCATCGAATCATATCGAGGGCCGCTTGCGTTGCTATATCGACGTAGAGTACGGCGGCGCGTGGGGATTGAACGTCGTCGAGGTGACGAACCGGGTTATTGCCTGGGGCGAGATCGAACGTGCGAGTTCGGCTATTGATAAGAACTTCAACACCTGCCAGATCATCATTCGCTTTCGAAACGACGATTCCTATCTCACGCCGAATTTCATGTCCGGGGGGCGCGACAGAATCTCGAATGTCTGGAGCGTTCGCCCAAGCGGAGAAGCTGATTACAAGGATTGCAAACTCTACGTCGATTTCGAGATCAAACTTTCCAGCGGCACGTGGGAATCGCTCCGTCTCGTGCGCGGGAAAATCTCGGATATGAATCTCATGGATGACACCGGCCCGGCGTGCGAGCTCGTCATCAAGGATACGTTCATGGATGCGCTCGACAAGAAGTTGACTCTACAGGATGGCGATGGTGGCTATTTCACAACCACTTGGCATCCTGGAGTATATCCCTGGAGGTAGATCGTGGCGCTTCCGACAACCGATCCGCGTTTGCTTCCGGTTGTGAGTTCAGTCTCAGAACCGGAAGGCGGCTACACGGTCGATGGTCGCGCATATTCCTATTACATCGTGGGAACCGGCTTGAGCATATTCGCGAAGCCGCGCGCGACTTGGATAGACACGCCCAAGTGGGCTTATGATATCGCCGATCTTGTCTATATGATTTTCGACAAGACGAATTTTTACACGAAACTGAGCCTCTATTTCCAAGCTACTCGTCCGGCAAATATGGGCTTGGAACAACCGCTTAGCTATTACCGCAAGACCGTTCCATGTATCATCTATGCCTACGCGCGATGGAAAGCCATGATTGACATTGCGGATATCGACGCCGCAAGTTTCACCGCGGTCGATTCGTTCTGCCTGGGGAACAACTACCTCTTTACCCCCGCATTCATCGAGGAGAGTTCCCTTGAAATCATTCGTTCACTCTGCGAGGCGAGCAATCTCATATTCATCTACACGAACGGCGCCGGGAAACTCGCATGCGGTTATTTCTATAATCCACCGGCGAGTGCGAATTGGATACTCAATGAGGATGAGATCATCTCGATCAAATCATATAGCGAGATGCTCGATCGTGAGCTCCCGGGCGTCGCGCGCTACGGATGGGATGCGCGGGGCATATCACCCGGAGATCCAAAATTCGGGTGGGCGAAGAAGGACGTGACAGAACTTCCATTCACTGCCGATGGCACGGTCATGGAAGGCGAATACGAATCGAAGTATGTAGATTATGGTTCAGACTGGTGCGGATCGTTCATTGATTTCGGAAAGTACATGCGCCTCGAGGTTGAGATCGGCCCCCGGGCGTTCGCCTGGGATATCGACGAGGTTGTCGAGGTCTTCCATGAGGCGCTCGGTCTCGGGATCGATCCCGACTACCACGATTATTTTCGCATCCATAAGATTCAGTACCATCTGCGAACGATGACCGCGACGGTGACGATGGTAAAGCACAAATGGTGGAACATCACGTAGGAGGAGGCGAATGGAAGGCAATGGCGAGAAGGCCGTGATGAAACGGGATATCGAGGAACTCGAAAAGAAGATTGATGAATTATCCACGACTTTCATCACGCGCTTTGCAAAGATCGAAAAGTTTTTTGATGCTGGAGGTATCTGCGAACAGTCGAGGCGCAAGGTCGATACGGTGGCAAGCCAGACGAAATGGCAATGGGGTGCGATAACGGGCCTCGCTGCGGGAATCTCGGCATGGCTCGGATATGTGACTAGGATTGTTATCGAGCACTTCCAGCGGGGTGGATAATGATCTTGAACTTCTCCCAAGACCTTCTTGAACGCAAGACACAGGTCGATCTCGAAGATGAATTCGGCACGCTCGATCCGCTCGTTTGCCGCGTGTTCGCCATGTGCTCCATGCTCGCGCTCATGCTATTCAACAAGCAACTCATAATCACCTCGATGCGGCGCACGACGGGCAACCATCTGTCGGGCCGCATGGTAGATTTCGACGTGGACGAGAAACGACAGTACAACGGCCTCGCGCCCGAGGAGGCGCAGATACTCGCGGACATCATCGCCCTGACGTTCTGCTATGACCTCGACCGCCCGCACTTTCCCGTCGCGGTATATGGCAAGAACGATTCGGCGGGGAAACATTGGAACCATATCCACCTGCAAGTCGCATGGGGTGCGAGGTATGGAAGCATTACGAAATTCAAGCGAATGGATCTGATAGACCGTTGGAACCTCAACCTCGCGGCTTTCGCGAGCGAATCTTGAGGAGAGGAGGTTGAGCAATGGAACTCGTAGGATGGTATGAACTCATCCTGGTTGCAATCCAGGTCGGGTATTCGTGGTGCCTGAAGCATTTCACGGCGCTCAATTCGAAGTGGCTCCCGCTCATAAACTTCGGCGTCGCGTTCCTGACGATCACGGTAGTGACCATGCAGGCCGGGCAATCGTTCCAGGTGGCGATAGTCCAGGGTCTCTACAAGGGACTGTTGACCGCGATAGCTTCGACAGGCGTTCATTCCGCGGCGAAGAACACGGCGGAAGCGTTCGTTCCCACAACCCCGGCATAGGCCGGAAAGGAGAGGCGATGAAAAACCTCATTCTCATTTTTCTGGTTTCGCTCCTGATGCTCTCGCCCGTGCTGGTAATGGCGCAGGATATTGGCGACTACCCGCTCGGCAAGAAGGGCTGGATGTTCGACATTGCAACGGCGGTGCCGCTGATGAAGCTCGTCGAGTCTAACGAGCCGGGTGCGAAGATGGACGTGCTACCCGTCGCCGGTCTCGGCGGCGGTCTGTGCATCTACTGGACGGATGTCAACGTGCTCGATCACAAGAAGATCGTGAGCTTCAACGTGCCGATGCTCTATTACTCAACGCGCATCGACGATGAGAAAAAACTCGACCTCTCGCTCGCGGCGACGGTCGGGTTCTTCGACAATGCGATACAGTTCGGCGTCGGGTACGAGCTCGGAAAGTTGCCGTATGAGCGCAGCCGGCTCGTGGGCCTGTTCTCGCTGGGGGTGAGTTTCTAATTTTCGGCACCGCGTCGGCTTCCCCCATGCTGGCGCAACTGGGGCGGACGGGGAACGAACCTCGCCCCGTCCGCCCGTAAGAGGTTCAAGGTGAAGTGTCCTCTCCGCAGAAAGTTCTGCAAACCTTCCATATTCAAAGAATACGAATGCGGGTCATGGTTCTGTAGCGGCGTGAAAATCTCCGACCGCAAGAGTCCCGGCGGCGTCAAGATGGACGTGATTCGCCTCTGCGCCAACGGGCATTTTGCCAAGCGCGAGTGCATCCTCCAATGCACTCCCGATGAGGCGGCAACCTTGGGGGCACTTCTCTCGAATGCCGCGGCTGAATGGCTTAACGCTTCGGACGATTATCAAGGATTCATCGCTGACAATGACAAGTAATCTGAAACCTATCTCCGCTTGGGCCAAGAATGCCCGCTATGCACAGCGGCACCGCGACAGGGGTTTGTGCAAGCAATGTCCACGCCCGGTGGCGCCGGGTTTCCTCTACTGCTCGCACTGCCTCGAAAGCAACCGGAAACGCCGGTCAGAACTGCGGAGGCGTTGGGCCGCGGCAGGATTGTGCCTTTCGTGCGGACGCCCCATCGAGCCGGGTTTCCGATGCCACAATCGTAACGAGTGCATACCGTCGAGGAGGATTGCGAGATGACTATCGAAAAGTATATTCATCATGGCGTCGAGGTTTTAGTTCGCAAGGACTTAAAAGGTAGGCATGCCGAGCATTGTTTATGCTGGTATCCCTGTGCCAGATTCAAACCCAATGAAACCGATAATTGTTCAATCGCACAGGCGCTCTTTGAATTCGATAAGGCGCATCAGGTAACAACGCCCATATGGGAATGCGCCGTTTTCGAGGAAACCACATGAGACTCCTCACCGCGCTCATTCCCTCGAACTGCGAGATTGCGATGCACGGCGATATTCATCAGGACAACATCCAGAGCAGCGACAGCGGCATCGAGCAGACATTCGACTGGATACGAGCGGAGCATAATCGGCGTTTTGTTTTCATGGGCGACGCTATCGAGGCAATTACAAGCGATGACAAGCGGTATCAGCACGACACGACGCGCGACCCGATACCGATGCGACAGATGAGGCGGCTGGTCGAACGATACAAGCCTATCCAGAAGCGCGGCCTGGCATGGTTGGCGGGGAATCACGAGTTCGCGTTACAGCGCTTTGGAGACTTGGGCGCGGAGATGGCTGAACGCTTGGCGATCCCCTACGGCGGTTGCGCGGCGAAACTGCTCTTGAAGGACAAGCACGGCCCGATTGCGAAACTGTATCTGTGCCACCCGTCGAGGTTCACCATGCGGTCGAACGCTAAAGACTTCGAGCAGAGGTCTGCGAATATGAAGGCGTCTATCAAACGCTTCCTCGTAGACAAGGCGGGCGACTGCGTGGTCATGGCAGTAGGGCATACGCACAAATTGCTCGTGGTCGACCCGTCGCCCAAGCTCGTGATATTCGACGAGGGCGGGAAGTTGAAACAGGACTATCTTGTGGGGGATAATTCGATGCCGCGGTATATTGACCCAGACAGAAGATGGTACGTCAACACCGGGTCGTATCTCCGCACGATGATACTCGGACACGATGGGTATGCGGAGCGCGCAGGCTACGATCCAGTAGAACTCGGCTTCGCGGTCGTAGTGATACGAGACAGAAAGGTCGTTGCCGTCAAGCGGATGGTGGTGGATTGAAACTTCTCTTGGGCGATTGTCTCGAAGTCATGCCGACGCTTGAAGCCGATTCTGTTGACGCTATCATTACAGACCCGCCCTACGGCCTGTCGTTCATGGGGAAGCATTGGGATCGAGGCGTTCCCGGCGTGGACTTCTGGGTAGAGGCGTTGCGCGTTGCAAAGCCGGGGTGTCATTTACTCGCCTTCGGGGGTACGCGGACATTCCACCGCCTGACTTGCGCGATTGAGGACGCCGGGTGGGAAATACGCGATTGCGTCATGTGGGTATATGGGAGCGGCTTCCCGAAATCCCTCGACGTATCGAAGGCGATTGACAAGGCGGCGGGGATTGAAAGGCCGCGCGTTGTCGGAACGATGGGAACGAATAACACGCAATCTCGCGGGGAGTACAAATGCGGCGAGGCTATCAGCGGCGAGGCTATCAGCGGCGAGGCTATCAAATGGCAAGGTTGGGGTACGGCCTTGAAGCCCGCATGGGAGCCGATCATCCTCGCGCGCAAGCCTATCGAGGGAACCGTTGCCGCGAACGTGCAGAAGTATGGAACCGGGGCGATGAATATTGACGGGTCCCGCGTCAAGTGGGCTGGCACGAAAGATGCGGCGGCGGCGGCGGCGGCGGTTAGTTTTACAAACTCAATGAAACGCGGAACGGTAGCCCCTCCGACTTCGCTCCCTACTATCTACAATAAGCCCCCATATGAGCCAGAGAAAATGACGGGCCGCTTCCCCGCGAACCTGATTCACGACGGGAGCGAGGAGGTGGTAGAGAACTTTCCTCAAAGCAAAAGCGATGGTGGTTGTAAACCGGGTGGCCAAAGTATTGGTGGACGTGGTAAATACAACGGTGGTGATAACAGAGGCTATTTCAATCTTGGCGACTCCGGCTCCGCCTCCCGTTTCTTCTACTGCGCGAAGGCGAGCAAGGCGGATAGGGATGATGGATGCGAGTTTCTTCCGCTTGGGGAGCCGCCCGCATCCGCAAGAAGCAAGCCAGGGGAGGGGCGGCAAAACGCTCTCGGCAATCCTCGTTCAAATCACCATCCCACCGTCAAGCCTACCGCGCTCATGCGATACCTTTGCCGCCTGATAACCCCACCGCAAGGGATCGTCCTCGACCCCTTCATGGGAAGCGGCTCAACGGGCAAGGCGGCGATACTCGAAGGATTCGACTTCATCGGCATTGAACTGGAGCCGCAATATCTTGAAATCGCCGAGGCGCGTATCAACGCCGCAACGAAACAGTTACAGATGGTGGTGGATTGAACGGTCAAACCGAACGATTGTACCAAAAATGGGTACGCGGCGGCACTTGACAATTTCAGTCGAAAGGATGGGTTTTGTTAGATACTTTGAACGATAATGTCAAGTACGGCGTGATGTCCGGCTTCCACGGCGCCGACCCGCACGCGTGGAGAATCTTCTCATTCGACGAGGATCCTGACGCCGCCCTGCTCGATGCGCGAAAGGCGAAGCGTGGGTGCCGACTGTCGTATGCGCTTTGCATCGAGAACCGGGTTATAGTCGATAGACGCTGAAGGGACGACGCCACGCGGCAGCCATGAGGTGGGAACCCCCTCCATGTAGCGGAATGGCTTGCCGGGGGTCAACTCTCACCAAGGGCAAAATTGACGCCTCTGTTGCAACTTGCGAATTGAGTAGCAACTTCCCATGTGCCGCGCCGTCTCTTTGGCTTGGCGCCTGTCCAGAAAGTAGCACAGCAATTTCTTGCGCCACAAAGACTTGCGCATATACAGGCCATATACGCGACACTTCTTGCGACAAACTGTCGCGCTATCCCATACTACCTTCATGGCTGACCTCCTTGTGCGATCGATTGACCTCTTGCATAGGTCGTGCCGTTTCACGTGAAACGGGGTCAGGTTTATTTTCGCCCTATGGAAGATTGGGGCTTGACAAGGTTTCGAAATCGGAGTAAACTCTCTCTCGAAGGTGCAATGATGATGCATTCTCCAAAAGAATTCGAGCAACAGCAGGATCGCAGAGAGCGCGGCGTTTCGGCCTGCCATCGCCTCACGAGGGCGCATTGCACCTTCACCGGGGCGCCGCGCATCATTCAAGGAGGTCTCCGATGAAAACAGTCTGGGTCGCATGTGCGCGTGTGTTCAATGTGTTTGTGGCGCTGGCGCTGTTCTACATCACGGTCGTGGCGCTGGCGCGGTTGATTCTTCAACGGTAGGAGGTTCGAAATGTCTTGGCAGCAAGTCTATTGCATTACGAGGCTCGATTCGGTTTGCGTGGCATTGATGATAGTCATGGTAATCGCATTCGGGATCGCGATGTTTTGCGGATTAGGCATCGTCATTAATTCCGAGGATGGCCCTGAGAGCTGGAAACCATTTCGCAAGGTTACCATTCGCAGCGCCATCGTCGGCATTGTGGCGATGATAATCAACGTGCTTATCCCGTCCACCAAAGAGGCGGCGGCGATATACCTGATTCCCAAGATCTCAAACAACGAGCAGGCGAAAGACATTTCCAAGAAGGGTCTTAACTTACTCGAAGCGAAATTCGACGAATGGCTCAAGGATACGATGGGTGAGGATAAAACGGAGTAATCGGCATTCGGGGAAGCGCGAGAAAGGGGGATCGTGAATCAATCGGCGAAAAGGATTCAAGGGTTGGCACCCTTACCGGCCTCTACCGCTTCCCTAGAAATTGCTGGTCCCGAGCGGATAAGCGGTGAAATGGAACGCCGTGCGCCGAACACTGCGCGTGAAACTCGGGACCGGCTCATAAATGAGAAGGGCGCCCACGCAGGCGCCCCAAAGCAAACAGTCACTACAGACTCACTGTCGCAAATGCGCCGGTGATTGTCAAGGGGGATTATGGAAGCGATACGAAGACCAAAGACGGTGATGGAAACGCTCGATGAATTCAAAGCCCGCTATCCCCGTGAGCGTTTCATTTACGTGAATGCACCCGTAGAGACTGCCGGAGCTTGGCCTGAACATTATGGCCTTGGGGCACGGGTATTCCGCGTGCCGACGGACAACATGATGGCATACACGAGTCCCAAGACGGGGAAGACGTCGCGCAACAATGGCTGGATCTTCGAGCTCGCGGGCAATTGGCTTCTCATGAAACCGTCGAAGCTCCAACTCATGCACGACGCCGGAATCGTCTTCGCGCGGAACCAGATGCATCGGATGGACGACGGAAGCGACCCGAAGCTCTGTGAACTGGAAGGTTCCGCGGCGATGCTCACGATCAGCGGTCTCATCGCCGTCACGGGCCGCAAGCGCATCGATCTCGCCATTTCTTCCCGGGTCCAGCAGGAGTTTCTCGTTGAGAACTGTGAGACGAAGCTCGAACTCAGGCTTGGCATGAAACTGCTCGGCATTCCGCAGGTGTTCACGATGGACGAACTCAAGGCAAAGGAATTCGTCACGTTCTGCGTCTACTCGGCGCCGCATGCCACGAACGCGCAGGAGCGAATGGTGATTCTCCAGCATCATCTCGGAATCTACGGCCCGGCATTCGGCGGCACAAAGGAACTTTCGAGCGGCGACGCTGTCGCCGTCAAAATGATTGACGCGGGGCCGGAGCGCCCGGGCGAAGATGCCGAATTCACCGAAGTCACGACGGAAGATAATGATCCCGCGGATCAGCAACCGAGCCCGGGCGGGGAGGTAGGAGCCGCACAGTCTCCATCACTTCCCCTAGGTGATGCACCTCCGCCGCCCGGCTCGGAAAAAATCACGCACGAGAAGATCGATTTCCTCCAGGCGATACGCCCGCTCAAGGATGAACTCCTCAACCTCCTCGGCGCTCTGAAGGGTTCCGAGGAATACTACAAGCTGATGCTCGCGACAACCGGCTGCCAGCACGCGAACCAGATCCCGGCCGGGGAGAAGCAAGGGACGTTCTACCGCAAGTTGGAGCGCATGGTGAAACTCCTCAAGGAGAATCCGAAGGTCAAGGAGCCGGTGAAGCCGTTCGCCGAAGCTCTGGCGCTCGCTCGCGAGGGGTATGCGAAACTAGCAATCGAAAAGCTCGTCGAGCGCATCGAGGCGCAGATGGAACTCCAGCACTACCCGACGGATCAAGACCCGCTCGAGATCATCCCAGTCCTGCAGGAGGGCGACAAGGCGAAGTGCGTAGACGCGGCGGTGCGACTCATGGAACGGGGGCTCGTCGAAACGACGAAGATGCGCGAGCAAAAGCAAGCGGATCCGAGAGGGGA
>Ga0315274_10009087_pt1 | contig 14384 bp, 23 predicted proteins | sample YL17G02_20_MG_FD_203700 | JGI IMG/M metagenome (GOLD analysis project Ga0315274, IMG submission 203700) | Sediment microbial communities from Yellowstone Lake, YNP, Wyoming, USA - YL17G02_20 | ecosystem: Environmental > Aquatic > Freshwater > Lake > Sediment | place: USA: Wyoming | collected... | reverse complement strand
CTTGGCTCGGTCAGGCATGGTCTCGGCCGGGGGCAAGGGAGCGACTGAGAAAAGGCCGGCCTGGGAAAGCGCCTGGGTGATCATATCGGCGGCCAGCCGGCCGACCGGGTCCAGTTTGGAGTCCCCGGTCTGGTTTTCAAAGACGGCCACGGCGATACGGCTTGGATCGAGGCGAGTGCCGCCCCTCCCGTTGAAAAGAGGGACGGATTCCGATTCGGGTCCTTTAAGGTGAAGGAGGAGATTGATATCCAGCAGAAGCGTGATCAAAACAACTAGGGGTAGTATGACCAGCTCCAGCTTGAAGTTACGCGGCTTTTCCCGTCCTGAAAACCACCGCCAGATCAATGTGCAGAGAAGAGCGCCGAGGATCGTGACGAATGTGATGTCAATGCTTTTCTCGGGGAAGTGATAGTGATCGACGAGAAGCCAGTGAACGAATTCCAGTATCAGCCACCCGCCGCCGATGAAAGCCGCCAGGGTCTCGATGATGTGACGTTTTCTGAGTTTAGCGAGAAATGACTTGAGAGGAGACTCTTTCATTTCCTTGGAAGGAGCGTTTTCCCCTTGTTGAGAGCTCATTGTCTCCCCAATCTATTAGCTTATGACTGGTTGGGTTAAGCGTAACAAGAAGCGATGTAAGAGTCAAATACTGAGAAGGCGGACCTCTCCTCGTGTAAACACGGTTTGGACATATGGGGAAAACCCGCTTTTCCCCCGAAGGACGCCAGGAGCGCAACCTGCTCGAAGACATGGCACGGCGGAGGCTTATCCGCCACAAACCGAAGCTTCAGATGCTCCATGATCCTGTCCACGACGGCATGCTCCGTGATGAAAGCGATGACATTCGTCCCCCCCCCCCCCGCACTTGGGGCAGAGCATAACAACCGGATTCTTAGGATGGATTTTCTTCCTTTTGCCGAACAGTTTTCGGAAAAGCCGTTTCACGCCCACATAATGAGGCGCAATTTTCAGAATTTCAAGCGGTTTGGTTAAGAGCGGGGAGGACGGAAGCCGGAAAGCCTAATCCGCGAAACCGCAAAGGCAACGGGCACTCGCCCACGCGAATATAGCTTCGTCCTCCCCATCAAAAACGAATCCAATCTTGTCTTTCTATGTCCCACAAGAATTTGGTTTTTCCGTGGATCATGACTTTTCCGACCTTCCCCAGCAAGATCGCGGCCACCAACCCGGCCTCGTGCTCCGGCGTCCCCGGAACCGGCACGCTGGTACCGCCATTGATAATCATGACATAATCCCCGGAATTGACGTCCTGGGCGTAGATCACATCGTCAGGATTCATGGTGTCCTCCCGTTTTTCATGGTTTATCCGACTTGGCCTGTTCCAAAATGTCCCTGCCATCGTTTTTTCATGTCCAGAATGCCTGTATTTCGCGCCAGGGCCGCGACAGAGGCACGTACACCCCCAAACTCAAGCTCTCTCCCTTATCCTTCCTCAGCGGGACCCAACAGTCATAGGCGTCCTCAATCTGCTGCTTAACTACCCCGGCCATAAGATCAAGATAGCCGTCGTCGCTGCCGCTACCCCGCCTTTCGCCCTTATTTCCCATGCTTTTTCCTCGTTGATGGCGAAAACCACGCACCCCACTTCCCCAACTCCTTCTCAAGTTCGTCCGTTCTCCATATCTCAATAACAGCTACCCCACTCTGCTCATGGTCATGGACACCCTCCAGCACACCCCATGCCGCCTTGAGAAGCGACATAAGATCATCCCGGAATTGCTTGTTCCCGACGTCATTTATCGGCACTTAATCCTCCTTTTTGTAACTCGTTTAGAATCAATACTGTTTTTCATCGATATTTTCTGGGGCACGTTTTTACAGTTACAAACTCGAAAAAACAACCTTTTTCCGCACCTAAAATTCCCGCTCTCGGGGAAACCTCACCCTTACCCGTCCATTCATACCAACCCCGACCACTTTTTCGCCGAGGCGCTAAGTTATCAGGGGAGACCTTTCGCTCGATCGAGTAAAAATGGCATCGTAGCTTCAAGAACGCCCCCCTTTTGCGCTTTTCCCGAAAGCAGCTTCGCATTTAACAGCTCCCTTGTCGGGTCCGAATACGGCCCCCTCTTCGAAATTCTTTCTGTCAAAAAGGTCCGGATCGACCGAGGCCTGCCCCAAAAAGTCCGTGACATCGTTTTTTCATGTCACCTTCCCCCCATATGGATATGTATGAAAAAAGGGGGGGTCGGTATGATTCATCCTGTTTTGCCCTAAATGTCACCTTTTCCCCGAGAAAGCCATTTTCCATGATTTTGCGTCCTGGGGCATCTGAGAGCGTTATATTTGGCCACTCAATCCCGGCTTCCGATGGCGGAGCCTCGTTCCGCTCCCACCGAGCGGGGCGACAGGAATAAAATATAGTTCCGGCATCTAATCTCCTTTTTGAATATAACCGCCGAGGGCGATGGCCCATTGACGCGCTGATAGAAGCGCGCCAAGGAGGTAAAAGAAAGAACACTGACCACCGCCCCGGCGGGGGATTACTTTTTACCGGCCTTCAATGCCATGAGGTCATTGAGATACTTCAAAACTCTCGGCTTCCAGGACTGCCATAAAGCACAATGGAATATCGTGCAAAGCGTCACCCCCCAACGCCGTCCCCGTACAATCAGCACAAAATCGCCTGATCGCAAGCCCTTTCGTCGTCTTCATTGTTTTATCCTCCACTTAGAGTATGCAAACCCCCGAAAACGTCCCAACTTTTTCACCCAAAATACAAGCTTTTTGGGCCTTTCCCTGCAATCCCCACCGCTAAAAAAGCGCACCCTCTTGGGGGAAAACTACACCTGGGACCAAAATACAAACTTTCTGAAAATATTTGTGCGAATGGCGACAATTTGCCAACAAAGCTAACAAACCCGGAAATACCCCAGCCCGCCCCAATCGGCAGGTGCGTTGCAGGATTTGAAAATAGACGTTGCACGATTTGAAAAGGTGCGTTGCAGGATTTGAAACCACCCTCGGGGTAAACATGGGCAAGATACTTCTGATACTTCAGAAGAAGGGGAAGACAGGCCCAACAAGTAAAGCCTACTATACAAAGTCTACCACTAAAAAGCGCAAACCCTTGAGGGAAAACCTACCCTATTACCAAAAACCCAAACTTTCCAGAATTTTTGCTGCGTATCTCCGCGGGAAACCAAAACTCGAACTTTCTGAAATTTATCACGCACATGGCGTCGGAACACGTGCTACGCACTCAAGTCCCCAGGGCCAAGCGTCCCATAGGGGTACCGGCCCCCTCCCCTCCCCTTTGAAAAGTAGGTACCCCTCCCCGTGTCGCATAATGTCCGGTATGTCAACTACGATATCCCCGCAAGCTATGCGCTTGCTTGCACTTGCGAGGATAGGCCGGATTATGTAGCTCGATTATGCAGGATGATATCACTTCCGGCAGGTAGTAGCGCCTGGTGCTGGCCTGCCTTTCCTTGATTGATTGTAGGATGAACGGAAGCCGGCACCGGCGGCCTAATTATCCTAGTCCGTGAGCCTAATGTATTAAGATCTTAATTAAGTACTAGACTTGTACACCTAAGAATGAATAGTAAGTAGTTGTTAGGCAGTTAGTCGATTGATTGAGGGGAGTTTGTTTGAAGGCGGGAGCGGGAGCCCTCAGCTTGAGGACCCCCGCTTGAATAGCAGACTAGGCGTTAGCGATGATAGCTTCGATCTGAAAGCGAACAGCTTGCGCCCCCATGTAGGACAAACCCTTTGGATACTCGGGCTCCGGTGCATCATAGAAAACGTACCCGTAATAGTCCCAAGCATAATCATGTTTAGCCCTGTTTTTAATTCGAGAGATGTAATCCACTACGATCTGCCTTTTATCAAGATGATGAACCATTTTATTTCCTCCCTAGACCTTAGCGACCTGGATGTAATGCTGAGCGTAGTCGTCTATAAGGCCTTGATCCGCGAATGAGAAATGCCGACTAGGCGAGCCCATGAAGGACGCGCCGATAATGACATGATCGAGGACTTTCATCTGCATGGTGGACGCCGCAAAGACGATTGACTTTGTGATGTCTTTGTCCGAGTAGGAAGGTTCGGGGTCGCCTGAGGGATGGTTATGAACCAGAATAAGAGAGGACGCGCCGCAGGCTAGCGCCGACACAATGACCTCCCGCGGATAAACGGCAGAGGAATCCACCGTCCCGATGAACTCAAGCTTGTTTAGAATGACCGCATTCTTAGCGTTAAGATAAAGCACTCGGAACCACTCCCTGGATGATTGAGCATCGTCCTTTAGGTAATCCGCCACCGCTGAAGCACTGCAAACGAGCGGCCCGGTGGTCTCTTGAACCTTGAGGACGATGTAGCTGGAAGCCTGCACACTCATAGCGCGCCGCCCGTCCCGTTGGCTACCCAAGAGCCCAGATGATAAATATCGCCTTGAAAATCGGCCCGAAGCATATCATCACTTTCAAGATGAGCACTCTCAATATCGTAATCATGGACTTCGACAATCACGCCTTTAGGAACGCCCTTGACTTGCCGGACGACTCCGCCCTCGACGATGATAATGATCCTTGCCGGCTTTCTCACTTGGCCCCCCGCCTGGCCCCCCGCCACGCCTGATAATCATCCTCAGATTCGAATGCCCAAAAACCACCGTCGGCCCCGATAATGTACAATGCCCAAGGACATTTTAGCCAAGCTGCGGGAAAGCCTTTCCTACGATCTGCAAACTTAATAAACTCTTTTCTCACTTGGCCCCCCTTTTAAGGGACGTGATGAACTGATCCCGCCTTTCGTCATCCTTAGCGCAGAAACCGCCGTCCTCATTGTCTGGATACGCGACTTGACATAAGTCTTTGTAAATCTTGCGCCGCAACGCTTGTTCCTCTCTCGCCCGCCACGCCCGCCAGCTTTTCTTTTTCACCGTATTTCCTTTCCTAGGTTCGCTCGAAGGATCCCGACCCACTTAGAGTGAGCCGACAGGCGAAAACGTCCCAAACCCTTGAAAACGCTGGAATTACCGCACGCCGACCGGCCCGCCGACCGCCCGCCCGCCGCCCGCCGGCAGCCCATGAAAAAAAACAAAAAAAAAGAAAAAAATGGAATGCCCATCACCTAGACGCCTTACGCCCTCGAAGGACACGCTCGAGATCCGCGACCCGGACATGGTAGAACCCCGCCACCGTAGAAATAGACCAAATTCCATAACTTGTAACTTTCGGATATCGGTTAGACTCATAGAAATCCGCCGCTCGCCACAAGTCCCCGCGCTCTATCTCAGCCGCCACGGCAGCCGCGATATCACGCCTTGACGCGCCTTTCACTTGAGCCCTCGAAGATATCGCCGCCCTTGAATGACACGCCGCAGCGCTAGCGGATTGACACCGAACCCAGCCGCTACCCGCCCCATTGCTGAATATGCCCGCCAAGGCTCAGTCTTTGAAGGCCACTCTTTCCGCCACGCAAAAGTCTCAGCCGCTTCAAATAGATTCCCCTGCTCTATCTCAGCCGCAACGGCCGCAGCTATCGCCCGCCTTGGAACTCTCACCGCCGACCCCGCCGACCGAATAGCCAAATCCAGAAAGCGACCCAAAGGACAACAGCCAAGTCCATCATGAAAGCACCGGCAGCGTCAGCCCGAACGGCGCTAGTGTCTTGTCGTCGTCAGTAATCCAAAGCACCGGATAGCCCGGCATGAACGAAGGGAAACACCCGTCCAAGTCAGTGAAGTACACGACGACAGCCGGAAGCAGCCCGTCAGTCGCGATCCTATCGAACACCGGACGGAAGTCAGTCCCCCCGCCACCCGGCAGGTTTAGCTTGTCAGGTAGAGGATCCCCGCCCTCAATATGTTCGATCCGTTGAACTTTAGAATCACACGCTATCAAGTAAGCTTCCGGACGGACGTCCTCCAGCGCACTCACGCACTCGGCCCATGCCTTATCTAGAATTGATTGACACATACTTCCGGACGTATCGAACGCGAACACTACCAGCCCGCACTCAATAGACCGCATGGAAGGGAGAATAAGGCCGCTTGATATATGCCGCCTGGATGGACGCGACCAAGTATAATCGCACGCCCGCACTTGATTGAGGAACTGCCGCAGGACCGCCCGCCAGTCTACGCGACCCCGCCGGATACGCTTTATCAGCCTATCGAAGCCCGCCGGCAGCTTGCCGGCAGCCGCGCCGGCAGCCTGGACGACCGCGCCGCGCCACTCTTCAGCCGCCGCCTGGACGTCCTCACTTGACCCGCCCGCCCTCGGTGCCGGACCATGCCCACCCTCACCGCCGCCATCCCGCACTTCATCGAGCGGACCGCCACCGCCAGCACCGCCACCGCCGCCCGCTTGAGGATCTTGATCCGGCAGCCCGAGATAAATACGCTCCGCCGCTTGGCCGTCTAACGCGCTATCATGTAGCACGCCGGACGGCAGCGAAAACCCCGCTTGACCAATGAGCCCGTTTATCGCCAAGTCACAAGCGATATTCCACTTTTTGGAATCCCGCCCTTCACGCCTGTATGGATGCAGGTTCGCGCAATGCATTACCTCATGGACCAACACCCCTTGAAGCTCGAGATCCGTCAGCCCGTTGACAAAATCCGGACGATAGCCTATCCGGCGCCCGTCAGTCCAAATAGTATCCGCCTTTACGTCCTCGACCATATCCAACCGCAGGACCAGCCGCCCGAAGAATGGTTCACGAAGTACAAGCTGAACCCGCGCCCGCTTTATCCGCTCTTCCAGTGTCATAGCACGCCGCCACAATAGCCGGACATTTTCCGCGCTATTTCGTCAGCCGCCGCCGCCACTTGTGACCGCTCTATTTCATGATTTCGAAGGACATCAGGTGAATAGCACGCCAGCCTTGACTTGACCTCGACCACGGCAGCCGCCAGAGCAGGATCCCCCGTTAGGTTTAACGCCGGAAGGATATCGACCAAGTCCTTGATATTGCCGACAAGGCTATCCCGGAAAATCGCGTCCCCATCCTTGAGCTTGTCAGCCATGGCCCGGACGGCGCCATGCAGCCGACCCCAAAGATCAGCCATCGCCGCACTTGTCGCCGCTTGCGCCTGGGCCTCGATATCAGCCTTTATCCGCGCCACGTCCCCAGCCGACAAGTCAACCCGGAAATCGTCCCCGGACGGCAGCGGAAGGAACTTGACCGAGAATGAGAACTTGCTCCGAACCTCGGACTCGGACGGATAATCGCCCTCATTGAACATATCCCCAAGAGCGATCCGAGCATGTTCCATAACCAGCGAATAGCCCTGGACGAACCGGCCAACGGCCTCGTTAAACGCCCGTTCGAGCTTGCCGATCGCCTCCGAATACTTGAGGAATAGCGCCGCCGTCAGGATCCTCGAACCGTCATCGGCCCAAGGAAGAGAATTGAAGTAATGGAACGTCCTGGCACACCCGGCAGCTTGCTTGACTTCGTCCAAGGCCGACCCGAGAACCAAATTCTTATTCCACCGGCCCGCATCACGATCCGCACCATGGGCAGCCGTAACTTCACCCGTTATTTTCCGATCCAGCTTGCGCCCGGACCATGCAGAGATTGACAGATTGACCAGCATTGCTTTGTCTGATAAATTCACTTTGTCACCCCTTTAACAGCCACGAATTTTTAATTGCCCATTCGATAAATGCCCCATGGGAGTCAGTCCACGAATGAAGCCTCAAGCTATCTTTCACGAACATAGCTTGATACTCAGCTTGCAGCCGTCCCATGTAGGCCATCACCGGACCGAACGTCACCGACGACACACGCCGCGCCAACGCCGAACACACCGCATATAAGGCAGCCGGACCGGAAGGAACGATTGACCCGAGCGGATCCTTGATAATCCCGTCTATGTCCGGCAAGTCCCGGAACGTTCGAAGGAAGGCGAGAAATTCCACCCCGGCGCCCTCGCCGACCGCGCCTTGAATTAACTCAGCTTCGCACGCTTGGCCATCAGCGTTCATCAAGTCCGAAACGAATTCCCAGGTTCTAGGCGAAGGGAAAGACTTTTCACCCCGCGCCGCATCGAAGGAATGCAGTAATTCCGGACGAAACCGAAGGAACGCGACAATCTCGGGACGTATCCCGTTATCAAGAGCCCAGGCGACCCAGTCGCTAAGATCGACATCGAAGGACAGATGAACAAACCTATTGGCCAGAGCGGACGACATGCGGGAAACAACCGCCCGATCGCTTTCCAGGTTGCCCGCCGCCAAGATTGACCAGCCCTCCGGAAGGCGATAATCACCCAAGCGACGATCCAAAATTAATTGATACGCGACCGCCTGAATTACCGGAGGCGCGGCGCTCAGCTCGTCGAGGAACAGAATCCCGGACCCGGACGCCGGAAGGAAGTCCGGCAACGTCCACGAAGTCACGTCATCGACAATATGAGGAAGTCCCCGGAAATCGACCGGATCCCGATCCGACACCCGCTCATCCTGGCAAGGCAGCCCAAGGTCAGCCGCCACTTGCCGGACAATCGCACTTTTCCCGACACCCGGCGAACCCCAAATCATCACCGGACGCCTTGCCTTGATAGCCACCTTCAGAGCGAGCTTCAGTTTTGAAGGTGTCATCTTGAGCCCCCAAATAGCGGCCCGAAATCCGGTACCACTTCCGGAACCTGGTAATCAAAACACCGTTGCTGCTGGCTTGCCCCACACGCCGCACAAATAAGGTCCCCGAAGTGTTCCGGCCCGTCCGGCCCGCCCTCCTCGATCCTCTCCTCAAAGAAGAAGACCCGACCATGCCCACAGGAAACGCAGTCGTCGCCTGTCATCCATTTTCTTAGATACATGTTTTTCACCTCTAATCAGAGTGTGCAAAACCTCGAAAACGTCCCAAATCAACAACTTGCTACCCCGGACCGCCACCGGCACGCCCCCGCCCGCCAGGACGCCGGCGCGGCGCTCCTCAGGCCGCGGGCGGTAAGATAAAAAAACCATATGAAAAGAAAATCGGAAGGTGTCCTTATCCTCCGGCAGCTCCCCGGCGCCGGCTCGCGCCTTTGCTGCGTGTGAACGTGGCGCGGCGGACGTTTGACAATACGAGAAATTATGGGTTATGTTGAAGTCAATGATATAAGCCTAAGTTTCCGTTCAAGGGGAGGAACCACATGGAAAAGAAAGAATGGAGTGAGCCGGAACTGATCGTCCTGGTGCGGAGCAAGCCGGAGGAGGCTGTTTTAACCGCATGTAAGGGTGCTCCGTACACGCCGGAGACCCCCCCCCCACTACACGAATGGTTATTGCCTTGTTCCGTCTGCTTGCACCTTAGGGTGCAGCGTAGTCGCGGGTTCCTGACCCCACACCCCTTGATCCCTTGGGTTTTGGCCCTTGGGAATCCGTAAGGGAAGGCGCGGCTCACAGACCGTGCTTCCTTGACTTCCCCCTTGCCGCAGCGATAGAATCGGTACACTCATATAGGGGAGAATCCATGAAAACAAAAGAATCACCGGAAGTCTGGACGGCGCCTGAACTGATCGTCCTGGTGCGGAGCAAGCCGGAGGAGGCTGTGCTGACTGCATGTAAGCTTGAGTTGAGTGGAGGCCCAGCCTCAGAAGCGCGATGTTACTGGGGAGCCACGGCCTGCTTGGACTGGGGCACCTCTTAGCCCTTGATCCCTTGGGCTTTGGCCCTTGGGAATCCGTGAAGGAATCGGGGTTTTTCGATCCTGAGGTTTCCGAGAGCTTTTTATTCAACCACTTGTAGGCTCTCGCGGAGAGCGGAAATTCTTTCGACTTCTTCTCCACGATCTTCACTGTTTATCCTTCTACCTTTATCCAAACCACAAAATACAAGGTCGCTGACCTCTTTTTTACCGCCCGTAACTTGTTTAGAATCAACATCTGTTTGACAAGCAAAATCGCCTTCCGCGTAGGGTAGGGTGGGTTCTATACATTTTCATCCAAGAATTCCAGCCATTTTATTGCTTTTTCCCCATATGGACGCCTCCCGACCTCCATTTGCTGTACGGCCTGCCTAGAAACGCCTAAATGGATCGCCAGCTCCGCCTGGCTCCATCCCTTCGCTTTCCTGGCCACCCTCAAATCGCCCTCCACCCTCTTCCCCTTCCTCAAAACATACCGCTCACACTTCCTCTTCGCGTCCGCAGTGTTAATGAACTGCGTCTTCAGTAAGGTCTCCAGCTGCCGGATCCCGTCCACCATGCGCCTAACGCACTTCTCGCACACCACCCTCACCGGCGGCTTACTCACGTTGTCGTACTGGGGCTCACCACAAAGAGAACAGAAATTCCTCGGTACCATCGCCACGAGATGGCCGTGACCACATGCCGTACAGGGTACGGACTGTGCGCTTTCCTCAACAATGATCCGGCGACAATAGGAACACTTCATTTTCGGGCCCAGCCTCCCGGCCGCCCAGCCTCTAAGCGTCATGATCTTCCCCCGCCCCCTTGCCCGGCCCAAACCATAGGAAAATAGAAACAGGTCCAAACTATAGAACGATATGTTCTATTGTTTAGAACTGTTAAGCCCCAACAGTTCCATAGTTTAGAACTGTTAACCCACCCAACAGTTCTATTGTATAGACGCCTTCTTATATATATCCAGGGTGTGTGCATTTTCTTCTCTCTGCTTTCTGGGTGATTTGACTTGAGAATTCACGGGAGACTCGACGACGCCCTTTTCCCAGGTCCGTTTGCCTTCCAAGTTTATGAGGTTGTTCCGTGAGGATGGCTTTTTCGCGTGCCCGAGCCGGATCGCTTCCCTGCCCTCTTTGCCAACGATCTCGCGGCTAATTCGCAGCCAGTCATTGCAGACCGCGTGGACAGATGGCCGACGAAACAGCCCCCCGCGTTGCATGCAGCGGATAAACCCTCGACGCTCGAGTTCTTTCATCCCGTTAACGTAACTTCCTCGGCTCATACGCCATTCAACCTTTGAGAACGGGAGTACGAGGTAGTTGTCGCCGCCCTTCGAAAAGTTGAACTGGCGCCTCAGCTCGAGGTAAAGCCAAACCGCCCGATCTGTAAGGCTGGTCCATGCCGCGCTGTCCATCATGTAATGTTCAAGCTTGATGTATGGATCACTGCGGTCGCTTTTCTCTTTGCTCACTGGGATCCCCTTCTTGAAGTGGGGCAACGAAAGCTGCGATCTGGAAGGGGATCCAGAAGTAGCCGTAGTCCCGCCGCCCCGTAATTACCGTGCCTTCCCCTTTGATGCAAACCACGTTTATCCTCGTTTTCCGACCTTGTAGAGGTAACTCCCGATGGCGTTCCAGATGACATAACGTCGCGGAATGGCCAGGGTCTTTGCGATCTCGCTGATCGCTTGCAGGTCGCGCTTCGGAAGCGTCATCTGAACCCGTACCGTACTGAAAAAGCTTGGTGTGTACTTAGTATTCACGCTCGCCTCCCCCTAATCCAGCCCTTGCCCGAACTCCCACGGACCCAGGCTCCCTTCAACCGCGCTGGTTGTCTCTTCGATCGCCCGTCAAGGAATTCCTGACGATGGAAGAGTTGGACTCTCAATTTTGATCCCAGTTCGCGGCCTGTCCCTTGACCTGCGCCTCAAACTGCGCCTCAAGGGCCCGGAGATCGACACGGACCGTGCGCCCAATCCTGACGGCCGGAATCTTGCCCCGGGCGATGATCTTCCGAACGCTTATCGGATGCAAAGAAAGTAGCTCAGCACATTCGTTGACCGAGATCCAGCGGCGCGCCATCATTACTTTTCGCTTCCTAATATCATCGAACTCGTTTGACATTTTAGTCTTCCTCATTTCTCGACAATTTTTCGATTATCTCAAGATATTGAGTCTTATCTTTGCCGCCGACGCAGCTTTTTAAAACTATTCATAGTCATACAATAGAATATATTGCCCGTCTTTTCAAGCGTAAGTCGTTGATTACAATGTATTTGCTGTATACCAATTGACAATAAAATTGACCTTTGGTATACAGTTTTTAGGCTAAGAGGTCCTCATGAATTTAAAATCCAGGCTGTCAACACTCGATCCTATTGAAGTTTTTAGCTCGAACTTGAAATCAAAATATAAGGCTACTCTCTTTGACTTCGCCTACTTCCTCGCTATCTCCCTAAATGAAGGCTTTTCACCTAACACTCATTCTGTTTTAGGAAAGAAAGAACTCAACAGGATAAAAAAACTTCTGATTACTACAAGGCTTAAACTCAGCAAATACGATTTCCTACAAGATTTGATAAAGGAGGTTGAGAAGGCCCTTCATTGTATAGACAGACAACGAGGCGGAGGTATTAGCGAAAAGAAAAAGCTGCTTCACTTATGGAGTCAGCTATTGATAAAAAAATACAAAAGGCCTGTTAAATATCCAATTCACAAGAAGGACATGACAATAACAGAAAAGACAGTGTCAAACATAGACTGGAACGATTATTATACCTTATTGCGTTGGTTTTATAAGAGGCTGAGCGACTTCTCCTATTCGTCTCTTATAAAACCAAGACCTGATAAGCAAGAGGAAAAGAGATATGTAAAATCTTTATTAGAAAAAAATTATACATCCTATGAGCGGAGGGCAAGCGAAGCACTCTGGATGTTCAAACTGAGGCAGCATTATTTTTTAAACGAAGGACCCATCCTCCAAAAAATAGATCCGCAAAGAGTAATTGGCTATCCTTTAGTTCGAGTAGGTTTCTACAAAGATAGAATCGAGACAGCCGAGCTCAGAGAAAATGGAAAAATTTCGATAAAAAGGGTAAGTTTTTTGGATGGTCAAAAGAAATGTTGCGAGCCAGAAGAAAAAGAAGAGGATGTGAGATTTCCGACCATAGTCTTTCAAAATGAGGACCCTTTTATCATTCAAAACTATTCTCCCCCGGGTTACCCATCATCTGACAGAATAGATCAACTTTTGGAAGATGTTATTGCTGGATCTCAAAATACAAAGAAACCGTGATTAGGAATTCACCTCTTTTTTTATGAAACATTCTGAATGCGAATTTCCCCTCTTCTCTTTCGTCTCTCTCATTGAGGCATAAACCGCGGCGAACGCCGCTCCGCTGAACAGGGAGGACGGCAAGGCCAGTTCCGCCCCATATCATCATTTGGCTGGAATTCTGGCTTGACACTGCCTCCTATTAGGACCTAGTATTTAGGCGTTGGGATGGACCATAGAAAAATGTGGGGGTACTATCTTGGGCAAAATGATATTCCTCATTGAGGCAAGACAATGAAAACAAAATGGGGACAAACAAAGAAGGGCTTTTTAAGGTTAACATTGGTGTTGAGTATTCTGGCGGGTTTGATAGCTACATTCGGTTTATATCCGGAGCTTCGCAGCGATTTTGTTGCCGATGAAGTGGCACCTGCTTATGAAAGCTTTTTAGCTTCTTCCACCCCATCTCCCGAGGTTCTGGCTAACATCGACGAGTCCATTAAATGGATAGGATTGAAGCTAAGCGTAAAGGCAAAATTGGAGAGGGAATATATACCGACGAAATCGTTTCGAAGGACTATGACGAGAGTAAGAATATTGCTTTTTGTTCTTGGATTCTTATTGATATGGACTATTTTTCTTATTATTCGTTTCATCATCGTTCCTGTTGTCATTTTTGTGATCAGAGGATTTAAAACCCACGGCGATGATAGTAGAGGAGAGTTTGGATAACGGCTGGAGGCAATCCGACCGTCCATGCTTTCGAGTGGCCTAACATCTAAACCCTCGCCCCCATTGGCCACAATGATTTTTTTGAACCGAGTTAGCCACGCTTCTCGCCTTTGATTATCTACCTAACCGCCTCTACTTTCGGCAAATCGGCTCAAACCGACTGTCAAGATTCGTGACGTGTTTAGGGCTAAAAGGGGCTTAAAATAGCTTACGGGGACTAAGTGCCCATTTGACATGGGTTCCCCCGTAAGCTGTTGACTTATCAGGCGCATATGGGGGGAAAATTGAAGTAGCCCTGGTGGGACTCGAACCCACGACACATGGATTAGGAATCCATTGCTCTATCCATACTGAGCTACAGGGCTGACTCAACAATCCGCGTCAACTATAGTCTAATCCCCCGGGCTTTTCAATAGACCGGAAGAACCACAAAATAGTCGATCGGACGTGAGTTGGAGGTGTCATATCCCCGGGATCCCGGGCTATGCCTGAAGCCGGCATCGTCGCTTCAGTTGCCCTGATTCTGCTTGTACTTCTTGGTGGCTTCGTCGATCTGGGTCTTGTATTTGGCGACCAGGGCTAGGTCCGCTTCATTCAGGCTCGAGGTGTCCGGCTTTTTAAGGTCCTCGATCGACGTCTTACCGCCGGCGATCTGGTCCTCATACAGCTTCCGCGTTTCCGCGTCCAGGTCGGGCTTCTTCAGGCTTTCCTCGGCCGACTGGATGGATTTCTCCCACATCTCGATGGTGCCTTTTTTCATGTCCTCGGCAGCC
>Ga0315274_10009086_pt1 | contig 14384 bp, 16 predicted proteins | sample YL17G02_20_MG_FD_203700 | JGI IMG/M metagenome (GOLD analysis project Ga0315274, IMG submission 203700) | Sediment microbial communities from Yellowstone Lake, YNP, Wyoming, USA - YL17G02_20 | ecosystem: Environmental > Aquatic > Freshwater > Lake > Sediment | place: USA: Wyoming | collected... | reverse complement strand
CTTCAAAGTCGCTCGGTCTAGAGGGGAAAATATCCTCGGCCACCAGAAAGATGACGATGACCGGGCGCAGCTCGCTGTAAAAGTGGCCCTTTTTAAGCTCTGACGAGTACATCCGCGAGCCATAATACAGAGCCCGTTTAGCCAGTGCATCGTGTGACGACATCTGCATTTCGATATCAAGCAGAGTACCGTCGGCCAGTCTGGCGTGGATATCAAGTACTGTGCCTTTGTCTCCGACCAAGATCTTTGGGATATCCGGGTTTAAGACCTCGACCGTAGTGATCTTACTTTTGGGTTTTAATATTTCATTTAGCAGACTGATGAGAGCGCTGCGCCCGCGCTTACGCGCAAAAAGCATCTTGAAGACGACGTCTAAAGTGGGTCTTAGCAGCGAGTGTTTTAACTTCATCGTGATGATCCTGTGCCAATTCGCGGGCGTGAATGCCCGTGGCTGCACAGAGACTCAAACAAGTGAAGACTAAAGTCGACGGACACGGTGGCGGCGAGCGGAGATGTCAGTCGCTGACCGGTGCTGGTGCAGCGCGGACGAATCATAATTTATGATATTAGAGAGTTGCCGAGAGTGACTGACCCCAAGTTCTCGGCTGACTTCTCGGGAATGAACTCAGCCCAGACTCGTCGATACGGCGGCGAATCTGGGCCGAGCCCGCACTAACTTAATATGACCTATGCCGCCGATGGTTCGGCATCGCTAGTTTCTTGACCCTGACCGGCGCGCTCATCAGTGTCTAGCTTGCCGTCCTTGTTCTTGTCTTTGCCGAAGCCGGAATGAATTTTCATATTCTTGAGAAGTTTCTTCATAATCTCGCTATTATTAGTCCGATTGATGTACATCGTCCCTTCCGCATCAATCAGTGCAGTATCGAGATCAATTCCCTCGAACCATTTCCCGATGTTGAAATCGACGATGAGACTATTGTCTTCGCCCGTCTTAACAGACGCCCCTTTCTCACCCGCAATCCGAAAATTCAAGGCGACACTCCATTCGATTTCCACGGGAATTTTCTGCCCGTCATTTTTAGTGAAGTTACCTTTCATGGCAAATACATGTCCCAGAAGTGGATCTGCCTCTGGGGCACCAAAGTTACGCAGCATCTGGAATTCTACCCGCTTGTAGCTACCGTCGACCAAATCAACTTTGGGAGCATCGCCTTCGATTCTTTTCAGTACTGCATCGTAGACGTAAGGACCGACGAACTTCGTGCTTTTATCTTGCTTTTGGCCTTTTTCAAGTCGCTCTTTCTCGCGTCCTTTGAGGTCTTCAAGTTTTTCTTTTACCTTTGACCGCTCAGCTTCTTTTTTTGCACGCTGTCCGTTCGGAGGTGGCGGCGGCAGAGGCTGACCACTTGGTGGGTCTAGTAAGTTTGTCGACGAGGAAGATAGGTCACCAACGAGGCGATCGAGGGTCGAAACAGCTGTCTTCTCATCAGCAATCTCTGACTTTTCTAGCGTCTTCTCGTCTTCCTTCTGATCTCTTTCAGCTTTCATTCTGATCTTAGCAATGTTGAACTTGGCATAGCTCAGCGAAAATTTATCGTTGATCTCGATGCTAGTTCCAGACGCTGCGGAATCTTGAGCTGCTACCGGTTCGTCTAGCATCAGACCGCCGTCGCTCGGGGTGCCGAAGGTTGAGGCAAACAGTAATGCGACGCTGGCCGTCGCTCCAGTCGAGTCTGACGGTTTCGATTCTTCGAGAGCAGCCATTTCAGAAGTGGCTGCATCTTTTGCACTTTGGGTTAGGCCGCAACCGGCGATCAAACCAAAGACGACGAGTGAGGTTAAATTACTTCGTGTGCGCATGCGTGATACTCCCCTTAATCTTTACCGAAGTTGCCGAAGCGAATGCGGACGCAGATTTCCGCTCCGTTTGAGACGACCTAATCGGTAGAGGAGGCGGACTCATTTAGGAAAAAAAATTTAATTCAGTAGTGTCGTATATTTACGAGGCCAGACTACGAGCGTCCAGACAGCAATAGCCATTAATGACCTGAAAAATCACCAATCTTGTGCTTCAAGCCATAGGTTTTACTCAAGTCTTCAAACAGAGCTCCGATTCAGCTCTAGTCACGTCCAGGCCTCGACAGAAGGCGCGGCCTTAAGTAGTCTGAATTCCCGGAGATTGTTGAATCTTTCTTTAGAGCGGAGATTTCCGAATGAAGCATGTCGTAGGCTCAGCCATTCTGATCAGTTCTGTCGCGCTGTCGATGACGGCTGCCAAGCCAAGATCAGAGCCGATCACCCCGATTGAAGCAGCAAAAGTCACGAACCCAGCGAAAGTTTCCCTCGGCACGATGTTATATTTCGAGCCTCGCCTCTCGAAGTCGGGGTCCATTTCCTGCAACTCTTGTCATAACTTAATGACTAGCGGCGCCGACAATCTACCAAGCTCCATAGGCCACGGCTGGCAGCTTGGTCCTATCAACTCGCCAACCGTATTCAACTCAAAATATAACCTAGCCCAATTTTGGGACGGACGCGCAAAAGACCTCAGCGAACAAGCGGGCGGCCCTATCGCAAATCCAGGCGAAATGGGATCTACGCATGAGCTGGCTACGGACACTTTGCAATCGATCCCTGAGTACCGGGCGCTATTCAAGAAAGTATACGGCACCGACAAGCTAAACATTGCTAACGTGCAAGATGCAATCGCGGCCTTTGAAGAAACCCTGGTGACTCCTAATTCACGCTTTGACCAATGGCTCAAAGGCAGTGACAAAGCCCTAACTGCGACAGAGCTCCGCGGTTACGAAACATTTAAAAACAAAGGCTGCGTCGCCTGCCACAGTGGCCCCGGCGTCGGCGGCGGCATGTACCAAAAGTTTGGTTTGGTAAAACCATATGCTGGAAATGACCGTCCAGGCGCACCGATCGGTCGCTTTGCCGTCACGAAAAACGAAACTGACAAGTTTGTCTTCAAAGTACCGCTGCTGCGTAACATCGAACTAACTGCACCGTATTTCCACGATGGCTCGCATTGGACTCTCGAAGAGACGGTCAAAACTATGGCCAATGTCCAACTCGGTCAAACCTTGACCGATGCTGAGGCCGGCGACATTGTCGCATTCCTCAAAACACTGACGGGTGAACGGCCGAAAATTTCCCTGCCACTGCTACCGCCGTCCACCAACACTACGCCGCATCCAGATCTTTCGGTTGCGCCTAAGGCAGCAACTGACGGCTGATTTATGGGTAATGCTATGCCGGCCGATGAGTCCCGAGGGGTCATCGGCCGGCATTATATTTTCAGCCGTTTTCGCTACCGAAAAAGGACTGGAAAGGACACAGGTCAGCAAAAAATGGTATCGCTCCCTTAGTGCGCGACATCAAGCGGCTTATCACTCTCCACCTGAAGATGCAGCCCCTCAGTGACACCGGCGATCGCTTCCGCAATCACAGTAATTGGCTCCAGATCTTTGATCGGATAGAGGAACGGCGTGTCGGGACTCACCCGAACATACTGTACCCTCTCCGAGTTTTGATCGAAAATTGCGAGCCGCAGCGACCTGAGCATACCCTGACTTAAATTAACCGGCATAAACCGCAGCGTCTGTGGCATGTCGGTGCCAGTTAATACAACTCGCGCTGTTAATGGCACGTAGGTTGTGGCCGGACGCGGCATCGTAACGTTTTTACCCTTAGGTAGCCGTTCTAAACTAAAACCGGACGGACCTTGGCTAGTGACGTGTGCTGTCTTTTTCGCTGGCTTAGCAAATACCGGCAGCGCCAGAGCCAGGCCCACCAAAGTTACACCAATAAAGGTAGTTTGTTTGACCCGCATGCCGGATTGCCTCGCATGAGACCAGCGACGGCCGGCTCTCTTAAAATTGTAAGATTATAGCCTTAATGTCGCAAGAATTATGTCTGCAGCGAGACGCGGTCGCCGCCGCACCATTCGATAATCAAAGTATGTTTCGCCGCACTTTCAAAAACTGACCAAATATTGCTGATTTTTTTTAGCTAACTCAGTTCGCCGACTAAGCCGAGAGACTAAATAGAGCCTCATCCAGTGGAGGTCAGCTTGGATCTCGACCGTATTTTAAAAGTAGCCGTGCGCGGTGGCGCAAGCGACGTTCTGCTTAAAACAAATGGTTTACCGCGATTTCGCTTCAATGGCGACATTGTACAGTTAATCGACGGCAAAGAGATCACCAAAGAAATCATGGCACTTTGGGTGCAGAAGGTGCTGCCAGAGCATTTGAGCGAACGTCTAAAAGAGCGCGGTGACGTTGATTTCGCCTATCAATCGCCCGATGGCAACCGGTTTCGAGCGCATATTTTTCGCCAACGCCAGACCTACAGCATAGTACTGCGTGTTATCAATACCCATATACGCACTATAGAGGAGCTACAACTCCCTCGAGTCCTATCAAAAATAACTGATGAAAAAAGAGGTCTGATTTTAGTCACAGGCGCAACTGGCTCGGGGAAATCAACGACACTTTCGGCGATGGTGCAGCGCATTAATCTCGAACGTCCAGCGCACATTGTGACCATCGAAGATCCGATTGAATCATTATTTGTAGATCAGCAATCATCTATTCAGCAACGCGAGATTGGCGTCGACACTGACTCATACTCTTCAGCCCTACAAAGCGCCCTACGCCAAAATCCGGACGTTATTTTGGTGGGTGAGCTACGTGATCAAGCAACTATTGAAACTGCGCTGATGGCAGCTGAAACGGGCCATCTCGTGCTATCCACGCTACATACGACCGATGCCTCCGAGACGCTGACACGACTGATTTCTCACTTCCCACCGCATCAGCATCAAATTCTCAGACAAATGATTGCGAGCACATTAGTCGCTGTTGTATCGCAACGTTTAGTACTGCGCATCGATGGTAAAGCCCGCGTCGCAGCTCACGAAATTCTGATTAATAATGCGACTGTTCGTGACGTGATTATGAAAAACGGTAGCTTCGATGATCTGCACACAATCATCAGTAATGGTGAATCTTATGGAATGCAAACCTTCGACGACGCGCTTTTTGCACTCTATCAGTCGGGAGCGATCAGCAAGGAACAAGCGCTCGCCCAAGCATCTCGCCGCGACAATATGAAGCTTAAGATGCGAGGGGTGGGCACTTAAGCGCCAATCAAATTAGCGAATCTTGATTAGTAGTACCAACATCACCATCGTCAACATCACCTGCACTAAGGCAAAGCGCACCAGCACCTGCGTGTTGGACCAGCCTTTGTTGTGGCGGACATGATCATGAAGGGGAAAGCGCACGGTGCGAAAGATAGCTATTTTGAAAAAGCGTAGCAAAGCCACCTTGATCAAACCAGTACCGCCGTTCACCAGCAGTACACCCGAAACAATAAAGATGATGAACGGATTACCGGCCTTGATCACAAAGACACCAAGCAAAAATCCAAGCGACCGCGATCCCGCATCCCCCATAAGCAAACTACTGGGATTGGCGTTGTACCAAAGGTATCCCATGATCGTTCCGACCAGCGAAAAGGCCATGATGCCCCAGATGGCTCCATCTGGGTAATGCGGCAGCAGCAGGTAGGACGAGATTTCTTTGTGACCCAAGATGAAATATAGGAGCCCACCTAGGCTGGTGAAGGCGACCGCTGTCAGGGTCCCCGACAGCCCATCGACACCGTCGGTGCAGTTGGTAGAGTTGATCGCCGTCCAAATCAGTACCGTGCCACTGAGGATAAACAGCCACGGTGGAATACTCAGCGTCATCTTAGTAAACGGCAGCCAGATTTCCGCAGGTTGCGCCTCGCATAGCATCGCAGATGCGACCACAGCAAGTACCACATCGATCAGCGCCTTCTTATACTCGCTCCAGGAGTTGACGGCGCGATCATCAAACCAACCGGACAGCATGGCTAAAAAATTCAGTAAGATTGCTGCTAGAGCTTGCCGCGACGGAGGCAAAACTAATATTTCGATGACGGTAAATATACTGACGAAAATAACACCGGCACCAGTCGGCTTACCCTGAGCCGCAGAACTCTGCACGGCATGTGCCCGACCGCGGTCCCTCGGCAGATATTTTGCCAGCTTTGGTAGCAGTAGAAAGGTGACCAGCCAGCACAGCACGACGCTGAGCCCGCCGAGGAATAAATGCGATGTCAGCAGGCGAAAAGGTCCGAAATACTTCTCAAGCAATTCGCCGATCCAAAATAACAAGCGGACCTCCGGGGCGGTATTTTTCTCCATAGGATGGTATAACTATAATGCAATCAGCGAGATGAAGAAACAGTCCTGACAACTGGTTGTGCTTCTCAGCCGGCCCTTGAGCTTTCATGAAGCTTTCTTTCTGGGACGTCGCTACATTGCTTTTTTTGATGGAGGGTCGCCGATGCCAAATCCCACCCCGGAGCGGGTTGCCGTATGTCTTACCCGCACGAAGAACGAGGTTTCTGAGCTGCTAGTTCAGTGTGAAGAGCACCGCCAAGGTGCCTTCGTAGGCCTTCCCGCGACGGAGCTTTTGCCAAATGAGCACCCCGCCGAGGCCGCCTGGCGACTGCTTAAAGATGCCTTTGACCGCGATAGCTGCCGCACGTTTCATAAGTTAGCTCAGGTCGCCACGGAAGACGGCGGCTACCACGTCTTTCAGACCGGCTTAGATGAGGAGCTACCGGAACCGCTAAGCCCGCTGATTTGGCTGGAGCAAGGCCTAGCCACGGCCAAGCTAGATACGGCCTGGCACCCAACTTTGACCAAGCTAAGGTAATCGCTAGCTAAGGTATTCCACTATGTATGTCTGGTTGCGTTTGCCCCGTATCATTGCCACGGCAACTCTGGCCCGTCGCTCCGACGCCATGGCTGAGGTGCGGACACCGCTGCGTGTACTCCCTGGTGATGTCGATGCATTTCAGCATCTAAATAATGGCCGCTACCTGACCATCTGCGACATCGGGCGCTACGATTGGTCGGCACGTACCGGCATGCTGCAGGTATTTCGTAAGAATAATTGGTTTCCGATTATTGCTTCAGCGGCAGTGACCTTCCGCCGCTCGCTAGAGCTTTTCCAAAAGTTCGAGCTATCGACCAAGCTGATATATTGGGATGAGAGGTGGTTTTACGTCGAACACACCTTCATTCGCGAAGAGTCTGTCTGTAGCCGCGTCCTAGTCAAGGGCGTGGTGCGCGATAAAAACAAACGGGCAATTTCGATGACTCAGATAGTCGATGCTTTAGGTGAGCAGCATCGGCCTGTCCCCCCGCTCCCCGATATAGTTCGCGACTGGAATACGTGGGAAAAACAATTGATTCGTCACAAATGAGCCGCTTAAATTAAGAAAAATGCCCAGAGGACGCATCGCGCCGACTGGGCATCTCTTTAATCACCTAACTCGCCGAGATCACTTATCAGCAGCGACTGCGCCTGGCTTCTTAGCGACGAACTTAGCAGCACCGGTGGTGCCATTAGCAGCAACAGGTGCTGGGCTAGCGCCTGCAGCAGCTGCACCAGCGCGCGGCAAGTCTGCCTTACTGTCTTTGGTGCTATCTTTGCTAGCTGCTGCTTTGGCATCAGCAGCATCGCCGTCACCTTTGATGTTGTAAGCAGTGAGCACTTCCTGCTCAATCTTAGCAGCGATCGTCGGATTTTGTTCGAGGAACTCCTTGGCGTTCTCACGACCTTGACCTAGACGCTCTTCTTTGTAAGCAAACCATGCGCCAGTCTTAGCGATGATATTCTTAGCCACGGCCAAGTCGATCATGTCGCCAATACGGGAAATGCCGGTACCAAACATGACATCGAATTCAGCGATCTTGAATGGCGCAGCGACTTTATTTTTCACCACTTTAATCTTCACGCGGCTACCGACAACCTCTTCACCCTGCTTCACCGAAGCAATGCGGCGGATGTCCAAACGTACGCTGGAGTAGAACTTCAGCGCGTTACCACCGGTGGTGGTCTCAGGGTTACCGAACATGACGCCAATCTTCATCCGCAGCTGGTTGATGAAGACTACCATAGTCTTCGACCGCGCAACGGATCCCGTCAATTTACGCAGCGCCTGCGACATCAGACGAGCTTGCAAACCGACATGGGTGTCACCCATCTCGCCTTCAATCTCAGCCTTAGGTGTCAGAGCAGCGACCGAGTCGATCACGATTACATCAACCGCATTGCTCTTTACCAACATGTCGACGATCTCAAGCGCCTGCTCACCAGTGTCAGGCTGCGAGACCAACAGGTCCTCGAGCTTAACGCCGATGCTCTTCGCATACGCGGTATCCAATGCATGCTCAGCATCGATGAACGCTGCTACGCCGCCGCGCTTTTGCGCCTCTGCTACCAAGTGCAAAGTCAGCGTCGTTTTACCGCTGGATTCTGGGCCAAAGATCTCAACGATCCGACCACGCGGTAAGCCGCCAATACCGAGAGCAATATCGAGCGATAGGGCTCCTGTAGATATGGTCTCAATGGGATCATTAAGCGCATTCTTCTCGCCCAGACGCATGATAGCGCCCTTGCCGAACTGTTTCTCAATCGAACCGACTGCCTGCTCAATCGCCTTACGGCTCTCATTACCTGCTAACATCCACATCCTCCTTAGGAATATATCGAATTTAATTGCTTATCGCGCGCAAGCGCGTCGAGGTTTAAAAAAGTAGCTCCCGCTACCGCTAAAGGTAACGTCAACATCTGAGTAAACGGAATCGCCAACCACAGACCAAGGCCCATAACAGCCCATCCTTCGCGGCGCGCTAAACGCAAGCGCGCCTTGAGTGGCCAACCACGTCGTGCCATCGGATAGTCAAACAAATCCCACCCAGCCAAGAAGGCCGCCACCAGGCCGGACACCACATTGAGGCCGGGGATCAACAAAAGCAAGACGGAAAGAGTGAGGATCAACACCACCTTTTTACACTCTAACCACAGTATCCGGAGGGTGCCGCCAAACCCAGGTGCCGTCACCACAGTCCCGGTCACTTCGCGTTCAACCGCAGCCGAGATCAGCTCATAAATGGGTGATGCGGCGATACTCATAATTAAGGCGCCGCCCACCAGGACCAGGATACCGCCGCTGAGGAGTAGCGAGGCCTGTGCCAGATAAAATAGACCGAGCATCGGCCAACTTAATGGCTTGGCAAATAATAAGGCCGCCGTCAGCTCCGGAGCATAAGTGATGATCAAACCGATCCCACCCACCACGCTAGCCAGCCCCCCAAGCCATGGCAAAGTCAGCAACCAAAAGTAGCGCGGGTTGGCTCTTAGCCACCGCACACCTTGGACGTAAGCTTTAAATCCGCGGCTTAAATCGCCTGCGGGTTTCAGTACCGACATGGTTGCCTCTTGCCTACTCAACTTGGAACGCAGACAACAATACACAAAAATCCCCCGCATACCTAGCCTCTACCGTACAATTGTCTGGCGCCGACCCCGCAACCCCTTACCCCAAGCTAAGTCTACGGCCGTAGCTGCCGATAATTATTACGCGAAACTATGCGTTACCCCTCCCTACATCGACACAGACTTTGCCGGTCCGCCGTGACCAGCTTGGGCCTCCTCATGTGCCTGGGGGCCACCCCCGCTACACCCCCTGACCCTCAAGCAGAAACACCTAAGGCCGCCGCCCCCTACCCCGCCGGTCTCAGCATGCCCTGGCGCCTAATCGGCATCGATGCCGAAGTAGCAGCCGCAGCCAGGGCCGCCTTAACGGCAACAGCTAAAACTCTCGCAGCCAGCTGGTTAACCACACCGCAACCTTTTACGGCAGCACTGCAAAGCGCTAAACCAACCATCAACAAACCAACCATCAACAACCGCCGCATTACCGATCAAATCAGCGCTGGTCAGCCCCAAAACAGCACCGGTGCCCCGGCCCTAACATTGGAGCCTAGTTGGTGCACGCTGATGAACCGTCACTTGTTTTTCGTCACCGTGACCGACACGCAGCTAAACACAGTGCTGGGATCGGCACACGTGGCAATCGGTCGAGACGACTGGAAAAAATTACGTGGTACCGCGGCGCAAACCGCTTACCTAAACTCTAAAATCCCCGCTCTGGCAACTCAGGCTCTCACAGCCGCTGCAGGAGGCAGTAAACCAGCTCCGGATGCGATGCATGTCGCGTTCGCACTCGGCAAAGAAGTTACGCGCAAAAACGAGGGGAGCAGCCTCTGCCTCAACCAATTGCTAGAAGAGAAGCTCGGTCCTCGCTACACGGTGGCACGAGCTCTCGGACACGATCACCTCGCTCTTGTGCGCGATTTACTTGGGCAACCGCCAGCTCTGCGGCGGCCAACACGCACTCTCATACTAAATTGGGATCACGCTTCAGCCGCGGAATTCAAGCCGCAAGTTCCGGTGAATTTCACTCTCAATGCGAGTCTTGCCGAGACGGTTTATGGTAAACACATTCCTGTTGATTATAAAGGCGACTGGACTTGCCAAGACAGCAGCAATAGCGGGATCAACTGTCGCGGCAGCGGCGAAGCCGCGCTGACAAAATTACTTGATGACGAAAGCAAAACCCTGCTGCTAAGCGACTGGCCACAAGTGGCAAGGCGTGACCGCGCCTGGGTTTATCTCGACCGTGGCCGCGCCTGGGGCCTCAAGATGAACGACCGTATGGTTGCCGAAATAGATGGTCAACAAGTCAAAGGGCACGTTGTCCACTTTTTTGGACCAGAGGCTAAACTGAAATCACCAAGGGGATTCGCCATCAACGAAGGCGCCGTCCTGTACATCCGCCTCAATCAGAAACTACCGACGCTTGGCACTACGTTCCGTTTCGATCCGCGCACCTTTCCGACGAAGTATCCGCCATGAGACATGCGGCTAGGGGGTCGGGCACTGGCGCTAAGCTAACGAAAGCCCTAGATCTTTTGAAGTCATGTTTTACGGCGTTCTAATGGTGTCAATGAGTTGGCATAAGTGCCCGACCCCACCAAGTCACAAGTGATCGCTTATAAGATATGCATATGATAGCATATGTTTCATGCATATTTTCTTTGGAGTCACCTATGCGAACCACCATGATCCTAAAGGATGATCTTGTAAGAAAGGCTATGGAGTTGACTAATATCACTGAGAAAACTGCACTAGTCCATGCGGCGTTGGAGGCGTTAATTGCGCGAGCCGCGGCCGAACGACTCGCTTTGCTGGGTGGTAGTGACAAACGGGCGAAGGTTCCTTCTCGGCGGCGTGCAGGCTAAGTAATGCCTATGCAAACTAAAGCGAGGGCGTCATGGTCCTAGTTGATACCTCAGTATGGATTGATCATTTTAGATCCACCAATAGTGATCTGGTAGCACTGCTCGCCGAGGGTCAAGTATTAACCCATCCATGTGTTATTGGCGAAATTGCTTGCGGTGGACATCGTCAGCGACAGCAAATCCTTGGGCTACTCCCACTTCTGCCGCAGGCCAAGCTGGCCAAAGACTCAGAAGTTCTCGGTTTAATCGATGACTACGAACTCTTCGGCAAGGGCATCGGGTGGATCGACGCTCATTTACTGTCGGCTAGTTTGCTTAGTGGCGCCGCCCTTTGGACAATGGATAAAAAGCTGGCTCGATTGGCACACGCTGTTGGTATCTGAGCACATTGAAATTGATGGGCTACGAGAGTGAGATGCATACGTTTTGGCTTCAAGATCGGTTGCGACCGTGTGAGATATGTTCAAAATCGTAGATACTTGGTTAAGTTATCCATACCATTCTAGTACCTACATGCATTGACTTGCTTTATATACTCGTTCACAATTCTTGTTAACATGAGACTTTTGATCTCTTCGAATCCAAACGAACTGCTACTGTACCGAGAGGTGCAACTAATGCTTAAACAAATCTTATTTGTAATCGCTTTATTTTTAACTCCCACAGTGACGTTGTCTGCAACCGTGCTCCAGTATCCACAAATTAACCTAGACGCAGAAAATACTTCTCTATCGCCGATGATTGTTCCATATTGTGAAAATTTCAGTGGCTCATGGGACGGTGAGTGCAGGAACAAAAAGCTAAGTTTCCACTCAGCTGTTTCAATCTCGCAGCCGAATTGTGACCGCATAACGCGATAGTATCGAGTATTCCATTCCAGGACACTACATGACCAGCCGACGGGACGGTACACCACCGTTTCGTAATGTAGCTGGATCAACGCATTGGAGCCATTCGCAGGAGTCCCTCTACTTGATCGAGTCGTACGCACTTTCCTTCCCAGTTGAAAGCTCGACTTGGTCAGTTCACGGCATATCCGAGACTCGCATTAGTAAGGATGAAGAAGGGACTTTAACAATCACGCGCCGCACCCTTTTTAAACAGTATGAAAAAAGTGACCACGAAGAACTCGGAACCATACATGCGGATGCCGACTGTCATTACCGCAAAAAAAATTGAAAGCCACATAGCTTCAACTGCTCTATTTTGAGCTAGGGGGGAGCTAGGGGGTCGGGCACTGGCTAGGGGGTCGGGCACTGGCGCTAAGCTAACGAAAGCCCTAGATCTTTTGAAGTCATGTTTTGCGGTGTTCTAATGGTGTCAATGAGTTGCCATAAGTGCCCGACCCCATCAACGCCACCAACGTGCGATAACCGCCGTGACCTCAATCAATAGTGAATGTTTGTGCCTTGCATGCGATACTTTCGTGGTTTGTAATTCTTTATGGGATGTGGAGTACTTATGTCCCCGGCTCATCTTGAAATTTCAGAGCATGCAGCAGAGCGACTGCGCGAACGCGTCATAACTCGCAGCCAAGTACGGCAATGCTTGGCTAAGGGCGAGCTTACTGGGCTTGACCTAAGAGGTCGATTCGTTAAGGAAATTAAGATTACAAAGCGGATTTTGGTGGTCGTGTATCTGCAGGCAAAGGCCGGATACATCGTGATTACAGCATATTGGAGGAGTTAAGCATGGAAATCATGAAAGATAATGCACTCGACGTGGCCTATATTCGTCTCCGCAATGGAAAGGTAAAGCAAACAGTGGAAGTTCGTCCTGGGGTGCTAATGGACCTTGATCAAGCCGGTGAGGTGGTAGGGATTGAGATCTTGTCAGTATCTAAGTTGGCCCCAAAATTGGTGGCTACGACCAGGAAAAAGAAACGTGCGTGAGATGATCACCCGCTATATGGTGACGGGTTAGGAGCTGAGCGCACGGGGCTACGAGATCTGAAGATGGCTCCAAGTTACTAAAATATATAGATATTTTTTAGTTTTCTAATGGTGTTTATAAGTTGCCAGAAGCGCCCGACCCCAAGAAGCCCAAGATCGCCGGAAAAGCGCTCCTAGAACTTAACAAAAGTCCAGCTACAATAGGCGTTGTAGCCGCCAAGGTTGTTGCGACAGGTGCCAGTCACAGCATCTCCGGCATCAAGGTAGCGATAGGTGGTGAAACTCGCACCTTGGCAATTAAGGGACATATATGTGAAACCGACAGCGGTACCGTTAACCAAAATTTTGACTTCGTTTGTGCCGGCAAAAGAGCCACACGCATGGGTAAAACCGGTCATCAAGTAATTGCCGCTGGTAGCAATCGTAAATTCACTTTTTGTAGGGTTACTTGCCAAAAGTGAATTGGCTTCCACATTCACGTTGATGCTCGCCTGAGTGCTGCTTGTGGTTGAGCCAGTCATCGTTAGGCCTCCCGCGGTCTTAGCTGCGGTTGTTTGAGTTGTTCCGTCGGGAAACTTGATACCGCCATTGGTGGACTCAACCACACCAGCTACTGAGAGTTTAGCGCCAGGTGACGTGCTACCAATCATGAGTTGCTCGAAGTGCCTGACCCCACGCAGGTCAATTTTTCCAGCACTCGAGGATCGCATAGACCTCGACCTCTCCACTGTTCGTGTATGTACCTAGTCCGTCAATAGCCCTGGCAGTGGCTATATAGTGTTGCAACTCTACTGCCTTGCCCGATGCAATGGTAAACTGCCCGACAAGTCTTGCCGAGTTGTACGCATAGTAGGTGTTATTCGAGTATTCAGAAGCGCCAACAATCAAAGTCACACCGTCAGTAACATTGCGAAGCCTAATTTTATGGTAGACTGGGGCAAATGCGGGAGCTGTAGCCTGGCAGTAGTAGGTTCCTGCGGTGAACGTCACCTGGTTCGAAGCCAGGGATACAAGATTGCTGGTATCAATCTTTTTTGAGTTAAGCGGACGGGTTTGCCACCCAACCACAGAAGCGCCAGCATAGGTCGCGTTAGGTAATTCGTGGGTGATGAGGATGTGGCCTGTCGCTGATGTGGTTTGGGTGCTCCCATCGGGGAATTTAATGCCGTCAACACCCGATGTGCCCGCAATTTCAAGTTTGGCACCTGGCGCCGTCGTCCCAATGCCCGAGGTTGGGGCGACTGGCCATACTCGGCGGTAGTTGCGGTTGCGGCGCTGCTTATGACCGATGGTGGTCAGCGTGATCATTGGGCCTGTCGCCTCAAGCTGGATTG
>Ga0315274_10009085_pt1 | contig 14385 bp, 22 predicted proteins | sample YL17G02_20_MG_FD_203700 | JGI IMG/M metagenome (GOLD analysis project Ga0315274, IMG submission 203700) | Sediment microbial communities from Yellowstone Lake, YNP, Wyoming, USA - YL17G02_20 | ecosystem: Environmental > Aquatic > Freshwater > Lake > Sediment | place: USA: Wyoming | collected... | reverse complement strand
CGTGACCCTGTACGCCTTCTTGACAGCGGGTATCTCCACGAGATCCATGAGCCCCACCGGGAAATTGGGATCTTTCCTCTCCTTCTTGTCCACAAGGACGGCGCCCTTCTTTATCGCGCTCTTTGCCTCCTGTGAGGTCTCCGCGAGCTTCAGGATGTCCCTCAGGACCACGAGTATCGGAATCGAAGCCTTGAGCGGGTGCGGCCCGGACCTCGGCCTGATCACGAAGGTCCTCTCCTTCCTCGGAACGTTCCAGTATACCGGTATGTTGTATCTCCTTAAATGTGCCATAATCATCACTTATCCTTTGCCGCTCCCTTTTTACTCTCTTTCTTCTCCTTTGGAGCAACAACTTTCTTCACCTTGACAGGCTTTGGCCCCTCTCTTTTCCTTTCCAGCACTGCCTGCCTCTTCTTGTCATCCATCTTGGCCTCGGTTATTATGAGATTTGACGGTTGTATCGGCTTCATCACCTCGGAGCCGTCGACCTTCTTCACGTTCAGGCTCTCTATGTAGATCATGCTCTTCTTCAGGTCGACCCTTTCGACCTTTCCCTTGAAGCCGGAGGATTCTCCTCTTACCACTTTGACTTCGTCGCCCTTCCTCAGCGGAAGCGAGCGCTTTCCGAATCTCTCCCTCATAACCTTGGAGAGGTGGGCGGAGACGAACCTGTGCCTGACGTGAAGCGGGGCGTTGTACCTGTATTTCCTCTGCTTCCCCGGCCTTATGCTCTTGACCCATTCGCTGCTCCATTGATTTTTCATATGAACATCACACGACTATGCTGGCTATCTTTCCCACCGTGGGGAACCTCTCAATCACTTCTTTGGCGATGGGGCCCTTTATCTGGCTTCCCTTCGGGTCGCCCTTCTCGTCCACGACCACGGCTGCATTATCCTCGAACTGGACCCTCATCCCGTCAGGCCTCCTGAACTCCTTTTTCTGCCTGACTATCACTGCCCTGAACACCTGGTGCCTTACCTTCTCCGTTCCTGTGTAGACCCTGCAGGAGACGAGAGAAGCCACTCCTGCCATAGCCCTCTTCCTCCTTCTTCCCTTGAAGCCCATGACGGCTATTATCTCGAGCAGTTTCACGCCGGAGTTGTCCGCGCACCTGAGTATGCTCTTGGTGCCCAGTGTCTTGCATACGGTAGCGCTTATAGCCTTCATAAGAATCACTCTTTTCCTTCCTTGGATTTGGCAGGCTTCGCCTTTTCCGCAGCCTTCTTGACAGAAACAACGACAAAGTGTTTTGTTTTCGACAGCGGCCTGCACTCGGCTATTGTCGCGTTATCCCCTTCCCTCGCGTGTATGCACGGTGGGTTGTGGGCGGTTATCCTCGACCTCTTCTTCTCATAGGACTGGTATTTCTGGACGTACCTGTGGTATCCCATCTCTATGATCGCGGTGTTGTGGGATTTCGCTGACTTCACAATGCCCTCAAAGACCCTTCCTCTGACTGACAATCTCCCGTGCCACGGGCACTTGGGATCATCGCATGCAGATTCCGGAGCCTTCAGGCCCACGCCTATATCCTTCTTCATATTATTTCCATTATAGCCAGTCTTTATTTAAATAGTTATACCAAGATAACTGGATTATATAGTATATGTTTAATATTTAAATGGTTTCCGGATGAATCCGGGACGCGTTTTCGGGGTTTTTGGATCATAAATATATCCCATTTACATTTAAAAAACTGAAAGTCACATTCTTAACAGGGTGTTTTCATGGAATTCTCCGCAGATGACAGGAAGTTGCTGGAAGCCCACGTGACGAACATGGACAGCGACATCTATGCGATCCACAACCTGCCCCCGGAGGTGATAGCCGTGCTATTCGCCTACGTCTCCCGCTCTCCTGCCAGCTTCCGGGAGAACCTGCTGAAGCTCATAAAGAGCAAAGAGCTGGACATCGAGGCTCTTGCAGGCACCTTCTCCGAAAAGGGGATTGATTATGGAGAAGCAAAGAGGAAGGCAAAGGAGTTCCACGAGCGCTGGGTGGTGGGTTATGGCCACTCGAGCATCGCAGAGCATGCCGTGGCGAGCATAGCGATAGAAAACGTGTCAATTCTCGCCACCAAGGTGATCGAGGACAACCGCCTGGCTTCATACACCGAGAAATCCACTCGCTACCAGATCTTCGACAGGAACAGGTATTACAAACCCAAGGCCATTATGGAATCGAAAAATGCAGAATTGTATGAGTCCACGTGCAACGCGCTGTTCGACTTCTATTCAGAGAACATAGAGAATGCTATAGCCTTCATGAAAAACCAGTTCCCGAAGCCAGATGGCATGCCCCAGCCGCTTTATGAATCGATCAGCAAAGCGAGAGCCTGCGACGCCATGCGCTACGCGCTCCCGGCCTCCACGCTGACCAACCTGGGCATGACGGTGAACGCAAGAAACCTAGAGCACGCGATCAGGAAGCTCCGCTCCCATCCGCTTGAAGAGATGAACGATATCGGGGAGCAGATGAAGCACGAGGCCACGAAGCTCATACCGACTCTGATCAAGTATGCGGACAGGAACGAATACATCTCCGGAACGAACGCCGCAATGGACGAGATGATACCCAAGCTTCTCCCGCACCCCGCGCATGAAGATAGCAGGCCTGTCACGCTGGTCGAATACGATTATGACGCGGAAAACAGGCTGGTCGCGGCAATACTCTACAGGTATTCACAGAGGCCTTATGCCGAGATCAGGAAGCTAACGGCCTCCATGAACACGCAGGAAAAGGAGCGCGTCACGGACGAATTCCTCAAGAGGATGGGGAAGCATGACCAGCCCATGAGGGAGCTTGAGCACATCTACTACACATTTGACATATTATGCGACTACGGGGCCTTCCGTGACATCCAGAGGCACAGGATGTGCACCCAGACCAGCCAGGAGCTGACAGCCCTTCATGGCCACAGCACACCAAAAGAGATGGATGATCTCGGCCTGGCGAAACAATACGAAAGTCTGATGGATCAGGCGAAAGAGGCCTATCGCGAGATCGCCAAAGACCTGCCGAAGGAGGCGCAGTATGTAGTCCCGCTCGCCTTCAGGAAGCGCACGCTGTTCACATGGAACCTCCGGGCCCTCAGCCATTTCATCAGGCTGCGTTCAGGCAAGGAGGGCCATGAATCCTATAGGAAGATCGCGAGGGAGATGTACGAAGAGATCAGACGCGTCCATCCGCTCCTCGCGAAATACATCACCGTTGATATGACCGAAGGCCCGGCGAGGTAACTATCTAATGGATTTTAATAGAAATTTTATTACTACTATCTAATTGCAATTTTTGACGATTTTATAAATCTACCGGCTGATATTACTACATGAGCAGGCCGATATACACAGAATCCACTCAGCGAGTAACCAGAGGAGGAGTTCTTCGAGACGCAGGAAAACTCTGTGGCAATTTAAACCAGTCGCTTCATGTCGCATTTGATAATATTGGCACCTATGCAACGGAATACATGACTGGAAGTGTTGATTATGGAAAATGGCTTGGCAGAACGCGTGATTCCAAAAATATAGCAAAAGATGATGAGGGAACATTGTTTTTGCTCGGGTTTTTATTTGAAAAGGCTGAAGCCATAAAGGCCAAGAAAGGTTTCAGATATTCAGGCGCTCTAATGAGTTCTCGGGAGCATGGAAAATGCGGCAGCACAGCCTGTACAAGCTACGCCGGACCCAATAATGAGTATTTTGATATGCCGGTGGTTCTCGTAAACGAAAAATTGCTAATAAGCGCAGATATGAAACCAATGACCTTGGAAGAGGTCAGGATAGCCAGAGAGCTCGAAGGAATGCCGACCATTGATGACAGGGGATTCGTGACAGGAGAGAATGTGAAGCGCGATTCTTACCATTTTCTTCCGACTGGGGATGTTGAAGGCGTCAAGGAGATGGAAAGGAAGATCAGTTCTGCACTTGGCGTGCTTTCTTCACATATTATTGATGTTCAGAGTGCTGAGTTAAACAGGTTCATGCCGTTGCTGAGACGATATCTCAGGGATACAGGCGAAGGCGAAAAAAGGCTGTCGACGAATGATTTGCTGACCGCGGCACCCCACGTCAGAGATGCGGAAAAAGGCAGTTATATTGATTTCAGCGGAATTGCCGCCGGAGCGAAGGCCGTTGCATTCGGACTGGGCCGCAGAGACAGGATTCTGACACCTCAGGAGGTTCTGATTGCCGGCAGAGAAACCAAATCCGATTTCCATCCTCATATCCCAATAGGAATACAAACCAAGGAATTGGATAGAGAGCTGGCAGCCAGAAGGAGAGCTGAAGAGCAGCGGTTCACTTTGTACACCGGTCTTTTTTCCGAATATGACAACCGCTATACAATCAGTCTGGAACCATTGGATGATGGTGGGTTAACAGTCAGGGGGCCGCAACTAATCGGTCAAGATACCGGGCAACCTTCGGAAGAACTTATGAATTTTTTCAGGGACAAATGCAAAGAAGTTCCATTCGCAAGGCCCGGTGACTGGTTCTTCAAAGGTTGAATCACCATCTCTTGAATTTCTTCTTTATCCTGTCCTCCGGCCGAGACACAACCACTTTCCCGTCCACGCGGACGTGCCTGCCGTCGGGCATGGTAAAAACAAAAATACATTCTTCCTTGATCAGAATGGTCTCTTTTCCGTCTGTCTTCTCGATCGTGATCGTGTTGCGGGACTCGTCGATCACGCGGCCGGCGAGCCCAACAACCTTCTTGTTCATGCTTTCAGAAACTTTCAGGTGGAGCCCGATAAGCTCATGCCGCACGATGTTTTCAGGCGTGATCATAGAACTATGTTGTTTCAAATACTAAAAAGAATTTACACGGTTAATTTTGATCCCGCGCTTTACGAAACCTCTATCTTGTCTCCCGCGAAGCCGAGATTGACGAGAGCCTGCTTTATCCTCTTCCTGTGGTCGCCCTGCAGCATTATTATGTTGTCTTTCAGTGTCCCGCCGCATGCCATCTTTGTCTTAAGGTTTTTCAGAACGTCCCTCAGGTCCACGTCCTTGCTCAACCCTTCTATCATCGTCGCGCTCTTGTGGAATCTCTTTTCCTCGCGGTAGACGCGGATCTTTTCCTCCTCTTTTGCGACTATGTCGCAGACGCAGATGCTCTTGTCAAGACCGCACTTCTTGCAGATCTCAGGCATTAAACAACCCACCCTCCATGTATAAAATTGTATAATGAGAATAAGAACAAGAATTCACGGCTGAATTGTTTTTTTCCATCATTTCTTTATCTCACGCTCTCTCTTTACAGTAAGTATCCTGGCGACCGTCCTTCTTATCTCCTTCACCCTTCCCGGGGATTTCGCGGAGGCGCCTATGTTTATGCTGGCCCTTTCCTTGCTGAGCTCAAGCCTCAGGTCCTTCAGGTTCTTGTCCATGTCCTTTCCTTCCATCTTCCTTATCTCCTTCATCCTGAGTATGGCCATAAGAATCACTCTTTCCCTTCCTTTTTCTCGGGCTTCTTTTCCTTGTGCTCTGCCTTCTCTTCCTTAGTTTCAGGCTTCTTTTCCTGTTCTTGAATTTCTTTAGGTTTCTCTTCCTTTTTGGGCACCACGTCCTCCGAAATAATGGGGACGCTCATCATTATCTTTACCTTGATCCCTATCTTGCCGGGCTTCGTGATGGCTTCCGCAAAGCCGTGGTCCACGAGCTTCTTTGCCGGATCGCCGCAGTGCTTGAGATATCCCTCGATGAACTTCCCGGTCCTTCCCTTGGAGCCGCCGAGCTTTCCGGCGATGACTATCTCCACGCCTTTCGCGCCCGAGCCCATCACCCTCTTCATCATGATGTTCCCTATCTTCTTGTAGTTGTAGCCGCGCTCCAGGGCTGATGCAATCCTCTTCGCCACTATCTGCGCGTCCATGTCCGGGTTGTGGATGCTCTTGACGTCTATCTGGGGGTTCTCGAGGTTGAACTTGGTCTTGAGAATTTCCGTCATCTCGTTTATCTTCCTCCCGCCGGAGCCTATGATCCTCCCGGGGTTGTCGGTGTATATGATCGTCTTTACTCCCATGGGGGTCCTCTCCAGCTCTATCCTGGAGTAGCTCTCGTTCGGGAAGTTCTCGCGTATGAAATTCTCTATCTTCCTCTTCTTTATTATGTAGTCCACGAAAAAGTTTTTCATCAGCATAAGGTCACCTATTTCTGCACGAGCACTATCTGCACGTTGGTCATCTTCCTCCTGGTCCTCTTTAACTTTGATCTCCTCGGCCTTATGAATGAGAATCCCTTGTGGGCCGATGCATTGATTACCATCCTTGCGGTGTCGAGCCCCTTGAACGTGGCGTTGGCTTCGGCTGATTTCAACAGGCCAAGCACCTCTTCCGATGTCTTCGTGTAGTATTTGCCGTCAATGCTCCTCTTCTGCTCGACAAAGTCGCTAAGCAGGTTCTTGGCCTTGATAAGGTTCTTCCCGTTTATGGCCCTGCACACTATGATAGAGTTCTTCGTGGATATCCTCACGGCCCTTCCATATACCCTCGCCGATTTCTTCGGGTTGGGATTCGTCGCGTATTTCAGCATCATCTCACCTTACTTCAGCGGTACGAACTTGCTCGACCTGGTGGCTCCGAAACCGGGTGACGAGTGTTCGACTTTCTTCCTCGTCATCACGAGCTGGCCGAGCCTGTAGCCCAGCAGATCCGGCTTTATCTCCACCGTCACGTATTCCTTTCCGTTGTAGATTCCTATCTTGACCCCGATCATATCGGGAAGTATTATCATGTCCCTGCACCTGGTCCTGTGGAACTTGGCCGGGTTCTTCTTTATCTTCTCGAGGAGCTTCTTCTCGACCTCGGTAAGGCCGCGCCTGAGCGACCTTCTCTTCCTGGATTTGAGGAGCTTCGAGAACTCGTTTATCGACATCTTCTGTATCTCTTCAAGCTCTTTTCCCCTGAAAACGAATTTTGCCATAATTATTACCTCACTTCTTTCCCCTTCTCCTTCCTGTTCTTCTTGCTCCCCATGCTCCGGCCTTCTTGCCCGGAGGCGCGTGCTTGCTGACTGTCTTCGGCTTACCGGGCTTCGTCGGCCCGCCGAACGGGTGGTCCACGGCGTTCATCGCAACACCGGACGTCCTCGGATACAGCTTTCCTCTTTTGTGCATGGCTATCCACTTCTTCCCGGCCTTAAGGAACGGCTTCTCATGATGTCCTCCTCCTGCCGGAATCCCGACGCTTGCCCTGCAGTTCTCGTCCAGCAGCTTCTTTTTCTTCGAAGGGAACTGTATCGTGCATTTGCTGCTCGCCTTTGAAACAAGCATTGCGGCAGAGCCTGCCGTCCTGCAGAACTTGGGCCCGGAGTTCGGGCATGATTCTATGGAGAAAATATTAGCGCCTACCGGTATCTTTGAAAGCGTTGACACGAAGCTCGTGTCGTCCCCGAGCCTTGCGCCCAGTGGAGCGATGAGATATCCTTTCTCGCCGTTGCCGTACAGTATCTTCGCGAGCGGAGGGTTCCTGCTCGGATCGTTAACGAAGTCGACGATCTTGCCATTTATATTCATATATCTGATATTGGCTTTCAGCCTCATCTCCGGGACCCTGTAAGTAGGGCTCCCTCTTCCCCTCCTCTGTGAAATCAATCGTCTTCCCATGCTGCACCTTTATACAATCCCGAGTTTCGAGGCGATGTCCGACGCCGAGAACTCCTGATTTATCTTGACGTAAGCCTTTTTATATCCCTTCATGGTCATCTCCACCCTGACCCAGTCGACTTTCACACCAAACTCTTTCTCGACGGCCTCTTTAATTGTCTGCTTGTTGGCCTTGTCCTTCACTATGAACACGAGCTTGTTCTCCATCTCGACCATGTTCATCGACTTTTCCGTCAGGTGCGGATAAATCAGCACGTCAAAAGCATCAAACGGCTTTCTCTTCCCTTCCGCAGGCTTGTCAGCCTTGCCTTTCTTCGATACAACAGACTTAACCTCATTTGCCATGTCTACCACCGAATTCGACGAGAGCTGACTTGGTCCATATGGTCAGCCTTCCCGGGTGCGTTCCCGGGGCCATCAACTCCACGCTAAGCTCCTTCGCCCTGACAACGTCCACTCCAGGGATGTTCCTGAGCGCCTTTGCGAAACCATGATCCTCTTTTATTATGACGAGCGGGCCCTTCTTTTTCTTGTATCTCCTCCCTCTCATCTTCCCCTTGCCCGCGCGGACGCTCTTCTCTGAGCATCGCTCCAGCTCCTCTTTCATGCCCAGCTTACCCAGGAGCTGGATGACGGCCTTGGTCTTGTTAAGCTTCTCCGCGCCGTCCTCGAGAACGACCGGTATGTGCGGCACGTCCTTTATCCTGTGCCCGCGGGCGGACACCAGGTTCTTGTCCATCGTTGCCGCGATTGCGGAATAAAGAGCTCGTAACCTTTCTTTCTTGTTCATCTTAAGCTCCCAAACCTTCACGACTTTTGGCGGATGGGCCCTCCTTCCCTTGGTCGCGTAAGGCTCGATCCTCGCCGTAAGGTTGAGATGGCCCTGGTTGTGGATCCTCTTCATCCTCGCCATCTCCCTGTTCATCATGCTCTGCCTCGTCTGCCTCCTTCCGTGGTAGTGAGCGGAGCTCCTCTGCCCTGCAATCGGGTCGGAGCCGTAAGGCTGTCTTTTCGCGCTTCTCTCTGCGAGCACGGCCCTCTCGATCATGTCCGGCCTGACGTCTACAAGAAGCGATGAAGGCACGACTACCTTTTCCTTCTCCTTTCCTTCAATGTCGTAAACGGGCACAGTCGCCATGTTATATACCTGGTTTTTTGCCAAGACGCATACACAATGTATGCGTGTCTGGCTTATATATCTGTTAACGGTGTTTGCGTTACAGGGAAATATACTATTAATCTTTTTATTATTTAAGTTTATTGGAGGCTTCTGAGTTTATAAAGTTGCAGTTTAAACCCCTCTCGGGCTAAAGCCCGAGGTAATTCAGAACGGCCACGAATCAGCTTTTTAATCCGGTCAACCTATTCTAATCATGGTCTACAGGAAGGACGAGGCCCACCCGAAAAAGTATTCGTGGAAAATGAAGCTTATAGTGATATTCGCTTTCGTTGCAGCCTTCGCCTTCCTGCTCTCGACTATCGTATACCTCATAAGAATCCGTGGCAGCCCTCTCATGATCATTGGCCTGGCAATCCTGGTACTCATACTCATACCGGTGGCCATATTCTCCATAGATGCGATCTTTTATCACCTTTCATGGATGGGCTTCTATGACAGCGGTGACCGTGCATGCATGTAAAGGAATTCAGCATACTTCCAAAGAAATATTTCGGCTGGAGGACAAGGTTCCTCGTCACGTTCTCGATAATAGCCGTGCTGATCATCACGCTGTGCATGCTGTTCCTGCTCGCCAGGGAGGAGCTGGGCATCCTTCTGATCGGCCTGCTCGTCCTGCTGATACTGTTCTTCCTCCCGCTCGCGGCATTCTCGATGGATGCGGCTTACGGGCCTAAGTAGAGAAAAAGGTTAATCAAACGGTTGGGTTCTCTCTGAATCCCTGTCAGTTCTGCTCTGGAAATGTTCTGCGTGATGTTTTCCATCTTCGACTCTCAAAAAATAATCCTCATCTTCCAGATGTTCTCTCTCCCATCCGTCCGGATTTACCATCAATGATCTTTCCGCAATCTCTGACTGAAGCAGCATCAAGGGATCATTTTCATCTCTTCTTGTCGCCTCTAGCGATTCGCGCACCTTTGTTACAAGGTCCGGATACGTTCTAAAATCATTTTGCCCTGAAAGGAAATACTTCGTTGTTTTGCAGGCTGTTGCGAAACCAAGCCTTGCAACACCATCTTGCGCCTCTTCGGGGTTCAATGCATAGTTCCCCACGAGATGAGCAATCTCTCCTGCTTTTCCCATGTCATTCTTGGTCAGACTCAGGATTCTTTTTGCCTCGTCCCTGCTGATTCCATAGCCTCCCATCAGAATCTTCGTATGGAGTTGGCTGACAGGGACACGCCCATCAAATTCCCGGTCTTCAATATATCTCGTTCTAGGCATATAACCACTTAACAATGACAAATAATACGTGTGGTGTGCTTAAATAGCCCTACTAAAAGCCCTTTTTGCAAAGAAGACCATGAAAAGGCTGATTTAGGCCTTTAAAATGTTTTCCGCCAAGAATTAAGAAAGGTTCTTGAGGTCTGGCATGTTTCTTACGTTCGATCAGATTGACAAAAGAAGAAGAAGGAGAATAGATCGCAATTACATAGAAAAATACATGGAAGCCACGCCTCTTGGCGGCTTAAAGCCTCCCGGTTCACTGCCCCTTGATTCCGAGGTGCTTGCTTACAAAGAATGCCAGCTTAATGGAGCAGAGAGGATGGAATTGTGGGCAGATAATTTCCCTGTTTCAGATGAAAAGACAGTGATGGGATATTATTGCAATATGGCAAGTGGATACAGCGGAGGATGTTCGCACACAGAATGCCCCCTTAACCAGAAAGGCGGAGTCTTATATGTTGATAAAAGAATTCTTAGAAAAGATCTAACGCTGATAAGGCAGTTCAAGGAAGCCCTTAAAGCCGCTGCCATGATATGACCGTATCACAGCCTCTCCAAAAATTCCTTCTCGGTGAAATGCAGCTTTCCAGGAACTATCATCACCGCTGGCGGCGGCAGTTTCGTCTTTGCGAGTTTCTCGAATTTCCCGTAAACTATCCTCTCATCTTTTGACCCGAGGCGGGAGCACAGCACAACCTTCCTGCCCTTCAGCACCTTTACCTTCCTTTTCTTTTCGATCTCCGCAAGCACCTGCATGGCCTTTTCTGTATCCATGTTCCAGTCAAGCAGAAGCAGCGTGTGCAAACCCGATTCCTGGTTTTTCTTTATGCCATCGAAGAATGACTCCGGGCTGTAATTCTTCTGCGGAGTGGGTATGCTGACCACCCTGCCGAACTTGTATAACTGTAGCCCTGTCCTTCCGATTACCGTTAGTATTGAGGAAGAATGTACGACCTCGCATGCCACTCCTTTCTCCCTCGCCTCCGAGACAAGATGGACATGCGTGGTTGCGACAAGCGGATCACCTGGGATTAGCAGAACAACGTTCCTGTCCTTCGCTTTCTTGATGAGCTTCTCGGATTCCTCCTCCACCTTGGCCCGGTCGAGAGGAACCACTTTCTTCCCTATCATCCTGCCGAGCTCTTCCAGCGATCCGCCCCAGGCGGCAGTGTAAAGCTCTGCATAAATCTCATCAGCTTTTCTGCAGGCCTCGACGCCTCTGACAGAAATGTCCTTCTCATCCCATATCCCGAGGCCAACAAGACAGAACATAGTAAATTCTTGTCCGCGGGATTAAAAAGAAGCTACAGATCCGACAGCTCTATGGGGACGAAGCGCCAGTGAAATCTAATCCAGTCATCTGGATTCAGGGATACCTGGCCGAGCTCCATCGGATGTTTTCCGGATCCAGAATGCCTGTTTCCAGGCTCGACCGCAAAAAGCTCCCTGCGACCGGGATTCATGTCCTTCGTCCATACCGTCGTGTGGTCGACACCGTTGCCACATCCGATCCCGACACCGATGCCATACTCTCTGTTGAATATTCTTGCCGTTCTCTCTTCAGGCTTTGAACCTGGATCCATAACGAGCGTGTTGTTGAATACGGTGTTTCCCAGCTTTCTCATCCTGGAAAAATCAAGCGGATGACCATTCAAAGGCAAGAGCTTTCCGGTCGGGTTCAGATACTTTGGGTCATTTACCTCGAGCATGTTATGTGAATCTATCTGGAATTCCAGTTCGTCTATTGGTGTGCTTGGCTCCATCTCCTTGTAAGGAATTCTCCATGATTGGTGCCTTCCTATGCATACCGGTATTATTTTCTTGGAACCGTTTCTTACCAAGGCGTATTCGTCAAGAACGCCCTTTCTCAGGATGGAAGTCATTTTATACAATATGTTTGCAGGCATCCCTCTGGGGTTTTTTGGTTCCGGCGTGACATAATCAAGCACGGCTACTGCCTTGTCGTCATAGGGTTTCAGAAAAGTATTACTAAAAGCTGCATATCTTGCATCCCCGTGCAGGTGATCCTTTGGGTCATCTCCTGGACAGTTTTTCTCCAGTTCCATCGTCCAGGCCAGCCTCTTCGTCCTCGGATCAATGACCTGGAACATGCCGTCCTCTGTCCTGTTGTTCATCGAGAGGATTGCTCCGCCCCTCAGAGTTGGCTTTTCCCGGAGTTCATCATATGACTCATGTGGGAACACCAGTTCGGCCGGATCGCCCAGGGACGGATAATTGAATCTAAGTCCCTCCATGGATCCTCCCTGCAGCGCGAATATTGCTCTGTCCCCAGCAGGGCTCTCGAGAAACACTCTGTTATATCCTCCGTCGTTGATAGGATATGCAGAAAATTTTCCTGTTGCCATGATTGGAATATATTGGAAAGTTTTTTAAAGCGTGTTTAATCCAGAAAATACTCCTTATTTAAAATCATAATCAAAAAGCCTCTAATGGCAATGCGCGACGACATCTTCACGACGACGATCGACTCAGAAATGGGTTTCGAACTCGGAGACTTCGCAAAAAAAAGCAACAAAAATGCTTATCTCACATGGCACATACATGAGGGCGGGGGAAGCATAAACTCTTCCCCTGTCATAAAGGGACTTCATGTCTATATCGCTGCAATGGACGGCTATCTTTACAAGCTTGAAAAGGTGGACGGGAAGCTCGCATGGAAATTCAAGGCAGGCGGGCTTTTCAGCGATTCATGGCCCGTAATAAAAGATGGCATAGTCTATCTCGGATGCTATGACCACAACATGTACGCCATAGACGAGAAAACCGGGGAGGAGTTATGGCGTTTCAAGACCGGCGGCAAGATGGACGGTTCTTCGGTTCTCATCATTGACAACATGGCGATATTCACTTCCAGTGATTACTACGTATATTCCATAGACCGGAAAACCGGCAAGATGCTCTGGGCATTCAGGACCGGGGGATGGTCTTATTCGTGCCCGACTGAATACGAAGGGAAAATAATAGTAAGCTCTTCAGACGGCAATCTTTACCTGCTCAGCAGGGACGGCAAGGAGATATGGAGGTTCAAGACCGGCGGCAATATTTTCACCCAGAACAGGTTCTGCATACATGATGGTGTTGTGTATTTCGGCTCGGATGATTTCAATATCTATGGGGTGAGGCTTTCAGACGGCAAAGAGGTATGGAGATTCAAATGCGGCGGTTATGCTAACGTGGTTCCTGTTGTGAATAACGGCATAATCTACACATCAACAGACGACCAGAACTTTTATGCGGTCGAACTACGGACTTCCAGGGCCCTGTGGAAATTCAGGATGGCCGATCGTGGGTCCGGCAGCATGCCTGTCATATTCAAAAACAATGTGATATTCGGTTCTGCCGACGGACACGTCTACTGCCTCGGCTGCAAGACGGGGAAAGAAGTCTGGAGATTCAAATCATATGGGCATATTTTCGGAGAGACCGTTATTGAAAGCGGAAGGATATACTTCGGCTCATACGACTGCCATCTTTACTGCATAACCACTGAAGGAAAGTTGGTGTGGCGCTTCCAAACCTCTGTTCTCCAGCAGAACAGATATGAATATGAGGAAGAGACTCTAGTCGAGTTCAACCCGCCTAAGGTGCTTTCCGGCACCGATTCGGAAAAAGACAAGTACTCCCCGGTACACTCGCAGGTCACGCATGACAGCACATATTCTGTAAAGAGCGAGTATGTCACGAAGAGTGAGTATGCGTAATCAAACCCTCAGAGGGTTCACTCCCTTGCTCGGCGCATGCCCTTCTTTCCTGTGCTCTGCCAGAATGTCGCTCTTTATCAGAACAAGCCCGCCCCAGGTCGCGGTGATCCCTGCAGTTATCATCCCGCCCAGAGCAAGGTCCGCGCCCACATTGGAGCTAATCATGAACAGCTCCCCGTTGAATGCGTGGTCGACGAGACCAAATACTGCCCCGCCGAGAAGCATTATGCTCAACCAGAAGCTCTGGACGCCCCGCCTTCCAGTCATCTTCCTGCCGATGAAGGTGCTCAGAGTTGCTGCCAGAGGGACTATGTAGCAGACCATAGAATGTTTATCGCGAGGCTGAATATAAATATCTCTTTTTTTAAATCTAACCACTCAAAGATAGTAATTATATTTTGTGATTCGAATGACAGACTTGCCGCCGCCTCCGAAACCAAATGTAGAGATGGTATCAATTTCAGCGGGAAGAACAGAGGAAGCCTGGAGACAGGGTCCTGTCATTGAGATAGGTGGAACAAACTTCATTCTCCCCCTCAGGCTCGATCATTACGTCGTTAAAGGAGACGTTAATCCGAAAGGATTGTGGGGCGAGCACGATATCAGTTTCAATGAGTTTCTTGACAGATTCGCTTCCCCGGACGCTAA
>Ga0315274_10009083_pt1 | contig 14385 bp, 11 predicted proteins | sample YL17G02_20_MG_FD_203700 | JGI IMG/M metagenome (GOLD analysis project Ga0315274, IMG submission 203700) | Sediment microbial communities from Yellowstone Lake, YNP, Wyoming, USA - YL17G02_20 | ecosystem: Environmental > Aquatic > Freshwater > Lake > Sediment | place: USA: Wyoming | collected... | reverse complement strand
TCCACCATGATGTTGTGGCCTCCCAGTTCAGAAGAAGTCCTCTCAATCTCCCGGAAAATCTCATAGCAGACGGTGGTTTTCGATTTGACCAGACCAGCCCCCTCACAATAAGGGCAGGGTTCGCCCAGAACTCTGGAGATGTTCTCCCGTGTTCGCTTTCGCGTCATCTCCACCAGGCCCAGTTCTGAGATTTTAAAGATATTCATCTTCTGTCGATCCTTTTTGATGGCTTCCTCCAGAGCCTGATAAACCTTTTCTCGGTCCCCCTCTCTTTCCATATCGATGAAATCGATAATGATAATCCCCCCGATATTCCGAAGCCTTAACTGGTAGGCGATCTCCTTCGCCGCCTCCAGGTTGGTTTTGAAAATCGTATCGGCCACATTCCTCTTTCCGACGTACCTGCCGGTGTTCACATCGACGGCCACGAGAGCCTCGCTCATATCGATCACAATATACCCCCCGGATTTGAGCCAGACCTTCCTGCCCAAGATTTTGTCGATTTCCATCTCAATTCCATAAGAATCAAAAATCGGCTCTTCCTTCTCATAAAGGGTGATCTCATATTTTTGCTTGGGCATATAGGTGTTAATGAAAGAGATGATATTCTCATATTCTTCCCTGGAGTCGATGACGATCCGGTTAACTTGAGGGGAGAGGATGTCACGAATGACCCGGAGAACCATGGTCAGGTCGCTGTGGATGAGAGAGGGGGCAGTTGAACTTTCTTTTTTCTTCTGTATGTTATTCCAGAGATGGAGGAGAAACTCCATATCATTTCGAATCTCATCGGGCTCTGACCCCTCACTTGCCGTCCGAACAATGAAGCCACTCGCAGGGGGTTTCATCGTCTGGACGATCTCCCTGAGTCTCCTGCGTTCCTTCTCATCCCTAATCCTCCTCGAGACACCTACGTGATCAACGGTAGGCATGAGGACGAGATACCTGCCGGGCAGCGTGATATGGGAGGTGATTCGAGTTCCTTTCGTGCCGAGGGGTTCTTTTGAGACCTGAACCAATATTTCCTGACCTTCGGAGAGCAGATCTTCGATCTGTGAAGATGGATTGAAATAGAAGGGTATCTCCTCCCCCTGGTAACCCATCTCCTCATAATCTTCCATCCCCCCGTAAACATCGGAGACATAAAGGAAAGCGGCCTTCTCCAAACCAATGTCAACAAAGGCGGCCTGCATCCCTGGCAGCACCTTCACGACCTTCCCTTTATAGATATTCCCCATGATACCCCGACCCTTGGTGCGCTCGATATAAAGTTCTGCAAGGACCCTCTCCTCTAAGAGGGCCACCCTTGTCTCCTGTTGCTTCACATTGATGATCAACTCATTCGCCATAACCCACCCCTACAAAGTCTCAATCCAAAGATTGAAAGTTCGTATCAGTTTAGCCTTTTGAAAAATGAATTTCAAAAGCCAAAAAAATTAGAAGAATCACTATAAAATCCCCCTCTATCCCCCTTTTTCAAAGGGGGAAGCTAATATCTCCTCCCTTTGGTAATCTTTTTCCTGTCAAAGACAGGCAAAGGGAGGCAGGGAGGGATTTTCAAAGCGCTAAAGTATTACGAAAGTTCAAATGTCAAAATCCCCGCCTGCGCCGAGGCTTCGGCAGGCAGGCAAATGTCAAAAGAATGCCAAAGTTCAGACTAAGGTTAAGGTTTAGGCTAAGGTTTAGAACTTTACTCTTGTAACCTTAACCTCAACCTCTGCCTTAACCTCTATTTTAAGAATTGAGCTTTCACATTTGACATTTGACATTACTTTATTCCATCTTAACAACTTTACATTGGGCAAGAGTCTCCCCTTCCAAACCCAATATGGCTCCGATGATCTCCGAAGGTTTTGCCGTCCTTCCCATTCCCTCTTGAAGGATTAGTTCCACCCCCCAATTGAAGGCTTCCCCTGATCTTTCCATTCTCTCCTTAACTTCCATCTTATTGATCAGAGAGCGAATCTCCACAGTCCTCTTTTTTCCCTTTCGTTCCTGATGAAGGTGAAGCTCTCTTTTTTCCAAAGCTCGGTTGAGCCTTGTGATGACTTCTTCTTTTGATATAAGATGATCCAATGGAATCCAATAGACCGACCGATGGAGCAGAAAGGATGGAGGGGAGGAAAGGGGAACCTCCTCAGTCTCAATGATCTCAATCCCCCGGGGAAGCATTAGATTGAGTCTTTCCATCACCTCAAGGGGGGTGATTCTACCCTCCAATTCCATATCGACGATCTCCATCAAACTCTCTACTCCCACTGGTAGGGCTTTGGCAAAGATGATCCGGGGCATCGGGTGAAAACCTTCAGAGTGACAAAGGGGAAGTCCAGCCCTTTTTGAGGCACGATAGAAGAGATGGGCAAGTTCGAGATGACTGATGAACCGGACATCTCCCTTCTTTGTGAATCTCAAGCGGATTTTTTTCTTGATCCCTTTCTTTCGAATTTCTCTTCTTTCTGACCGTCCGATTTCGCGAGAAAGTGGGGTTGATGTTGCGCCTTGTCGGCGAGAAGGAAGGCTGGCATTTTTGAGAGGATGACTTTGCCCGCAAGCCTCGGCCGGTGAACGGAGAGTTTCATTTAAATGGCTTTCTCTCACCCTGACGGTTTTCCCATTGCATATCCCGCAGCGATGACAATCTCCTCCACTACACGGAGCACTGACTTCTTCTTTCAGGCCTTTCTGGAACTCCTCCCAAAGGAATGTAGAGTCGATTCCTGTCTCGACGAATGACCAAGGAAAGGTCTCTTTGAATCCTTTCTTTCTGGTATAGAGGTCCATCTCTACCCCTGCCTTCTCAAAGGCTTCTTTCCATCGGGCGAAAGAGAACTGGTCACTCCAGCCATCGAATCGGCATCCCAGCCGATGTGCCTTGACCAAAACCTGGGAAAGATCTCGATCCCCTGTTGAAAAAATTCCCTCCAAGAAACTCAGATGGGGATCCTGCCATTTAAAACGGATTCGGTTTCCCTTTATTTCATCCTTCAAGAAATGGAGTTTCTCTTTCATCTCCTCTAATGGGATTTGCGACTCCCATTGGAAGGGGGTGTGGGGTTTGGGGACGAAGGTGGAGATACTGACGTTGATGTTGGGATGGATCTTCTGCCTCTCTCCTAATGAAGAGATCTTTCTGGAGAGGTCGATGATCCCCTTTAAGTCCTCTTCCTTTTCAGTGGGAAGTCCCATCATGAAATAGAGCTTGACATTCTTCCAGCCCTTTGAAAAGAGATCCGTGAGCCCTTGGAAGAGGACCCTTTCATCCATCTCTTTGTTGATGACCCTTCGCAACCGATCAGTTCCAGCTTCCGGTGCAATGGTAAATCCCGTTTTTCTGACCCGTTTCACCTCCTCTGCCAGATATCCCACCACGCTCTCGATCCTCAAGGAAGGAAAAGAGACCGCAACCCTTTTCGATTCGAATCGGTCCATCAGATTGGAGAGGAGAGGTCCGATGGAGGAGTAGTCCCCTGCACTCAGAGAGAGTAGGGAGACCTCTTCGTAACCCGTTCGTTCCAATGAGGCATTGAGAATTTCCTCAATCACCTCTGAACTTCTCTCTCGGTAAGGCCTGTGGATGAACCCGGCCTCACAGAAACGGCATCCCCTTTTACAGCCCCTGGCAATCTCAACATTTAAACGGTCGTGAACCACTCTCATGTAAGGGACGATCGGACAGGTGGGAAAGGGAGTTCTCTCGAGGTCAGAGACCATCCTTTTACGAACCTTTTCACCATCGGTGTGGAAACTGGGGATGTAGACCCCCTCCAGTTGAGAAAGAGATTTTAAAAGATCCTCCTTCCTTCCCTTCGCTTCTTTCCATTGAAGTGCGAGATCGCAAATCTCGATGATCACCTCTTCCCCATCCCCGATGACAATCGCATCGAAAAAATCGGCCACCGGTGCTGGATTGAAGGCTGAAGGACCTCCAGCGATGATGAGAGGGAATCGGTCATCTCTCTCTTTAGAAAAGAATGGAATATGGCAGAGGTCAAGCATATTGAGGACATTGGTGAAGCAGAGTTCATATTGGAGGGAGAAACCCAATATATCAAATTGAAGGAGGGGAGTAGAGGATTCAAGGGAAGAAAGGGGAATCTCTTTTTCCCTTAAGATCCTCTCCATGTCTACCCATGGAGCAAAGGCTCTTTCACAGGCAACCCCTTCCTTGCTGTTAAGGATGTGATAAAGGATTTGAATTCCAAGGTGGGACATTCCTACTTCATAGACATCTGGGAAGGCGAGACAGAATTTTAATTTCACCTGAGCGGGATCTTTTCTTATCGAATTGATCTCCTGGCCAAGATACCTAACAGGTTTTGAAACGAATGAAAGAAGCTCTTTCAATTGACCACTCTCCCGCTCACTCTCCCCTTGTCCCGCAACTGAATCCCCTCTCCCCTGGGAGACCGTGTCGCAATCAGGGGTGTGGCTGTAAAAAACGCGATTGGACCACATTCAAGGCGGTTATGGAACAGACAGGCGGGTGAGAAAGCTTTAGAGCGCAACCTTTGAGCGGTCAGATTCAGAGGCTTAAATTTCATGAAAAGATTGCGATTCCAGATACAAGGATCATTGCCCATAAGGTTAAACGAGCGCATTCTAAAGTTTTCGAAGCCCGATTGTCTGCTCCAGGCTCTCGATCCTTCCATCCAATTGCGACACAGTCTCTGGCGGGAGAGAGTGGGGGTGACGGGGGAAACGTAAATCCTTCTCCCAATAACACTAAAAGAAAAGACTGCATCCCGCCTATTTCGTAACCTCTTTAGGTTGTTAAAAATACTATAATTTTAATGGATTGTCAATTTTCCACCAGGTGACAAATCAATTTGACATACGCAGAGAAATTATGATATGAATTAATAAACCCCGTTAGAAATTGCAGCGGGGCATTAAACCCCGCCGGAATTATTCTAAAATCTAACCCCGCTGCAGAGCAGCGGGGCATTATTTCTAACGGGGTAAAAATTGATCCGTGTTCAGGTGGCTGAAAACCTAAAGGGGAACCCCGTGAGAGTCGGGGACGGCCACGCCGCTGTAATCGGGGACGAAACTTGCCAGATCCACTATCCTGAGCCCTGACCATGTTGAAGGGTCAAAGGATGGGAAGGGGCAGGGAGGCCTGAAGTACAGGAAGACTTCAGGCCACAGTAGGATGATCCGTAAGCCAGAAAACCCGCCTGAATGCGCTTCACAATAGGTCTTCGGTGGAGGGCTGTGAAGGGTGGCGTAGAAAAAAACCCAGTCTTTCTTCTGAAGGCTGGGTTTTTTATTTTTCAGGCGATGAAAAAACTAACTCCAAATGTCATGGAAAACTGGAATCTGAGGGTCTCTGCGTCGATCTCATTAGGACTCCATCTTCTTCTCATTTTCACTGCTTCCATCTTATTCTCAGATACTAAGGTCCGTCAAACTGCCATCCGTCATGTCAAAGTAACCCTTCATACATTGGAGGAGGAAAAGAAATCCACTCCTAAATTTGTTTCTCCTCTTTCTGTGAAGAACCCGATACAGAGACCGGAAAAAAGGCAGTCCATCCAGGAGCAAAAAGAGAGGGAGCCTGATCCTAAAAAAGAGAAAGAGTTTGAGTCGCCCATTCTTCTTCCTGTCCAGGCTGTAGCGAGAGATATTCCTGTCGAAGAGCCAAAAGTGATTTTTCCTCCTCAAGAGGAAGAAAAAATAGTTTACCCCGTTAGAAATTCCAGCGGGGCATTAAACCCCGCCGGAATTATTCTAAAATCTAACCCCGCTGCAGAGCAGCGGGGCATTATTTCTAACGGGGTAAAAGAGCCCGCTAACATAGCTGCGGATGTAGCATTGGAAAAAACATTCAACCTTAAGAAAGAAGAGGGTCTATCTATCTCATCCCTTCCCGGAGTGTTGCAAGGCAACAACATTTCTGATACCGCCTCAGGAGAAGGGGTGGGGATTAGACAAGGAGGTTCTCCCGAGGGAGGCTCTGGAAATGGATCAGGGGCGGGAAGAGGAGGGTTCCACTGGAGAGTCTCCTGGGAAGGAACAGGGTTGGGACAAGGAGGTTCCAGCGGAGGAGGCTCAGGAAGTGGATTAGGGCCAGGAACGGGTTCGGGGCAGGGAGATTCCCGTGGAGGAGGTTCTCGTAAGGGGGCAGGAGTTTTTGGCAAACTTTTCCCCTCTACTGGAGGGGTTGCTGGGGGTTATCCGAGATATGGTGAAAATCCCAAGCCTCCTTATCCTGAAGAAGCTCGGAGAAAGGGAATGGAGGGCGAAGTCGTTTTGAGAGTGGAAGTCCTCGCCAATGGATGGGTAGGACAGATCGAGGTGAAACGCTCCTCTGGTCATGAAATACTCGATCGATCAGCCCTCTCCACAGTAAAACAATGGAAATTCATTCCCGCCAATAAAGAGAATGGATCAATCCCCTGTTGGGTCAACATTCCGATCAAATTTCAACTTCAATGAAAATGAAGCCCTCGAGATTTTTTTTGATCCTGTCGCTATTCGTCTCTCTGTGGCCGTCGTTGTCGCATAGTGCTACTTTAAAATTTGTGGATGAAGTGGGAAGGAAAGTGGCTGTCCCTTTTCCTCCGAAAAAGATTATCTCCTTAGCCCCCAACATCACTGAAGTTCTCTTCAGGCTGGGTCTCGACAGGGAGATCGTGGGCGTCTCCATCCATTGCAACTTTCCTGAAAAGGCCAGGAGGAAGATCCAGGTTGGAAGTTACATTAACCTCGATTTCGAGAAGATCGTCTTTCTCAAACCTGACCTTGTCATTGCCACCGGGGCTGGAAATACACGGGATATGGTGGAACGTTTGGAGAAATTGGGGTTTCCGACCTATGTGATCTTCCCAAAGAATTTCGATGGTATCCTCCAGAGCATTGATCATCTCGGTAGGGTGGTCCATCGAGAAAAAGAGGCTGAGGCGATCATTCAGGAGATGAAGAGACGGAGGCAGAGAGTGATCGAACGGACCCAGAGCCTTCCTCGCCCCAAGGTATTTCTCCAGATCGGAGAGGTCCCCATCGTCACCGTGGGGCAAGGAAGCTTCGGAGACAACCTCATCGATCTGGCCGGCGGCGAAAATATAGCGCGAAATGAGAAAAAGATGTACCCTCGATTAGGAAAGGAGGAGATTTTGAAAAGATCTCCAGAGGTGATCCTCATCAGCTCGATGAATCCCAAGGGAGATTATCAAAGGTTGCTTCAGGAATGGTCTCGTTGGAAGATGATTCCTGCGGTAAGAAATGGTCGTATTCACTTGATCGACTCTGATCTGATCGATCGGCCGTCGCCGAGAATTATCGATGGATTGGAGGAGATTGCGAGAGTCCTTCATCCTGAACGATTCAAAAAATAGCCCCCTCACCCTCCCCTCTCCCCTCTGGGGAGAGGGATGGGGTGAGGGGTAAAATTAGTCGCTTAGTGAATCAACATCGACAAAAAATTGTCGACATTTATTAACGGCCAATTGGTAGCCACAGGCTTTAGCCTGCGCATGTGGCTCGGGATTAGAACTTACTCCGAAACGCAACCTGAAGGTTGCGGCTACCTGGAAAACAATTGCCCCGAAGGGGCCACCTCTTCCAGGCGAAGTCCCGGACGAGGCGTAGATTCTTACACGAGGAAGTCTGAGAATTTATCTCTAACACTTTTTAAAATCTAAAGTAAGAAACTCCCCTCCCCACCGCGGGAGGGGATTCACCCTGTTAGATAGGAGATCTCTTGAATAACAAGGCTGAATAGACAACCTTATCTAACAGGGTGAAGGGGAGGGGGGCTAAATGTTGACTAAATGTTGGTTTTGTCCACCCCCACCGTTACGCTCCCCCGTCGAAGGGGGAGGGGATATTTTATGGAAATTTCAAATATTTGTATCAATTTAGCCTTTTGAAAAGAGTTTTTCTTTTCATCCCGATAGACGGGGTTTTCTAACCCCGTCTTGGCGGGACAAGAATGTCCCGCCTATCGGATCCGGGGTTAATTTAGGGTTTTTCAAAGAGCTAAAGTGTTGCAAATATTTTTGTTTAGCTTTTCAATTTGCAATGAGATTTTATGAAGATTGTTACGCTCAAAAGAGTCATCATCGTCTCAATCCTCCTCTGCTTACTTTTAATCCTTGTCATCCTTTCCTCCGTCACAGTGGGAAGTGTGAAGGTTAGGCCCTCTCGTTCGATCACCATCCTCCTCCAATCCATTCTGGGTTTGAAGGGAGGAGGGACAGAAACAGAGCAGGCGATCATTCTCTCCCTCCGATTTCCCAGGGCCTTATTGGCAGGCCTGGTGGGAGCAGGGCTTTCCGTCTCAGGAGCCATCTTTCAGGCTCTCCTGAAGAATCCTCTGGCCGATCCGTATATCCTTGGAGTCTCCAGTGGGGCAGCGGTGGGGGCGATCGTCGCCATACTGATGGGATTAAGCACCCTCTCATTTGGTCTTCCTCTGGCCTCCTTCATGGGGGCCCTCCTGACTATCCTCGCTGTCTTCTATTTTGGAAGGCAGGAGGGAAAGATCCACCCCAATACCCTCTTGTTGGCAGGTGTCATCATCGGATCCTTTCTCTCTGCCCTCATCATGTTTTTCATCTCAGTCTCTCAGAAGGAGGAACTTCATACCATCATCTTCTGGTTGATGGGAGACTTCAGTTTTTCCAACTATCAGACTATCCGTATCATCTTCCCTTATATCTTATTGAGCTTCCTCTTTCTTTACTCCCGCGCTCGCCAGCTCAATCTGATTCTTTCCGGAGAAGAGGATGCGCTGCAATTAGGAGTGAATGTGGAGAATTTGAGACTGATCTCCTATCTCTCCGCCTCTCTGCTCACGGCTGCCTCGGTGTCGGTCTGCGGTCTGATCGGTTTCGTAGGGCTGATCGTCCCCCATTCGGTTCGGCTTATCTTTGGACCCGATCATCGTCTCCTCATTCCCTCTTCAGCATTAGTCGGTGCCTCTTTTCTCATCGCCTCTGATACGCTCGCCAGAACGCTTCTTGCACCGATTGAGTTACCGGTCGGTGTGATCACCGCCACCTTTGGAGGCCCCTTCTTCATCTATCTCTTAAAAACGAGAAAGGTGGTGAAAACATTATGATCGAAGTCCAATCAATCTCCTTCCGTTATCACGAAGAATGGGTGCTTCAGGATATTTCTTTCCAAGCCGGGAAAGGGGAATTCATTGGACTGATCGGTCCCAATGGCTCCGGAAAGACGACCCTCCTGAAGATTCTTTATCGCCTTCTTTCTCCCCAGCAGGGAGAGATTCTTTTCGAACATGTGCCTTTAAAGAGAATGGGTCGGACGGATATTGCCAAGAAGGTTGCTGTGGTCGCTCAGGAGACCCATCTTCTCTTTCCTTTCAGCGTGATGGAAATCGTTCTGACGGGCAGGTCTCCCTATCTTGGACATCTGATGTTTGAAAGGGAGAAGGATCTGGAGATTGCAAAAAAGGCAATGGAGTGGACAGAAATTCTCCCGTTTGCTGAAAGGCCTATCGATGAACTCTCGGGTGGAGAAAGGAAGAGGGTCTTCATCGCCAGGGCCTTGGCTCAGGAACCGGAGGTCATTCTTCTCGATGAACCCACCGCCAACTTAGACATCCATCACCAGATCGACTTTCTGAATCTCATCCTCACTCTAAATCGAGAGAAGGGTCTGACCATCATCATGGCCTCTCATGATATGAACATCGCCTCCGAATTCTGTGATCGACTCCTCCTTCTCCAGAAAGGGAAGATTTACAAAATTGGGATTCCTGAAGAGGTCATTACTCAGAAGAATATCGAACAAGTGTATGGCTGCGAGGTATGGGTGGATCAACATCCTGTTTCAGGAATGCCCCGGATTAGTCTATTAAAGAAGGGGGTTCAATAAGGTGAAACTCTGGGAAGAGATCGAATGGGCGCAAAAAAAGGTTCGAAAAGCAACTTATTTGCGGTACGATTCGTTACGAAAAAGTTCTATTTACAAATTTCCCACTTCATTGTAGGATGTTTTAGGCATAGGGGATAGAAAATCTCCCTGGGTTAAAAGAAAGGGACTGAACATGAACGAAGGAGAGCACACACTGGCGGTCTTTATCGATTTTGAGAACCTCGCCCTCGGATTTAAGGGCAAGAAGGATAAGCGGTTCCAAATTCAGAAGGTCTTAGAACGCTTAGTGGAGAAAGGAAAGATCATTGTGAAGAAGGCCTATGCGGATTGGGCCGATTATGCAGAATATAAAAAGCCCCTCCACGAGGCGGCCATCGAACTGATCGAAATCCCAAAACGTTCGATGAGTGGAAAGAACTCCGCGGACATACGGCTCTGTGTGGACTCCATCGATCTCTGTTACTCCAAAGAGCACATCGATACTTTTGTCATCGTTTCCGGCGACAGCGACTTCTCCCCTCTCGTCTCCAAACTGAAGGAGAATGGAAAACGGGTGATCGGCCTCGGAATGAAAGAGTCCAGTTCCAACCTCCTGATCGACAACTGCGATGAGTTCATCTACTATGAAGACTTGGAACGGCTAACTGGCACTCCTCCCAGGATCGAGCAGGATCTGCCCGAAAAGAAGAGAGAGGCCTTCCAGCTCTTAGTGGACTCCGTGGTCGCCCTGGTCCGTGAGAATAAGGAGGTCCTTTGGTCCTCCTTGATCAAAGAGACGATGAAGCGGAAAAAACCCTCGTTCAATGAGTCCTACCATGGCTACCGAACCTTCAGTGACCTCCTCGAAGATGCAGAGAAGGAAGGGATCATCCGACTCCGAACCGATTCCCGAAGCGGCACCTATGTCATCACCGGTTTTGGGAAAGAACAGAGAAAGAGTGAGACAGAGGAAGTGAAAGAATTGAAGGGACGGGAAATTCGAAAGGAACAGAAAACTCAAAAACCACGGACAACCCCGAAACCACATTGGCGCCCACGGCAAAGGAGGCCAAAAACCAAGGCATCGGCAACCATTTCTGCTCCGACGATTGCCGAATCCACAGGTTCCGAACCTGCTCTCTCGGAATCTCCTGCTTCAACGGAACCTTCGTCATCAGAACCCAATGCCTTAGAAACATAACCGTGATATGACAGGACAACGCGAGTTCACCTCTCCTGCTTCCTTCTAACCCCTTCCCCCCTTGTGGGGGAAGGTTGGGATGGGGGGAATGGATAAGATTAATGCCAGAGAACTAAGGAAAAATCTCACAGAAGCTGAACGAACTTTATGGAGGCATCTTCGTCTTCGTCAGTTTGGGGGTTATAAGTTTCGCAGGCAGCAACCTATTGGCAACTATATTGTCGATTTTGTTTGTTTGGAGAAGCGCTTGATTATTGAACTGGATGGAGGACAACATTCCGAACAAATTGCCTACGATTCGGAACGCACTGCATGGCTAGAAGAACAGGGCTTTTCTATATTGAGATTCTGGAATAATCAAGTCTTAAAGGAGATCGAAGCAGTCAAACAGGTTATCATGGAAGCATTGGGTTGTAAATCTCACACCCCCCACCTCGATCCTCCCCCACAAGGGGGGAGGAGATGAATTGGAAGGCCTCCCCCGCAAGCAGGAGGAGATAATTTGGGAGACCTGTGGCATAAGGGGGGAATAAGGTGGGAATAAGGTGGGGGTAATGCATAGCCGATGGGTGAGAAAAAAATTTCTCTTTTTCATTTTCGTTTTCATCTCCCTTGACCTCACCCCCAAAATTTCATTTGCTTTCCGAGATCTCGGCATTCCTGTGAAAGAGGCTGTTTGCTGGGGAGCTTATGTCGGACCAGGAAAGACTGGAGAGAAGGATACGATTTACCTCTCCTGCGGACAGTATCAAGCACCTCTTTTCCTACTCGCAGTCAATCCCGATACGGGTGTCATCCGGCAATTCAAAGGGCCTCTCTCGTCTGAAATGGGTTCTTGGGGATTTACGATCGATCAGGAGAATCGAATCTACCTCGGAAGTTATTATCACGCCCACCTCCTTCGCTTCGATCCAAAAACGGAGAAGTGGGATGATCTCGGACAACCCGGCGGTGAAAAAGAATCTTTCATCTGTAGCCTAACGACGACACCTGATGGGAAGATCTGGGGTGGAACCTTTCCCTCTGCAAATCTTTTTTCTTACGATCCAAAGACCGGAGAAAGCGAGAATTTTGGTCGGATGGATCCGGATCAATTTTATTGTTATCCCACGGCAGGCGCAGATGGTTTGATCTATTGTGCGATCCAGTTTGAGAAGATAGACATCGTCGTGTTCGATCCAAAGACGAAGTCCAAGATCTCCCTCATCCCCCCAGAGGGCCGAAAACCCGGACGCGTGAATTTGGTCAAGGGGAATGACGGGAAGATTTATATCAGAATTTCCACCTCTGATAGATGGTTTCGTATTGAAGAGGGTAAAAAGCTGACTGAAGTTTCTGAGTCGATTGTGCCCTTTCCTCCCAAGGGTCTTCCTGATGGTAGGCAGTTCCACCTTGTTGACAATATAATCCTTGGCGTTGAGAATCCACTGACGAAGGAGAAAAAAGAGATTCCTCTTCAATATGAAGCCTCGGGAGCCTATATCTTTGTTGTTGGTGCTGGGCCGGATGGCAGAATTTATGGAAGCAGTATGCTCCCACTGCGGCTTTTCGTCTATGACCCTGAGAATAAGACGCTCACAAATCTCGGGAAAGCCTCCCATGCCACCGGAGAAATTTATTCGATGGGGAGCCTCGATGGTAAACTCTACCTTTGTTCCTATCCTGATGCCAGGCTTTCAATCTATGATCAGAAAAGGCCTTTACAATTTGGCGATAAGGAAGACTCCAATCCGAGAGATCTTGGTCCCATGGGTGAAGGGCAGTATCGCCCAAGGGCAATGATCGCCGGACCCCATGGGAAGGTCTATATCGGGAGTTATCCTGACTATGGACTTTTGGGCGGGGCGATCAGTGTCTATGATCCAAGGAAGAATGAGAAGAGGGTCTATCGACACATTGCCCAGAATCAGAGCATTGCCTCTCTGGCTTACATCGAAAAATTCGATCTCATTGCTGGAGGAAGTTCTGTCCGTGGTGGGACCGGAACGCACGCCATCGAAAAAGAGGCGAAGCTCATCCTTTGGGATCCAAAGGAGGAAAAAAAGATTTTCGAGATGATTTCTGTCTTAGAAGCCAAGACGATTTTATCGCTAGCTGCAACGACAGACGGAATTCTTTATGGGATCACAGATAATGAAAAGGTCTTTGTCTTTGATGCGGAGAAGAGAGAAGTTAGAAAGGTTTTCGATCTCGGTTTTAAAGAACCAAGGGAGGTTTCCCTTCAGCTCGGGCCTGGCGAGAGGCTTTATGGTCTTGTAAAGGGAGCGATCTTCGTTATCGATCTGAGAAACGATCAAGTATCTCTCTTGGCTAAACCTCCTGTCCCGATTGATTCGGGGATGGCAATGATGGGCCGAAAAATCTATTTTGGTTCCGGTGCGAATCTCTATGAGTTTGAAATTCCTGTTGAGTCCACCCAAAGAAACGAATAACATTTGGGGATCCTTCTTCCAAAGCTATGTTGCGTTGGATTCCAATACAAACACATTAAATCTCATTACACCCAACGGTATCGCCCCTCACCCTATCCCTCTCCCCAGCGGGGAGAGGGGAGGGTGAGGGGGCCTCCTGTTAAAAAACTAAATGCGTTTGTATTAATTCCATCTTCCTTTGTGGCCAAAACGTGGCTATCATTACAACAAAGTGCCAAGTTTCTGCAATACCTCATCCATTGTCACAGACGGTAGCTCGCAAATCAACTTTGCTTTTCTTGCTCGCCAATCCAGACTCTTGACTTGGTCCGAAAGGATCGCACCACTGATGGCTAAGCCAGCGGGGATAAGGACCTCGAACGGATAGCCCTTAATCTGATTTGTGATGGGACAGAGAATGGCAAGTCCAACTTTACCATTGTAGGCTCCGGGAGAAAGCACCACAGCTGGGCGACGGCCCACCTGCTCACGGCCTTCCCTGGGATTCAAGGTAATCCAGACGACATCGCCTCGATCGGGAACATAAGTAACAGGTTTCACCATATCTCGTTCCCCATCGACTCACCGGTATCAATCTCCCGATGCAAGTTGTGCTCAGTCACTTGCGACAGAAGGTGCTTGAGGGTCAATGCTGGTTTAATAGCAGGCTTTACAATGAGTTTTCCATCCTTCAGTAACAAATCAACGGGTGCATCACATTCAAGGCCGGTTTCAGCAGCAAATGATTTGGGGATGCGGAGTGCCAGACTGTTCCCCCATTTCTGTATACGGGTTTTCATGCGATTGCCTCCTCGGTGTATCTACCGTATTGTCAAAAGTTATCTCCCCTCTCCCCTTGGGCCTGCCTGCGCGAAGCCGCTTCGGCGAAGGCAGGGGAGAGGGTCAGGGTGAGGGGTAAGAAGGACTTCTCGGATGGTCTCCAAAACACCT
>Ga0315274_10009081_pt1 | contig 14386 bp, 12 predicted proteins | sample YL17G02_20_MG_FD_203700 | JGI IMG/M metagenome (GOLD analysis project Ga0315274, IMG submission 203700) | Sediment microbial communities from Yellowstone Lake, YNP, Wyoming, USA - YL17G02_20 | ecosystem: Environmental > Aquatic > Freshwater > Lake > Sediment | place: USA: Wyoming | collected... | reverse complement strand
TTGATAAAAATTATGGCGCCGCTTTTACCATTTTTGACCGAGGAAATCTACCAGAACTTAAAGACAAAAGAAATGCCGGAATCAATTCATCTTTTTGACTGGCCAAAGGCGGACAAAGAAATGGTAAATAAAAAATTAGAAGAACATATGAGGAAAACCAGAGAAATAGTGGCTTTAGTTTTGGCGGAAAGGGCAAAGACAGGAATAAAAGTAAGACAGCCCTTGCCGAAATTAAAAATTAAAAACCGAGCTTCCATTTATGGAAGCGAAGGTGAAGAAGAGGACGAAGTCCTCTTCGCCTATCAAGGACTGAAAATCGAAAAAGAACTGCTGAATCTGATAAAGGAAGAGGCGAACATTAAAGAAATAAAGTTTGACCCAAAGATTAAAAATGAAATAGAATTGGATACTAAAATTACACCCAAACTGAAAGAAGAGGGACTGACTCGGGAGATTATTCGTAATTTACAAGAGATGAGAAAGCAGGCGGGCTTGAAGCCGAAAGATAGAATCTCCATTTATTATTTTGGCGACGTTTATTTCAACAAAATTTTAGAAAAAAACAGAAAGTTTTTTTCGGAAGAGACGCGGACAAAAGATTTCTATTTCAAGAAAGTTCCGAAAGAAAAATTAACAATTGAAAAAGAAATTGAAATTGAGAGGAAAAAATTGTGGCTGGGGATAAAAGCCGATTAGATTTTTATTGTTTTGTGGGGTAAAATTGAAAGAATAAAGGTCGTAAAATAAACTAACTTATTTTCGAAAATGGCTAAGAAAACTTTGATTATTATACTTGGAATTATTGCCATTGCCGTAATTTTTGGACTGATTTTGTGGCAACTGACCAAGACGCCGGCTCAAAAAGCGAAAGTTTACAAAATAGGGTTATTGCAATTTGCGCCGACTGTGGCGGAAAATATGGAAGGTTTCAAAATCGGCATGGCGGAAATGGGCTACAAAGAAGAGGTAAATGTCAATTATACTTATCGGGATGCTCAGGGCGATTTATCTAAACTGGGAGATTATGTCAAAGAATTGGTGGCAATGAAGCCAGATTTGATTTTTGTTAATACCTCTCCTGCTACCAAGGCAATAATGGAAGCTACGAAGGATTCAGGGATTCCGGTAGTTTTTTCCATGGTGGCTGATGCGCAAAGGGCCGGGTTTGTCCAAAGCATGGAAAGTTCGGGAAATAATTTGACCGGCACCATCTGCGCCTACATTGACATTGCCGCCAAACGTCTGTCGATTTTGAAAGAAATTAACCCGAAAATTAAAAAGGTCTTGGTTTTTTACCGAGCTGAAGATTTGAGCGGCGGTCCGGCCACTGAGAAAATTTTAGAGGCGGCTCCTGAAATCGGAATAGAAATAATTGCCGTTCCCATAGAGAGAAAAGAAGATGCCAGGGATTATTTGGCGGGTTTGTTGCCGGGAAGCACAGATGCCATGATGGATCCTGCCGATTCCATGGTCACGGCCGCCTTGACCGAATGGGGCATAGCCAAAGCCAAGGAATTAAAAATTCCCTTGATGATGCTTTCAAAAGGAGAAGCGGAAAAGGGAGCGCTGGCTTCTTACGGGGTGGACTACATTGATTTGGGAAAGCAATCGTCTTTAATCGCCAATCAGGTGTTGGGAGGAGTGGCTCCTGCGGCCATTCCGGTTGAGATACCGCGAAAGTTTTTATTCGTTATCAATTTAAAGACGGCTGAAGAAATTGGTTTGGAGATTCCCCAAGCGGTCCTGGAAAAAGCCGACATAGTAATAGAATAACGCAAAACAATAAATGCCTTTTTTAAAGCCCGAAGAGAAAGGGATACCGGGTAAAAATTTGATTTACTTTGGGGTAGGTTTGGTTATTTTTGGTTTAATATTAACCAATATTGTTTTGAATTTGGTCTGGCAAAGACCCTTTATTAATAATTTGAGGGAAAGATTGTTGAATTACGAGATGGCCGAAGGTAAAAGAGCGGCTGGAACAATTGAAAAGTTTATCCAAAAAGAGATGGGGGACATCGAAGATCTATCCGGCGATATATCTCAGGCGGGGACCGGTTCAAAAGGCAGTGAATTTTTTATCAATCGCTTTCTGAACGAGAATTCAGCCGTAAAAGAGCTGTCAATTATCAAGTTGGACGGAGAAGAGCTGGCTCGATATTCGAAAAAAGAATTTTTTGCGAAAAGAGATGTCCGGGATTTTAGTTCTTTGGAAGAATTTGAGGTCGCGAAAGAAGGCCGGAATTATATGGGAGAGGTGAATTTTACAGAATATGCCGAGCCCTATGTAATTATTGCCGTTCCGTTGAGAAAATTGGAGATAGAAAAACCGCAGGGGGTATTGCGGGCAGTATTTCATCTGGGGCAGGCATGGGCAGAGGTCTTGGAAATGAAAATAGGAGAAACCGGTCGGATTTCAATTGTAGACAATAAAGGAATGCTGATTGCCGACCCTAATCCTTCCAGGGTCTTAAAGAAAACGAACCTTCTGTCTTTGCCGCCGACAAAACCGATTTTATCAGGAGAGATTTTCAAGGGAGAGGAATATCTGAACGAAAAAGAAATAAAAGTTTTAGGCCTTGGCATTCCCTTGAAGAATCTCGGCTGGGGGGTGATTGTTGAAGAAGATGTTTCAGAATTTTTAGCCCCGGTTAAGGAAATAACCAAACTGGCGATTATATTTTTTTCGTCCGGCGCCATAATTGCCGGAATTTTAATTTGGTTGCTGATAATTCTGAAAAGAACTGACAAATCGCTTGTAGAAAGATACTTGGCATTGGAAAAATCCCAAACAGAGATAGAGGAGGCGAAGCAACTTTTAGAGATAAAAGTTAAGGCCAGAACGAAAGAACTTCAAGAACTGGCGGCCGGCCTTGAAGAGAAAGTTAAAGAAAGAACCGAAGAACTTCAGGAGAAAGTCAATGAGATGGGAAGATTTCAAAAATTGACCGTGGGCAGGGAAATTAAAATGGTGGAATTAAAAAAAGAAATTGAAAGATTAAAAGAAGAAATAAAAAAACCAAAAAGAGTTAGAGAAAAAGGTCGAAAACCCCAGTAGTAGAACGAAGCTCACTACGGGACAGGTAAAAATAATTAACAATTTTTAAAAAACTAAAATTATGATTAAAACTGGTATAGGAAGAAGTAATAATCCTGAAGCGGCAATCGCCGGAGCCCAAGCTTGCAAAGAAGCCTTGGCTGAAGCTGGTGATAAGGCCAATTTGATTGTTGTTTTTTCAACAGTTGCCTACGATCAAAAAAAGATGCTGGAGGGAGTGAAATCGGTTTCAAAAGAGATTCCCTTAGTTGGTTGCTCAGATTCGGGAGAAATTACGACCGAAGGACCGGTATCAAAACATGTGGCGGTAATGGCTTTAAATTCAGATATGGTTAATTTTACGGTTGGAATAGGAGGAGGAACCGATAAAGATTCTTATAATGCTGGAGTGATGGCTGCCAAAGAAGTAAAAGAAAAAGCCAAGGGAGATGTTTCTCTGTTTATAATGTTGTTAGACGGATTAGCTGAAAATGGAGCAGCGGCGGTAAGGGGAGTACAAGGAGTTTTTGGAAAGAATTTCCCAATCATGGGTGGTTCAGCCGGAGATGATTTTCTTTTCCAGAAAACTTATGAATACCACAATGGCCAGGTTTTGGAAAATAGCCTGATAGGAATTGGGCTTTCTGGTAAATTTTCTTTTGGAGTAGGGGTAAGGCATGGCTGGGAACCAATTGGACTGCCAATGAAAGTAACCAAAGCTGAGGGAGCAAAATTAATCGAAGTAAATAATCGTCCGGCCCTATCTATTTATGAGGATTACTTTGGAAAGAAGGCTGAAGAGTTAACCAAAGAACCGATTGCCAAGATGGCCTATACTTATCCTTTGGGGATGAGCGTTGAGGGGAGTCCCGAACTTTTGATTCGAGATGTGGTTATTGCTAACGAAAAGGGAGAAATTACTTGTGCTGCAGAAATCCCTGAGGGTTCAGAGATCAGATTGATGTTAGGAGATCATGAGAAGGCCATCCAGGCAGCGAAAGAGGCAGCTGAAAATGCTTTGGCTCAACTTAAAGGGACTAAACCAAAAGCAATTTTCGTCTTTAATTGCGTGGCTCGGTATAAACTCCTCGGAGCAAGAATAGGAGAAGAAATTGCGGCTATTCAGAATGTTTTAGGCAAAGAAGTACCCTTAATTGGCTTTTATACCTACGGAGAACAAGCCCCTCTCGGAGGACTGCTTGGACCGGAATGTTTTTCCGTTTTTCACAACGAAACCATGGCTTTGATGATATTGGGGTAGTCAAAGAACATTCGTTCTTTACCACCCTTCGTTTCTCTCGGGTAATGGAAGGAAACTGAGAGATTAAAAGATGGATATCCAGTTTATAAAATTAAGCACAGAGCTTAAAAGGTTTTAAGTCACAATAAATGAAAAGAAATTCTAATAAAAAAGTAATTGCAAAACCAACAGAATTAAAACTGCAAAGAATTGGTGCTGAGTTTTCAGATGTTAGCCGGAAGAGAGAAAAAGAACTTCAAGAGCTGGACCGAATTGCCAAAATGTTGATTAGAAGAGATTTAGAATTATCCGAAGTTAGAGAAAAAAAAGAAGAAGCACTCCGAGAAGCAGAACGAAGAACTAAAGACTTAGAAATGGCCAGAACCGCCCTGATGAATATGTTGGAGGACGTTGAGGAAGCCAGAAAAAAAGCCGAGGAAGAAAGAGACAAGACCCAGGCAATAATCACTAATTTTACTGACGGGCTTTTACTGCTTGACGCCGAAAATAAACTTTCCTTGATTAATCCTCACGCCGAGAAATTCTTTAATATCAAAAAAGAAGACATTATCGGCAAAACAATCTCCGAGCTGAATACTCTTCCGGCGGTGAGGCCGGTAATGGATTTGGTAGGAGAAGAAGTAAAAGGAATTTTCAGAAAGGAGGCCCAGCTCAACGAAAATTCAGTTTTAGAAGTAAGCACCGTTCAGATATTGATAGAAAAAGAAAAATTCGGAACCTTGGTGATTTTACACGACGTTACCCGGGAGAAACTGATAGAAAGAATGAAAACCGAATTCGTTTCTTTGGCCGCTCACCAGTTAAGAACTCCGCTGTCGGCAATTAAATGGACGTTGCGAATACTTTTGGACGGCGATTTGGGAGAAATTAACCAGGAGCAGCATGATTTTCTTGAAAAAACCTACGCTTCCAACGAAAGGATGATTTCTTTGATCAACGACCTTTTGAACGTCACCCGAATAGAAGAGGGAAGATATATTTATAAACCCACCCTGACCGACCTTGAAACCGTAACTCAGTTTGTAGTAAACTCTTATAAAGAGGAGGTCCAAAGAAGACAAATTAAGTTTGAATTTAAAAAACCGGAGACCCCTTTGCCTCAGGTTTTAATAGACGTGGAAAAAATACGGCTGTCTATCCAGAATCTTCTTGACAATGCCATTCGTTACACTCCTGCCGGCGGCAGCGTGACAGTTTCCTTTAGTCGTGGTAAGAAAGAAGTAGAGGTTTCAATAAAAGATACGGGGCTGGGTATTCCAAAAGACCAGCAAAAGAGGGTCTTCGCTAAGTTTTTCCGAACCGACACCGAGGGCTCGGGATTAGGGCTTTTTATCGCCAAAAACATTATTGAGGCCCATAACGGAAGAATCTGGTTTGAGTCAGAAGAGAATAGGGGCTCGACGTTTCATCTTGCCCTGCCTGTTAGTCAATGAAGTTTGCCTCTTTCTCCGAGCCCCCAAAGGGGGCGAAGGTGAAAGATGAAGATTTATCTTCATCGCACAGAGTTTGCCTTCATTTTCACCCTTCGCTCCGCTCGGGTAAGGAATGATTTGAAAAATTTTCAAAAGAGTTCTAGAATATAATAATATGTCAAAGAAAATTTTAATCATAGAAGACGAAGAAATAATTCTTAACCTTTTGCAAAAAAAACTTTCCCAGGAGGGCTATGAAATTTCGGTTGCCAAAGACGGCCAAGAAGGGTTAAGATTGATGAAGGAAGTGAAACCCGACCTTATTTTGCTTGATATCGTTATGCCAAAAATCGGCGGTTTTGAAGTGATGGAAGAAATGCAAAAAGAAGATGAACTGAAAAATATTCCCGTTATTGTCGTTTCTAATTCCGGACAGCCAGTGGAAATTGATAAAGCCCGGGCCTTGGGAGCCAAGGACTGGCTGATTAAAACGGAATTTGACCCGAAAGAAGTAATTGGGAAAGTTAAAAAACAGTTTGACGAATAAATATATGGCGCAAAAAATTCTCATAGCAAGAATCTTTCACTTCGTTCAAGATTCTTTTAATCAAAATTTATTATTATGCAAAAAATTTTGATAATAGAAGACGACAGATTCCTTCGGGAATTAATATCCAAGAAGCTTACCAAAGAGGGCTTCGAGGTTTCCGAGGCGATAGACGGCGAAGAAGGAATTAAAAAAATCAAGTCAGAAAAACCCGACTTGATTTTACTCGACCTTATTCTGCCCGGTATTGACGGTTTTGAGGTTCTATCAAAAATGAAAGACGACCCGACTGTCTCTTCAATTCCTGTGATTATCCTTTCCAATCTTGGGCAGAAAGAAGACGTGGAAAAAGGGTTAAAACTGGGAGCGGTTGACTATTTGATCAAAGCCCATTTTACTCCGGGAGAAATTATTGAAAAAATCAGAGCCAATTTAAAATAACAGGTAGTCGATGAATCTAAAGATTCATCTTCACCCTTCGCTAAAGCTCGGGTAAGACAATGTCAGAAAATCTTCCCCAAAGACGCTTGAGTTTTTTGGGGATTTTTATTAAGAAGAACATGAATAATATTTCAGATGATTATTTAAAAATAGGGAAGGCCTCGGATTTAAGAAACAGGAAAGAAAGAATAATCTACCGGTTCTTTGAGATTTTTCCCGGAGGATTGACATGGTTGGTAATTTTTACGGTTGTCTTTCTTTCCTGGAAAAAACCTGCCTGGATTTCTATTTTCATCATTTTCTTCGTTATTTACTGGTTGTTCAGGACAATCTATCTTTCTTTTCATCTCAGGTCTGGTTATCGGAAAATGAAAGAGCAGGAAAAAATTGACTGGCTGGAAAAACTTAACCGATTGGAGCTAAAGAAGATTCCTTCTTCTTCACCTTCACTTTCGCTACGCGAAAGCTCGGTAATTGACTGGAGGAACATTTATCACTTGGTAATTTTTCCAATGTACCGGGAGCCGCTGGAAATTGTCCGAGAGAGTTTTAGGGCGTTGGAAAAGTCCGATTTCCCGAAGAATAGAATGATTGTTGTTTTGGCCTGCGAAGAAAGAGTCAGAAGGCAGATGGAAACGGTTCCGGACGAGATAAAAAAGGAGTTTGGGGATAAATTTTTTAAACTTTTAATTACCTGGCATCCGGCAGGATTACCTGGAGAGATTCCCGGCCACGGTTCCAACGACGCCTGGGCATCAAGAGAAGCCAAAGAAAAAATAATTGACCCCTTGAATGTTCCTTATCGGAACATTATCGTTTCTTCTTTTGACGCCGATACCCGCGTTTTTCCGAAATACTTCGGTTGTTTGACCTGGCATTATTTAACCGTCAAAGACCCTGAAAGGACCAGTTATCAGCCCATTCCTCTTTATCTTAATAATATCTGGCAGGCGCCTCTTTTTTCCCAGGTTTTTGCTTTCTCTTCAACTTTTTGGCACACCATGAATCAGGAAAGACCGGAAAAATTGATTACTTTTTCTTCTCACTCCATTTCTTTCAAAGCCATGGTTGAGGTGGGTTTCAAGCAAACCAATGTGGTTTCTGACGACTCCAGAATCTTCTGGCAATGCTTTTTAAAGTATGACGGCGATTACAAGGTGGAACCCCTTTATTACCCTGTTTCAATGGACGCCAATGTTGCCAAAAGTTTCTTTAAAACAGCAATTAACATTTACAAGCAGCAAAGGAGGTGGGCTTACGGAGTGGGAGAAATATCTTATTTTCTTTTTGGCTTTCTGAAAAATAAAAAAATCCCAATTGGCAAGAAATTTTCCCTGGGATTTGAATTGATAGAAGGTCATTTGTCTTGGGCGGTCGCCTCAATTTTAATTTTCCTTCTGGGTTGGCTGCCCTTAATTTTAGGAGGACCGGAATTTTCCCAGACATTGCTTTCTTACAACCTGCCGAAAATTACCAGCTGGATTTTAACCTTCAGCATGCTTGGATTGATTTCCTCGGTCTATTTAAGCTTTATTTTGCTGCCGCCCAAGCCCTTACAATACGGAAAGTGGAAATATTTGGTCTTCGCCTTTACTTGGCTGCTTTTTCCCTTTATGATGATTTTTTTCTCGTCTTTCCCTGCCATTGACGCTCAAACCCGCTGGATGCTGGGAAAATATATGGGATTCTGGCCGACTGAAAAATTTAGAAAATAGATGGAGGTCGGGGGATCATTCTAAGTGTATTCTTTTTTTAAATTCCTCTAACCTCTTTTTCAAAAGAGGATATTTTTTTAATTCGTGATCTTCTTGCAAGATTTCTTTGGCCTCGCTTCTGGCTTTTTCAACCGAAAAGGCGTCTGCTAAAGAAGCCATAGTTAAATCCGGTATTCCCCATTGTCTTGAGCCCAGAAAATCCCCGGGGCCGCGAATTGCCAAATCTTTTTCTGCCAGTTCAAAACCATTCTCGCAAGAAATTAGAGCTCTCAAACGTCTGTTAGTTATAATGCCCGGGGCGTTAGTGGGCGAAGAGAACAAGTTCTCTTCTTTAGCTACCCAAGCGATAGCGCGGGGTGGAAAAGAACGGATGTTCTTTGACTCGTCCCGCAAGCGGGACTCGGTAGTCAAAGAGGACTTTGTCCTCTTTTCCACCTTCGCCCCGCTGCTGCGGGACTCGGTGAATAAAAAACAATAGGACTGGAAATCGGAACGGCCCACTCTGCCCCTGAATTGGTGCAGTTGGGCCAAACCGAATTTTTCCGACCCCTCAATGAGCATCACGGTTGCGTTAGGAACGTCAATGCCCACCTCGATGACAGATGTTGAAACCAAAATATCAACCTTTTTATTTTTAAAGTCCTTCATCGCTTTTTCTTTTTCTTCCACCTTCATTTTTCCGTGGAGCATAGCCACTTTTAAATCGGGAAAAATTTCTTTTGAAAGTTTTTGATATTCTTCTTTTACCGCTTTTACCTCCATCCAAGAAAAATTCCTCTCATCGACTAAAAGAAATCCTTGTCCCTTCCCGAACTCCGTTCTGGCGCTGGGCTCAATGCGCGGGCATATCACAAAGACCTGGCGGCCTTCCTTTACTTGCCCCCTGATAAAATCATAGGTTTCTTTTTTGTCTTTCGGTTGGACGATTTCGGTAATTATTTTTTTTCTTCCCTTGGGCGACTCATCAATCAGAGACAAATCCAGGTCGCCGTAAACGGTCAGAGCCAGGGTTCGGGGGATAGGGGTGGCGGTCATTGATAATAAATGAGGGACGAATTTTTTCTGCTGGCAGAGATTGGCTCTTTGCTCCACTCCGAAGCGGTGCTGTTCGTCAATAATGACAAAAGCCAGAGAATTGAACTGGACAGGGGTTTTGTATTTAGTCCTAGGGTTCGTGTCTTGAATTATGGCGTGAGTGCCGATGAGGATGTCAACCTGGCCGTTCTTAACCTTTTCCAGTAGTTCTTTCCGGCTGGTTTTTTCACCTTCTAAATAACTTTCTTTACCCGTGATTAATCCGATTTTTAGGCTAAATCTTTCCAAAAGATTGCTTATCGTTTTGTAGTGCTGCTTGGATAAAATTTCCGTCGGCGCCATAATGGCGGTTTGATAGTTAGCTTTTGCCGCATTTAAGGCGGCTATGGCCGCCACCACTGTTTTGCCGGAACCCACGTCGCCCTCCAAAAGTCGGTTCATCGGCCGTGGCTTCTCCATGTCTTTTAATATCTGCCAGGCGGATTTTCTTTGAGCGTCAGTCAGCTCAAAAGGCAGCTTTCCAGTGAACTCTTTAACGAGCTCCAGATTTAATGGAACAGGGATTGCTTTTTCTCTGGCCAGCTTCATTCTTTCTCGCTGAACAAAAAGAGAAAGAATAAATAATTCTTCAAAGGCAAATCTTTTTTTTGCGATCTGCGCCGTCTTTAAGGACTCAGGAAAATGTATCTGCCAAATCGCTTCCTGAAAAGGCAAAAAGCCATATTCATTTATTATTTTTTCCGGTAAGGGCTCCAGGATTTGACCTCTTAATTTTATTAGAATGGGTTTTACGATAAATCTCAGCCATTTTGAGGACAATCCTTCGGTTTCGGGGTATACAGGAATTAGCCTGCCTGTATGAGTCAGGTCATTATTAAAATTCTCGGGCTCGCCCGCCGTAGCTTTAGCGAAGGCGGGGATTTTTTCGTATGCGGGACTGGATAAATATTTCGCGCTTCCTTTTCCGCTTATTTTTCCCGCCAAACAAACATGTTCGCCTTTTTTGAAAGCATTAATGAGATATGGCTGGTTAAACCAAAGTGCTTTCAGCTTTCCGGTTTCGTCGCCGATAGTCATTTGCGTTAGCATCATTCTTCTTCTGAAAGTTCTGATGTTTCTTATATCCAAAATTTCTCCTTGGAAACAAAAAGGACCGCCATGTTCTGCTTTGGCGATCGGAATTAAATTTGAAAAATCCTCATAGCGATGAGGAAAGTGGTAGAGTAGATCGTGGACGGTTTTGATTCCCAGCTTTTTCAGTTTCTTTTGATAGGCAGGACCGACCCGAGGAATTTCTTCAATAGGGGTTGAGAAGTTCATGTGTCCCCAGAAGGAGTCGAACCTTCATCAATGGCTCCGCAAGCCACTACTCTATCCATTGAGCTATGGGGACAAATTCTACCCGTTGAACTACTAGCGTTTTACTTTTTCAATCTATCATAAAATTTTCTATTTTTCAACTTGATTTATTAAAAATTTAATGATAAAATTCGGTTATCAGGAGGAGTGCGGCGAATGGTAAGCCAGCAGTTTGCTAAACTGTAACCGTGTAAAAAGCGGTTTGTGGGTTCGACTCCCACCTCCTCCGCCATTTTATTTCTTTAAATAATGAACTTGTTTTTATATTTACATTTTGTTAGAATGGAATAATGGCTGAATTGGTAAATTCTAAAAGGGACAAAAGAGTTTTCTTCCCTACAGGAGAACAATACAAATTTTTATTAAGAGCAGCAAACAAATTGAGACTTTCTTGGCCTGAGCTTGCAGAGAAGGGAGGGGTGCACCGGCGGACATTAAATGATTGGAAAAGAGAAAAATATTCTGTGCCGCTAAGAGTGGTTCGGATTCTTTCTCGCAGAGCCAATGTTTCAATTCCTTCAAATATTGAGGTAAAAGACCGTTATTGGTACACCATTCTCGGTGCGTCTGCTGGAGCCAAAGCAGTATTAAGAAAATACGGGAAAATTGGCGGCGACCCTAAATATCGAAAAAAGAAATGGTATGAATGGTGGGAGAAAATTGGAAAATTTAATCAAAGTAAATACTTCTTAGCTAAAAAGATTATTATTCCTAAAAAGAATGCTAGATTAGCCGAATTCGTTGGAATTATGATTGGAGATGGAGGAATTACTAAAAAACAAGTTATAGTTTCACTAAACCGCAAGACTGAGAAAGAGTACAGTATTTTTGTCAAAAATCTTTCCAAAAGACTTTTCGGAGTTAACCCGAGTATTTATCACAAACATGAATCAACAATTGATATTGTTGTTTCACGTAAAGAGCTGGTGGCGTTTTGTGAATCTATAGGTTTAAAAATTGGCAATAAGTTAAAACAAAATTTAGATATCCCTAGATGGATCGCTCAGAGGAAAACTTTCAAAATTTCATGCATAAGGGGCTTGATAGACACAGATGGTTGTATATTTAATGAATGCCATAAAATTAATAATAGGAGATATTGTTATCCTCGATTAGCATTTACAAGTGCTTCAAAACAACTTCGTGTTTCAGTCTTTGAAATATTGAAGGGATTGGGTTTTACACCGAGGATGCGCCATAATAAAGACGTGCAGTTAGAGAACCAAGAAGAGATTATAAAGTATTTTGATTCAATAGGTACAGACAACCCCAATCATTTAAAACGACTGAGATCTTTTTTAGGAGGGGTCGGGAGAGGTTGTCCCAGACAGTCTTGAAAACTGTTAGGGTCGTAAGGCCCTCGTGAGTTCGAATCTCACCCCCTCCGCCAGTTAGGAAATGTTTCTGTTGATAATTTATTGAAATAATTTTTTATGGAATATAAAAAATTATCACTAAAAAATATTTCCGCAAATCTTTTTGTCTATGGAACTACTCACGCCGTAGTTGATGGAATTTGTGCCGCAATAATTTTCAGTATCCTTAAAAATCAAATTTTCAATACAACAGAATTTATAAGTTTAGTTATTTTATATAACGCTTTAGCATTCGGTCTTCAGGCAATTTTTGGCCTTGTCGTTGATTATTTCAAATCTCCGCGAGCAGCCGCTCTGTTAGGTTGTGTTTTGACGGGAATATCTGCTATTACATTTTTAGCATTTCCAATTATAGCCGTTATTTTTGCTGGAATCGGCAACGCCTTATTTCATATCGGTGGCGGCAGTATCAGCTTGAATTTAACTCCTAAAAAAGCAGCTGCCCCAGGAATTTATGTTGCCCCCGGGGCGTTGGGTCTTCTTGTGGGAACATTGCTTGGCAAAAATGGGCAATTCGTTGTATGGCCTTTTGTTTTGACTCTGGTTGTGCTATGCCTTTTAATGTTTGTTATAAAAAAGCCAGAAATGAATTATGAACGAAAAGAAATTAAAGGAAATAAATTTAACTATTTTGAATTTATTTTACTTCTGGTTTTTTTATCAATTACAATTCGTTCACTTGTTGGAATGGTGTTGGTGTTTCCGTGGAAAACAAACATTGACTTATTGATAATCTTGACTGCGGCGGTTGTATTGGGCAAGGGTCTTGGCGGTATTTTGGCTGACAAATTTGGTTGGGTGCGTGTTGCGGTTGGTGCATTGATAGCGTCAATTCCTTTTCTTATTTTTGGCGCAAACATCCCATATTTAGCCATTGTTGGAATGTTTTTGTTTAATATAACCATGCCAATAACGCTTGTTGCTATTTCAAATATATTGCCCGGCCGTCCCGGATTCGCTTTTGGCTTAACCTGTTTAGCGTTAATACTCGGCGCATTGCCAGCTTTTAGCGGATTAAAACAATTTTTAGGAGACCAATGGTTTATCTTTGCCATTATTATTCTTTCCTCGGCAGCACTTTATTATGCTTTGCGATCGTATTTTGAAAATTATACAGAGAAACAATTGGTCGATTAATTTCTCTACATTAATTTAATCTTTCGGTTATAATAAAAATATGCCAACCAATAAAATTATGAGAAAACTATCAAAAATCGTGCCTGTATTTATTTTGAGCTTGGTGCTTTTCGCACAAAGTGCCTATGCTGATTTGGTACTGCCCGGAGGAAAAGGAGGGTCACCGGGACGATTTATACCAAAAAATGAGTTGATTATTTATGGAGTGGTCGGTGGAGTAATTGTTGTTGCCGTAGTAATTTCTGTCACTGCTCTCATAAAAATAAGAAGAAAGAATGTTAATAAATAGTGGTATTTATGTATTTGCACTTTTATTAACGATCGCGATTGAGGTCGTTGTTGCCTTGTTTTTTGGTTACAGAAAGAAATCAGAGATAGCGACAGTTATATTTATAAACTTAATCACCAATTCTTTACTTAATTACCTTTTGTTTATCGATAGTTATTTTGGAACGGTACAGATAAGTACAATAGCGATTTTGATTTTAGAAATTATTGTTGTTTTGGTTGAGTGGTTATTGTTAGTATTTACATTAAAACAAAACCAGAAAAAATTATTTGCCTTGTCTGTTGTAATGAATTTTTGTTCATATATCGCAGGAGTTTTGATTTTTAGATAATCTATAGGCGGCGTGCCAACTTCGCTGGCATGAAAAATTGCGGCGGCGGAAACCCCAGTAGTAGAACGCTTCGCGTTCACTACAGGGTAAAGATTTTGTCCAAAAGGCACCGCAACAAAAAACCGGCTTGGCCGGTTTTTTTATTCTCGTGCTACCACGATTCCCCAGACCTCTTTTGCGCCTGCCCGTTTCAGGGTTAGGGCGCACTCTTCCATTGTTGAGCCGGTGGTGAAAACATCATCAACCAGCAGAATTTTTTTACCCCTGACCGCATCGGAATTTTTGCAGAAAAAAGCGCCTTTAACATTTTCTTCTCTTTGACTGCCTGATAATTCAACCTGAGACAGGGTTTCTTTTGTCTTTACCAAGACGTTACAAAGCAGAGGAATGTTGAAAAAGACAGATAGCTCCTTAGCCATTTCTTCGGATTGGTTAAATCCCCGCTGCCT
>Ga0315274_10009079_pt1 | contig 14387 bp, 12 predicted proteins | sample YL17G02_20_MG_FD_203700 | JGI IMG/M metagenome (GOLD analysis project Ga0315274, IMG submission 203700) | Sediment microbial communities from Yellowstone Lake, YNP, Wyoming, USA - YL17G02_20 | ecosystem: Environmental > Aquatic > Freshwater > Lake > Sediment | place: USA: Wyoming | collected... | reverse complement strand
GTCCGCGCCGCAGGAGACCATTCAACAAACGGGCAAAGATGGGGTCAGGCCTTTTCGCGGATGTTTGACTGCGATGATAAGGCCAGACCCCGGCCCGTTTGTTGAACCGGCTCTCTGCACTGCCGTTTGTCCTGTCGATAATCGACAGGACTTCTCCTCCCTCTATTAATAGCAAAAAATGTTCACGGAAATCGCGATTGAAATCGCTCGCACATTGAAGAAAAATAAGGAGAATCTCGATTTTGTGGCAATATCGCACCGTTTCAATCCGGCTAAACACTTTTATCCGCCTTTATTATCAATGGATTGCAGGCAGTTTTCGGCAGTTTTCGAAGGTGCGAAAAGGCAAATCACAGGGGGCTGAAAGAGGACCTGTCCGAAGATTTGTCCTACATATCCTCTTCTCGCTTGCACCCCCTTGGGGCGGAGGAGGAAGCCTCGGCCAAGTAGGGTTTCGCGTTTTGCGCTTTTTTCACTTGACAGCTTAATTAAATTCTGATATGATTTATCCGAGGCTAATTTCCGAACCGCAGTTAAACCAAAAGCCGCAGTTGGGGCTGAAATCAGAAAGGGAGAGCATTGTAAAAAATGGGCAGGCCGCGGAAAATCTCAGGACGCAATTTCCCATTTCAAGCACAAACGAGAGGGACTTAATTGATGATTGAAGATCGGACCCTACATCCTTTGCCAATGCCTGACCCCAATTACATGTACATGAGAATTAAACTTGACTAACAACCGAAATCTGATTTTCATAAGCCACGCCAATCCAGAGGACAATGAATTCACGCTTTGGCTTGCTACACGTTTGGCATCAATGGGCTATGTTGTCTGGTCGGACATAACAAAATTGTTCGGCGCAGAGATCTTCTGGGATGATATTGAAGATGCCATACGCAATCATGCTGCAAAAGTTGTAGCAGTACTTTCCAAAGCAGCCCTGATAAAAAATGGGGTTCTAGATGAAATAAATCTTGCAATTCGGCTTGAACGGAACGAAAACAGAAAGTACTTCACAGTACCTATTCGCATTGATGACTTCAATTATGATGATGTAAAAATCAGCCTTAGCCGAATAAATATTATAGATTTTCATGGCAATTGGTTTAATGGCCTCATGGATCTTTTAAAAGTATTTGAAAGAGACAATACTCCTAAAGAACAATCACGAAATTCTCTGGAAATAAGTTCCTGGCTCAGAGATCTGCGGCAAGGGGCACAGTCTATTAGTAGTACCCCACAAAACCTTTTGAGTAACTGGTTCCCAATAGAACAACTCCCAGATCGGCTGAACTTTTTTATAGTGCCCATTAACATGGATAGCATTCCTTCAAGATTCAATGATTTTGCATATCCATGGTTTCAATACCAGGATATGTTGGCTACCTTTGCTAGTAATGACGATGTCGATAGCCACTTAACAAAGTGGCAGAGAGCAACCAAAGGCCCTAGTTTTGATACAATATCATATCTTTCTGCCCGTGACGTTTCTCTTAAGGGTCTGGACTGGCAAACAACTTCAAGACACCTTGTAGATCTTGTAAGAAAGGCTTGGGATAAGAACATGCAAGCTAAAAAATTGCTCCCATATGAACTCTCAGGAGGAAGAAAAGCTTGGTACTATCCAAATGAGCGCATTCCCGGAAACTGGGCGACCTGTCATGATCTGACAGGGAAAGAGCGTAAAAAGAAATTAGTTGGTCGGAGCATAAAGCGCCAGATTTATTGGCATTTTGCGACGCAAGCCTATCCGAAATTTGGTAAGGTCAGATGTTTGGGATTGAAACCGCATGTTATATTTACAACGGATGGCAATGCTTCAGCTAAAGATGCTAAAAGCATGCATATTTTGCGTCGTGGTTTTTGTAGAAGCTGGTGGAATGATCGCTGGCGTGATTTAATGCTGGCGTTCGTTGAGTTGTTGGCTGATTCTGATGGCTTGATTAGATTAAGAACAGGGAGCGAATCGCAAATTATTCTCAACTCACGTCCACTGGTTTATGAATCCCCGGTTTCAATTACTGGAATTGAAGCCGAGCAGGTATTGGAAGATGAAACTGATATTGATTATGGCGACTATGAAGATGAATTTTCCCCTCATGAAGATGATGGTATTTCCGCAGATGATGACGATGTAGGGAAAGATAATGAATAGCCATCCATGAAAAATGCCAGCATAAATAAGCTAGTTTATATCTCTGAACCCTTATTGTCTTTCGGACACGATCAGCTAATGGATGACCCCAAAGATGGTCTATTCTTATTTGGACCCATCGATGATGTTGCAAAGCCAGCCCAGATTCGCATTGGAGTAATAGGCAGAAAAGAAGGCATCGAGAGATATAGGAGATGGGCTAGGCAAATCAACAGTTTCATTCCTGCCGAGCGACAGGAGGCAGTGCATCACGTTGCTTATCCTGGTTTCGAGTCAATATTTGGCTGTAAATGGCCTATTGATCCGATATGCGCATTGGAGATTGCTTCGAGTGAAATTGATAATACTCTTCGAATTTCTCAACGGCACGAAGCTTTATACAAGACAGTAGGACTTTTCACAGATAGTATTTTTCAATACTTGCGAGAGCAAGAGGCTAATGTCGACTTGTGGTTCGTGGTCATACCAGAGGATGTCTATAGGTATGGTCGTCCCAAGTCCATCGTCCCACCTCAATTGCGTGTTGCCTCAAATCTAATGGTCACCAAAAAGCGCGCTCAAGAACTACAACGGCAGCCCTCATTTTTCCCTGAGGATATGCAAGAAGCAGAACTCTATAAATATGAAGTACATTTTCATAACCAGCTAAAGGCCCGATTATTGGGAAATAGGGCAGTAATTCAGATAGCCCGTGAAACAACTCTTACACCTGATGATTTCCAGAAGGGAGGGCGGCCCATCAGAAGACTTCAAGATCCGGCTACCCTTGCATGGAATCTTACTACTACATGCTATTTTAAAGCATCCGGTCGTCCTTGGAAACTCGCAAATGTCAGGGATGGAGTTTGTTATGTAGGCATAGTATTCAAACATGATATGACCTCTCTCGAAAAAGGCAATGCGTGTTGCGGAGCCCAGATGTTCCTTGATTCAGGAGATGGGCTTGTCTTTCGCGGAGCTGTTGGACCGTGGTATTCAGAAACCAGAAAGGAGTTTCATCTTAGAAAGGATAGGGCCTCCGAGTTAATAAAAACGGTAGTTGATGCATATTCAAAAGATCATGGACATCATCCACGAGAACTTTTCATCCACGGCAAAACGAGATTCGACGATGAGGAATGGCAGGGGTTTTTGGACGCCGTGCCGCAAGGAACAACTCTCGTAGGTATTAGGATACGAGATGAAAGAGAAATGAAACTATACAGCCAGGGGAAAAGCGCAGTATTACGGGGAACTGCGTATTTTTATACTAATCGCAGAGGATACTTGTGGACAAGAGGTTATATCCCGAGACTGCGAACCTACTCCGGTAGAGAAGTTCCTAATCCGTTATCAATTGAAATTTGTCGCGGAGAAGCGAGTCTTGAGCAAGTAATGTCGGACATCATGGGGCTGACAAAGCTAAATTTTAATGCATGTATTTATGCAGACGGACTTCCGGTAACTTTGCGTTTCGCTGATGAGGTCGGCGAAATATTAACCTCTACGCCTCTTACACAAGAATTACCACCTTTACCATTCAAGCATTATATATGAGAAATTGGAATTCGTGGGGTCAGACCTTGAATTCGTGGGGTCAGACCTTGAGTTTTGAGTTATGGAAAATGAATTCGTGGTGAATTCGTGGGGTCAGACCTTGAGTTTTGAGTTATGGAAAATTGGGGTCAGAGTTCTAGAAAGAGCAAGGCGCTGTTGGCGAATTCGTGGGGTCAGACCTTGAGTTTTGAGTTATGGAAAATTGGGGTCAGAGTTCTAGAAAGAGCAAGGCGCTGTTGGCGGAAGTAATTTTAATTTTTCTCGATAATTTTTTTCACCCAGTCGATTTCTTCCTTGAGTCCGAGTTCGACCGAGCCTTGGGGGTTGTAGGCGAGTTCCTTGCGGGCCTTTTGGGTGTCGGCCAGGGTTTCTTTGACGTCTCCTTTCTGGAGGGACAGATATTTTATTTCTGATTTTTTGCCGCACAATTGGAAGATGAGTTCCACCGCGTCCATCAATTTGGTCTGGTGTCCGCCGCCGAGGTTGTAGGCCTCGCCGATCCTTCCTTTGGCCATGGCCGCGATTGCGCCGGAGATGATGTCCTGGATATAGGTATAGTCCCGGGTTTGGGACCCGTCTCCGTAGATGCCGATCGGCTCTCCCAGAAGCGTTGCTCGGATGAATTTATGGAAGGCCATGTCCGGCCGCTGTCGCGCCCCGAACACGGTGAAGAACCGGAGCATGGTCACCCGGGCGCCGAAGTTTTTGTAATACAGATAACAAAGCGACTCGCAGGCGAGCTTGGTCACTCCGTAGGGGGAAAAGGGGCGCTTGAGCGCGTGCTCGGGAGTGGGGTATTGGTCGGTGTCTCCGTAAACCGAGCTGGTGGACGCGAAGACCATTTTGGTCTGGGGGAATTCGAGCATGGCTTCGAGCAATCGCTGGGTGACCTTGACGTTGTTTTCCAGGTAGTGTTCAAAGTCTTTGCCCCAACTGGAGCGGACTCCGGCCTGGGCCGCGAGGTGGAAAATATTATCGGCTTGGGAGAGCAGGGGCTTGAGTTCGGCGGTTCTGAGGTCGGCTTCGATGAACTCGAATTGTTTTTTGCCGCGCAGTCCGGCCATGTTCTGTTCTTTGATCCAACGCGGGTAGTAATCGGTGAAGCAGTCCACGCCGAAGACCTGTTCGCCTTGCGCGACCAGTCTTTCCGCCAGGTGCGACCCGATGAACCCGGCCACGCCGGTAACCAGATACTTCAATCGCTCTCCTTCAATTCCGGAATAAACTCCGGATTTTTTTCTCCGACGGGTTCCTCACTACCCCGGCCTCGGTGATGATGGCGCTGATCAGTTTCGCGGGAGTAACGTCGAACGCGGGGTTTTCGCACCGGACGCCTTTGGGTGCGGTCAGCCGGCCGGCGAATTCGAAGACCTCTGCCGGGTCGCGCTGCTCAATCGGGATGTCGTCTCCGGTCCGGCAGTTGAGGTCGATGGTTGAAAGCGGCGCGGCCACGTAAAACGGGATTTTATGATACGCGGCGAGCACCGCAAGGGGATAGGTGCCGATCTTGTTGGCGGCGTCTCCGTTTCTCGCGATCCGGTCCGCGCCCACGATTATTTTGTCGACCTTGCCGGCCTTGATCATTGCCCCGGCCATGTTGTCGCAGATGAGCGTGACCGGGATTTTATCCTGCTTAAGTTCCCAGGCGGTGAGCCGGGCGCCCTGGAGAAAGGGCCGGGTCTCGTCCGCGATGACCCTGACCTTCTTGCCCTGGGCTATTGCGGAGCGGATCACGCCCAGCGCGGTGCCGTGCCCGCCGGTGGCGAGCGCGCCGGCGTTGCAATGGGTGAGGATGGTGTCTCCGCTCTTGATCAGTTGCGCCCCGTGTTTGCCCATCCGGCGGTTGATGGCGATGTCTTCCGCGAGCAATTCTTGCGCCTCGCAAAGCAGCGCCTGGGCGCGTTCTCCGGCCGGAAGCGCCAAGAGCGAGCTTGCCTTTTTGCGCATCCGCTCAATGGCCCAGAACAGGTTGACCGCGGTCGGACGGGTCCGCCCCATCCTCTTCGCGGCTTGCGAGAATTGTTTCCACCATTGCTCTGGTTTTTCCGCTCCCGTCAATTCCCGGGCCGCGAGCGCCATCCCGAAGGCCGCGGCAATGCCGATCGCGGGCGCTCCCCGGATGGCCATGTGCTCAATTGCTCTCGCCACCTGCTCGCAAGTTTTGAGCCGGAGATATTTTTCCTTGCCCGGCAGCAGGCGCTGGTCGAGCATGAGCACGCGCCCGTTCTCAAAATATATGGTTTTGAAACTCATTCGCAAAAGGACTTCATGAGCGAGAACCCTGCGAACACCGCGGCCGCGCCCAACTCTTCCTCAATCCGGATGAGCTGGTTGTATTTGGCGATGCGCTCGGAGCGGCTGGCCGACCCGGTCTTGATCATGCCCGACCCGGTGGCCACCGCCAGGTCCGAGATAAAGGTGTCCTCGGTCTCGCCGCTCCGGTGGCTGATCACCCAGGAGTAACCGGACCTGCGCGCAAGCTCGATTGCCGCGAGCGTCTCGGTCACGGTCCCGATCTGGTTCAACTTGATCAGGATGGAATTGGCCGTGCCTTTTTTAATTCCCTCTTCCAGGCGGTCGATGCTGGTCACGAACAGGTCGTCGCCCACCAGCTGGATTTTTTGGCCCAGCCGATCGGTCATGAGCTTCCAGCCCTTCCAGTCGTCCTGGGCCAGGCCGTCCTCAATGCTGACGATCGGAAAGGCGTTGACCAGCTTCTCGTAATAGTCAACCATCTGCTCGCTGGTCAGGGCTCTTCCCTCCGCCTCCAGACGGTAGCGGTTGTTCTTGAAAAATTCCGAAGACGCCGGGTCCAGGGCGATGGCCACGTCCTTGCCGGGCTTGAACCCGGCCTTCTCGATGGCGCTGACCAAAAAGACCAGCGGCTCCTGGTTGGATTTCATGCTGGGCGCGAACCCGCCCTCGTCTCCGACCCCGGTGGCCAGCCCCTTGGACTTGAGGATTGCTTTCAGGTGGTGGAACACTTCCGCGCCCCAGCGGAGCGCCTCGGCAAAGTTGGCGGCGCCGCCCGGGACGATCATGTATTCCTGGAAGTCCACGTCGTTGTCCGCGTGTTTTCCGCCGTTGAGCACGTTCATCATGGGCACGGGCAAAATCCGGCAGAGCCTGCCGCCGAGGTATTGGTAGAGCGGGAGCTGGTAATAAGCCGCGGCCGCGCGCGCGCAGGCCATGGATACTCCGAGGATGGCGTTGGCGCCCAGCTTCTGCTTGTGATCGGTGCCGTCCAGGTCGATCATGGCCTGGTCGATCTCCGCCTGCTTGTCAGCCGGCATCCCGGCCAGGTTCCGCGCGATGACGCTGTTCACGTTCTTGACCGCCTTCTGCACGCCCTTGCCCAGGTAACGTTTGGCGTCCCCGTCCCGGAGTTCGAGCGCCTCATGCTCCCCGGTGCTGGCGCCGCTCGGCACCGCGGCCCGGCCAACGATTCCGATCTCCAGTTTGACCTCAACCTCCACCGTGGGATTGCCGCGCGAGTCCAGGATTTCCCGCGCCCGGATTTCAGCAATATTAATCATTTGCCCCTCCTTGGTTCATGCGCAACGCTGGAATCGATAATAATCCTTGCCGCAGATTCCGCAATCAGCTCGAGCCCCGCGGCGTTGGGATGAATCACGTCCTTGTCCGGCCGGTCAAAGAAATTCTTGACGCCCCGCTGCCTGAAAATCAAGTCAAGGTCGATGAGCGCCGTCCGGCTGCGGGCCGCGGAAGCGGCCACCGCCTGGTTGTAATCGTTGCGGAGTCCCGCGATTTGGTCCGCGTCGCGGGCAAAGCCGAGGTATTCGAAAAAGTCGGGCATGGCCGCAAGCCCGAACCCGGCCGGGGCCGCGGCCAAAACCGGCTCGGCGCCGGAAGCCCTTGTCATCTCGATCATCTGCTCAAGGTTGGACTCAAACTCGTTCAGCGGCACCCGGAGCTTTTCTTGCTTGCCGGCCGAAAGCTTAAGCTTCGCGGACGCGAAAATTCTGTTGAGCAACTGGTAGGTCCTGAGCCTGGAGAGCTCGCCCCTCAAGAAAAACAGAGGCGCGTTTGCCTCCGCGGGTTTTTGCTCCTGGTCGGAAAACCCCTTGGCCAGCCACATGTCGTTCCAGCCGTAAAAAATGAGCACGATGTCCGGGTGATATTCGTCCAATACTTTCGGCAGCAGGTTTTTGCCCTGCCAGCTGGAATAGCCGGGGACGCCGAAGTTATAAACCTGGAAAACCTTGCCGGCGTCCCGCAAGAGTATTTGCTCCATCATCTCCGGGAACGCGCCCTCGGCCGTGCCGAAGGTTACCGAGTCGCCGAGGCAGGCGATGCGCGCGGCGTTCGCGGGTTTGGTCTTTTTAAAATTTTTGCCGCGAAAGCCCTGTTGGTTAAGCGGTCCGAAGCCGAGCTTGAAATCGTATCCCGGCTTCATCCGGAAAAGCAGTTGGGGGTCACTTTCAAAAACCTGGTGCAGTTCGATTTTGCCGGGATAGCCGAACTCCATGTAGCTTAAATTGCGCTGGTAGTGGAAATGCGCGGCGCGCAGGCCGGCTTCGAGGGCCAGGAAAAATCCCCCGGCGGCGATGGCGGCGAAGAGGAATTGCCTGGGTTTGCCGGGACTCATTTTCCGCAATTCTGCGCGAACTGTTGGAAGGAATCAAGGGCGGATAGCTGTTGCGCGATTTTTTCCGCGATGGTCCGGTGTCCCGGCCCGTTGGGGTGGCCTTTGTCAACCATGAGCGGCGCTGGTCCTGCTTCCCTGAAAATTTCGCGCAGGTCGAGCAAGGGCGCCCCGAGTTTGGAGGCCGCTTGCCGGTTGAGCTTAAGCATGTCCCATTCCTGGAATGGGGCCGGGATTTGCGCGCCGGTCCTGGCCGAGATTTCTCTCATGGCCGCGAGCGCGGGATCGGTTTCAAGTCCCGGGAAATCGTCGTTGAGCAATATCATTCCGCACCCGATCTTGCCGCACTCGTCCTTGATGGCTTTCAGGTTGGCCAGGTATTGCTGCTCGCTGACTTTCCGTTTGAGCCCGGGGAAAAAGCTTTTGGGGTCGAGGCTCAGTCCCCGGCGCCGTCGCCGGGCGTAAACCACGCCGGACTTGACCAGCTTGTAAACCTGGCTGTGGCGAAGCGCGAGTTCAATGGGGTTCGGTTGCCAGGTCCCTGCGGAAAGGTGCTCCTGGTCCGAGAGCAGGGCAGGGTAGCGGTCATTGGCCCCGAAGCCTGTGATCACGAGGTCGGGGTTGAGCTTTTGGCCGATTTTGAGAAAAAGGTTTTTGCCCTGGAAAGAGCTGTAGCCGGTGACTCCGAGGTTTATCACTTCGGTGTCGCATCCCGGGAAATTCCGCTTGAGCCGCGCCTGGAGCTGCGCTGGATAAGTCTCGTCCTCTCCCACGCTCCAGCCGAAGGTCACGGAGTCTCCCAGGCAGATGATCCTGAAGCATCCCGGCCGCTTTGGCATTTGGAAATCCGGTCCGCGGAACCCGAGGTTGTTGATCCGGACCGGTTTGAGATAAACTCCTCTGGCCTCAAGGGTCTGGTTGGGCTTGAATTTCCAGAACAACTCGCGGTCAAACTCCACGGTGTTGTTGGCGATCCTGCGGAAGCGGAACAGGTCCAAAAGCGGCATCCCCAGGATGTCCGCGGAATAGTTGTAATAGAACCCGAAGTCGCGGACGCGGAGAATGAGTTCAGCCGAGGCGAAAAATATGAGCACTGCAACCGCGGCATAAAGCGCCTGCCGGCTGCGAGGGATTCTAGCCGCCAACCTTCAAGACCTCCTCATAGGCCTTGAGCAAGGCTTCGCGCATTTTATCGAATGAGAGCATTTCCTTGACCCGGCGCTGTCCCGCGGCCGAGAATCTTTTCCGGAGTTCCGGGGTTTCAAACATCGCCCGGAGCTTGGCCGAAAGCTCAACCTCGTCCCCGGCCGTGAACAAGATGCCGCTCAAGCCGTCCTCGGCCACCTCCGGGATGCCGCCGGCGGTGGAGCCGACGGCCACGCAGCCCGCGGCCATGCCCTCGGCCAGGCTCAACCCGAACCCCTCCTGCCAACTGCCCAGGTAGATGACCATGGCCTCTCGGTATTTCCGGGCTAGGCGGTCCTGGTCAAGCTCCCCGATGAATTTCACGTCCAGTCCCAGGGCCATGATCGAGGCCCAGATGCGATTATGCAGGTAATCTTTGCCGGCAACTTCCACGCGCACGGAGGGGAACTCGGGCGTGAGCATTCTCAGGGCGTTGATCAGGGTTCCCAGTCCCTTGCGCCAGGCGTCCCGGCCGACCAGCAGCACCATCTGCTCGCGGTCCTGGTCGAGCGGGCCGCGGAATTTCTCAAAGTCAATGGCAATGGGCACGTTGAAGACTTTTTTGCCCTGGACGTGTTTGGCCACGGCCTTGCTGTGCACAATCACGGCGCTGGCGGCCTGGATGATTTGCTGGTAGCGCGGCCTTCTTCCGCTTTGGAGGAACATTCGCACGGGCGCGTCCGGTCCGGGTATGGCCTTGACCTCGGACCAGTAGTAATCGTGGAGGTCGGCGATGACCGGGACGCTCTTACCGGCAAAATCCGCGGGCTTGGCGCTCTTGATGTCAATGAAGTGTATGAGGTCAAACCCGTCGCCGGGCGGCTGCTTCATGAACTCAAGCTCTATGTGGCCGGCGAGTGCGGTCTTGAGCGTTTCCGCATAGGTGCTCACTCCGGTGAGCGCCCTGCCCGGACGATAGACCGCCGCCACCCTGATGCTAGCCGTCAATTTTTTTGCTCCCAAAATTCAAAATCTTCGATCCGCTCGCCTTGCCGGTAGTTCAAGTTGAGCCAGTCCCAGAAGTCCTTGAACCGCCGGGCCTGGTCGCTCGAATCAGCCGGCTCCAGAGCATTTATATCATTATGCGCCAAAATAACCAACTTGGGCTTGCGCGCTTTGAGCTCGGCGAGAAAAATATCGCGCCATTTGATCTGCATCCTTGCCGCGAGCGCGGACTTGGGAGGGAACGATAGCGGGTAGTCGGAATGGAACCGCGAGGGCGCTCTCCGGGCCGCGAGGTAGTTGATCAGGGGCTCGTATCCGAAGACCAGCACGTAATCTCCGGGGGTTGTGAGTTGCCTGACGCGATTTGCAGCCACGGCGTCGGCGTAGGCGTTGAAATCTTTTTTGAGGCCTTTTCCGGGTTCCTGGAACCGTGCCAGGTATTGGGCATAAGAAATTTTTCCCCGTAAATAACCCGCGGTCTGGTAATGCGTCTGGGTAAGGGCATAGAACCTGAAGGAAATGACCACCCAGGTGATTGCCGCCAGAGCCGCGGCCCATTTCCAGGCCCGGGCGCGGCGAAAACCAGCCGCGTCTGCGCCGATGGCCATTACCACCGCGGCCGGAGGGATGACCACGAGCATATGATAGAGGAAAAATCTGGTCTGGGAAAAAATTTCGACCAAAGCCGCGGCCAGCCAGATCAGCGCCAGCGCCACGGCGGGTTCGGTCCGCTTTCTAAGCGCGGTCCAGGCGCCGGCGGCAATGAGAATAACGCCGGGGCCGAAAACCACCGCGAAATTTCTCCCGGCCGCCCTGGCAAACGTAGCCGCGGACAGCTTGCCGCCCTGGAGGTGGAACCAGTTGAAGAGGATCACGTACTCGAAGAATTCCCGGCCGATGCCCCGGCCCAGGAAATAGATGCTCCAGAAGCCGATTCCCGCGGCGAGCGCAAGGGAGAAAGCGGCCAGCGCCCGCAGGCGGCGCTTATGATACGCGGCCAGGAAACCCGCGAGACCGATGACCAGCCAGGCCGCGCTCGGCTTGAACATGAGCAACTGGCTGAGGGCCGCTCCGGAAACCGCCGCAAACAAGACCGCGCGCTTCCCGGAGGCCTTTGCGGACTCAAACGCTGAAAGCGCCGCGGCCGCGGCCAGCGGCATCATGAAGGTTTCGGCCTGGCCGCCCCACCAGCAGCTGCTGAACACGCACAAAAGCGGGACTGCGGCGAAGAGCGAGGCGAGCAGGGCTTTCCTGGCATCGAACGCTCTCAAGGCGAAAAGAAAGACCAGGATAACGGTCGCGGTCCTGGCCAGGAGGTCCGCCAGGTTGGGCCCCCAGTTGGCGCCTTTGCTCAGTTTGAGAAAAATCGCGTAAGTGAGATAAAGCCAGGGCCCCTTGTGCTCAAAAGCATACTGGTAAGGCCACCATTCGCCGAGCCAACACCAGGCCATGTAGGAATAAATTCCCTGATCGCGGGTGAAGGGTATGGGCAGGAAAAGCACGCCGGAGGCGGCGAAGGCCGCGACCAGCAGGGCCAGTCCCAGGAATGAAAATCCGCGCCAGGTCATTTACGGCTGCTCCACAGTTCCCGCATGCCGGGATAGCTTTTTGAGAGCCATGCGTCTAGTTTGAAACCTTGGGCGGTTGTTGCAAGTATTTTTGCGCGCGCGCCAAGGTCTGCGGGGATCATCCGGAGGAAATCCATTCGGGCCTTGAGCGCGAGGCCGGGACTTCTGAGCAGCCCGGCGATGCACGAGCCCGATTCATAAGCCATGATCCACGGGGCATTGGCCAGGATGGCGCCCAATTCCCAGTTCCTGACCACGGTGCGCAAGCGGTTCCGGGGCAGATAATAATTCTTTATGCCCATGCCCGTGGTGGTCTCGGAGCCGAGATGACGGACAACCGCTCCCGGGCAGTAAAGCGCCTTCCAGCCCGCGCGTTGAGCGCGATGCGCCAGGTCCGCGTCTTCGTAATAGATGAAAAAATCCTCCGGGTAAAAGCCGACCTGGTCCAGCATCCTGCCGCGATAGAGCCCGGCCACGCCGCAGGCGCCGAAAACTTCCGAAGGCTTGTCCTCATCCGCGGGCTTGTTCAAATAGACCAGTCCGTTCCGGGCCGCAAAGATGCCTCCGGATTCGAGCCGGCCGGAATTCCGGTTGACCACCCTGCAGGCGATTGCGCCGAGTTTGGGGTCGGAGTCGATGCAGGCGACCATTGCCTTAAGCCAGCCGGGCTCCGGGACCGCGTCGTTGTTGAGCACCGCCAGGTCCTCTCCCGCGCTTTCCCGCCGGCCCCGGCAGCAGGCGCAGGCAAAGCCTTTGTTCGCGCCGAGCTCGAAGAGCCTTGCCCGCGGGAACCGCTTGCGGATTCTTTCCGGCGAGCCGTCGGTTGAGCCGTTGTCCACCACGATGGTTTCAAAGTCCTGGAACACCTGGCGGGCGAGTCCGTCCAGGCATTCGAAAATGAACGGGTCGCCGTTCAAGTTGACTATGACCACCGAGACTCTCACTTGAGTTCCCTCACTGCCTTTCGCATCCAGCGCAAAAGTTCGGAATTTTTCATGGCCCGGGTCTTGTTTCCCCGCGGTTTCTCAAGGCGGCGGGGCAGGGAAAAGAATCCGGCTGCGCTCCCGGCAAGGAATGGCGCCGGCTGTCCGGACTGGAAAAGGTGGTAGGCCAGTCCCCTGAGCCAGCCCAGGCAGATCAGGGGCCAGAGCAGGACGATCATTCCGGCCGGCAGATTATCCCAGACCAGTCGCCAGCGGTTGCGGCTGATGAGGAAAACCCTTTGGCTGCTGTCCATCCTCTTGGCCGAGGCGCGGTCTCCGAGTTCCGTGGCCGCGGCCCGGTGATAGACGACCGCGTCCGGGCAGAGCATCCCGCGGCAACCCGCGAGCCGGGCGCGCAGGAAAAAATCCACGTCTTCGAGATAGGCGAAATAGGCGGGGTCAAATTGTCCGATCTTTTGGACCAGGGTCTTTTTAAAAAGCACCGCGGCGCCGGAGGCGAGAAAAATTTCAGCCTTTTGCGGCCGGGACCGGGGGAGTCCGGCAAAGATCGGGAATGGCCGGCACTGGAGGTTGTACCCGACTCCGGCGCTCTCGACCTGGTCGCGCTTTTTATCTTTCAAGACCAGCGCGGCGAAGAAATCCATTTCCGGCCGCTCTTTTGCGCAGGTCAGGAGAGTTTCAAGCCATTTGGAATCGGCTTCGGCGTCGTTATTGAGCAGGGCAATGAGTTGGGCGGAGGCGGCGTTCATGCCTGCGTTCACCGCCGCGGAAAATCCCAGGTTGCGCTGGAGCCGGATGACGCGCGGTTTGAGCGGGTGTCTTTCCGCCAAGGCGATGCTCTGGTCGGACGAGCCGTTGTCAACCATTATCACTTCAAAGTCGCGGAAGCTCTGTCGGGAAAGGGAGTCCAGGCATTGACCCAGGAAATCCTGGCCGTTGTAATTTGGGATGATGACCGCAAGCTTTGGAATCTTATCCCCCAACACCTTCATTTTCTTTGGATTCCGGGATTTGAGCAAACCGGGGCCGCATGGTCTTTAGATAACCGAAAGGCAGGACAGTTGCATCGATCTGATTATTGGCGCGGGCGCGGAGAACGAGTTTCGGGCATGATTTCAAGCTCGATGGCGCCCCGAGCCTTAAAACACACATTCAATATTGAGAATGAGAACTAGAATCGTCTCTCTTTTTAAACGCAGATTTTATAAGCTTGCCTAAGGCTTCCAAGAATTGCGCAACCCATGCAAATTTCATCTTATTCAGTTCGATAAACACATATATTAAGGGGATTGATAAAATAAGAGCAACGATAAAATGTTCACTTATTACCCAGAACTTTATGTAGTTGACATTTTATCATATTAGTTCATCGCATACCGCACCTTGGGAGCCTCAAAAAACTTTTTAACGATTTCCGGCTGCCTCTGGGTGCTCCGGCAATATCCCCG
>Ga0315274_10009076_pt1 | contig 14391 bp, 8 predicted proteins | sample YL17G02_20_MG_FD_203700 | JGI IMG/M metagenome (GOLD analysis project Ga0315274, IMG submission 203700) | Sediment microbial communities from Yellowstone Lake, YNP, Wyoming, USA - YL17G02_20 | ecosystem: Environmental > Aquatic > Freshwater > Lake > Sediment | place: USA: Wyoming | collected... | reverse complement strand
CTCAGAAACGCAGCGTACTTCTCGGCTACGGCAGGATTCCCTATATCCAAGGTCAACTCGTTTGCATTCAATCGATAGCGTATATGCCTCGAAACCTTGAGGCGAGCAGCGGAACACTGCTGGCATGAGTAGATCGGTATTGGTAGGGTGACGGACCCATTGCTGAGCGACAGTGTAGTTGCTAACAGCGGTTCTTCCTGTGAACCGCAAGTAACGCAGAGTCGAGGAATTCGCCAGACTTGTAGGAATAGGACGGCCTCTATGCGCGTGTAGCCCTCTGACAGTCTCAAAGGCCTGAACTTGGCCTGAGTCTCTTTCACACTATCCTGTCGACATTTTCTACACAAGACAATCGAAGCGCCGCCGGCCGCCTGAACTCTGTATCTAAAGGAGAAGAAGCTCAGTTTGGCACGGCACCGGCTGCAATACAGCGACACGTCTATCTCCCTTCCGGCGCAGTCATAGCAGCTATGACGACACCATACCTGATCATTCCTCCCTCCGAGTTCCCCATGGGTGCCCCGCGCGTCGTCGAAAGCCTCGATGCGCCGGACACGCGCGAATGCTAACCAGCACACATTCCCATGTCAACAACTGCTGCTCTGGTCTGGCGTTCCCGAAGTCGCGCGGTCAAGCGATAATCACGTCCACTGTCCCCGATGGTCTGGGAGCCTTGCGCGGGGTGCGATGTCCTGTACGATTGTAAGCGGTCAGGATCATGAGCGTGCGCAGTCGGAGTCTGCATGGCTCGTATTCTTTCTGCGAGGGTGCGATGAAAGCATTTGCCGCTCTTTCGGCGATACTGGTGGCACTTATTCTCTTGCCGGGGATTATAGATTCGGCGACATCTCAGGACAAGGACACAAAACCCATGGCCGACAGGAAACACGTGACAATCAGCACGATAACATTTCTCCTGCCCAACGCCGACTCGGACGCGCCGCGCGCCTCCAAGGCGGACAACATCGAAAAGGCCCGGCGCCTCCTCGACGTGGCCGGTGAGCGCAAGAGCGACGTAGTTTGCCTGCCGGAACTCTTCGCGACGAAGCGCTCCGCCAATCAGAGCGAGGCGGAGCCGGTCCCCGGCGGCGACATCTCGAAGATGCTCTCCGAAGAGGCCAGGAAATGGCGCATGTACGTCGTCGGCTGCCTTTACGAAAAGAAAAACGGCAAGACCTACAACACGGTTGCCATATTCGACCGCGCGGGCGAAGTCGCCGGCACGTTCAACAAGGTGCACCTGCCGAAGGAGGAAGTGAACGTCGCGGCGCCCGGCGATTCTTTCCCGGTGTTCAAGACCGACTTCGGCACTATCGGCGCGATTGTCTGCTACGACCTCCACTTCCCGGAGGCCGCGCGCGTGGAAGCCATCCGCGGCGCCGACATCATCTTCTGGCCGACCATGTACGGCGAGCCCCGCGAAAGCATGACGGAAGTCCTCCTCAGGGCCCGCGCCATCGAGAACAAACTCTTCATGGTCTCCTCCAACTACGCGCAGGACGTCGGCCCTCACATCGGCTTCTCGGCCGTCATAAGCCCCTACGGTGAAATCCTCGCCAACACGGGGCGCAAAGAAGGCGTCGCCACCGCCACGGTCAACCTCGACGACAAGCCATCCTGGCCGGACATCCGGAAGGAACGAAGGCCCGACGCGTATACCCCTCTCACGGAAAAGTAGTGTAGGGCGGGCTTCAGCCCGCGCGTGAGAACTCCTCGTCGCCCAGGGGCCCGCGGCATCCGCCCACCGTTCATTGCCCCTCTCCCCCCGGCTTGTCTGGCGTCTTGTCCCGGCGTAGCTTTAGCGAAGCCGGAAGCCTTGGCGAAGGAAGGGAGAGGGCAGCGTGAGGGAGAAGACCACCTGGTCTGTGTCGCGTCACCAAACCGCGCAGCCTCTCAGTTCGCCCGCGCTGCCTGCCCGCTGCCCTTGAACGGTCCCTTCGCCCCCCTATAATGCGGTTCATTCCACAGGAGAAAGTATGCAGACTGGTATCGCATTTCCAGAGGCCCTCGAGAGCCTTCTCGTGCTCAGGGCGCTCGGCGAAAAGGCCGCGGCGAAGGCATCGCGCGGATATCTTTCGGGCGCCGAACTCGCCGACGTCACGAAGGCGATGCTCGAACTCTCCGACCGGTTCAACGGCATCGATGCGTCGCCCCTAAGCGATTACATGCAGTCGCGCTGGCACCGCGCGGCGTACTACCTCTATTTCCTCCCCGCCAATTTCGCCAAGGCGTGGGCGGTGCTTTCCGAACTTGCCGCTTGCGTCCCCGGCAGAGACAACCTGTCAATTCTCGACGTAGGCAGCGGCCCGGGCAGCCTCTCGCTCGGGGCGCTCGATTATTTCGTCCGCCGGCACGGGGTCAAACGACTTTCCATCACTGCCCTTGACTCAAGCCGCTTGGCGCTCGAAGACCTGCGGAGCCTCGTGCGGGGGCACGCCGAATCGCTTGCCGCCGAAGGTTTCGCGGCGGACGTTTCCGTCGAGACCCGGACGGTCGACGTCGCGGCCGCAACGCCGCCCGCAGGCGCGTGGGACATCATCCTTTTCGGAGACTCCCTGAACGAATTGTGGAGAGGCGCCGGCGACGCCGTGGGCGAACGCGCCCGGCTCCTGGCGTCCTACTCTTCGAACCTGGCGGCAGACGGCAGTACCGTCGTAATTGAGCCGGCGCTCAAGGAAGTGTCTCGCGCACTGCAAGCCGTCCGCGACGGCCTCGTCGCGAGACACGGCCTGCGGATTTACGCCCCCTGCCTCCGGCAAAACGAGTGTCCGATGCTTTCCCAACGGCAGGAGCGCGACTGGTGCCACACGGCCGCGCTCTGGATGCGGCCGCGAATCGTCAGGAGAATCGACCAGGCCACCGGGCGCAATAAGCACGTCGTCAAGTTCTCCTACCTCGTCGCGCGCAAGGCCCCTGGCTATCCGGTCGAGCCGCCGGGGGAAGGCTGGTTCTTCCGTGTCGTCGGCGACAGGATTACGGAAAAGGGCAAGGCCCACATGCTCCTCTGCGGCGAGCGGGGCTGTGTGACCGCCACGCTCCTCACGCGCGACGAGACCGAGTCGAATGCCGCCTTCACGAGGCTTTACCGCGGCGACGTCGTGGCCATTGATTCATTGGAGGAAAGAAAGGACGGACTGCGCGTCAGGGGCGACAGTTCGGTTCACCTCCTCAGGCGATTCTCAACCGAAAGGCGCGAAGAATGAGGAAGCGGGATTTCTGGATAACGAGATTGGCCGGGATAGAGCCGTTCTTGAAGAACCTCAAGAAGGGCAAGGTGGCGGAACTCTGCCGGAGCGCCGGCGGCCGCCCCTTGTACTCCATCTCCTACGGCGCGAGGCCCAAAGTCAAGCGCACCGCGCCATACGTCAGCGCAATGCAGGCAAAGCACCCGGACGCTTTCTTCGGGAAAACCGGCGGGCGCACGAAGTCCGTTATCTTCATCGCGGCCATCCACGGAATGGAGGTCGAGGGGACACAGGGGCTTGTCAATCTCGCAAACGTGCTTGCGACCGGCCGTGACCTCGCCGGAAACCGCCGGCCAGAAATCGCCAAGGCGGCGAAGGGGCTGCGGATCGTCCTCGTGCCGCTGGCCAATCCCGACGGCCGCGAGCGCCAGCCGCGCGAGGACCTCATTGGCGCGTCGGCCGAGGAGCAGCGCTACTACTGCCAGGGGCGCTACCCGAACGGCGTCCTCATGCACCATCCGGAATGCAAGCGCCGGCAGCCGATGCCTTTGACGGCCAAGTGGCTCGGAGGGTACTTCAACGACGACGGCGTGAATATCCAGGCCGACTGCGAGTTCACGAATCTCCTCGCGCGCGAGACGAAGGGGCTTTTGGACCTCGCCGTTGCCGAACAACCCGAGGCGGTTGTGAACATCCACTCGCACTCGACGCCGCCGATATTGATGCCCGTCGCGTGGTCGGTGCCGGTGTCATACGAAGTCCGCGCGGCGCAGGTCGCCGAGGTGTCCTACCGCGCGCTACTCGCCAGGGGGCTTCGCCCGCAGCCGATGCTCCGCCACAAAGCCAGCGACGGCGAGATTTCCATCGACACGCTCTTTCACATCCTCACTGGGAGCCTGCCGCTCGTCTATGAATGCCCCCACGGCGTCGCCTCGTGCCGTTACACGCGCGAGGAAATCCTCGAAATCCAGATGACATATTACGAGATAATCCTCACGATGCTCGCCGAAGAGGGCCTGCGCCCGCCGTTGCCGTCCTGACGCGTGCGCCCAAAGGTGTCTGTCGCCGATTCCGCTTTTCCCCTTTTCGTTTTTTACTTTTACCTTTTTACTTTTTACTTGCCTTGTCTTTTTTGTGTGGCACTGGCGGCCTTGGCAAGGCGGAACCTTGGTGAAGCCTGCTTGCCCGCCAGTGTGATTCCCCCCTCCCCCCGGTAGAGAGGTTTACCCGCCTATGGCGGGGGCAGGGGTGAGGGCGAACGCCATTCGCAGGGCTGGATCCCGTCGCGCTGAGTTCCTCTTAATCGATCCGACGGAGGTTTACCCTCCTGCGATTGGCGCAGGCAGTCCATTGACCACGGCTATTGTGTTCTTAGGATTGGATATGGTGTTTTCGAAACTCAGCCTCCAAACTCACAAAGGGTGACAATTATGCCAAGACATCCAGTAATACTTGCTGCCAACGACATCCGCCGCTACGACCCGGGAAGGGCTGCCGTAATGGTCGAGAATCTACTCCTGAGGCAGGATCCGACCGCTCCGGGTGGGGGTGCATATGACCTCCTGGGGCAAATCTACTTGATGGCAGGTGATCTGAGAAGTGCACGCGATTCCTTTCAAAAGCATTTGGAGGCCTGTCCGGACTCACGCGGCACCTTCCTTTACATGGGTTTGATTGAGGAGATCAATGGCAACTCCACGAAGGCTAAGCAGTGGTACCAGAAAGCTCCGGAACGCGAGTTTGACAGTTCGTTCGTCTATACCGTTCGATCTGCCTCTCAAGAATGGCACAGAAAACACCCGCAGTCAGAGAGTCGCGTCGGATTGTTGGATGCCGGTCGCAAGCCACCACCCTTATTCAGGACGAAAAGGTGGTGGGAGTTCTGGAAGAGATGATCCGACCGTCACTTGATGACACCGCAGTAGTGTAGGGTGCGCTTCCTTGTCCTGCGTCTTGTCCCGCCGTCTCGTCCTGCGTAGCTCTTGCGAAGTTTACCCGCCTGTGGCGGGCAGGAAGCCCACGCGTTATGATCTCCCGACGATCAGGAATCCCCCCAATCTCGGCGACACCTTATTGATTCTCCAACCCGGTCCTCACGTCGAGCTCAAACGCTCATCGAACCGAAGCGCCTCTTGTTCCCGTCATCGCAGGTGTCGTGTCAAAATGGTTGCCGGGGCCTTCCGCGTGGTTATTACACGCGGGATTATGATACGCCGCGGCAGGCGGCGGGGCAAGCATATTATCGCATGAATTGGCGCACAACTGCGCGTTGATTCGGCCGCAATACGTTACCATCAGCGGATGATTCAGCGGGACATTTCTAAGATTTCGCCACGCTACTTCGGGAATTGAATAACCTGTCCCAGATTTGGGAAACACTCCGACGCGACATTGACCGCCGACTCATCCCCGTTGCCTTCACTCCACCGTCCTGGCCGCCACAAGCACAGCCGCTACCCGCTCGACCGCGCACGGCCCCCCGAACGACCCGTCCTTCTTCTGCCGCCGCCCGGTCTCCGAAAGCGCGTCGCGGACTATCTCCCGCGCCACCGGCAAACCGAAAGCGGGCATCGCCTGCATCAACGCGAAAAGCCTCGACCCCCTCCACCATGCTGCCATCTTCCGGTCGCGGCCCTTCAGGGTGCGTCGCATGAACGTCAGCGCCTCCAGCGCGTATTCGCTTCGTCTCAACTCCGGATGCGCCCCCAGCGCCCTCAAGCCGTGAATCGAACAACTCGGGTGTCCGCCGGCGCCCCTGCACCAGCCGCCGCTTTTTCTCTGAGCCGCCAAAAGGACATTCATCGCGGGCTTGAGCCTTTTGTCCATTGCCCGCCCTGCGCGGCATACCGCCTCAATCGTATAAGCGAGCGGTATGAGTCCCCATGCATAACACGACCCCGGACCCACGCGGTCAAGACTCGACCTGCGCGATGACCGAACCGGCGCCTTCGGCCCCAGGAGCGGCTCGTACTCCCTGTAGAAATTCATCTCCCGCGCCCCCAGCGCGAGCACGTCCGGCCTATTGCGCTCCTCGTACGGGCCGAAGAATCCGCACAGGTCGCACTCGTTCACAAGACCGTGATGGCCAATCTTGCGCCCGCGCTCGTACCCCGGTTGAGCCTCCAGCACTGTCAAGAGGTGTGACGCCCCCCTTTGGGTCAACTCCTCCGCCTGTGTCGCTCTCAAGTCGTCAAGAAGATTGAGTATCCCGGCCGTCTTCATGACGCTTCCCTCGAAGGAGCCGTCCGCCCGCTGCGCCCGCGTGAGCCGGCGCAAGAGCGCTTGCACAACGTCCTCATCCCCCCGCTCGTCGATCCCGGCAAGCCTCCTCGCCCGCGTGGCCGCCAACCCCTCCTGCATCTTCAGCCATGCTACGGCGTCGTATCTCAACATGCCTGCCCGCCCTCTGCTCTTCTTCCCGAACAATGTCTCCAGCATTTCCGCCGTCGTCCTGTACCGGCCCTCGGCGTAGTCAACCACTCAACCCATCCTTGACGCAACAGCGCGTACAAGAGCCCTTGCCCCCTGTCCCTTGCAGCTGGGCCAAACCAGCCCTTAGCCCCGCCCACGCCTGAAATTCCGTGAAATTTGGCGACAGGTCATAGTTCCAACGCAGTCCTGGCATCCGGCAGAAACGCCCATCGAATCCAGCCGTATCTCATTCCCGTCATCGCAGGTGTCGTGTCAAAGGGGGCTTCCGCGCGCCGCGCGTGCAATAGTAACGTGCGTTGCGGACGAAGACAAGCCATCGGACACTTATTTCGGCCGCAAAGCAGTCACAAGAGGCTGCTAATTCGCGCCTATTACGTTACCATCCGCGTCACAAATCCGGGATGTTTTCGGGAATTCATCTCCTTGCGCCCCTTCGTGTTGCGGAAAACCCGCCGCTGGAAACTCCTGCGTTCACCGGGAATTACGTTACCAACGCGGGGCATTACGAAGGGCTGTGTCTCTGCGAGCGGTTCGACCGCGTCGAACCCCGAGCTTGTCGAGGGGCGAGCGGGGTCCCGACACGTCGGGATGGCGTGAGATATCGGGGTTTCGTCTCTTTGCCTTTCCACTCTGCGTCCATCTGCGCTCATCTGCGGATGATCGCTTCTTTGTTTTTCGTGGCGAGCGTGGCGTCGTGGCGTGAGAACCAGCTTTTTCGCTTCTTTCTCTTTCGCCGCGTCCGCCGCGTCGCCGCGTGAGATATGGTTTATTGGTCCCCAGCGCTCTTTGCCTCTTTACTTTTCTCTGTGGCTTGGTGTCTTCGTGTGGGAAATGGGTCTTCGGTTCTTTGCTTTTCGTGGCCTGCCCTGCGTAGCCTCGCGCGGAGCAGGGCGAGCGTGGCCGTTCGACTCTGCTCACGGTCCTGAGCCCGTCGAAGGACGCTGTGGCGTGAGATAAAGGTTCTTCGTTTCTTTGCTTTCCCAATTCGCGTTCATTCGCGGTTGAGGGGTTCTTCGGTTCTTTGGCCTCTGCCAAGGCGGATCATCATTCTCGCTGTGGACGTCCCCGGCACTCCCCCTCACCCCTGCCCCTCTCCCAGAGGTAGAGGGGAATGGAATTACCACTGGCGGATCCCGATGAGTCGGGACCAGTGGCATCCCGACAGGTCGGGATTTCGGCCCCCGATCCGGATCGGGGGCCTCAACAACTCAACAACAGCGCGTGGGCTGAAGTTTACCCGCCTGTGGCGGGCCCACCCTACCAACTATTGCGCGCGCGGCAAGCCGCGCCCTACGCCAAGAGGCGGGATGCGATCCCGCCCTACCACTACAACTACCACTGCTGGACGAGCCAGCAGTGCCACTCTTGACGTATGGCGGGATTTACAGGGGCGGCGCGGCGGGTATACTCTCGGCGCTGGGAATTCGGGCACAAGAAGAGGAGACTTACGACATGCTCAAATCAGAAATCAGGACGGAGAACGGGCTTTCGACGGTGTACGTCGAGGGGCAGCCGGTGTGGCCGATGACGTTTTGTTCGCGGCACAATGACGACCCGCTCTATACGAAGAAACTCGCCGAGTCGGGGATAAAGATTTGGTGGCCGTTCTGCGACACGGACTGGCAGCGGCCGGGGGCGTTTGACGCGCTTCAGAAAAAGTGCGACCTCATCCTCGCGACCGACCCCGAGGCGCTCATCATGGTGCGCGTGTCCTTGAATCCCCCGGCGCAGTGGCTCAAGGACAACCCCGACGAACTGGTCACGTTCGAGAACGGGAAGAAACACTTCTACAACCCGAAGGACAAACGCTTCACCGGCGCCTCGGCCGTCCGCCATGAGTATAACGGCATCGGCGACTACTCGATGGCCTCCGACAGGTGGGTAGGGGACGCGTGCAAGGCGCTTGACGTTTTCATCGACAGGATCGAGGCGTCGTCCTTCGGCGGCCGCGTGATGGGGTACTTCCTCAACGCCGGCGGCACCGAGGAATGGTACTACGGCAAGACACAGGACCGCTCGAAGCACTGCATGGGGTTCGAGCCCACGTTCAAGCGCGCGTTCGCGAAATTCCTCCGGGAGAAGTACTGCAACGACCTCGCGAAACTCCGCGCCGCGTGGAAAGACCCCGGCGCAACTTTCGAGGATCCTCCCATTCCGCCGCTCAAGGAAAGATACCTCTCGCGCTCGATGACCGAGTACGAGGTCGAGCGAATGCAGCACAAGGCGGATTTCGGGTCGTTTTTGGACCCGGACAAGCACCAGCGAATCGCGGACTTTTACGAGGCGTGGAACGCCGGCACGGTGTACAGTCTGCTCGCCTTCGCGAAGTTCATCAAGGACAAGACGCAGCGCAAGGCCCTCGTCGGGGCGTTTTACGGGTGCCAGGGGTGCGTGCTGTACCAGGACTTTGGCACGTCGAAGACCTCGATGGCGCTCGTGTCGCCGGACGTGGATTTCCTCTCCGCGCCGACCAATTACGAGGACAGGATAATGGGCGGCGGCGCGAGTTTCACGAACCCCATCGACTCGATGCACCTTCACGGCAAGGCGTGGATGAACGAGGACGACAGCGGCACGTGCCTCCAGCAGCGCGGCCGGTGGGTCCGCTGCCTCCAGACGAAATCCGTCGCCGAGGACATCGAGGTCATGAAACGCGACTGGGCGCGCGACCTCTGCCAGGACGCGTACGCGTGGTGGTTCGAGAACTCCGCGGTCGACAGGTGGTGGGACCATCCGGACTTTTTCCCCGTCATGAAACGCATGCAGGAGGTCACGAAGGAGTATTACCGGCGCGGCCGGTCGAAGAATTCAGGGATCTGCTGCCTCTACGACGAGGAGTCCATCTGGTACACGGACACCGAGACCTGCAAGGACGCGTTCCAGTTCAACAGCATCTACGAACTCCCACGTGTCGGCGCGCCCGCCGACCACTACTTTCTCGAGGACCTTCTGCGGCCGAATTTCCCGGACGACAAGTACAAGGTCTACGTCGTCTTCAACGCGACGTACGTGAACGACGCCAAACGCGAAGCCATCGCCGCCAGGCTCAAGCGCAACGGCAACGTCATCATCTGGGTCTACGCCGCGGGGTTCATGTGGCCCGGCAAGTCGCCCCAGGTCTCGATTGATTACGCGAGCACACTCTCCGGCATCGACCTCGGCGTGCAGAATATCACGCACGATCTGTCGTGGCTCCTCTTGACCGACCGGCACTTGTATACCAACGGAATGTCGAAGAACAACCTATGGGGCCTCTACCGCAGGCCGCTCTACAATGCGCTCGTGTCGCCATTCGAATACGGAAGCCACCCGACCCTGTTCCCCTCGCTCGGGCGGCCGCTGTTTTTCGCGCGGGACAAAAAGGCCAAGGTCCTCGGCCGCTTCACGGGCAATAACAAGCCGGCGCTCGTGGTGAAGGACATGGGCGGCTGGACGAGCGTCTTCGTCGGCTCGAAGGTCGTCCCGAGCGACCTTATCCGGAACATCGCCCGCGCGACCGGCGTCCACATATACAACGACGCGAACGACGTGCTCTACGCGAATAACGACTTCGTCGCGATACACCCCGCCGAAGAGGGGCAGCGCACGATCCGCCTGCCGCGCGCGGCGAAGAAGGTCATCGAGGTCTTCGACGGGGCGGTCGTCGCCGAGAACGCGGACAGGTTCACGGTGACGCTCGAGTTCGCAACGACGAAGGTTTACAGGACCGAGTTCTGAGCGCTTTCTCCGGAAGACGTGCAGTTGCCGCGGTAGGGGCGCACGGCGTGCACCCTCGCCCGCATAGGAAGAACTGCCCGCCTCTCCTGCATGTCATTCGGAGGTCTTACTTAGCATGTGCGTCGGCAGCGCCGCAATGAGGCGTTGCCTGGAGGTCTTGAAATGACGAATTCCCTTGCCGCCCTTTTCGTGACGCTCGCGGTAGTCGCGCCGCTTGCGGCGGCGGGGGAGGCCCCGCGCCCGAAGGCGCGCCCGAGGCTCTTCTTCGCCGCCCGCGAGATTGCCGCGCTCAAGGCGAAATGCGCGGGCCCCATGCAGGCGCAGTTTGATGCCGTCACGAAATACGCCGCTGAGCACTTGGCGGACGCGCCGCCGGCCAAACTCGAAGGCGATAACGAGGAGAAGGGGCTCAAGATAGAGCACCCCTTCCTGACGAACATCCTCGACTTTTCGTTCCTCTACCTTGTAACGGACGACCCGAAATACCTTGCCGCGGCGAAGCGCTGGACGCTCGGACTTGCCCGCCTCGAGGAGTGGGAGGGGAAGGTCGTGCAGGAGTGCAAGGAGGGCGACCGGGGGCTTTACACGGGATTTGGACTCACGGCGCTTGCCGCCGCGTACGACTGGCTCTACAACGAATTCACGCCGGCTGAACGCCGGGTCATCCGCGCCAAGATCGCGTCGCGCTGCGAGGCGATTTACCGGGCGACCTTCCCGGAGGACGTCGAGAAGGGCGGCGAATGGTGGGGCGGCGCATACCTCCACCACGACCACACGATCCCCGTGGCCGGGATGGGCCTCGGGGCGCTGGCGATCATGGACGAGGCGCCGGAGGCCCGCGTCTGGGCCGCTCGCGCGGAGGAAGAGTTCCTCGAAGCGACGAAGCGCCTCGGAGTCGACGGGGGGTGGCACGAGGGGCCGTGCGGCTGGGCGTTTGCGATGGCGTCCTTCGTGCCGTTCTGGGACGCATATTCGAGGGCATTCCCGACGCGACTGGATGACAGCACGTGGCTCCAGGAGACGTGGCGGTTCCGGTTGTACAGCCGCACGCCGGACGGGAAATTCATCTCGTTCGGTGACGGGCGGGATACCGGGAATTACCAGTGGACGGCGTACGAGGCCGCGCCGGCGTTGCGGTTCATCGCCAACAGGTTCGGCAACCCATATGCGCAGTGGCCCGCGGAGCAGGAATGGCAGGCCCGGCCGAATCCCTACACCGCCGTCTGGGAAATCATCTGGGCGGACACGTCGCTTGCGCCCGCGCCCCCCGACGGCCTGCCGCAGTCGGCGCTCTTCGAAAACGAGGGGCTTGCCGTCATGCGCACGGGGTGGGGCGCGACGGATACCGTCGTGGGGTTCCACTGCGACAGCCTCGTGGGCGCGGCGGCTGCGGAGTACCACGAGAAGGGCGACGACTACATGAACACGGCCGTTGACCACACGCACGCTGACGCCAACTCGCTGGCCATCTGGTCGCGCGGCGGGTTTGCGCTCAGGAACGCCGGCTACGGCCAGCGCGACACGGGTTTTCAGAATTCGGTCCTCGTCGACGGCGGCGGGCAGTACCGCAGTTTCGACAGGAAGGCGCGCCCCGCCACGCCGCGCGGCGTCGTGAAGCGCTTTTTCACGTCGAAGTTCGCGAGTTTCGTCGAGGGCGAAGCGGCCGGATGCTATCCTCCAGGCCTCGACCGATTCACGCGGCAGGTGTTTCTCGTAAGCCCCGGCATGGTGTTCGTCGCGGACCGGCTGAGCGCTGAGAAGGAATTCCTGCCGGAATGGGTTTACCACGTCGAGAAGGCGGGCAAGATCGAGACCGAGCCTTTCGGCTTTACGGCTGACACGGAGAGGCTCAGGACAGTCGTGCATGTCACCGGCGTGGACCCGCTTAAGGCTTCGACGGCCGACGACAAGTGGAACACCGGCGTGAGGCTCACGCCGCCGAAGAAGGCCGCCGACTGGAACCTCATCGCCGCTGTCGTGCCGTCGCTGCCTTCGGAGAAAGTCTCCGTCGCCGGCCTGACGGCGTCGTCGCTTGCCGCCGCGAGGGGTGCTGTCACGGCGGTTGCGGCGTTTTCCAGGGACGGGAACAAGTTCGATGCGGGGGACAGGATCACCGGCAGCGGCGCCGCCGCGATAGCGGTGATTGACGGCGGCACACGGGGGTTTGTCGCCGTTGACGCCACGGCTCTGTCAGTCGACGGGATGCAGGTGCTTTCCGCGCCGGTGCCGGTAACGGTGTCGTGTGTTGGTTCGGCGGCGGGCGGAGAGGTCACGATTGAGGCAAAGGAACCGACGCAGGTCGCCATCGACCCCGGTTTCCCCGTCGGCCTCGTGACGCTCGCCGACGGGAAGAAGGTCCCGTACCTGGCCGATGGCCCCCGCATCATCCTCAACGTGCCCGAAGGCGCCTTCACCTATCGTTTGGTTCCCGGCGAGCCTTCTGGCATCCCCGGCAACTGATTTATGCGGCGGACACGGTTTTTGCCTGAATCTCCCGCGGAATAACTTTATAATACTCGCGTAGACGGCGTTCGCGGGGCTGCTGAGAAAGTCTCAGGCGCCACCGGCTGCCGCACTCAGGACGAGAAAAGGGGACAACAGGAAAAGGGGACATTCTACTTTTCCCCAGGGGGTGCCACATGAGGGGAATTCACGGCCTTCCGGCAATCACGCTTCTTATCGGCATGGCTTTTGCCTCCACCGCCGACACGCCCGAGCCGGTCGGGAACGCGGACGCCGCCCTTGTCACGGTAACCACCCGCGACCAGAACGGGCGGAAACTGCGCGAAGTGACGGGCGCAGCCGTAGGCAAGGGGCGCGTCGTGGTGCCGCGTACCTCACTCGTGGGGACCGCCGAGGCCCAGGTGAGGACCCGCGCCGGCGCGACGCTCGCCGTTCTGGGGACGGCGGATGATCGCGAGGGAGGGATTTCGCTCCTGAGCTTCTCCCAGGCGGGCGCTCCAACCGCGCTGCGCACTTCACCCGCGTACCCCTTGTACGGCGAACGGCTTTTCTCACGATAGCGGCCCCTGGCAAGGCGCCGAACGTCGCGGAGGCCACACTCGTCGCCAAGCAGAGGCTGCAGCGTTTCGGCGTCGTCATGGAAATCACCGTCCCTTCGGAAGCGGCCGCCGGCAGCGCGCTCGTGAACGCCAAAGGGGAACTCGCGGGTATCGTCGTCTTCGCGGCCGGGACTGCCGCGTATGCGGTTCCCGCAAGGCGCATTGCCGCCCTCGAACAGAAGGAGCCGGAGTCGCTGGCGCTCTGGAACAAGGGGTATGCAAACGACTTCGAATCGCCCCTGAGGGATGGCATGAACGCGCTCTGGAAGCGGCGGTTCAAGGATGCCTTCGACTGCTTCAGGAAGGCCGCAAAGGCGCGGCCCGAAGACCGGGCGGCCCTTTTCTACATGGGCGTGAGCGCCACCAACTGCGGCCAGTCACAGGAGGCGGCTTCCGGCCTCGAGAGACTCGTCAAACTCACGCCGGATGACCCGTTTGCGCAATACGAACTCGGGCTCGCTTACGAGGACCTGGGCAAGGACACCGAGGCCTACAATGCTTACGCCGCGGCCGCACAGAAGTTCGGCAGGACGGTTCAGGACGATCCCAGCGATGAGAATGCGTTCTATTATTCGGGGTGCGCGTTTTACAGGCTCGGTGAATACTTGGCGCCTCTCGCGCGCCAGAACGACGCGCAGGCCAGGAAGAGCGCCATCCAACTCTACGCGGGCGCGGCAAGGGCCTTCAACGAGGCGATACGCCTTGATCCCGACTTCCCGGAGGCGCACAACGGCCTCGGCTCGTTCTACCGCAGCACCGGCACCTACCAGAAGGCCATCGAGTGCTTCAGGAAGGCGCTCGAGATCTGCCCCGGCCACGTGGAGTCCTTCCGGGGCCTCGGGAATACGTACACCGACATGGGCAGGTATGAGGACGCTCTCAAATACTATCTGGAAATCCAGCGCGTCAGCCCGGACGACAGGCGCCTGCACGGACACTTGGGCCGGACGTATGACCGGATGGGACGCTATGCCGAGGCCGTATCCGAATTCGAA
>Ga0315274_10009075_pt1 | contig 14391 bp, 13 predicted proteins | sample YL17G02_20_MG_FD_203700 | JGI IMG/M metagenome (GOLD analysis project Ga0315274, IMG submission 203700) | Sediment microbial communities from Yellowstone Lake, YNP, Wyoming, USA - YL17G02_20 | ecosystem: Environmental > Aquatic > Freshwater > Lake > Sediment | place: USA: Wyoming | collected... | reverse complement strand
TTCGTCCAGGAGGTCTTGATCGATGGTCTTTTTTCCCAGGAAGAGCTGATCTATCTTTTCTACAAAACCCTGATGGGTTTTTGAGAGGCCCTTTTTTAATTTTTCAAAAAAACTCCACATTGTTCCTCTCCACTATTCCACCTTTCCAATTTTCCAGCCATTATTCCAATAGTCCACATGGGCTCGCACCACATGTAAAAAAGGGCGAAGGTTCTCTTCGCCCTTTGACTGAGACCTCTCAATAGGCATTACTTTTTCACATCTTCGAAATCCGCATCGACCACATCTTCTTGGGTTTTTTGCCGGGGACCTTCTTGGGCTCCTGCTTCTGCCCCCGCTCCTGCAGCTCCAGCCCCTTTCGCAGCCTTTGCATACATCGCCTCTGCCAATTTATGGGAGGAACGGGTGAGGTCCTCTTGTGCAGATTTGATCGCCCCAACGTCGTTCGATTCTATTGCCTTTTTTGCCTTTGCGATCGCATCTTCGATGTTCTGTTTTTCACCGGCGTCGATCTTATCACCGTACTCCTTCAAGGACTTCTCCGTCGTATAGATGAAGCTATCGAGCTGGTTTCTTGCCTCTGCTAACTCGCGTCTCTTTTTATCCTCTGCTGCGTGAGCCTCAGCATCCTTGACCATCTTTTTAATCTCTTCTTCGGCAAGGCCACTGGAGGCAGTGATTTTGATGGATTGTTCTTTGCCCGTTCCAAGATCCTTTGCCGCAACATGGACGATTCCGTTGGCATCGATATCGAAGGTCACCTCGATCTGAGGAATGCCTCTCGGGGCAGAGGGAATCCCCACCAGTTCAAACTGGCCGAGAGTTTTGTTATCGGTAGCCATCTCCCTTTCTCCCTGGAGCACATGAATCGTAACGGCGGGTTGGTTATCGGATGCTGTAGAGAAAATCTGGCTCTTCTTTGTCGGAATAGTGGTGTTTCGTTCAATCAGTTTGGTAAAAACACTACCCAGCGTTTCGATCCCGAGAGAGAGGGGGGTCACGTCGAGCAACAGCACGTCCTTTACCTCGCCCTTCAGAACCCCGGCCTGAATTGCGGCGCCGATGCCTACAGCCTCATCAGGGTTGACGCTCTTGTTTGGCTCTTTCCCAAAGATTTGCTTCACTTTCTCCTGAACCTTGGGCATTCGGGTCATCCCGCCAACAAGGATCACTTCATCGATATCTCGTGCTGAAAGCCCGGCATCGGCCAGGGCCTGACGGCAGGGCCCCTCAACCATATCGATCAGGTCTTCAGTCAATTGCTCCAATTTGGCTCGGGTCAACTTCATGTTCAAATGTTTCGGTCCTGAGGCATCAGCGGTAATAAAGGGCAGATTGATGTCGGTCTCCATCATGTTAGAGAGTTCAATCTTTGCCTTTTCGGCAGCCTCTTTCAGTCGCTGAAGGGCCATCCGATCTTTTCTCAGATCGATTCCCTGATCCTTTCGAAACTCATCCGCTAAAAAGTCAATGACCCTTTGGTCGAAGTCATCTCCACCCAGATGAGTATTCCCATTGGTCGATTTGACTTCGAAGACACCCTCACCTAGCTCGAGGATAGAGATATCGAAAGTCCCCCCACCCAGATCGAAGACAACAACCTTTTCGTCCTTCTTCTTATCCAATCCATAGGCGAGGGAGGCGGCTGTCGGTTCATTGATGATTCGGATGACATTGAGGCCCGCAATCTTTCCAGCATCTTTGGTTGCCTGACGCTGACTATCGTTAAAATAAGCCGGGACAGTGACCACAGCATCGGTCACCTTCTCACCGAGATAGGCCTCAGCCGTCTCCTTCATCTTCTGGAGAATGAAGGCGGAGATTTCAGGGGGGCTGTAATCCTTATCCCTTACTCTGACCCATGCATCCCCGTTCTTGTTATCAACGATTTTATAGGGAAGGATCTTCCGGTCCTTGACCACTTCTGGATCGTTATATTTCCTTCCCATCATTCGTTTAATAGAAAAGATCGTATTTTCAGAATTTGTGATCGCCTGACGTTTGGCAATCTGTCCCACCACTCTTTCACCTTTATCTGTAAAGGCGACGACAGAAGGAGTGATTCGGCTTCCTTCCGGGTTGGCGATGACGACCGGGTCGCCTCCTTCCATGACTGCTACCACTGAAAATGTTGTTCCTAAATCAATTCCAATTGTCTTTGCCATTGCAATTCCCCCTTCTTAAAATTTACCCCGTTAGAAATAATACCCTGCTGCTCTGCAGTGGGGTTAGTTAGAGTTTAGAATAATTCCACCTGCCCCGTTTAAATTTCTAACGGGGTTTATTCAAGATCATTCCGTAGCTTGAACCTCCTTCTCCAGAGGTTTCGACACGGAAACGGTTGCCGGCCTTAAGAGACGATCGTTCAGAAGATAGCCCTTCTGAAATTCCTCTACGACCTGATTGGGTTCGTGTTGATCCGTAGGTGCGACTAAGATCGCCTCATGCACAGCCGGATCAAAGGGCTTCCCAACCGATTCAAAGGAAGAAAGCCCAAATTTATTAAGAGCCTGGAGAAGTTGCTGTATCGTTAACCGCACGCCTTCGATCAGAACCCCGGCGTCCTCCACCTTTTCAGCATGATTGACCGCCCTCTCCAGGTTATCCATAAAAGGTAGTATGGCTTTGATCAAATCTTCATTTGCAAATTTTGTCCATTCCTCTTTTTCTCTGGTTGCCCTCTTTTTGTAGTTATCAAAATCAGCAGCTACCCTCAGTAAACGGTCATAATGCTCTTTTACCTCTTTCTCCTTCTCCTCCAACTTCTTCTTTAGTTCTTCAATCTCTTTTTCCTTCTCCTTTTTTTCCTCTTCTAAATGCATCTGGAGTTCTTGACCAAAGTTTTTGAGCAGAGTTTCACTCCCCTCTTCCCCTGATCTTCCTTGATGCTTATTCTTTTTTTCCTTCTTTTCCGCCATTCTTTTTACTCCTATCTTTTCCCTTTGGTCAATCAAAAGGATTAATAGTCATTAAGGTGAACATTTATAGGGTGACAAAAAAGGAGTCTATGTGGTTTCCAGAACCTCTGTGAGAAGTTTCGCAGTATAATCGACCAGAGGAATCACTCTCGAATAGTTCATCCTTCGAGGTCCAATGACACCCAAAGCTCCCCAGACCCTTCCTGCACACCCATAGGTCGAAGTGATCAGGCTGCAGCCCTCCATTTCCTGGACCTGACTCTCAGACCCGATCGCAATTTGGACCCCTTTCGGGTCTATCAATTTATCCAAGAGCTTCACCATGGTGGCTTTTTCTTCGAAGGCCCGGAAGAGATCCGTCATTCTTGAAATATTACAGAACTCAGGCTCATGAAGAATATTTGTCCTTCCCTCAATGAATACATCGGTGTCATCGATGGGGGAAAGGGCCCTTTCTCCCAGTTTGAGCGCCTGTTCGAGTAAACGATCATAGACATTCTTTTCCACCCTCATCTGTTCCAGAAGTTTCTCCCTGGCCTGGTAAAGGGTGAGGCCGGTTAGAAGATGATTCATGTAATCAGAAAGATGATCCAATTCGGATTGAGAAAAATCTTCATCCACCTCGATCATCCGGTTCTGAACTAAACCGGCTGTGCTGACCAGGATAGCCAAAACTAAATATTTCTTTAACTTCACAAACTCAATATGCTGAAGTACGATTGCGCTCATCCGGGGTGCCCAAACCACACCTAAATAATGAGAAGAAGATGAGAGGATTCGACAGATTTCCCGGAAGAGATCCCTTCCCTCAATTTGATGGCCCAAGTATCTGGATCGGATCTCCTGTTGTTCCTGGTCACTCAATGTATGGACATCGATTATAAAATCGACATAAAATCGAAACCCCTTTTCTGTTGGAATCCTTCCTGCAGAGGGGTGGGGTTGAAAGATCAAGCCAAATTCTTCCAAATCAGTCATAATATTTCGAATGGTAGCTGGACTGAGGTGGAGGTTTGATGTCTTTGAAACCGTCCTTGACCCTACTGGTTCAGCAGTCAGGATGTAATCTTCGATGATATTTTTAAGAACAAGTCTCATTCTTTCAGAAATTAAAAAACCCATAAAGTTCTTTCCCCAATAAATGCTTTTTTATTAAGCTTAAAATAATAATAGAGATGCAGTTTGTCAACCCTTCGGCCAGAACACCATTCGGCCAAAACATTCGATTGAACTTACTCCGAGGTCTCAGACCGTAAGGCTCAGGGTTGACCCTGAGTTCGCCTTTTTCCCTGCTTTGGCTCAGTCGAAGGGTCAAGAAAAGGGATAGGTGAACTATTTCTCTTCCAATTCATTTTTTATAATCTTATCGGGTAGTTCCACCTGCTCCCAGAGGGTGGGCACATAAAAAAACTGTTCAAACATCCGATGATAAGCACTCCATCTCGATCCTTCTGGAACCTGGCTTTTCAAAAATTGCTGGATCCCATTGATCTTTGCATCCATGTCATCGAGATAATGGAGCATCACAGCTTCCAAGGTCATCGGCCTTTTCGGAGAGCCCCAGCTATATTGGCCGTGATGGCTGAGGAGAAGGTGTTTTACTAGCGTGGAAAGATCTTTTGGAAAATCAGGCAGTTGACGGATCTTATCATCCACCCTTTCTATTCCAAGGATGATGTGGCCGAGGAGTCGTCCCTCATCGGAGTAGTCGAAGGATCGCTGATATGAGAGCTCGTCAATCTTGCCTAAATCGTGGAGGATCGAAGCTGTGATCAAGAGATCCACGTTCAACCCACTGTAATGGCTAACGGTTTTCAATACCAGTTGGGTTAAGGAAAGGGTATGCTCTAAGAGACCTCCTAAATAAGTATGGTGGAGCCATTTGGAAGCAGGGGCCATTTTAAACCGTTCGAGAAAGGTTCCGTCTTCCCAAAAGAGGCGGAGAAGCTGGCTCAGGTGTTGGTTTTTAACCTGCTGGCTAATTTCAATGAGACACTGGAGCATCTCATCGATATTTCTTTCCGCCATAGGAAAGAAGTCAGAGAGAAGAATCGCATCTTCTTCGACTCTTTCGATATGGATGATATTGATTTGGAGATGCTCTTGGAAAGAGACCGCCTTCCCCTTCAGATGGACGAAGTCGTCCTTTTCAAAGGATTCGGCAAAGGCATCCACAGAGGTCCAGATCCTGCCTTCCATTTCACCGGAACGATCGATGAGCTTCAATTTTAAATAGACATTTCCGGTTTTGGTGACGCCGGAAGATTTCTCTTTGACCAAAAAGAGGGAGTCCACATTATCATTCTCTTTGATCTCGTTGATATAGGTCTTCATCGTTTGTTTTACCTAATTCAGAATTGAGGAATTAAAGGATTTAGGAATTGAGGAATTAAATACCTAAATTCCCGAATCCCTAAATTTGGACTTGAATCACTTAAAGTGTTCAAAGCCCAGACGACCAGGGGAATATTCCTTCCCATCCCTCCTGATAATATGGAACCCCTCTTTTTGAGGAAGAATCTCTCCAATCCATGTAATCGGTATCTTTGAAGAAAGGGTTAAAGTCGAAATCTTCTTCCTTGCTTCCGGCAATGCAGTAAAGAGGAGTTCATAATCCTCCCCTCCGGTAAGAGCAATCTGATAAGGATCCTCCGAATAGGAGTTGATCCATTTTCGATAGGGCCTCGAGAGAGGGATTCGATCTTCCCAGATCCGAGCCCCTACACCGCTCTCTTTTAGGAGATGGGTCGTATCGATCAACAGGCCATCACTGACATCGATCATGGCCGTCGCCAAACGATGCCTTGCAATGGCTTGGCCCAATTCGATTCTTGGACAAGGGGAGAGGTGTTTTTCAATCAATCCTTTTGGTCTTCCCATGAGTCCCTCTTTTTGGAGAATTTTTAGTCCCAAAGCAGCATCGCCCAATGTTCCGGAGACGAAAAGATCGTTTCCAACTTTTGCTCCTTTTCGGAAGAGAAGATCTCCCTCTCCCCCTTCTCCCAAAAGGCAGATGTTGATGACGATCTTTTGGGAGAGAGAGGTGTCTCCTCCGATCAGATCGACTTGAAACCGTTTTGCCCTTTCTTTTAAGCCACGGTAGAACGAGGAGATGAAAGGGAGGGGAAGATTCTTAGGAAGGCCGAGGGAGATGAGGAAGTATTTCGGGATACCTCCCATGGCAGCAATATCACTAAGGTTGACGATCAGGGCCTTCTTCCCCAAGCGATAGGGATCAATCCAGGATCGTTTGAAGTGGATGCCTTCGATGAGTATATCGGTGGTGACCAACAAGACCTTGTCACGCATCTCGATGACGGCGACATCATCCCCGATGCCTTGAAGCAGAGCTGGATCAGAGGCAGTCATCCACTTCCTGATTCGATCGATAAGGCCGAACTCGCCAATCTCTCGGAGATCCATTCGTTACCTCGCATGGGGCATAGAGCATGGAGCATAGAGTAAGGTTATCGGTTTTGCGCTATGCGCTTGGCGCTCTGCGATTTTTCATTTGCCGTCTTTTATTGGATAAGGCGATGCGTAAAACTTCATCCATGTGTCTAACTTCAAGAAAGTTGATCTTTTTCCGGATGTATAACGGAAGGTCGACAAGATCCTTCTTGTTCAGATATGGGATGATGACATTTTTGATATTGGTTCGAAGGGCAGCAAGGGCCTTTTCTTTCAGGCCTCCTACTGGAAGCACCCTCCCTCTCAGTGTGATCTCGCCGGTCATGGCCACATCTTTTCTTACCGGGATACCGGTGAGCGCAGAGATGAGAGCGACGGCCATTGTAATGCCAGCAGAGGGTCCGTCCTTCGGGATGGCACCTGCAGGGACATGGATATGGATCTCTTTATGATTGTAAGCGTTGGATTTGATCCGATAAGACTTACGTTTCGATCGTGCATAGGTAAGAGCGGCCTGAGCTGACTCCTTCATCACCTCTCCGAGATGGCCAGTGAGAATGAGGGAGCCCTTGCCCGGGGTCGTCGAGGCCTCTACATGGAGAATTTCGCCACCGGCCTCTGTCCAGGCCAAACCCGTGGCCACACCGACCTCGTTTCGCTTCTGTTCTTCATCGGGCAAGAAGTAAGGAGGCCCCAGGAAGCGGTGAAGGTTCCTGGTATGGAGGATGTTCCTCTCCTTCTTTCCTTCTGCCACTTTTCTCGCCACCTTTCGGCAGATGGAGGCCAATTCCCTTTCAAGATTTCGAAGGCCTGCCTCCTGAGTATATTGGGAGATGATCTGAAGGATGGCCTTGTCCGAAATTTGGAGTACTTTTGGGCTGATCCCATTTTCTTCCATCTGTCGAGGTAAGAGAAAAGTTCGGGCGATCTTCAGCTTCTCCAGATCGGTATATCCGGGGAGGTTGATGACCTCCATCCGGTCTCTGAGGGCAGAGGGAATAGGATCGGTTAAATTCCCCGTCGTAATAAACATTACCCGGGAGAGATCGAAGGGGAGATTGAGATAGTGGTCGCTGAAGGCATTGTTCTGTTCTGGATCGAGAACCTCTAAGAGAGCAGAGGCAGGGTCTCCACGAAAGTCATTCCCAATCTTATCTATCTCATCCATCATAAAAACCGGATTATTGCTACCGGCCTGTTTAATCGATTGGATGATTCTTCCGGGGAGGGCACCGATGTAAGTTCGGCGATGTCCTCGTATCTCAGCCTCATCCCGAATTCCTCCTAAAGAAATTCTGACAAATTTTCTTCCCAGGGCCTTGGCGATCGATTTCCCCAAAGAGGTTTTCCCCACCCCAGGAGGTCCGATGAAGCAGAGGATAGGACCCTTCATCTTTTTTTTCAGTTTGCGGACACTCAGGTATTCTAAGATCCGTTCCTTCACCTTTTCTAAATCATAATGATCCTCCTCCAAAACTTTCTTTGCCTTTTGGAGATCGAGCCGATCCACAGTCGATTGGGACCAGGGCATCTCCACCAACCAATCGAGGTAAGTTCGAACCATCGAAGCCTCTGCAGCATCTGGATGCATCTGATCTAATCGATCCAATTCTCGTCGAGCCTCTTTCTCAACCTCTTTAGGCATTTTTGCCTTTTTGATTTTCTGGCGAAGCTCTTTAAATTCCTTGGTCCGCTCGTCCACCTCTCCGAGTTCGCTTCGAATGGCCCTCATCTGTTCTCGAAGAAAGTACTCTCTCTGGGTTTTGGTGATCTCCTCTTTCGCTTGAGACTGAATCTTTGCCTGCATGGTGAGGACTTGAACCTCTTTTCCGAGCACCTCACTCAATCCCTTCAGCCGTTCGATGGGGTCGAAAATTTCTAAGATCTCTTGAGCTTTTTCTACAGTCAGGTCCAAATTGGAGGCCACCAAATCCGCTAACCTTCCAGGATCGTCGACGCTTTCAAGGATGAACATCAGATCAGGGGAGAGGAATTTGCCATAAGAGACGATCCTCTCCAATTGCTCTTTGACATTCCTCATTAAGGCTTCGGTCTCAAGGGTGATTTCCGTAATGAAAGGATCTTTAATATTTTCTACTTTCACAAGAAAGTAGGGGGCCGTCTGGAGAAGTTCTTTGATGGAGGCTTTGGAGATCCCCTGGATAAGGATCTTAATCTTTCCGTCAGGAAGTTTGAGCATCTTCATAACGAGTGCCACAGTGCCCACTCGATAGAGGTCTTTAAAAGAAGGTTCCTCTTCAGAGAGGTTCTGCTGAGCCACCAAGAAGATAAGACGGTCTTTAGAAAGAGCCTCTTCCAATGCTTTGATCGATTTTTCCCGGCTGACAAAAAGGGGAAGGACCATGTAGGGAAAGACGACAATATCCCTCACAGGAAGGACTGGAAGTGTCTCTGGAAGAGAGATTAGGTTTTTTTCAGGTTCTTTTTTCATAACGTTTCAGGATGATTTCGATGAGGTTGGAAGTCGAAGACCCTTCTGTGAAAGGAAGGATGACCACTTCTCCACCCGATCTTTCAACCGCTTCCTTTCCGACCGTAGTCTCCTTAGTCCAATCGCCTCCTTTGACGAGGATATGAGGCTGAAGAGAAGAGATGAGTTCGAGGGGGGTGAGTTCGTCAAATACGGTAATGTAATCCACACATCCAAGGCTCGAGAGGATTTCCACCCTCTCCTCCTCAAGAAGGATGGGTCGTTCAGGACCTTTCAGGTTTCGAACCGAACGATCACTGTTCACCCCCACGACCAATATATCACCGAGAGATTTGGCTTTCTCCAGATAACGGATATGGCCGAGATGAAGGAGGTCGAAACAACCATTCGTGAAGACGATCCTCTTTCCCTTTTTCTTGAGATCTTCAACAATCCTACGGAGCTCTTCTTTTGTTTTGATCTTTTCCCTCAATTCCTTCTCCTATATTCAAAACCTACCAGATTTAACCCCTGGAGTCAACCCTACTATTATCCCTTACTATTATCCCTACTATTATCCAACTTTTTGATGTTGACTTTTTCGTCTTAATTTAATAATCTTTTCCCATAAATAGAGGCCATACATTATCATCCTTCAACCCTTTAACCATAGACAGGGTGGGCATATGGTCTGAAGATGAATCTATCACCCATTTCTAAAAAAGGAATGGGTTTTTTTGTCTTATTTAGGAGTTGTTGGGGCACAGGAATAGTCAAACAACCGAAATTTAGGGGACTGTCCCAGATTTACAGACGGAACAAAGTGGAGTTGTAGAATCGGGACTGTCCCAGATGTTTGCCTTCGAACTTCGTCTATCCTCCCATTTTGGGGGGGGATAAACGAACCAGTTCGCATAAGTTCGGATTTGAACGAGTTAGCCGCTCATTGCAGGGAAGGAATTATTTAGTAATTTGAAGCATCTTCTTTATTCTTTTGTGGAGGCATATTAATGCAAGCTGTTTTACCTTTACCGCCCCAGTTGGATCAAAGATATCAGGGTATGGCCCTCGCTAATGAAACATTAATGTTATCTAATAAGTATGATGAGGCTCGCGAGGGCTTTATGGAAATGAATAATCTGCTCTTGCAAGAACAGCCCCCCAATGGACGCTATCATAAGGGGTATCCCCTACATCAAATAGGGATGACTTTGATCCTATCAGGGAAAGCACAAGAGGCGTTACTTTATTTTATTCTAGCTTACGTAGAAGATCTACTTTCTCAAGAAGAAGAAATAGAAGATGAAGCTGACGATTTACCCGCAAGCAAGAATCTACGCGGCGTTTACAAAGTGCAAGAAGAGCCTTTGAAGGAACTCAAGAAGATAGTTAAGCAAAAGAAGAAAGAAGGGGAGATAATTCACGACCCCAAGGATATATTTGATTTGATGGCAAGAGGACGGCAAGTGTACAAAGTGGCGGAGCCAAGAGAAGTTCCGGATGTAGGCGCGGAGAAACGCAAGCCCGGAAAATTTGAATCAGATTGGAATAAGCGAGTGTTTGTTGGGGGAAGCTACAGCAAGCACTTGTCAGAAATTAATCTTATCAAGAAGACTTGTAAAGGTCTAGGGTTCGACCCAGTTGTTGCATTTGAATTCGAGACCCCTCAAGGAAAGGTGCACCATCACGCACTAATGCTCCTTCACGAGTGCTGTAAGGCGGTCTTTGAAGTGACAGAGCATGTGGGCCAACTAATGGAAATAGAAAGGCTAAGAGATTATGAAGTGAACCCTCTGATAGTATGCCAAGAAAAAGCCCATCTATCAGAAATGCTAGAAGCGCTTCTTGTATCTCAAAATTATGTGGTAAAAAGATATAATAACCCTGAAGAATTAGAACGTCTTGTAAAAGAGTTTCTAACACAGCCAGAATAAGGAAAATGGGACTCTATTTTATGGAAGACTGGAACGGACGGCTAACATGGTGCAAAAGACTAACGTCCAAACCCTTAAAGCTTCTTTTGCACCAGGCACGTTAGCTACCATTGTTTTTCCTACAAGATATGAGACTAACTTAGGAGAACGAATCCAACAGAATGGCACAAGAAAATAATTCACTCCCGAGGGATGCCGCAGGTCTCGCATCCTGGTTTGCGGAAGGTGTGCGTAGTGAATTAGCTGCGCTTGAGAAAGATGGTAGTGGTCAAAGCTATGAACTTCTATCAGGTAAACTCATTCAGGCCGTGAGTGCTGCCAAAGCCATCTATCATTTTATCATTGCAGATGGCACTCGAATCCCAGAAGACGCTACAGGGAAACTCAAAACCGCAAATGAGGAGTATGCAGCGACGGTAACCGGACAGCAGACAAACCGAATAAACGTTTGCATAGAAGGCACACCCCTACCATCTGGTATCCATCGAGCTATGCTCGTTATTGACGATACGGCACTACTGCGACGCCTCGCTGAGGTGCTTGAATCTCAAGCAGCGAAACCTTCTACTATTGGTTCGCTAGCAACGACCGTTTTTCATCCTCAACACGCAAGTGTACATTTTGCCACATTGCCCAATTCAACTTTACTCGCAAAGCTAGCAGGGCAGAATCGACGCGTAATTGAGCAAGCCTGTGGTTCATCCTTGACTTTCATTTGGGGCCCGCCGGGAACAGGCAAAACTTACACAATTGCCTATCTCGTCACAGCGCTCATTGAGGCTGGAGAGAGAGTTCTCGTCTCCAGTCACACACATGCGGCGGTTGACCAATCCCTTTATGAGGCTATCAAATCTGAGATAGACAAAGCTGGCCCACTTGCAACTCATCCTACCGTAACTACTGGCAAGGTGCTACGTATTGGGCTAACTCCCGACCCAAAAATTCCGGATAGTGTAAGACTTGATAAGGTAGTGGACTGTAAGGCACGTGGCCTATCAGCGGAAATCGCTCGGCTGGAAGCCGAAGCTAAGCCGCTTGCTGATAGACGTGCCATATATCGGGCACAGATTTCCGAGTGGGATAAGCTTTCCGAGTTTACAACACGTTTGAACTCATCAAGAGAGACCATTAAGCAACACGAAGCGAAAATACTCCAGTCCGAGTCAGCACTCCGCACATATAAAGAACTCCTGAAACAACGACGTGCAGAGTTTGAACGAGCACAACGTGCTTGGTTTCGCAGAACGACGAAAGTCGAACGTGCTGCTCGTGCGTTACGTGAGGGGGAAAGTCAATTACAGAAGGTTGAAGCAAACCATACACTGTTGCAAAACCAAGTCAACAAAACTGTGCGATTGGCGAAAGACACTGAGGCTGCTTTGCTCAGTCAGCAAGTTGTATGTAAGAAGCTTTCGCCGCGACCGATAATTGAAGGCGAACTTTCGACCCTCGCACTCAAACTGAATCCACTTGAAGAGAGAATCCGCTCTCTTCAAGATGACATTTCCCAACTTGAACAGAAGACCATTGCCGAGGCTCGTGCCATTTTCTGTACGCTGACAAAGTCTTACACTGGGAAAGAACTTGACGGACAAGTGTTCAATGCAGTGATCGTAGACGAAATCTCTATGGCTCTCCCCTCTGTGTCATAATAAGTGAGACACTCCCCCCCTCATAATTTACTGTAGGGCGGGAAGGAGAAATAGGGAATGGAGAAGAAGTACATGATAGATGCAACCCATGCTAAGAGGGAGGAGATGGAAGGAGCCCATCAGGTGGCTGGAGTGTCCTCCCCCGGTGAACCCCTTTCCTTTCGGAGACTCTCCAGTCTTCCTGATTCGGAGGTTCCCGAGAAGGCCGTTCGACGCAGATATACAGGAGCCTATAAACTTCGGATTCTCCGGGAAGCAGAGGGTTGTAAGGAGACGGGTCAATATAGTGCTCTTCTGCGTCGGGAAGGGCTTTATTCCTCTCATTTAACGACTTGGCGTCGTCAGGCGGAGCAAGGGAGGTTGGAGGCCCTTTCTCCCCGGAAGCGGGGTCCCAAGGTTCAAAAACCTCACCCGTTAGTGAAACGGGTAGAGACGCTGGAGAAAGAGAATCAGCAATTGCGACATCAGCTCAAGCAGGTGGAGACGATCATCGAGGTGCAAAAAAAAATTTCAGAGATGCTCCATCTGTCTCTCGATCCGAAAGGAGAGAAGAGCTGATGAATGCGATCCAGTCTCTATCCGAGGACGTTGGAGTGAGAAAAGCTTGTGATACTCTCGGGTTTGCCCGAGCCAGTTATTATCGATGGGACCTGTCTCAATCCTCGGATTCGGGTAAGCAGCAGAGGCCAGTTTCCTCCTGGGCGCTGTCCGGGAAAGAGCGGCAAAGGGTTCTGGATACCCTCCACACCGAACGGTTTGTGGATCAGTCTCCCCGGGAAGTCTATGCGACGCTGCTGGATGAGGGAACTTACCTTTGCTCGGTCAGCAGTATGTATCGTATTCTGGACGAGCAGGGGGAAGTCAAGGAACGTCGGGATCAACTCCGCCATCCCGTGTATCAAGCCCCTGAACTTCTGGCGACGGGTCCCAACCAGGTCTGGTCCTGGGATATTACCAAACTCAAGGGGCCCGTCAAATGGACATATTATTACCTCTACGTTCTGCTGGATATCTTCAGCCGCTATGTGGTCGGCTGGATGGTGGCCCACCAGGAACTAGCCTCCTTGGCCCGGAAGCTGATCGAGGAAAGCTGTGAAAAGCAATCTATTGTGCCGGGGCATCTGATGATTCATTCGGATCGGGGACCCAGTATGACCTCCAAACCAGTCGCTTTGTTATTGGCCGATTTAGGGGTTACCAAGAGTCATTCGCGACCCCATGTGAGTAACGACAATCCCTATTCGGAATCCCAGTTTAAGACGTTGAAGTATCGACCGGAGTTCCCGGATCGGTTTGGCTCGATGGAAGAGGCTCGTGGGTTTGGTCAAACCTTTTTCCCCTGGTATAACAGCGAGCATCACCACTCGGGCATAGGATTTCTGACCCCGGAGCAGGTCCATCACGGATTGACTAAACAGATTGTCAAAGAGCGGGAAACCGTTCTGAAAAAGGCTTATGAGATGAATCCAGACCGCTTTAAAAAAGGACTTCCTAAACCGATGTTCTTACCTGAATCGGTCTGGATCAATAAACCACTCAAGAAGAATGATATGGCGCTACAATAAATTCTTGAAGGAAGTGTCTCATTTTGCTTGACACATTCCGGGAAGTAATAGTCGTAGATAATAACTCTTGTGATGGATCACTGAATGATATTCAGAGGATTATGAAAAAAGATTCCACAGATTCTTTTAACCTAATTTCGCTCAATAAGAATATTGGCTTTGCAGGGGCATATTTAGAAGGATTAAAGCATGCTTGTGGTGAGTATATAGCCCTTTTAAACAATGATGCAGAGCCTGATGGAAGGTGGCTTGAAGAGCTTGATAAGGCTATGGATAATGACCCTAAGGTTGGGATATGTGCCTCTAAGCTTGTCGTTCATGGCACCGACATAATCGATAGTGCAGGGTAGGGTTTTTCCACCTCCTTAAAAGGCTTTAAAAGAGGGGAGGGAGAAAGTGGCAGGAAATATACTGAGCAGGAGTATGTTTTCGGTGCATGCGCTGGGGCTGCCCTTTATCGGAGGGGGATGCTTGAAGAAA
>Ga0315274_10009073_pt1 | contig 14393 bp, 12 predicted proteins | sample YL17G02_20_MG_FD_203700 | JGI IMG/M metagenome (GOLD analysis project Ga0315274, IMG submission 203700) | Sediment microbial communities from Yellowstone Lake, YNP, Wyoming, USA - YL17G02_20 | ecosystem: Environmental > Aquatic > Freshwater > Lake > Sediment | place: USA: Wyoming | collected... | reverse complement strand
CCGATCAGAATACCACGGTTCTCGGCAAAAGCAGCCGCTTCCGTCAGCGTGTACTTCATCAGGACGTGGTCTTCCTGCTTCGTGGTCCAGGGCGGCTTGGGGCCTTCATCCGTGTTGACCACCGGCGCACCGCATTCGGCAGCGAACCGAATCGCCTGTTTGAGGTAGTTGCCGCTGACATCGGGCCGGCAAAGGGGCGTATGGGACGACAAGCCCGAGAGCTTCACGCCAGCCTTCTCACAAATCCGCCTGACGCGGCATGGATCATCGAGCATCGACAGCGTCATGTAATAGCCCGCCTCGCTCATCAGCTCCCGGCCCCAGTGGACCCAGGGCTCGACATAATCATAGCCGAGCGCGGCCGCCTTGTTCACGCCCCACTCGAACGGCTTGTCCGCGTGCCGCACGAACTCCATGTTGACCCCGATCCCTACTTTTCCCATCGCTGCACTCCTTCAGAAATCACTATTTCCATATTACAGAAGTTCCCTCAGAAACCCAGAACGGCCCGCAGGCGGTCCATGGTCACAAACAACAGAGACAGTATCGCGATCAGCCACATCGTCGGCTTCACATCCCTGACCTTGCCCGCCGCCAGCTTGATGAGCGCGAACGAGATGAAGCCGAAGGCCAGACCCGTGCTGATGCTGTAGCTCAGCGCGATCATCACCATGATGATGAACGCCGGCATCGACTCCTCGAGACTGGAAAAATCGATGTTCTTAATCTCTTTCATCATGAACAGGCCGACCATCACGAGGGCGGGCGCGGCCGCGTATTTCGGGACAATCCCAACCACCGGCACAAACAACAATGCCAGGGCAAAACAGAGGCCCGTGACCAACGCCGTCAAGCCCGTTCGCCCGCCCTCCTCAATGCCGGCGGCGGACTCGATGTACGACGCAATACTCGACGTGCCCAGGGCGGCGCCCAACATGCTCGCACCCGCATCGATGGCCAGCAGCCGGTCCAGACCCTTGATCCTGCCGCCTTCGTCCACCATCCTGGCCTCATGGCAGCAGGCCACCAGCGTGCCGATGCTGTCGAACATATCCATGAACATCAGTGCGAAGATGCTTCCGAACAGGCTTACTTTCATCGCCCCCCGGATATCGAGATGAAATGCGACCGGGCGGATGTCGAGATCCGACGAGAGTATCTGCGACGGTCTGGACACGTAGCCGAACGCCACAGCCAGAACCGTGGAGAACACGATCCCGATCAGCAACGCCCCTTTGATCTTCCTGATCCCCAGAAAGGCCATGAGCAGCAGCCCGGCCAGCCCGATCAGGACAGTCCCCGTCAAGGGGCCTGCGGAGACGAGAGTTGCTTCATTGTTGACGATCACGCCCAGATCGACCATGCCGATGAACGTGATGTACAGGCCTATGCCGACCGATATGGCCGATACGAGACTGACGGGGATCGCCTCCACAAGCCGTTTTCGCAGACCCAGTAACGTGAGCACAAACGCGAGCAAGCCCGACAGAAACACGATTCCAAGACCCACCTGCCAGGTGACCTCGCCGGCCTTGACGAGGCTGTAGGCGAGGAATGCGTTCAATCCCATGCCGGGAGCCATCGCGATAGGAGCGTTCGCCGCAAGGCCCGTCACAATGGTCATGACGGCGCTGACCAGACAGGTGACGATGATCAGAGCGTGCTTGTCCATGCCGGCCGCACTGAGAATGGAGGGGTTCACGAAAATGATGTACGCCATCGTCAGAAACGTCGTGAGCCCTGCCACAACCTCCGTTCGCACACTGGTCTGCCTGCTGCGGAGCTGGAAGTACTCTTCTATCATTTCGATCCTTCACCTGAACTTCATACGGACCGATCCAATGTAACACGCCAACAGGGCCGCGTCACGCGAGGTCACGGGCCCAGGCAATCGATGATCCCGGCGACCAGGCTCGCCGAGTTCCTCGCCGCCATGGCGTAGAATATCTGCTTATCCATCACCGCGCTCTCGTCGGCCTTATCGCTCATGCTGCGGATGACTATGCAGCCGATGTCCCGCTGATAGCAGACCTGGGCGACGGCGGCTCCCTCCATCTCCACCGCGTCGGCTCCGAGCTTTTCCTCCAGCTCCTTGCACTTTTCCTTCGAGGCCACGAAGGAGTCTCCTGTAACCACCGTCCCGGTGACGATTCTTGGAGGCCGCTGGCCGCTCTGGAGGGTGATCGGATCAAAGACCGTTTTGCGGGCGGCGCAGTCGGCGGCCGCGAGGAGATTCGGATCGGCGGGAAAGAAAACGGGATTGTCCTCGCCGGTGAGGCGGCTTCTGACACCTCCATGCTCTATACCCTCCGGCCACAGGGTCCCCATATCATGGTGGGCCGTCCGCTTGGCAATCACAATATCGCCCGGCTCCAGGTTCGGATCGACGGCGCCCGCGATCCCCGTGAAAATGACACGCGCCGGCTTGAAATGCTCGATCAGCAGCGTCGTCGTCATCGCCGCGTTGACCTTGCCGACCCCCGTCCACACAACGACGATGGGCCTGTCGCCGAGTCGGCCCGACATGAACGTGATGCCCTCGATCTCCTGCACCCTGGCACCGGTCAGCATCTTCTCCAGCAGCGAGACCTCCGGCCGGAATGCCCCCAGCACCGCCAGAGAGTTCGGAGGCCCCTCGCGCCCCGGCGCACAACGGCAGGAAGCGAGCAGAGCCGTGAGTGCGAGGCAGACTGCTGTGAGAATATGTCGTTTCATGCTTCTCCTGCTCCAACTGAAGGTACCCAGTTGTCGGTTGTCAGCAGGTGGCCGACGACCGGTCTCTGACGACAGGCCACTGACAAATGCGAGCGAGAGGAGTCGAACCTCCACGTCCTTTCGGACACCAGGTCCTAAGCCTGGCGCGTATGCCAGTTCCGCCACGCTCGCAGCGTACGACCGTCTCCTCGTGCCGACGGCCACACCCTCTAGGCCTCGATCATTATTACCGCTTTGCGGCCCTGTATCAACGGAAATCCGTGTCCCCAGGCTGCCGCATTCCCCTATCGCAGGACTGCTGAAATTGCGGAAAGAATTCGCAAAGCCGGCGTTGGGGCTTGGCCTTCGGGACGTACACGACGGACATTGATGGGAGATTCTTCTGCATGAATCGTCATGAGGGTGGTGTCAACTGCCTGTTCATAGACTGGTCGGCCCGGAAGGTGGGCCGCAAGGAGCTTTGGACACTCAAATGGCACCGGGACTACAACATCGCTGGGCCGTGGGCAATGGCAGGAATCACCCCTTGAGCAGCGGCTCGGAGTTCTCCTCCTGCTCGGGCGGCTCCTCGTGGGAGATCTTCTCGATGCGTTTCTCGGCCTTTTGCAGGATGGCCCGGCAGTGCTTGATCAGGGCCATACCCTTCTCGTACTGATCGAGACTGTCCTGCAACGGGATCTCGCCCTGCTCGATCTTGTTCACGATGTCCTTGAGCTGGTGGATCGCCTGCTCGAAGGTCAGCTTGTTGATCTCGTCACGGTATTTTCGTTCACTCATGGTGTCTGCTCTCAATCATCGGATGCGTCAAGGGTCTCGGGATCGGCCGTGGGTTCCCTTTTCCGTTTATTTGTGACCCGGCTTTCAATCAAGTTGTCGTTGGCCAGCTCGGTCACCAAGAGATCGTCCGTCCGGACGTCCTCGGCGGTCCGCACCACCCGGCCCGTCTGCCGGTTCGTCGTTATGCTGTAGCCGCGGCTGAGGACCGATTTCGGGTTCAATGCCGCCAGCCGGTTTTCGCCCGCGGTGATTTTCAGTTCGTTATTGCTCAAAACTCGCGTAACAGCGGCGAGGCTGCGGCTCTTCAATTCGTTCAGCTCCACCATCATCCTGCCGAGCAGTCGATGCGGCTCGATTCTCGCGACCTGCTCGTAGTAGTCCTGCATGAGCTTCTGTGTCCGGAGGAATACCGTCCGCATGGCGTCGCCAAGGTCCCACGCCAGATCGTCGAGGTGCTGCTCGCGGTTGAGCACCGGCAACAAGGGAGTCCGGAAGACGGCGCTGGCCAGAATCGTCCGGAGGTACTCGCCGGAAATGTCATGCCGTGCCCGCACACTGCCGGCCAGGCGCTTCTCCTGGTGCACGAGGTCGCTGAGCACGTCCTCCACGTTCGGCACGGCCACCACGCCCGCCTTCGTCGGGGTTGAGGCCCGCGCATCCGCCACCAAGTCGGCCACCGTCACATCGACCTCGTGGCCAACGGCACTAATGATCGGAATCCGCGAGGCATAAATGGCGCGGGCCAGCACCTCTTCATTGAACGCCCAGAGGTCTTCCAGCGACCCGCCGCCACGGCCGACGATCAGCAGGTCCAGTTTCAGCTTTTCATTGCGCCGGTTCACATCGGCGATGGCCGCCGCGATGGCCTCTGCCGCCCCCGACCCCTGCACAGGCACAGGGTACAGGTACAGCCGCGTGCACGGCCAGCGGTTGTGAACGCTGTCGGCAATATCCTGCACCGCCGCTCCGGATTCGCTGGTCAGAATGCCAATCCGCTGCGGGTACTTTGGCAGCGGTTTCTTGTGCGCGTCGGAGAAGAGCCCCTCGGCTTCGAGCTTCTTGACCATCTGCTCGAACGCCAACTGCAGGGCGCCCATGCCCGCCGGCATCATCTCCTCAACGATCAGCTTGTACCGGCCCTGCGGCACATACAGGTCAATGTTGCCGCTGACCACCACGGCCAGGCCGTTGGCTGGCTTGAACTTCACCCGGGCGAAGCTGGTCCGCCACATGGCACAAGGCAGCACCGATTCCTCGTCCTTGAGGCAGAAGTAGCGATGGCCGCTGCCATGCTCTTTCCAATCGGTGATCTCACCCTTCACGGTGATCCTCGCCGGCAGGTTGGTGTCCAGCACCTCCTTGACCAGCGAGTTGACCTGCGTGACCGTGTAGATCCTCGTTCGTGTCTGCGCCTGTGTCGGCATGATTTCCCATCGATGCATCCGGTCAGTTGACCAGGACGGCCCAGTACCCTTTCTCCGGACATGTCAGTCTCAATGTTCGCTCGCCCGCAACCGCCTGCGGATCGAGCCACCGGCACTTCATAATATCCAGCCAGCGTACGGTAACCGGTCTGGCCATGGCGCCGACATCCAGGCCAACCTGCCCCCCATCCGTGAAGTAAACGGCGTATTCCTTGCCGGGGTTCGCAAGGCAGTAAGCCTCGTTCTCTTGGCGCTCCGCCAGCAGGTCGTTGTGCGGCCGGCAAGTGAACACGTCCATCTTGTCCGTCACCATCCGCAGGCTCCGAATGTTCGCCTGGGCCTTCTCGTTCAGGCCGAGCCCGGAGTCCGGCCGGTGGAATCGGGCAGAAGCCAGTCCGCCGAAGATATTGCGCCAGAACCGCTCCATGCCATCCCGGTCGTTGCCGAAGCGACCGGTGTCGGCGCCGTAGATCTTCGTATTGTTCAGCGGTCGTTTACTCGCGGCGATGCGCGCCCGCTGCTTCTGGGCGTTGTCCCAATGCGGCTGGCCCTTCTGGTGGTTGTTCTGGGAGATGTCCACGAACGAATAGGTCTCGAGATGATCGAACGTCGCCGAGTGCATCTGATCCGACAGGTCCCACGCGTCCCACATCTCGGTGGTGTGGACCTTCACGCCAGCCTCTTTCGCTCGCGCCTTGATATACTCCGACCAGTACTTGCCCCATTCCGGCGTTACCGACGTCTCGTTGTCCATGCAGTACAGGACGTTGCCGTGCTTCAGCGCGTGGGAGAGCATCTTGTCCACGAATCGCTGCTGATATTTCAACACGGTCTTCTGGTTTCGTTCGGCCGGGACCGACCAGAAGAAGTTGTTGCCTTTCTGCGTCGGATGGCTGTTGACCTCCAGAGGCAGCCCGGTCTCCTCGGCCGTGTAGTTGATGTTGTTCTTCGGGTTGAGCGGATGGGCGGCCCAATTCTCGCGGTAGTAGTCGAACGTGGCCCAGACCTCGATCTGGACGATGATGTCGCGCTGCTCGGCCCATGTCAGAAGGTTCTCGAATCGCCGCCAGTACTCGTCGTTCCACTGATCGAGGTCATATTTGCCATCGGCAAGCTGTCGGAACGCCTGTACCTCGAAGCCTTGGTCGCTCCGCGAGCTCATCGTGTTACGGACGTAGTTGCCGCCGACCGATTGGAGCAAATCCAGGTGTTCCTTCAGATCGGGAATCTGGAAAAGGTTGTCGTCCTTGCTGCCGCCGAGGAGCAGGATGGGCTTGCCTTGGTACTGCCAGTACGCCGGATTGGCCTGATAGATGTCGATTCGACCTTCCGAAGCAGAGAAGGCCTCCGAGCCAGCCAACGCTGCGAACACCAGAGCCACACTTGCGAGTCGCCTCTTTGAAACCATGCTCATCTCCTCGAAAACGTTCTCAGCGAGCAGTTGCTCAAATGGACACTACAATGCCCAAGACGATTATACGCGCCATCGTATCTGGGCTCAATGCGTAGTCAGGGCTGCTTGACAACGAGGAATACGGCAAACTCGCCGGGAATGGGAACCTGGATGGCGCCGTCGTGGCAAACGGCGGTCGCAGCGGGCTTGCCAAATGGGTCCCTGGGATCGAACAGGCGGACCGTTTCACCATTCCGGAGAAAGCCCTCGACGCCGACAGCTACCGCCGCGCGCTTGTCCCAGTTGTAGCTGGCCAGATGTGCGCGGCTCGGATCGTACTTGTTCGGCAGGAGGACGGCTCTGCTCCCGGACGGCCGGGCGTCGCTCTTGCCGAGGATCAGGTTGCCTTCCTGGACGGGATTGCGGTAGCGAGCAATCTCCAGGCGCCCGTTGACGATCACGTTGTCGCGGACCTCGCAGTCCTCGTTATAGGGTGCGCTGTAGCCGATCCTCATATCCACGCCGTAGAGGTAGTTGCGGTGCACGCGGATTCCATGGCTGGGCCGACCGCCGCCAATGAGGAATGGGCCTTTGCCGTAGCAGATGTTGTCCGTGACGAGGTAGTTGTTCACATAAGCCCGCTCGGACCCATAGGCGTGCATCGTGTAGCAGCCATCGTAAGGGCAGGTCATAATGCAACTGGAGATCGTTTTCACGCCATCGTCGTTCTGGGTGTAGACGCAGTGCCCGTGGCCGCGGTCCTCGCCGACCCAGCCGTTGCCATAGATGAGACAGCCGTAGATCTCCGGATCGATCTCGCCTTTCCAGCAACTGATGCCCTGATTGCAGTGGTGGATGACGAGGTTGATGTACTTGCAGTTGGCGCCGCCGTGCATGTGGAGGCCGCCCCACGGCCGCTTCAGGTCCGCCGGACTCGACCCCGCACTGACAGGCTTATCCGGCACAGGCTCGGACACGAAAATCTCCAGGTCCCGAATCCAGACGTGCGCCGATGGACTCTGGACCGCCAGGCCGCCATCAATCCTCGCACGCTCCCCCGGCGCCGGCCGGAGGTGGATAGGCTGTTCCGCCGAGCCCACCAGTCGGACATCAAACAACTCATTCGGCCGCCTGCGATAAACGCCCGCCAGCAGATAGATCATGTCGCCCGGCTTGATCTCGTCCCGCCCATCCAAAGCCGACCCGATGTCCCACGGCGACCGGCGTGTCCCCGTATTTGTCGCCTTGCCATCAGGCGCGACATACCAATCCACGGCCTGAACGCCCTGCATCGACAGCAGCAGAATCACAAGAGTAACAGATTTGCAGGAAGACATTGAAGTGCTCTCCTCGAATATCGAACCAATGGTTTTCTCTTGATCGTCCGGCGGCGAAGGGATTACTATCTGTCTTGATCGCCGCCCGTGATCGGTCTTTCGACAGATTATCGTCGGCTGAGGCAAACATCCATATGGAAAATGAGAGACTGCAATGCTCAAAGGAGACCGCATCATGTCATGCATCCGACACGAACTCCTCTGTGTCACGGCCCTTCTGCTGATAGGTCTGTTCACCTCCGCCGGCGTCAGCCAGGAGGCCAACTATGACGAGGCCAAGGTGCCAAAGTACACGCTCCCCGACCTGCTCGTGTGTGCGGATGGGGCGAAAGTCACGAGCGCCGACACGTGGCGGCAGAAACGCCGAGCAGAAATCCTCAAGCTGTTCGAGGACCAGATGTTCGGCAAGGCCCCGGGCAAGCCACAGGCCATGACGTTCGTCACCACGTCGATCAGCAAGAACGCCCTCGACGGCCGGGCCACGCGCAAAGAAGTCGCCGTCTATTTCACCGGCCGACAGCAGGACCCCAACATGAGCATCCTGATCTACCTGCCCAACGGCGGGCCCAGGCCCGTGCCGCTGTTTATCGGGCTGAACTTCGGCGGCAACCACGCGGTCCATACCGACCCCGGCATCACGATCCCCAAGAGCTGGATGCGCAGCGACGGGGATCACCGCGCGACGGCGGACTCCCGCGGCAAGGCCGCCAGCCGCTGGCCGGTCGAACGTATCCTCGAACGGGGCTACGGCCTGGCGACGATCTACTACGGCGACATCGACCCCGACTTCGACGACGGCTTCAAAAACGGCGTCCATCCGCTGTTCTACAAGGGGGGCCAGACCAAGCCCGCCCCCGATGAATGGGGCTCCATCGCCGCCTGGGCCTGGGGCCTGAGCCGGGCGATGGACTACCTCGAAACCGACCCGGACATCGACCACAATCGCGTCGCCGTGATGGGCCATTCCCGGCTGGGCAAGACCGCCCTGTGGGCCGGAGCGGAGGACGAGCGATTCGCCCTGGTCATCTCGAACGATTCCGGCTGCGGCGGTGCAGCCCTTTCCCGCCGGGCGTTCGGCGAGACCGTCGAACGCATCAACAAGTCCTTCCCCCACTGGTTCTGCGACAACTTCAACAAGTACAACGGCAAAGAGAACGACCTGCCCATCGACCAGCACATGCTGATCGCCCTGATGGCGCCAAGGCCGGTGTACGTGGCCAGCGCCGAGGAGGACCGCTGGGCCGACCCTCGCGGCGAGTTCCTCTCCGCCCGAGACGCCGGCCCGGTCTATAAGCTGTTCGGCAAAGAGGGCCTGCCCGCCGAGGACATGCCCGCCCTCAGCAAGCCTGTGATGGGGACCATCGGCTACCACATCCGCCCCGGCCCCCACGACGTCACCAACTACGACTGGGACCGCTACATGGACTTCGCCGACATGCACCTGAAGGCCAGGTGAGAACCCAAGCCAGGAGCAGATCATGAGAGATGGACTGTCAGTCAATCGAATGGCTGTATGTGGAGTGTTGCTGGTGTTCGGCTTTTCGGCCGCACTGGGTGCGCCGGAGGCAACATCAACGGCCGAAAAGTACGTGCCCAGGCTGGAGAAGATTCTCACGGAGAACATCGAACCGTTCTGGTATAACAAGAGCCTCGACCGCCAGAACGGCGGGTACATCATCAGCTTCGATGCGCAGGGCAAGCTGAAGGAGCCGGTGACGAAGATGATCGTGACGCAGGCACGGCAGGTGTGGCTGTTCTCCCGGCTGGCCCGGGCGGGCTACGAGCCGCAGAAGCACTTAGAGGCCGCCAGGCTCGGGTACCGGTTCCTCCGGGACAAGATGTGGGACCCGGTCAACGGCGGCTTCTATTGGGAGGTGGACATCACCGGCAACCAGAAGCTCAAGCCGAACAAGCATCTCTACGGCCAGTCCTTCGCCCTCTACGCGATATCCGAGTACGCCATCGCCAGCGGCGACAAGGAGGCGCTGGATTTCGCCGTGCAGTTCTTCCACCTGCTCGAAGAGAAGTCCCACGACAAGACCTACGGCGGCTACGTCGAGTACTTCAGCCCGGACTGGACGAGCCCGCCGCCGGGACAATCCTACATGGGTGCCCCGGGCGACCTGAAACTGATGAACACGCACCTGCACCTGCTCGAAGCCATGACGACCTTTTACCGCGCGAGCCAACTGCCGCTGGCGCGGGAGCGGTTGCTGGAGCTGATCAATATCGAGAGCAACGCTGTCGTGCGGAAGAACCTCGGCGCGTGCACGGACAAGTACAGCCAGGACTGGACGCCGCAGCTCGACGCCAGTTACGCTCGCGTGTCCTATGGACATGACATCGAAAACGTCTGGCTGCTCATGGATGCCTGTGACACGGCCGGCGTGTCGGACTATCCCTTCATCGACCTTTACCAGACCCTGTTCAAGTACTCGCTGCAATATGGCTACGACAGCCGACAGGGCGGGTTCTTCTACACCGGACGGTTCAACTCCGCGGCCGACGACCGCAGCAAGTCGTGGTGGGTGCAGGCCGAGACCATCGTCAGCTCGCTGCGCATGTACGGATACACGAAGGACGCCAAGTACCTTTCCACCTTTGAACAGACATTCGATCTCATCGAATCGAGACTGGTGCATTGGGAGGTTGGCGAATGGTTTGAGAGCATCCCGCCCCAGGGCCAGCCGCAGGGCGACAAAGCGAGCATCTGGAAGGCCGGCTATCACAACGGCCGGGCCATGATCGAATGCATCGAAATCCTCAAGGCATGGAAGAACTGATCCGCGACGAAACGAGATTGAAAGGAGTCGAACGATGTCCGACTTGAAGACCCGTATCCAGGAGATCCTCCGGCAGCCGCAACTGGCCGGCTTGGCCACGATCACGCAGGACGGCAAGCCCTGGGTCCGCTACGTCATGGTGATCGCTTCGCCCGACCTGACGATCCGCTGCGCCACGCACACGAGCGCCCGCAAGGTCAAGCAAATCGCCAGGGACCCGGAGGTTCATCTGACCTGCGGGGTCACCGATCCGCAGAAGATGGCCCCCTACCTGCAGATCCAGGGCCGGGCGACGCTCAACACGAGCCCCAGCGCGCGTCACGGCTTCTGGACCGACATGCTCTCGCCGATCTTCGACGGGCCGGACGATCCGAACTACGCTGTCATCGAGATCAAGCCCTACTGTATCGAGTATTGGTCTCCGGGGACTTTCAAGGCGGAGATATGGAAGGCCGAGTGACATTGCGGGCATAGCCTGCGGCGGAACACGAGGGAAAGGAGAATCCAATGACCAACGGTGCAGCAGCCGGAGGCGCCGCGGCAGCCGCCATCGCCAATGCCATCCGGGCCTTCGGGGCCATCGTCACCGTGGAGTCCCGCGACTTCGAGGCGATCCTCCGGCGGGCCGACGCCCCGCTCGTCGTGTGCGCACAAGGCGGGCTCTTCTCCACCCATTACCAGTATCTGACGGCTTACAAAGGGCTGTTCTTCTACACGAAGACCCCGACTCCCCTGCCGCTCGGCCCCAACGTCGAGACGATCGCCGCCAAGAAGCTCTGGCTTCCCGGCTAACTGATCCGCTTGCGGTAGAGGCGGGTCTGCAGGGCGTTCTGCCAGGCGGTCCAGTTCGAGTCGCCCAGCTCCCCGTCGATGGCCGCCGTCACCTGGTCCATCTTGGCGTCGAGGTCGTCGAGGTAGTAGACCATGAAGGCCTCCGCCGTGGCGGGCAGCTTGGGTGAGCCGAACTCGAAGGCCCCGTGGTGCGCCAGGATAATATGACTAAGCGAATCGAGAATCTCCGGATCGATCTTGACGCCCCGGGCCCGCAGTGCATCCACCTTGCGATGGATCATCAGCAGGCTCTTGCTGATGTGTCCGATGAGCTGGCCCGAGTCCGTGTAGGAGAAGGCCATGTCATAGGCCAGCTCCTCCGTCTTGCCGATGTCGTGGAGAAAGACGCCGGCCAGGACCAGGTCCCCCTGCACCTGCGGGTACAGCGGCAGGATGCTCTTGGCCACGCGGAGCATGTTGTGCGTGTGCTCCAGCAGGCCGCCGATGCAATCGTGGTGCAGCTTCATGCCGCCGGGAGCATTGCAGAAGCTCGCCATCAGGGCCTCATCCATCAGGAACTCATGGGTAATGGCCGCAAGCTGCGGGTGCCGGATGCTGCCGACGATGTCCTTGACCTCCTTGAACATCTGGCCGCAGTCCTTGGTCGTCCGCGCCAGATAGTCCTCCACGTTGACCTTGCTCGGATCGACCGTCACGACGTTGTTGACCACGATCTGCAGGTTGTTCTGGTAGAGCTCGCTCCTGCCCTGGACGTGCACGAACCCGGGCTTGGGCAGCCCCTTGTAGATCGCCTCCGTCGCCTGCCACATCCTCGCGTTCAACTGGCCCGTGCGGTCGCAAAGGAACAACGCGATGTACAGATCCCCCCGCGTGGTGCTCCGGAGGATCGGCTCGCGAACCACGTACACCCCGTTGACCATCTCCCCCGGCCCGATCTCGTTGACAAACTTATGTGCTGCTGCCTGCGCCATCATCGACTCCAATTATGCCTACGATCCATTGCCAAAGCGGGCCCATCATAGTGGGACCACCCACCTCCTGGCAAGGAATGATTCCGCGAAAGATCGGTTCTGTCCGGCTGGAAATGGGCTTTGTTTGCACACCAGCCTGTCTGTGAATTAGCTTTGTTTCCCCTGATAGGCCCTCAGGCACTTCGTAGGGGGGCCGTGCCCACCACTCGCTTGGCGGGACAATTGACCTTGTTTTCGCATAATCGGCCGGACGGGAGCCCGTGGGTTTCTCGGCGTTCCGCCGGTTGGCGACGACTTGCGCTTCACCGGCCATGACGATACCCCCTAAATTGACTATTCGCCCCCATTTCACACGAGATGGGGGAAGCCGCCCTGCCTTCGCAGGGCCACGCTTGTCCCCGCGCAGGCGGGGAAAATCCGAATGTCGAAACTCGAAGCGGGGACAAGCACACGCGGAAGTTGGGGCATTTCACTTTGTCTCAGATTCCGTGCTTCGAGCTTCGTCCGCTTTCGATCATTCTGGTTTTGAATTTGTCTCGGATTTCGAACTCAGGATTTTGGATCTCTCGGCTTCTTCTGATTCCCTATTCAGTTGTGTCAGTATCATACTAATTCACAGATTGTTCGTCAAGTGAAATCCGGACAATGCAGAGATTTCTGTTGGCCAGCGATAGACGTAGGTAAGCCCTTGCCAGACAAAGGTTTACCCCGGATTCCACCGACCTCCGCCTGAAAGAGTACCTGACACCTTCAGTTCTCCTCTCATCGATAATAGGGACAGCCACGAATGGTGCTTCCTTAAGGGCGAAGGCAACTTTCGCACCCGCGTTTCTGAGTCAGGAATGCGGCTTGCCGTCACGAAGGAACCGCCATTCGGGACAGCCACCTATTAAGGGCAGAAATAACCTGTGACTCTCACCGATTGTACCTATGGTGGCCACACCCATGCACTATCCTCGATTCTCTTTCCGGTGCAATCGCTCTTGAGGGTGCCCTTCTGGATCAGCCGCTTGATTGCTCCATTGAACTCCGAATCATTGTACATGCACGGGTTCGCCACTGTGGCTCTAACCCGTAGCTCCTTCCACTTCACCCTGCCAACCAATCGCGATGTGCTAATGACGGCTTTCTCGATTTGGGCAGGGTCAACTACCTCCCTCTTGGGCTGATTGGGAAAAAGATAGCCCTTGACGAATTGAGATCCGACGAATTCACGGCGAGCCTTGACCATCGCCCTATTCATTAAGTCAATGGCGTCTGGGTGGCGGGAGCCGAACAACAGATGATACTTGGGGAGCGTATCTTCATAGTTGTCACGTATCGGATAATGGATAATCCATGTGAACCATTCATGTAGTCTTTCGCCATACCCCTTAGCGAGCTGTTCTATGCGGTCAACATCAGGCGATTGACCGGTGAAGATGATGTCCTGCCAGTAGGTCCCTCCGGCAACAGCATGCGGGTGTTCAGCCTGGAGAAAGTCCTCCACAAAAATGTGGTCGCTCAGGCCGAGGGCTGCCCTCAGAAAGCCTGTACTCATGAAGTTGATCAGGACTTCTATGCTTCGCCCGGATTCCAACTGGCGATATACGGATTCCATGTCTGCGAACAGGAGGTCACTTGGTCGGAGAGGGTCAAGGTAAACGAAGACCGTGCGGTCTTTCGCCAGTCTCGCAATTTCATCCACGTGTTCCCTGAAATCTCCTTGTGCAGTGCGCACCGGGATTTGGAGGTCCCGCGTGTTTGACTCCAGACGATCATATAAGGCAGGGTCTTTCTCAATGTAGAATCCGAGCACGTCTACGCCTCGCGTTTGCACGGCCTTCAGCCTCTTGGAGATGATCAGTGGACTCCCTGATTCGCCATCTTCGAATTGACCTGCTCCGGCAAAGCAGTCCACGACCAGAATGGGCTTCCCTAGCGTTGCCACCTTTGCCAGATAAGGTTCAAGATAATAGTCGAGAATGAGATCCTTGTACCTTGACCAGGGTTTCTTCTCACGAAAGAACTCCTGCGCATCTGTCATCTCTAATATCCCTCCGCTTTGAATACGGCTTATCCGCTGGGACTTCGTCCCAGCTCTGACTCTCCAAGAGACGCCCATTGGCTTTCTTGTTCACCCCGCCCCATTGTTTGAAGAAGAAGGGGACTCTGGCGGCGATGCATTGATCGCGGATGTCGATCACGCACTCGCGCGGCAT
>Ga0315274_10009072_pt1 | contig 14395 bp, 8 predicted proteins | sample YL17G02_20_MG_FD_203700 | JGI IMG/M metagenome (GOLD analysis project Ga0315274, IMG submission 203700) | Sediment microbial communities from Yellowstone Lake, YNP, Wyoming, USA - YL17G02_20 | ecosystem: Environmental > Aquatic > Freshwater > Lake > Sediment | place: USA: Wyoming | collected... | reverse complement strand
AAGCGTCATTTACATTAATATTTGAAAGGGCCCACAGCGCATAGGCTGTCGAATCAACGCTGCATTCACTTCTATAAGAAACTCCAAAGCATTTTCGGTTGTTCAAAGTCAAGCTCCCGGATTGAAATGAAAATTTGTTAACAGTGCCCAGATAAGTGTGGCTTACAAATGAATCTGCATCGCAGTCAAAGGCGATGTCTATCTCAGGAACATCCGACAGATTCAGATTGAATGTGTTGTTTCCCGATTTTATATCCAAAATCTTAGTGTCATTATTGATAGTCAAAGCGCATTGCTTATCTGAATTTGAAACCACAACCAAATCCCACAATCCTATCTTCACATTGTTCTGCGAGTCCAGAATCCAGTTCTTGTTCAAGGCGGAATTTGTTTTGCTCAAAGCCATCAGTGAAAATGCAGTTGATTTGACGCTGCAGTCTGCAAATGGCCAGCAGTCTCCACTTCTTGCAGATGCAATCAATGCATCCTTGCCTTTCTTCGCAGAAGCATCATCATAAGAAAGGGCCATCAATGCAAATGCCCCGTCATCTCCGGACGGCCACGCTGAAGTTTTTGATTGCAGCTCCTTGTATTTATCAGAAAGCGGCTTCTTAATCACAAATAGAGTATCCTTGTTGACAGTTTTGGTTGTCTTGTTCTCGATGCAGAGCGCATTTTTCAGCGAAAACTTGTAATTTCCCGGGGAAGCAGGAAGCTGGAAAGAAACAATATATTTGTTTGCAGCTATCTGATCTCTTTTGAAAAACAATGTGATCTCGCTGCTGCCCTGATAGAATGCGATGTTGCTGTTGTCAAGAGCGCGTGCAAATTCCCCGGTTATCTCCGCCTGAAATGTCTCCGACGGAAAATACTCAGTCTTTCCGAGCTTTACATCGACGCATGCAAGCGCAGAAGGCAGCAGAAGAATAATAAAAAGTAGAAGTGCTGAAAATTGAAAGAATTTTTTCATTTTATCACATTTCTTTCAGTTTCTTGAATGTCTCTTCGAATTCGTCAGTCCTCTTTGGCTTCTGAGGCTGAGGTTGAGCAGGCTGAGGTCTTTGAAATTGAGGCTGCGGCTGAGGCCATGGCAATAGCGGCCTTACTACAGGACGAGCGCTTACAGTTCTTTGAACAGGCATTCCTGCCGGAGGAACAGACGGCTTTTTGCCCTCTTTCTTTCCGAATTTGATTATCCCTTTTTTCTGGAGGAAAAATATGACAACACCTACAACAGCAACTGACAGCACAACAATAAGCCATGTAAGATTTGTTTTCTTGCATTCTCCGCCGACGCAGCATCTTCCGTCGCTGCCGTACTCGAATCTTCCGGTGCAGCTGCCTGTGTCACAGACAACTCCGTCAAGATCAGCACAGGTCTTCTCTGCTTCCGCGCAGGTTCCGGTGCAGCAGTCTCCGTCAGGAGTTCTTTGAGGAGTTACTGAGCATGTCTCTCCTGTATCACATATTGACCCGCCTAAATCTGAACAGCTTTGCTCTGTCTCGCACTGGCTGCAGCACTGCTTGCCTGCAAAACAGGTACTGTCAAAATTAGTCTGATGACCATAGGCGCACTTATCACAGCACTGGTATCCTTCTGAAGTGCAAGTCTGCTGTGCTGCTTTCTCCCCGCAGCATTTTCTCAGGCCGCAGGCAATGTTGTAATCTGTCTCTTCCTCCTCGCCAGATTCGCATTTGTCCCTGCAGTAATATCCTCTGCTCTCACATTCATTTGTTGTAGGCGCAGCAGGGGCGACTGTCTTGGGCCAGAATGCATAAAGAACAAGAGATGTCTTGCCGATGCTTCCGAATGAGCCGTCAGTCCCCTGGACAGATAAAATATAATTCATCGCCTTGGTTTTGGCGTCGGGATTGTAGTCTTTCAGGGCGAGAATTGCAATTGAAGTGTCATACACTTTGTCAGCTGTAAGGAACCAGTAGCCGTTAGGATGCTGGGTGCTCAAAAGCTTGTCTGAATATGTGGTGTCAGCAGTAGCCATATACAAGAAAGCGTCAGGCAATTTCAAAAGGTTGTCATTCGCAAATCCAATCAAGTAAGGGATAAGCATTGAAACATCCCTGCCTTTCTGTGAAAGCACATACGCTGCCCATGCAGTCCCTTCATAGCTGCAGGTAGATCCATCAGCCAGGCACACTGTCTCGATTTTTCCATCGACATAGCTGTTCGCGCTTCCGGTTTTTGTATTCCCTGGAACATAAAGGATTGAGCCCTTGGTGTAAATCATGGACACATAGAAATCAGATTCGCATTTTATCAAAAAAGTTTTGTCGAGGCATGATGATGATACCTGGAATCCATAGGTGCTTTTTGTCAGGCATGTGCCGGCAGATGGCTGGCCGATCTCCTTTGTCTTGGAGATATTGAATCCGTAAATCCTTTCATTATACTCGACAGTGCAGCGGCTGGCATCAGATGTGTCAATCTGAAGATGCCATTGTGCAAGCGGGTCAGAATATGATTTTTTCCTGCTCATAAGCCAAGTCTCGGCCTTCAATGTGTCCGCTCCAAGAAGATTCAATGCAGATATCGCAAGAGCAGTTGATTTGACATTGCATCCGGATGAAGGCCAGCATTCTCCAGAATTCTTGGATGCAGCCATGAGCGCGTCCTTGCCTTTCTGGCCCAAAATACCATCGTAAGCAAGCGCCATCAATGTAAAAGCACCATCATCGCCTGAAGGCCATGCAGTGACTTTAGATGAAAGCCAGCTGTAAGCCTTGTCAACCTGTGCAGCCTGCGCTGTCTCATTCAGGACGGTAGCAGCGCTCACATTAACAGAAATCAATGCAACAAAAAGAATTGCAAATAACAGCACTAACCTCTTTTCTTTCATGTTTCACTGAGGCAAGGTATATTTAAAATACTTTCGCTGTATGTCAAAGAAATCAGCCTCTGTAATATCTATAATCTCTCATCGGCCTGAATTCAGGCTCTTCCTTGAATTCCCTCTTTGCAGTTTTCCTTGCACCCTTTCCCTTTCCTTTCAGAGGTTTCTGATTTGATGCAAAATAAACCTTTGCTGAAACATAATTAACAGGATTCTTTATCCTGGCGCACAATCCATCAGGATTGCACACTCCTATATCTTTATAGTATGGCTTGTCGCAGTTCGGAGGGAGTATTGATTTCTGCTTCTGATGCCATGAAAGCTGCGCCCTTATGTATCCCTCGCGCAAAGGGACTGCATTTTTCTTGTTCCATTCCTCAACTCTGCTCTCAATCTCATCCTGAGAAAGCCCCATCTTCCTCAAAAAATTAAGCATGATAAACAGCGACCTCTTTCTTCCGTCCTTCATCCCGTTCAGCATGATATTGACGCATGGAGGGTATTTCTCAGGGCTTATGTCCTTCAGCACAGTCTCTTTCCTGCCCTCGCGCTTTGCAGCTTTCTCGTCCTCTTTTTTCTGATGATGCTTTGACCACCAGTCAAGAGCCTGTATCACTAATCCCTTGGCCTCATCCTTTTCAGGCTTTGGCAAAAACTGTCGAGGATAAACTCTGTATGGATTTGCCCATCCGGGATGAAACTGCCTTATCTGGTCCGGATTTATGACAACGGATGCAAGGCATGTCCTTTCATGCAGGGAATATGGCATCCTGAACAAATGCCTTGGTGAAATGAGCACAGTGTCAATCTCGATTATCTCAAAGGGGTCAAAACCCTTCTCGAATTTTATGCCGGTTCTCTCGGAAATTTCCTTCACAGTCCCCAGCTCAAGGATGTGGTCTGCAAGATGGGATTTTATCAGGTCCTTCAGATAGGCTGCAATTATTCTCGGGCCATTCGGAAAGAAACTCTTTATCTCGATGTCATTAACCTTTGAGGGGAATGCCTCGAACGCAACTCCAAGATGAAAGCCGGAGCCGCCTGAAAATTTTATCCCCACGTTCTTGATGCCATGGAACTTCAAAGCCTCAATCAAAACCTCGGCTGCAATCTTGCTGTACTCCAGATATTTGCAGTCGATGTCAAGCAGCAAGTCCCATCCAATCCTGAGCTCATTGGCATTATTCTCGGCAATCTCCGACGGATTGCTCCATCTCTCCTCAGAGCAGTGGAAGCTTGTTGCGCCTTTGTCCACCCAGCCGATGATATCATTCTCATAATTCAGCATGTCCGGCCTCCTGCCGAAACCCTCATAATACCGAGGAACGACTTCGCGGTTCCTGCTTTCCTCGAAAATCAGCCGCTTGATGTCCTTTCTCCGATAGTAGAAATTTGCTATCTTTCGAATCCGCTCCATCTTCTTCAGCTCATCTGAGCTGACTTCATTAGCCTTTTCCTCTTTTCCCTCAGCCATGTCCACAAAAACAAGAAGCAGTTTAAATAATTTATCAAACTAAAAAGAGGCTATCAAACAAAACACAAAAAACAAAATAAATGACACCAAGGCCAGTTAAATCACAATCGGATAATCTATAAAAAACTATAATAAACTTTAAAAACAGCTTAGCTTTGAATTAATCATGCTATTGCATCTGAAGGACGCTAAGATACTGGGGGACGCTGTTTCTATATTATCGGAGCTTGTGACAGAAGTCAAGGCAAAGGTCACAAAAAATGGGCTTTCAATCATAGCAATCGACCCTGCAAATGTCGCATTAATACAGCTGAAAATCCCTGCAAACGCATTCCTGAAGCTTGAAGCTGACGAGGAGACATTATGCATAAACCTAGAGGACCTAAAACAAGTATTAAGGCGTTTGTCCGACGGCACTTTAATAATCGAGAAAGACGAGAACCTTTTAAGGGTAAGCTCGGAGGACAAAAAACGATCATTCGCGCTTGCATTAATCACCCTGGAACAGGAAGAGAAAAGAATCCCTGACCTGGAATTCAGCAATAAAATAGAGCTGAACGCTGCAGTTTTCTCGGACGCGATAAATGACGCATTGATTGTCGCGGACGCGTGCAATTTCGAATCCAACTCAAAGGACAATGTTTTCATGATAGATGCAAAAGGAACCATAAACCATTCAAGAACTGAATTCTCAGCAGATGAGTCTAAAATGCAGCTTGTCGACGGAAAATCAAAATACTCGCTGCAGTACCTGCAGAAATTTATCAAGGCGGACAAGTTCTCCGAAAAAGTGAACATCCAGTTTTCAAAGGACTATCCATTGAGACTAGACTTCAAGAATGACAATGCCGAGATGATTTTCATCCTCGCGCCAAGAGTCGAGACCGAGGATTAAATTCTAATTAAAAATATAAATAATCATTTCTATACAATAATCTTTAAATAACAAAAAACGGACATTTAACAGTTAAAATGGACGCGATTATATTCGACAACCATGAAATGAATGTGATGTTCAACGGCATCGACGAATTCAAAAAGCTGCCTGAAAATAGCCTTGAATGCAAGATTCTGGACAATTATTCCGGAAAGACAGATGGAAAATTGATACTTGATCTCAGCCAAAAAACCAAGAATAGCAACTCATTAATGAGAATAATAGGAAAGGAATACAGATTGACAATGAGCCAGGCCTGCTATGAACGCATTGAAAGTAATGGGTATACAAAAGAAGTCTGCGGAATGCAGTATAATGTGCTATTCAATGTAATGAAAAAGCCTTATTCTGACAAAATATGAAAGCTTCAAAGAAGAATTTATAAATGTCCAGAACATAATTTTAAGCATAAAATAGTGTCTTAAATTCACTTAAAAATCTATCAAAAAGAGTCAAAATGTTGATTAAAAGAGGCAGCAGAAAAGCTCAGGTCACTGTGTTTGTAATCATAGCCATTGTTCTAGTTGTGGGCGTTCTTTTTTTCCTTTTCGTGATGCCTCAGCTCTCAAAAAGGATGATTTCAACCGAGGAAGCGCAGAAGCTGCTCGCCTCGCAAGTCGAGCCTGTAAGAACATTAACAGAGGACTGCATGAAATTAATGGCAAGAAAAACCCTGAACACAATAGGCAAACAAGGAGGATATGTTATCCCAAAAAGTGACAGATATTTAATCCAGACAGGTGTCTTGGCTGAGCCAATGGTCATAAATTATGCATTATTCTACAATCCTGCATCTGGAGACTATATCAATCTACTTCCATCCCTTAATCAGATATGCCAGTCCGAATTCAAAAATTTCATCGGGATAGATCCTTCTTTCTCACAATGCACAGGAGACTATGAGCAATGGAAGAAAGAGTATGATATCACAGTCGGAGAATTGAATGTCAGCGAAGTTATATGCGAGGACATAATAAAAATCACATTTACACAGCCTGTGAAGCTTTCCCTTGGCAGCAGCACAACAACAGTTGACAATTTCGTCGTAACAATCCCAATAAACATGCCAAGAATCAGAGAGCTAGCATCAAGAGTACTCAACAAAATAGTGGCTGGAAAATCATTCACAGAAGCCATGATAGAAGAGGCTGACGCCCAGTTCATAGAAATCAAATCAAATCCCGATATCTCAGAAAGAATCCTACTGAATACATACACTGCTAGGGAGCCAACTTCTGACCAGTCTGGAATCGGATACAATGATTATAACAGTCTTTTCAGGATAGAATACAGTAACCGAGAAATAGACACTCCCTTCAATTTTTATTTCCTTGCAGGGATTAAATAATAGCTAATCAAAAAATAATATAATAAAAAACTGAAATGAAAAATCGGAAGAAGAGAAATAAAGAAGAATTCATGCTTGAAAAGTTCTTCGCGATATTCTGCATATCATTGATGACATCAATGACAATAACATCTGCTTATTCTCTGGCGCCCGTTGATGAGGAAAGTAAAGATAAATTAATAAATGAATTCGGCCAGAATCAAAATGCATTAACAAAATTATCATTAGCTGAGATATTTAATCTTGACATCCTTCCGAGCGTCAAGGCAGAAGCCACAGGATGCTGCATAAAACTAAACAACGAAGGAGGCTACTGCAAATCGGGAGCGCTGCAAAGTGAATGCAATGTAGCGGGTGCAGGGCCATTCTATTCGGGGATGTACTGCGACAATATCATAGGAGATGATTGCAAAAAAGGAACATGCATACAGCAGAACGGAGACTGCGACCTTGGATACTCGCAAAAGCAATGTAAAGACCAGACTGGACATTTTGTGGACACTATACAATGGATTGATGAATGCAGACCTGCATGCTGCATACTGAAAAACAGTGGAGAAACAAGAAACGCTCAATTCACATATTATGGTGGAAAATGCGAACTCATAAAGGCTGACGGAGGATATGATTCAGTCGAAGTTAATTTTGACAAGACGTATGCAGAATGCATAAAAGAAATACCTCTTGCAACAATGGGATACTGCAGTTTCCAGCAAATAAGCGCAACACAGCCAAAATTATGCAGATACATGACATATGCAAACTGTATTGCCTCAAATCCAGCCGGAGAATGGCTCGGAGACAAGGCATGCACTGAATGCAGGGCAAATTATGAGCAAAAATGCTCCACAGGCAATGAAGGAGATGGAGTGTACAACTTTGATTCATGCGGTGCAAGAGGAACATTAGTTCCAGGGAAAAAATGTGGGCCATATCAAGTCTGTGAAACTAACCAATGCATAGAAAAACAATGCGAAGTCGGGGTAAATTATACTTCCCTGAACTACAATACCACTTATCTCAAAGCAGGAGAAGTTGAAATAAAAAGACTATTGAGTGGAAATATTAATATTTATAAAACAACAGCTGGAAAAGGAAAAGTCGAACCAAATCCTAGCATAATCTCCCTGTCACCTAGAGGGGGCGCAGCATGCTTCAACTATATCGGGCCTGGAGAAGAGAGTTATATGTATATCTGCAGCGTCAGCGGGCTTACCGCTGTCCCGATAGACATGTTCAGGGAAAAAATATGCGACGGCAGTCTGCAGATAATTCCAACCATTGACAACTTCCCAAAATTTGTGCCTTATCAGCGAAGCAATGTCTGGCAGAACTGCTCTAACTGCGGACTGAACAAGACATATATCGACAGCAATTTATTGAGCGAGGTGTTCAGTTTCCTTGGGGCTGATTTCCTGAGCATGAAATGGTGGGACTATTGGCCTGGTGGAGGATTCTGCGATGTCGACCAAGGCTGTGAAGGATTTGGAGATTGTATACATTCAGATTTCAATGACTGCGTTCCAAAATACTCACCTGGAAACGCTGAAAACTGCACTGTCTGCATGTCAACAGAGGCAAGCAGCCCATGGAGCAAATGCGGAACAGCTGAAAATTGCCAATCAAGAGGCTATTGTGATTATGAACAAATCCCTGTCAGCCTGAATGATGTGGCCACCGGAGCGCTGATATGCAGCGCACAGACAGTCGCAGGAATAGGAATGACAGCAGGAACAGGCGAACTTCTAAGATGGCTTGGCCTTGAAGACACGAGAGACACCCTATCAAGTAATGTGGATGACAAAAAAAACGGATTGGATACTGCGATAGCTGACTTTGGTACTGTCTGGAAAGGAGTTGGATTAGATTTTTCCATTATCACAAGAGTATTGCAATCACTTGGCCCGCTTATCAGAATGATAATCACTGCCCCAGGAGTGCTAATAGGGCAGGGTTATGAAAGGACTGTCCTAAACAGCATTAACAACTACTTCGGCTGGACAAGAATCAGCAATCCAAAACAAACTGAAGAAGATATCAAAAAAGCAGAAACTGATGGAAAAACAGATGCAAAAACAGCAGACACTGCAGATGCTAAAACTCTAAAAAATCTTAAAGATGTGGAAACAAAGGGAAAATCAAAAAATGCTATAAATGAACAACTTACAACAGCAAAAACTAATCGTGATGAGTTAGTAAATCGAATTAACAAAGATACTACTGCAGGAGTAACTGCGGCAGTAGACAATAATGGAAAAATAATATTAACAGATAAAATAACACATAAAATACTCACAGGAACTGCTACTGACCCATATGCAAACTATCCTGCATCGTACAAAGTTCATATAAAAACTGCAGAAGAAGCATACAACAATCTTTACACAGCTAACCAAAATGCATTTAATGATTTTAATAAATTCATAACAGATAATAAACTAGATAATAAATATAAATTACCTAAAACTGATGTTATTAAGTCTGTAAATCTAGATATAATTGATAGCGACATAAAAACTGTTGAGACAAAAATAACTAACACTGAAGGCCCTAAAATTTCTGCAAGACTTGAGACACTAGCAAATAGTCAGAAAGAAGCCAATAAATTAAGTGGAATATCTTCCGCATATGATATTGCTGCACAAAAGGATATTGATGCACAAAATGCATTAAATAAACTTAAAGATAACTCCGATTTCAAAAAGAGTGGATATACAATTAAAGATGAAAACATTTATGACAAGGATGGAAAGATTTATACTATTAAAACTGACGAAACTTGGAAAGCAGACGCGATTGGTTATAGAACTCAATACAATAATGCATGGAATAAATTATCCAATGAAGATAAAAAGAAATATATCACTGCCGCCTCAAAAGCAACAACACCTTCAGTAAAACAGGGACTGGCAGTTATGTATGGCGAAAATTACGGAAAATTCATGTATCAGGACATCGGGGTCTATAAAGACGCAAGAACAAAAGATGTATGGGGAAGACTGGATGCATGGTGGGGAGCACAGGGACAACTTTTAGGATTCGCAATCAATCAACTGAAAGGAATAGGTCTTGGCCTTGCAACAAATATAATATGGAGTCTTGTAAACTCAGTCGGAGGCGAGAAAGGCTTTAAAGTATTCGGACTTGATCTTCAGTGTATTTTAAATGTCAAATGCCTGATGAAAGTAGGATTCTGTTATGGAGTCGCAGGCGATCCTCTAGACCTCCCAACAGGCGCTGGGCGCATAGGTATATTCCCTTCAGCACCTCCAAAAAATCCATTTTTGGTTTGCATGGGTAATAATTTAGTTCTGCCAGTAATTTTCTGCACAGTTGAAAGCATAATTGCGGCAGGAATGAACGCGAACTCCTGCATGCCAACCAATCCATGGAATATGCCAGGAGTGCCTTCAGGATATAATGAATGCCACAAATGCAATGATGACCCTTACAGAGGATGCACAGCATCAAGATGCCAATCATTAAGCAGCGACGGAGGATGCATATGGACCAATGGAGTATGCGGTGAGAACGCGACAATGGTTCAGAACTGCGGCGTTCATAAAACAACTGTCCCTGCAATTGAAGTTATAGGCTACACAAAAAATAATAATATATATTCAAGAGAAAGTGTCGCTTTCAGCAGCTCCTCGGCAACAGTCATAATAAAAACAGACATCTATTCAAAATGCAAATGGAGCTTCGACAAAATAACCTGGGCAGAAATAACAGCTGAGAATTTCGGAAGAACACATACACTGTCAGTTCCTCTTGATCAAAATCTGCAGGAATATCACCCCAATGTGCAGTGCGACAATGCATGCCCTGAAAGCGGCGCAAAGACAGGTGTGATAGAATTTAAGATAAACAGAAACACCAAGCCTGACACTGAAGGGCCTATAATAGTCAGCAAATTCCCTGGTCCAGACTACCTGTTCGAAGGAAGCCCTGCAAAAACACAAAATGTCATGATAAGCGTGACAACTGATGAAACAGGAAACTGCAAATACAAAAGATATCCTTTCGCAGAAGGGGCGACAGGAATGGCGACAGAACTCGGCAAGATAAGCACGACAGCAGGGGTTGTAAGCAGGACATCAGGATTATCTCCAGATCAAATTCCATCACAGTTCTCATCATCCGGAATTGCTGTTTCATACTCTGACCCTAATATGATTCTTATGACTAAAAGCTCAAGCAACAGCAAACAGTTCAATGCGACTGTATCAGTAAATAATTCTGAAACTCAGGCATACATTATATTATGCCGTGATAATGCAGGACAAAACAGCTCAGTGCCTGCAATAATAAGATTCAGGGCATCTGACCTGTTCAGCGTTGACATCAGCGAGCCTACAATGACTATCACAGAACCTCAACCTCAAATAATTGTGAAGACAGGAAGAAGAGACGCAACATGCTACTACAGCCTTGAAAACAAATTATACTACACTAACATGACTAAATTTGAAAGCACTGGCCTAAAAGATCACAAAGCCCAGATAACAAGCCTGCTGACATACGGAATGCATAAATTGTGGGTGACGTGCTATGATGTTGCGGGAAACAACATTGCAAGCGCATGGAAAGAATTTAATCTTCTGCCGGACACAACAGCGCCAAAGATAGTCAGAGTCTACAACAGGGGCGGAATGCTTTACATAGCAACTGACGAGTCTACAACATGCCAGTACAGCACCAAGAGCTTTGATTACGGAAGCGGGACAGACATGTCGGGAAACAGCCCTGCATCAAAGGAGCATGAGGCTGAATGGAACACCCAGTTCACGTATTATGTTATCTGCAAAGACAGGTTCGGAAATGAAGGGTCTCAGATGACTGTCAAGCCAATTGAGCTCGGCACAAGGATATAAGTGAAAGTATTAAAAAGCTGAATTTCTTATACAGGATATTAAAAGAGAAAATATGAAAATCCGCAGTCTGAATCTTAAAAAGACAAATAAAGCCCAAGTTTTAGGAATGCCTTTCCAAATGATATTCTCACTGATAGTTATAGCATTCATAATCTATGTCGGTTTCATAACAATCAAGGGATTCATGGAAAACACTGACAGGATAAAAATTGCCAGCTTCGCGTCAGATTTCAAGTATGATATAAACAACCTTTGGCAAATGACATCTGCATCCAAGGTCTATACCTATGACCTTCCTGCAAAGATAACAAATGTGTGCTTTGCCTCCACTTCAAAATCCCTGAGCAGCGAATCAAAAAACCTCTCGCAGATTTTCGCTGACATAAAGAAAATACCAAACTCAGCCAGCAATAATTTATTTTTGTATCCTGCATCCTTCCCATCAAACCTTGGGGTTCCGGCATCATTCAAGATTGACTGCGGCGAAACTGTGAAAGTTGCATGCCTTGACATCAGTGAGCTGCCTAATCCATACTGCATTCCAGTAAGCAAAGGCACTGTAAAAATAAGCCTTGTGAAAGAAGGCAAGATTGTGAAAGTCGTAAAAAGCGAATCACAGACTAGTCTTGCAGCACCTGTCCCGCTAACTGGAGAAAAGCAGATAAGCGGAGGAGCATACTCATTCTCATTAAATGGCGAAAGCCATACCATAGAAATAAAAAAAAAGACTTCTGACTATATTGAACTGACTATTTCTTCGGAACCCCAGACAGTCAGGGTGAATAATGGCGAGACAAAAGAGGTTGATATAAATAATGACGGCACAAGCGACCTGACGCTGAGCTATGATGGGAACAAGCTTTCAATGTCGCCTGTTGCACCTTCTGCTCCTGCATATGAACCTACGGAAAAATATTCCGCGAAAGTCTATGAATGGAGCACTGAGACAAGTCCGGATACAAAAATAGTGCTGCTGAGAAATCTTGACGATTCAGGATATTTAAGAGGCAAATATGTGAATATCCATTACCCCTGCCTGGCTCCACCTCCACTTGAACAAGCAGCAGCGCCAGCAAACGCAATAGTCTGCAAGAAGGTTGATATTCCGGGGCCGCCGGCTTACTCTGCTGAAAACATATTCCTTTATGAACCTATTCCTTACGGCAGTAGCAACTATTTCCTGCCAAATTATGAAGGCCAGCATTTTGACGAGGTTATGCTATACTATGGATATAACCTTGCGGCTGAATATTTTGACAACAATTTCGGGCTGAGAACAAAATATCCTATGGGGGTGGAAGTTTATAATCCGGGTGTGCCATGCACGGCGGTAGTGACTGCCGCTACTCATTCAGGCCAGCATGTCCTGCAATACTCATTAAATGTAAAATGCCCAGACATAAAGGGGGATGTTTTCCAATCATCTTTTTATCGTGATACAAGACTGATGTTTCATGAGGCAGTTCATGCAATATTCCTTGATGCATTAAAGCAAGAGGTAAATGACAGGATAAACATAGAAAGAGAGCCTAGCGGATTCACGATAAGCGAAGGATACGCAATATACCTTTCAAACGCATACTTCAATAATTCTAAAGAAGGCTTCGGAGGAGTGCCAATAAACTTTGATACTGAAGGTGTTCTGTATGAGCCTCCAAAATCCGCAACAGAAGGTCTTAATGTGGGAAGCATATATGCCTTTGCAGGGTCATTATGGGATATCAAGAAGCAGATAGGCGCTGACAAGACTGCAACACTTGTAACAAAGTCATGGGGCATCATGCCTGTAGCTGGAGGAAAGCCGGACATGGCCATTGACGCCATGCTTGCACTGCTTGAGGCAGACAGAGCTTACAATTTTGAAGACAAGGACATCATAAAACAGGCTTTCACCAGGCACGGAATAGAATGCCCTGCCGGATGTCCATACTAAAACTGAAGAAGAAATCAAAAAATGACTGGCAAAAAAGGGGTTATGGAGTTCAACTGGATTTTCGTTGTCATTATCGGGGCCTTCATCCTGTTCCTTGCCATATTCTTCATCGGAAGGCTTACCGGCACCCAAAGATATGCGGAAGAGACAGAATTAGTAAAAAGCTTTGACATTCTCCTGAATCCGTTTGCATCAATCGGAGGCATAGGAAAGATTACTTTGGCAAAAACAATCGAGATGCCGCAGACAGTGCAGATAAACCAAACCTGCGACTCAAAAGAGGGGAAGATAACAATGCGCATACGCTCTGAATCCACAATCGGCAATAAATGGGGGGAGTGGTCAGCACCAAACAACATCTATAACAAATATATTTTCTCGAGCGCATTCATGCAGAGCAAAAGATTTGACATAATGTCTAAGCCGTTTGAAATACCATACAGGATTGATGATTTAATTTACATACTTGACAAGGATTACTGCTTTGTAAACGCTCCAAGTAATGTCAAGGCTGAGCTTGAATGGATAAATCTCTCAAAACTGCAGTTCGCAAACTCCCAAAATGAATGCAAGACTAGCAGCTCAAAGGTATGCTTTGGAACTGCATGTGACATAACTGTGACAGGCCAGTGCTCAGGCTATGACTGCGAGAATGAATATGACTACGGCTATGTTGAAAAATCAGGCAAAAGCATGGACTATGCAACCCCTGCATTGATGTACGCAGCCATATTTTCAGATTCAAAGATGTACAGCTGTGAAGTTTTAAGGCTTACTGCAAGACTCCAGAGTCTCGCGGATATTTACAAGCAAAAATCAATAATACTGTCCAGCGAGGGATGTGACACATCTGAAATCCAGAACAAGCTGGATGACCTTAAAGGCGCAACAACCATGTCAAGCATCTACATGATTTCAAAGGAAGTAAACAGTGCAAATCCACTCTCATGCCCAATATTTTAAAATGATACAAAAAAGGA
>Ga0315274_10009071_pt1 | contig 14396 bp, 12 predicted proteins | sample YL17G02_20_MG_FD_203700 | JGI IMG/M metagenome (GOLD analysis project Ga0315274, IMG submission 203700) | Sediment microbial communities from Yellowstone Lake, YNP, Wyoming, USA - YL17G02_20 | ecosystem: Environmental > Aquatic > Freshwater > Lake > Sediment | place: USA: Wyoming | collected... | reverse complement strand
GCCGGTACATGCCGCACGCATTCGACCGCACCCGCCGCCAGACCTTCTCATAATCAGGGATGTAGTGGAGAAGAAGCCGGCGTTGCCATTCCCACTTGAATCCCTTCCGCGCCAACACTTCCGGGCCGGCCACGCGGTCGGGAACCGTCTCCGGCGGAAACATGTCGAAATACGGCCGCGGCGTCTGGTAGGGATTGTGCGGTTCGGGAAACGAAAGCCACAGGAAGAAGGGACGACTTCCGGCGCTCTTCAGGAACTCGATCGCGTTCGTGACCATCCGATAGGGGTGCTGCGCCTCAAGCGGAAACGGCGTCGGCTCCTTGCTGATTTCGTCGGTCAGCTCGAACACCCACTGTTCAAATTGCTTTTCAAACGGCGGCGACTTGGACTCGATCACTCCGTTCCAGTGGCCATACATCTGCCAGACGTCGAACTTGTTCTTCTGAAGGTAGCTGTGGTTTTTTCCGATCAGGCCCGTGTAGTAACCCTGTTCCTGGAGAACGTCGAGAAGGTCGCGCGAGAAGTAGGCGTTGCGAATGCCGCTGTTTTCGCGCACGCGGTGGGCTTTCGGAAAACGACCGGTCATCAGGCTGCATCGCGCCGGAGCGCAAACCGGCTCGGGCGTGTAGGCGCGCGGGAAACACGTTCCCTGCCGCGCCAGAGAATCGAGAAAGGGTTGGGTGTCGAGCGGGAAACCGGCGATCTTCATGTAGTCCGCACGCTGTTGGTCGGTCATGATGACGACGATGTTGGGCAAGTCGGATTTCGGCGGCGAGGCTGCCTTGGCGGCTAATCCCGGTTTCGGTATTGCCGCGGCAGCCATGCTGCCTCCGGCGAGGCGGATGAATCTCCGTCGTTCCATGTCACGCGCTCCCTACGGTTCGGCGTTTGCCGGAAGTCTCTTGTTGGACACAACTATCGTTCCGTAGCGGCGGGCGAGGGCGTCCGGTCGGCGCCGGCTGCCGGCTGTCGCGGAATCAGGTAGTTGGCCAACGCACACTCGGCCAAAAAACACGCGGCCGCCAGATAGAGCAAGAGCGCCCGAAGCGCCAAACCTTCGCGCTGCCGGCGCAAGACGCCCGCCAGCGAACTCGCCGAAGCATAGACTCGCACATGAGCATCGGCGAGTTTCTTCGCCGCCTCATCGTCGTCCATCCGCACGATCCTTCCCTCGTCGGGGGCGATGTTGACGGCCACGATGGATTCCGTTTCCGCATCGCCCGCCTGGAAGTAGATGTGATAGATGCCGGGTTTGTCGAGCCGCTCGACGACCAGGTCGCTCTTGCCTTCGAGCGGATAGGACCGCAGCCGGTTCTCGGGGTCCTTGACCATCGCGCGCGTGAACTTCGATCCCTCGGGGAGCGTGTAGCGGAACGTCGCCCCGGGCGCGAGGTCGGGCAGAAGTCCCAGCTGCGACACCACGCAGTGCTTCATCGTTTCGTAAATCAGCGGCAAAAAAAGCGGCCGGATCGGAAGGTTGCCCCAGTCGGGATGGCATCGCGTCTCGAAGACCATCACGCGACCGTTGCCTGCGCGCCGCTCAACCAGAAACGGATCGCCGCTGTCGTAGGACGCGACGACGCGGCTGGCCCCGCCCAACGCCACCCCGGCCAGACGGCGATAGGCGTAGAACTCAATCACCGAAAGATTGGCGGCGGCCGAGCGCGACAGCGTGCGAAAGATCGGATGTTGCTCGTCCATCGGACCGAGCGTCAGCGTGCGCGTGCTTTCGAAAACCTCGGTTCGGATGTCGCCCGCCGCAACACCCAGCAAGGCCGCGTCGGGGTCTTCGGGCGAACTCGGCCGCGTGGCCGAAGCCGCGCTCCCTCCGAACGCAATCACGCTGCCTCCGCGTCGCGCAAATTGCTCCAGCTTCGCCGTCAAGTCGGCGGGGAGGCGATCCACGCCCACAACGAACGCAATCTGATAGTCCGGCCAGACGATCTTGCCCGCGTCCGCCGCATTCGCATAGTCCACCCTAAGGCCGCGCAGCCGCCCGCCTTTGGCATCCTCGACCACCGGCTCCAGAACGCTCTTCAAGAAAAAGACATCGTCCCAACGCCGCCCCTCGCCCTGGCCGCCGTGGATCACCACAACCTGCATGCGCCCCGTCACGTGCCAGCAGAAATAGCGGCGATTGTCGGTGGGCAGCGGGTCGCCTTCGAGCCGCACTTCGCCCGCTACGTTGCCGGCCGCGACTGGAACATGTTGAAACTCGACCTCGCTCAGGGCGTCGGGAGCGATCTCGACCTCCTGGCTTTCGATCTTGCTCGCGCCGATCCACAGGCTCGCGGTTTGGTGTGCCGGCTTGTCGCCATAGTTTGCGACGGCGGCGCGCACGCGCATCGGCAGCCCCACAAACGGCATCGCCTGATAGACGCGAACCGACTGGATCGCCGTGTTGGCGCCGGCGGGCTGTCCGACGTCGAGCCAATAGAGGGCGGTGGATTTGGGCAGGTCCTTGCGCGCCGACAGCGCCGCCACCGCATCGCGCAAGGCCGCCTCCTGGAAATCGCTAATCAGAACGAGGGCATGGTTCGGATGGTGCGCGCCTTCGAGAAACTTCAACCCTTGATCGAGACCCGAAGCTGCCGCCGCGTCGGTGTACGAAGGGCCATCGAGTCGCCGAAGCGCCTCGATGGCGGCGTCGCTGCGATAGGTCGAAACGCTCAGTCCCTCGGGCCGCCGACCGCTGGTCAGAACCACCTGCATCTCGTCGCCTTCGGGAATGTTCTTGAGAACGTCCGCGGCGGCGGCCACGGCGCGGTCGAACACCGTCAGACCTTCCGCCACCAGGCCCATGCTATAGGAGTCGTCGAGGACAATCGCCCAGGCGGTTTCGGCGGCGGCGAGGTCGCCCGCCTCGCGGCGCGGCTGAAAAAACGGCTTGGCCAGCGCCAACGAAAGAGCGGCCAGCAACGCCGTGCGGAGGACGAGCACCAGAATGTCCACCAGTTTGTGTTTGCGTGCCGTCTTGCGGTCGGTCTGCAGGAGGAAACGCAGCGTCGAAATCGGCAACCGCCGCGCGCGCTGACGACTGACCAGGTGAATGATCAGCGGCAGCCCCGCCGCCAGAAGCGTCACGAGCATCATCGGATTGGCAAAGACAATCGGCATCGCTACGCGGCCTCATCATCCGCCGCTGCTTCTCTGCCTGATTCCGTTAGCCACGTCAAGTCTCGCACTCGATGCGTGGCGAAAGCGGTCAGCCACCAGCGTTTAACGGTTCCCCGCCTCCTGCTTGTTTGAAGAATCCCGGCTTGCGCCTTTGACAGGATGACAGGATCGTCGGGATTCTCAAATCCGGTCCATCCGGATGGCCGCCATCCTGTTCATCGTTCCTCCCCGTCTCCGGATCGTACCCAAGGGGGATGCACATCCGCCATTGCGCCAAGGCCCCTGTTTCGTTGCTGTCTTTGACCGGTTCGCGGAAACCCTGAGAACGCGGAACGAATCAATGCCCTTGTGGATTTTCCGCGCCTTCCCATACCACCCGATTGCGGGGAGAAGCCCTGTAGGTTGGATTCACAGGATTTCCTTTCTCGCTTCATCCCGTCAATCCTGTCATCCTGTCAGAAAGAACCACGCCGCACGAAAAACCATTAAACACCCGTGGCTGTCAGCCAGCGCCACAACGCACCCCTCCACACCCCTGGCCGATTTCCCCACTTGACTCGCCCGCGCCCACCTCTCACCATGACCGCCGGCAGAAACGATCAGATCACTCGGAGGAAGCGCGATGGGAATCAAGGTTGGCATCAACATGGAGTTTGTCCGGCACGACGACAAGTCGTTCGCCTGGGGCCTGGCCAAAGCCGCCGAAATCGGCTACAAGTATTGCGAGCCGATGGTTCACTGGGGGCGGGAACTCATGAGCGAGGCCGGCTATTTCCACTCGGTCTCGCTGCTCGAGGACCCGCTCGAAATCAAAGAGATGCTGGCGAAACACAAACTCAAACCGAGCGGCCTTTCCGCCCACTGTCCGCTGGCCCAACCCGAAATCTCGGTCGAGTACCTGAAGCAGGCGATCCGTTTTGCCGCCGAGATGGACGCCCCGGTCGTCAACACCGACGAAGGCGTCGTCCCCTCGTGGATGGACGAAGAGACCGCCTTCAGCATCATGGAATATACGATGCGCAAGGTCGTCCCCGTCGCCGAACGCCACGGCATCAAGCTCGGCATCGAGCCTCACCAGATCTTCTCGCGCTACACCAAAAAACTCCTTCGGATCGCCGACCTCGTCGAATCGCCCAACGTCGGCTTCAACGTGGACACCGGCAACGCTTATCTCGGCGGCGTGAGCGATCCTTATGAAATGCTCGAGGCCACCGCCGACCGCATGGTCCACATTCACGCCAAAGACATCGGCATTTCCCACAGCAAGGAAGAACGCGGTAAAGTGACCGGCACGCCGGTCGGCTGCGCCTGCGGCGACGGCGTGATTGACTGGCATCGTGTCGTTCGCATCCTCAAGAAAGCGAAATTCAACGGCGTCCTGTCGGTCGAATGCGGCACGATCCCGCAAGCCGAAGCGAGCCTGAAGTATCTCACGAAAGTCATTCGCGAAGAAAAGGCGTAGGACACGTCGCGCACTCGCCGCCGCGAAGCGCTTTGGCGAAGCAGGGAGCGCTGGCGCTGCGGGCAGGTTGGCGACAAAAACGACCGTCTCGGGTTTCGTCCTTGACCCGGCTACGCCCCAGTGCCATAGGAGATGGAGAACGCAAAGGAGGTTCCTCGAATGCGCCGAATCACAGTGGCCGACACGCTCGATCTGTCGCTGCCGGAGCGGATCACGCTCGTGGAAGACATCTGGGACTCTATCGCCGCGGAGGCAGAATCGCCCGAGATGACCGACGAAGAAAAAAGGATCATCGTCGAGCGCTTGGAGGCTTATCACAGGGATCCCAAGGCCGTGTCCCCGTGGAAAGAGGTCTATGAGAGAATCGTGAAACCGCATGAACCATAAAGCCGTCGTCACACGCGAAGCGGAAGCGGACCTCGCGGAGATTTTTAGATGGTATGAGAGCCGGCGAAGCGGCTTGGGATACGACTTTCTCCTGCAGGTTGATGCCACGCTTCGAATGTTGGAGCAGAATCCCGATCTTTTTGAGCGTGTGAGAAGTATGTAGTTCCCACTTCAGTGGGTGTTTTCTCTCAGGCAATTCCCCACTAAAGTGGGAACTACAAGCGGATTTGCCGCGTTGAGAGTGATTGCGTCGCGATACTTGCCGTTGTCCATGCGGGACGCGATCCGAACTGGATCAGAAAGCGCCTCTCAAGACGGTGACGATTATGCAAGGCGCTGACCCGCGATCACCATTTCGAGCAGGCCGGATTCAAATCAAGCGCGTGAATCTGCTTGAAACTGCCCGCATTTCCGGGCGAAATCTTTTCACTGTTAGTGAATACAGAGGTTGCCCTGATGAGCTTCAAAGGACATGTTCAAAACGGCGTGGTGGTCCTCGATGAGCCGGCTTCATTGCCGGAGGGCAGCGAAGTCCGGGTCGAACTCGCGGATAGCGAAGAGCAGTTGGCGTCGCTTCGGGAAGGGCTGCTCAAGTTCTCCGGGATCGTTGACGATTTGCCCGAGGACTGGTCCGAGAATCACGACTTCTACCTTTACGGGACACCGCGCGAATGAACGCTCGCTTCGCCGATACCTCGTTCTTCGTGGCTGTTCTATCCAGGAAAGACCGATTTCATTCGCAATCGGTTGCCATATTACAGCAGCTCGACTCGAAGTTGACTACCACCGATTGGGTTCTCAACGAGGTGGGCAACTCCCTCTCCAAACTCTCCAACCGTCATAAGATGCTCCCGCTCTATGATTTCCTCAGCAACCATCCCCTCATAGCGATCATTCCGGCCACTCGCGTCCAATTCGAGCAAGGGCTGCGCTTGTTCGACGCGCGGCGTGACAAGAGCTGGTCGCTGACCGATTGCATCTCGTTTGAGATGATGAAGGAGCACGGCCTTTCCGAGGCCCTGACCAACGATCACCATTTCGAGCAGGCCGGATTCAAGGCGCTTCTTGGCGCGTGGAGGGAACTCGGCAACGAGTAGAGGTTCTCCAAGGTCCAGCGCGGCAAGACGACGAATGAGGAAATGATTCGGGCGAGCGCGTGAGACGCGGTGCGGGATGGGGGAATGTGCGTCCTATCCCAGGATTCCAGCGTAATAGGAGGATTCGTGCAATGGGAGGCGTCGTTACGTGGACAAAGCCATTCACCAAACAAGCACACAGTCTCGTTACCGCAGGGCGCAAGAGTCAGTATACCAAGATATGCATCGCAAACACGGAGGCTCAAAACGAAGGTAAGATCACAACCGTCATGCGGACCCATCATGGCGAGAGCCGCCTCGAAGGGGTGGAGAAGTACGAAATCGGCGATGGTTACCGGCTCGTTGTGCAGCTCGTTGATGCTGCTGCCAATCATCGGGTGTTTCTTTACGCGGGCAGTCATGATGAAACGGAAGCTTGGCTTAATTCACACGGTGATTACACATACGTCAAGAGGGATTCTGACAGCATTCTCGCGATGGCTCCGGTCACCAGTTCCATAGAGGAAAAGCAACCGCTCCCGCCCCCAACGGGAGACGCTCTGATTAACAACATAGATACTGCGGTCTTCGGAACCATCACCGACGAGCAGTGGAAGGCACTTGGTGTCCCCGACGCGATAGTGTCGAGTCTTTCCAATCTCACACTAGCAGACACGCTTGGGGGAGCACTCGAGGCGATTTTCCGAATGGAGAATGTTCTTTCAGACGAAACGATTTTCGCACTCCATGACCTCGCTGAGTGCTTCTACAACAATGAGCCGGTCTCATTTGAACAGCGGCTCAGCCTTGCGTTACACGAGGCAGAATCTATCTCGCCTGAAAAGATCTCTCCCGAACTGCAGAACGTCCCTGTCAACGAGGAGTTCATTACCTTCCGCGATAGTGACATGCTGTCAGGTATTGAAGCAATGCTGCAGAAGGACAACTACAAGGATTGGATGGTCTTTCTCCACCCCTCACAGATGCATCTCGTTACTGCGAAGTTCAACGGTCCCGCCAGAATTCGCGGAGTATCTGGGTCTGGAAAGACATCGGTGGCTGTCCATAGGGCGCGATACTTGGCAAAAGCCTACAGCTCCGAAGGCGGTCTTCTGGTGTTCATGGTAACTTACAACATGAGCCTAAAGAAGCTCCTCGAACAGATGCTCGACGACATCTGCGGCGTAGAGCGAGGGGCGATCCATGTTTTTACTATGCACGAGGTGGCTCGACAAGTCTTGGATCATTACAGCCCAGAAACTTGTCGAGGATTCGAGAGGCTTTATGGCGAGAGGTTCCAGGAAGTCACCGATGACGCATTCGCAGTCGCGCTTGAGAAAGCATGCGACGACGATTCGTTAAGGCGGTTGCAGGAGCGATCGGATCTGGCGCTTCCCCATGCGTTCAAGACCTTCCTACGGGATGAGGTATCGTATGTTAGATCAAGATACCGGCAGAATGAACAAACAAAATACTTGAGCGACGCCCGTGTGGGTAGAAGAATCCCACTTAACAGCAACCAGAGGCAGGCGGTTCTGGATGTTGTGTTGCGTTATGAGACGCAACTCTACAAGAAGGGTGTCATGGACTTCGAGGGCTGCGTTCTCGCGGCGATCGAGGCGTTGAGCGGTCCGGAGAGCCCCCTGCCGATAGGGGCGATCGTCGCCGATGAGATTCAGGACTTCTCACAGAACGAGTTGCGGCTTCTTTCGCTTTTGGTGCGCGGGCGGTGGACGGATCCGCTGTTTCTCGTCGGCGATGGTGCCCAAAAGGTCTTTAAGAAGAGCTTTGTCTTACGGGAGTGCGGCATAGATATTACAGGGCGCTCCTACATTCTCAAGAAGAACTACAGAAACACACGGCAAATTGTGGACGCTGCGTACCGGCTGATTCAGGGATATGAGTTCGATGATTTGGACTCTGAATCAACGAGCAACCCTATGGTTCCGGACTATCCCACGCGTGAAGGGAACAGGCCCATCGTTGTGAAATTCGATGACAGCGAAGAGGAGGTCTCGTGGGTTGCGGGGGATATCAAGAGGTTGATTGATGCCGGGGTAAGGCCTCCTGGCAAATTCATAGTTATAGCGGGCCGGCCAAAAATTCGGGAAGCGCTCAAGGATCAGCTGCACAACTTGGGGCTTGAGTCGTGCGATTTGCGCGAGGACGTTGCTCTCGATTCCACGAGAGTGAAAGTCAGCACTGTCGAGGGCGCTAAGGGGCATGAGTCACCATGCATATACATATGCGGTGTGATCGAAGGGATTTTTCCGCCACAGTCGTATCTCGGTGTGGACGAGGAAAGACTGCACGCTTCACGTTTGTATGTTGCCATGACACGCGCCACGGACCGTCTGGTAATAACTTGGAGTGTTACAGATGGCCGCCAAATGAACCGACCCTCTCGGTTCCTTTCACGTATGCAAAACCTGTTTGAGGAATTTCGATTCCGCGACGGGGAGATCGTGAAGCTGATGGACTATGAAGAATAAGATTCCCTCACAGGGCCACCGAGTGCAACACGGCCGAGAACTGCGCAATGGAGATCACGGCTTCGAGGCTTTGCCATTGCATGGGGTGCTTCGTTGCCTACCAGCGAAGGGGGGATGCTTCTCTTGGTATGCATGTTCATTCTGGCAGAAGGAACATTTGCCGGTTTGCTTAATGATCTGAGGAAACGCCACGACGGACGCAGCCGGAGCGAGACCTCGACCGCGCGGCTGCCCAGCGGCGACTTCTGCCAGAGCCCCGGTTGTCTATTCCTTCCAATCCTCGATTCTCAACCCCTCGATCGCCTGGAAATGTCCCACATTGCGGGTCACCAACGTCGCCCCTTTTGCCAGAGAGACCGCTGCGATCAGATTATCTATCTCGCTGGATGTACGTCCTTTTTGCCTGAGTTCAAATCGAATGCGGCTGTAAGCTTCGGCGCAGGCCTCGTCGAAGGGAACTACCTGCACCAATTCGAGGAACCGCTGCAAGTGTTGGAGATTCTCCTGTGGACGTGCCGAGAGGCGAACCCCATACAGCAATTCCGCCAACACGATGGCATTGATGGCCACGTCGGGCACTACGGACCGGACGTGGTCTGCCACTGTCCGATCTCCCCGAAGATAGGCGACCACGATATTCGTATCAAGATGCCACATCGTCGTCCCGCTGACGGGGAATTACCTTCTGACGGTCTTGCTCGAGTTGCTGAAAAACGTGTGCCAGACTATCATCCGAGGACCAGGCGCCGCACAGCTCTTCCAACAGTTGTCGCTTTTGTTCCAGGCTGGGCACGGTTGTTTCCAGTGTAACCTGAACGTGCGCGCCGTCCGGCAGCGTGGTTTCGTCCTCCAACTCGACTGTGTTGCCTTTGAGTATTCCGCCTGTTGTTACTCTCATGGGATTCCTCCGCATCCTTGTCTGTCCCTGGCTGCTCTTCCCAGTCCGAACATTCCCGGTGATGTCCTGATGCAGGCAATCGGGCCGAGGGACGAACCGGCAGCCTGCCGCGCGCGCGGTCTGCCTCCCCCTAACCATCAAGCTCGAAGATTCCCAATTCGGGCGCACGTGTCAACCCTATTGAGAGTCGGAGCGGACCGGTTTCCTTGTCTGAGAAAAGGTCTTGCGCGGGGAACGACGATGCGGCAGTCTTCTTTGAGAAGGAATCACAAGATTGGGCTTTGTGCAATGCGCTCGGCGTTCCTCTGCAAAATCTGTTTCACCTGCGAGGCAAACCCCATGTCCCACACTGCGTTTTCAGGATACCGAACATGGAATGGAGGGTCGTTCATTCTCGTCCGGGTCGTCCTTACGGCGTGCCTTCTCTTGGCTGCCGGGGCGACTGTGGCCGGTTCGGTCGAAAACTTGGCCGCGCCTCACGACGGTCGCAGCCGGCGCGAGACCTCGACCGCGCGGTTGCCCAACGGCGACTTCGATCCCAACAGCAATCGCGACAACAGCAACGTCAAGCCCGGCCAGACCAAGGTACTCGCCGATCTCAAGGGGCCGGGCGAAATCACGCACATCTGGATGACCTTTCTCGGCCCCGAACCCCACCCCTGGGCCAAGCAGGGCGCGGCCAACCATCAGGAGATGCTGCTGCGCATTTTTTGGGATGGCCGCCCGCAGCCCGACGTCGAAGCCCCCGTCGGCGACTTTTTCGCCTGCGGTTTCGGACAGCGCATGGAAGTCGTCAGTCTCCCCGTCATCGTGGACGACGCCGACTCCTACAACTGTTTCTGGCCGATGCCCTTTCGCAAATCGGCCCGCATCGAAATCGTCAACCAAAGCGACAAGAACATCGCGCTGCTTTACTACAACATTGACTGGGTCGAGAAAAAGGTCGCCCGCGACGCGCCCTACTTCTGCGCCCAATACAATCAGGCCTATCCCACGCCGCCCGGCAGCGACTATGTGATCCTTGACGGCGAAGGCAAAGGCCACTACGTCGGCACCGTCCTCTCGGTGCGCTCGCGCAGCCCCGAATGGTTCGGCGAAGGCGACGAGAAGATTTACATAGACGGCGAAGCGAAGCCTTCGATCCAGGGAACCGGCACCGAAGACTACTTCCTCGCCGCCTGGGGATTGCAGCGCAACAGCACGCCCTACTTCGGCACTCCCTGGGCCGAAGACTGGGGCATTCTCGGCCAGAAGACCTGCGCCTATCGCTGGCACCTCGCCGACCCGCTCGTTTTCAACAAGAGCATCCGTTTCACCATCGAGCACTACGGCTGGATTTCCGTGGACGAGAATCCGCGCGGCGTCCGCGACAGTTGGAACGAACGCGAAGATGACTTCGCCAGCGTCGCCTTCTGGTATCAGGCCGGCCCGACCAAGCGATTCGCCAACTGCCCGCCTGCCGCCGAACGCAAGTTGCCCAACCTCGATCTCATCACGTCGGCCAAAGACCACTTCGCCGAATGGAAACACGGCGGGGGAGAGGCGCGACTGCAAACGGGGAGGCTGTGGTTGGACGACGGCGGCCAGTTGCTTTTCAAGCCGCCGACGCGCGACGAGGCCTGGGTCGAAATTCCCTTCGAGGTCAAGGAGCGCGAGCCGCGACGTTTGATTCTGAAACTCACGCGCTCGTATGACTTTGGCCAATATCAGGTTTTCGCGGACGGCGTGAAGGTCGGCGCGCCCATTGATCTATGCAATGCGGAGACCGCCGTGAAGGAATACCATATCCTCGACTTCTGGCCCGATGTCGGCAAACACACGGTCCGCCTCGAATCCGTCGGAAAGTCCGACAAGTCCGCCGGCCACTACATCGGCGTTGTGTCCGTTCTGCTTCGTGAACGCCGCCCGCGCGTCAAAGACTACGGCTACGACAAGGACAAAGACTGGCGAAAGAACCCGGTGTTGTATTGAGAGGTGCGCGAGGCGCTCGCAGAACTGGATGAGGCGCGCTTCCCGACGAGCCGCGCGGTGTTCCAAAGTATTGAGATAGCGAAACTTAACATCCGTCCGCCCAGCCATCTTTCGGGCATACTCCTTGCTCAATCCAAAAACGGGTGGTTGTTGGGCGCGAAAGTCGTCTCAGGAGGCTGCCAATGCCCCGATTCCCAGACCGCACAGAGGCCGGCCGACAGCTGGCCGCGCGGTTTCGCCGCCGCGCAGACCTCGGCGACGTGGTGGTTTTGGCGCTGCCGCGCGGCGGGCTGCCTGTCGCATTCGAAATCGCCCGGGCGCTCAATGCGCCGCTCGACGTTTTCCTCGTGCGCAAGCTGGGCGTCCCCGGACAGGAAGAACTGGCCATGGGCGCGGTGGCCTCCGGCGGCGTTCGGGTTATGAACGACGATGTGTTGGGCTATCTGAACATTTCCGACGGCGTCATCGAGGACGTCGTTGCCCAGGAGTTGCGCGAACTGGAGCGCCGCGAACGCGCCTATCGCGGCGGGCGGCCGGCCGCCAACGTCGCCGGACGCACGGTCATCGTCGTGGACGACGGCCTGGCCACCGGCGCCACCATGCGCGCGGGGGTCAAGGCGCTGCGCGGCCTGGGCGCTTCGCGCGTCATCGTGGCCGTGCCGGTGGCCCCCCGCGAAGCCTATGAAGAGTTTCAACAGGAAATGGATGAGATCGTCTGCCTGTCCACCCCGAGTCCATTCTGGGCCATCGGCCAGTGGTACGAGGATTTCTCGCAACTGACCGACGAGGAAGTCTGCGACTACCTCGACCGGGCGGCTCGCCTCGCAGGGCAAGGTCACGTTGCGGACCGGGCGGCAGGCTGAGGGGTGAGGAAGATGACTGTTGCGATCAAACATATCGAAGAAACCAAAGTTCGAGTGGAAGCGGGTTCGGCGAGTCTGGAGGGCAATCTCCGCCTTCGCGAGGAAGTCGTGCAAACCTTCTGTCTATCCCTCTTGACAGGTTGCCAACCTGTCCTGCTCAATGGGGGAAGAGGTGCGTTGCATGCGCGCGTCTCGAATCGAAACACTGGCAGCGGTTGCATTTCTTGCCCAGCTCTCCATTGCCGCAGGCAGTCTGTTCGGTGCGGCGCCTGCCGTCCGTCCTTTCAAAATCAGAGTCATAGACGACCAGACCAGCCGCGGCGTCCCCCTCGTCGAATTGAAAACCGTCAACAGTCTCCGCTACTACACCGACAGCAACGGGATCGTCGCCTTTTGCGAACCCGGACTCATGGGGCAGAAAGTGTTCCTCTTTGTGAAAAGCCATGGCTACGAGTTTCCCAAGGACGGGTTTGGTTCTGCGGGAAGGACCCTCGACGTGACGGAAGGCGGAGGCGCCGTGCTCCGGATCAAGCGTCTCAACGTCGCCGAGCGCCTCTATCGGATCACCGGCGGCGGCATCTATGCCGACAGCGTACTGGTCGGCGAGCCGGTTCCCATCCGCCAGCCTCTTCTGAACGGCCAAGTGTTCGGCCAGGATTCGACCCTGGCGGTCCTGTGGGGGGGGGGAAATCCATTGGTTCTGGGGCGACACGTCGCGCCCGCGCTACCCGCTGGGGCAATTCCAAACGTCCGGCGCGACCTCGCTTCCGCCCGACAAGGGCGGCCTCGATCCCGGCATCGGAGTCAACCTCGACTACTTCGTGGACAGCGAGGGCTTCAGCAAGAAAATGTGCCCGATGAAAGCGCAAGGGATGGTCTGGATAGACGGAGTGCTGGTCGCGCGCGACGAGTCGGGCCGCGAGCGCATGATCGCCCACTATGCGCGGATGAAAAGCCTCGGCGAAATGCTCGAACACGGCCTGGCGGTCTGGGACGAGAAGGACGAGGTGTTCAAGAAGCACGTCGAGTTCGATCTCCGCGACAAATGGCGTTGCCCGCGCGGCCATCCGGTGCGTGTGAACGAACAGGGGAGCGACTATTTTGTTTTTCCCACCCCTTACGCAACGGTGCGCGTGAAGGCCAATTTCAAGGACATCGCCGATCCGCCATCGTACGAAGCATTCACCTGTCTTGCCGCCGGCAGCCAATACGACAAGTCGAATTCGAAGGTCGAGCGGGACGCCGACGGCAAGTTGCTCTATTCCTGGAAACGCAACACCGACTCGATTGACGCCGAGCGGGAAAGCGCGCTGATCAAAGCCGGCAAGATCAAATCCGACGAGGCACGCTGTCAACCCAGAGACGTTGAGACTTCCAAGACGATTGTGATGCACGGCGGCTCGATCGCCTGGAACGACTTTCGCAAGAAATGGATCATGATCGCCGTGCAGTCGTTCGGCTCGTCGTCGTTTCTGGGCGAGGTGTGGTTCGCGGAGGCCGACTTGCCGACGGGGCCGTGGCTCTGGGCGCGAAAAATCGTCACGCACGACAAATACACGTTCTATAATCCCGTTCACCATCCCTTTTTCGATCAGGACGGCGGACGTGTGATCTACTTCGAAGGAACCTACGCCAACACGTTTTCGGGCAACCCCGATCAAACGCCGCGTTACGACTACAACCAGATCATGTATCGTTTGAATCTGGACGATCCACGCCTGCCGCGACCGTTGACTCCCCGGAGAGGGGGAGGCAAAGATTGACAAGCGGGCCGAGCCCTTTTTCCATCGGCCGACTCTTTTGGGAAAGGACACGTATGAGCCAGAAACTGACCCGTCGCCGTTTCCTGGCCACTGCCGCTGCCGCCGCCGGCATCGGACTGCCGCTGACCGCGGCTTGTTCGCGTGGGCAGAAACGAGGTCTCTCAAGCTCCACCGCCGAGTCGAACGCCTCATGGAAGGCCGGTGTGGCCAGAATCCAAATCACGCCGGAGAAACCCGTGTGGCTGACCGGCTACGGGGCGCGGACAAAGCCGTCCGAAGGCAGTCTGATTGATCTGTATGCCAAGGCATTGGCCCTCGAAGACCCGGCGGGCAACCGAGCCGTTCTGGTGACCAGCGATCTGCTCGG
>Ga0315274_10009069_pt1 | contig 14397 bp, 10 predicted proteins | sample YL17G02_20_MG_FD_203700 | JGI IMG/M metagenome (GOLD analysis project Ga0315274, IMG submission 203700) | Sediment microbial communities from Yellowstone Lake, YNP, Wyoming, USA - YL17G02_20 | ecosystem: Environmental > Aquatic > Freshwater > Lake > Sediment | place: USA: Wyoming | collected... | reverse complement strand
GCGCTCGTCCCCGCCGCCCGGGCCGGTGGTGATGGCGATATCGCGATGAGAATCGAGCCACTTAAATGTGGCGATCCCAACTGACAGCTTGATCGTCGAAGCCGGGTGGAACGTCTCCTCAGCGTTGACCGCGATTACTTCGCCGGTGGACAGGTTCTCGATGTAAACACCCCACCGGCCGGAGGGCGCGTTTTGGATGATCGCTTCCACCTGGGTTTGCAGGGAGGCCGCTCCGCTGCTGGTTTGGGTGGGAACCTGGCTGGTATTCACCGGGATAACCAGGGTCTGCCCAACATCCAGGCGGGTCAACTCAACCTCGTGGTTCAAGGCGGTGATGCCAGCAACAGTGGTGTAAAACTTGGCTGCAACCGTGGGCAGTGTGTCGCCAGTCTGGACGAGGTAAGCATACAGGCTGCCCGGCGGGAGGCTGGCGCCTTTACGGCGCAGGACATCGAACCCATCCTGCCCGGTGCGCCCCAGCACCCGGTCCACCCACTGGTTGTGGATCACGCCCGCAGTTGGGTCGCCCGGTCCGTACAACAGCAGCCGCTCGATACGGTAGGTTTTATCAAGCTGGTACTGGTTGGTCACCGTGTAGGCGCGGCCTTGTCCATCCACCTCCGTCACAATGAATATGTGCTCGAAGCCATTATCATTGGCGTATGTGTAAAGGAAATCGCCCGGCCGAAGCGGCCAGTTGACAAAATCGAACGTGCTGAGGGGGATATCGAAATGGAACACATCATAATCCCGCCTCGGGAACAGCGTCCACGGGCGGCCATCCACATCCGGGTCAGCCAGCCAGTAAGCATGCAGGTCCTGCACGGGTCCGAATTCCGCTGGAAGGAGCCCGGCATCCCGCAGGATGGCTGCCGCAAGCGGGCCGCACATCAGCGAAGCTGATTCACGCTTGCCATCGATATACTTCAGCCCACGCGCCACCTGTTCGGCCTTCTCAGCTGTGTCAGCCAGGTAGGCTTGGGCAGACAGCCGCAGCTTCTCATGCCAGGCAACGCCCGGCGTTGGCGGGGTAGGTTTTTGGGATTCGGCGCGCAGGTCTGAATATCCCGCCTCAACCATCCACTGGCACAGCAAAGGACCGCCGTGCCGGTCAGGCACAGCTACCCCAGCGGACTGGGGTACGCCTGAATACCCGCGGAAATATCCAAACGGCCCGCTTAGTTGGTCCAGCGCCTCGGGAGATAATTCTTTATCCCCGACAGCAACGGCATGTATGTGGATTCCCGAGCCTTCGCCCAGCTCGTTCCAATCCCGCAGCCAGGCGGCGAACCCTGCGACCCGCAGGGCGCGCACCAGCGGCTCGATCTCGGAATACAGCACGTTATCGGTGTGGGGGCGCATCACCGAAATATCCACCACACCACCGCCCAAATGTGTGCCGAAGGAGGCTGCGCCGTTATCACTGTAGCTGCCTTGCGTGATGGCCTCACCCGCCACATCAATCTCGCCTTGGTAGAGTTGGGCGGCGTATTGCAGCATGGCAAAGGTGCGCCCGTTCAACTTGAAACCGTTCACAGTGCCGGAGGTGTAATCATCCGGCGGCAGCTGGCAGCCAGCAGGATCATAAAAGGCTGGAAGCAGGGGAGTAGGAAATAGGGGTGTAGGGGATAGGGGCAGAAGGGTTGGCGTGGAGGCTGGCCAGGATGTGGGAGAGGGATCGACAGCCAACGATAATGTTGCCGATGGAAGAGAAATGGCAGTCCGGGGAGAAATCGTAGAGGTGAGAACAGGCGAAGAGCTTACTGCGACAGGTGGGGGCGTTATCAGACCGGGCGTTACATATGCAGCCGCGGCAGGCGAACGATGATCACCAACCGCCGGGTTACAAGCGTTGAGGCAGAAGAGCAGCATCGTTAACGCGATGATTTTCCACTGATGTAATTTTAGAATTAACAGCCCGAAACCTGCTTGAGCATAATCAACATGCTTCAGCATGTTTCTAGTACCAGACACCGAATTCATTCGGTGGCTACCTGCCGCGTCCGCGCTTCGGGGCTGCCTGGCGCGTCACGCCGCGGTACGAAGGCGCGGCAAGCGCGATGATCCGGCTCAGGCGGGTATCCTGCATGCGGCTGAGCAAACGGGCGTCCATCTCATCCTTGAATTCGGGGGTGGTGATCACCGTAGCAAGCTCGGCGAGGTACCGGTAATTGAACAGCTGGTAAAGCTTTTCGCGACCCCAGGAAGTCATCGACTGCGTGCCCAGGTCGTCAAGGATCAGCAGGGGAGTAGTGCGGATCTCTTCGAAGCGGTGATCGAGGGTGACGTTACTAGAGGGGCCAAACGTGGCTCGCAGATGATCGAGCAAATCGGGAACGCTGACGAACATAGGCAGGTGCCCCAGATCGGCGCGGTAGTTGGCGATCGCAGCCGCCAGGTGGGTCTTCCCACATCCGTAAGGGCCGGTAATCACCAGCCAGCCGCGCGGACGCTCAGCGAACTCGCGCGTCGCCTCGAGGGCGCGCTTGAGACTTTCGATGTGATCGGCGGTCAGGCCTTCGCCTTTGCGTAGATCAAAGGTGGCAAAGGTCAGGTTATGCAGCAGAGCCAACGACGAAAACTCGTCGCGGCCGATCTCGTTGGTTGGCTGGCGGTAATCGGGGGAGCGCATATACACGCGGGTAACCAGTTCAGGGTCCTCCATGCGCGAACGGATACGGTCCTCGATCTCCTCCATCAGCAGGTTGGTTGTCACCACCAGCGGAAGACGATTGATATAGCGGAAATTTAATATTTGGAACAGCTTCTCCCGCGCCCAACCGGTGGCGTTTTGGGTGCCAAAATCGTCCATGACCAGGAATGGCGCCTCACGAATATCATCGAAACGCTGCTCGAAGGTCGCATTGGGATCATCATAAGCAAAACGTAGTGTATCGAGCAGATCGGGGACGGTGAGGAACAGGGTTGGCACACCCATGCTGACCGCGAAATTTGCGATGGCGGCTGCCAGGTGAGTTTTTCCGCACCCGTACCCCCCCTGGAGCAGCAGCCAGCCTTTGAGTGATTGGGCAAACTGGCGCGCCTGGTTGTAAGCCAGCTCGAGCGAATCAGCCTGGGCAGGCCGCAGCCCAACGTGGCCACGCGACTTGAAATTCTCGAAAGTCAGATGACTGAGGCTTTCCAGGTTGCTGAGGGCAAACAATCGCCGGTGGATGTGCTGACTCACCTGCCCCTGGCGGCAGGTGCAGATCTGCAATTTTCCAAAATCGGGATGGTCGAGCGGCACATCCAGGCGGTAATATCCCACCCCTTTGCAGATCGGGCAGTCCGGGTCGCCCGGGAGATCGTGAGGGCGATTATCGTCCGGCTTCCTCGATGCTTTCGCCTTTTTCACGCCTTTCGCCCTTTTCGCGCCTTCCGTTTCTTTCGCGCTTTTCGTATTACTCTTCCCACTCGGCATACCGGCGGCGATCTTTTTCAGTGTCTCGTCGATCTTGCTGTTGTCGCTCATGGCGTCCTTTCTCTTGCCAACGGCGTAAAATGGCCTGGATATAGCGCCAATTGCGCTTGTTATTTTCCACAGCGATGCGGAAGGCATCTTCTACCGATGCTTCGGGATACTCCAATTCGGCCTCCCGCAGTGCATCCGCGATCAACGGGGTGAGTGGGCCGATGTTCTGCTCGTACAACCGGTAGATATTCGGGCGTTCAAGCGCCAGCTCGATGGGCATCTGTTCGTCCCCGGATGGGCGCCAGCGTCCCTGCTCGATGGCCTGGATGGCGGCGCGTCCCCTGGGAGTGTTCACGAAGTACAGGATCTCGTCAGTTTCAAGCCGCAAGGTGGCCTTTAACAGCACCCCTTGATCCACGGCCCGGTCGAGAGCTGCGTCCAGTTGAGATTCGGCTTCCTGCGAATTGCCGCCCAAACCCGACATAAACTTTGCATCCCCGGTAAAGTCGGCACGGCGCAGGTAGCGGAACGTCCCTTCCATATGGTCCAACCGCCAGAAGGCGTATAGAATTACCTTCAGCTCGTTCAGGTGATCGATCTCGGGCAGCAGATCGGTGAAGAACAGCCCTGGCAGAGGCGTCAGGTGGGCTTTTCCTTCAGGAAATCCCTTAAAGAGGTGCATACTTATTTAACTTTGGTTAAATCCACCTGCCGCGTAGCGGCATTTTCAAACCGCGTCAGGTTGCTGCGGAAGACAAGCTCAATCGTGCCCACCGGGCCGTTGCGGTGCTTGGAGATCTTGATCTGAGCCAGGTTTTGTTTGAGGGTGTCTTTCTCGTACATTTCAGGGCGATGGATGAACATGACGATGTCGGCATCCTGTTCCAGACTGCCCGATTCTCTTAGATCCGACAACTGGGGTTCTTTGTCGGCGCGCTGCTCAATGGCGCGTGAGAGCTGCGCGGCTGCCATTACGGGCACATTCAGCTCGCGGGCCAGCACTTTGAGATTGCGGGAGATGTAAGACACCTCCTGGACACGATTCTCGATGCGCATGCCGCCGCTCATCAATTGCAGGTAATCCACCAGCACCAGATCCAGGCGGTGCTCCAGGTGCAAGCGGCGCGCTTTGGTACGCAGTTGCAGCGGTGTCAGGCTGGGAGTATCATCGAGAAAAATGTGGGTATCCCCCAGCACTTCGATGGCGTGGGTAAACAACGGCCATTCTTCTTCAGTTAATTTGCCGGTGCGTAAATGGTGAGAGTCGATGCCGGTTTCTTGCGAGATCAGGCGCTGCACAACCTGCTCATTTGACATCTCCAGCGAGAAGACTGCTACGTGCTTTTTGTAGGTTTGTGCCGCGTTCTTGGCAATGGAAAGCATGAAAGCGGTCTTCCCCGAGCCAGGACGCCCAGCAATCAGGAGAAAGTCGGAAGATTGCAAACCGCCCAGCAGCCGGTCGAGATCGATAAACCCGGTCGGCACTCCAAAAATCTCTTCATCCCGCTGCGAAAGCTGGTCAATCCGGTCGTAGTAATCACTGAGCACCTGCTGGATCGTTTTCAGATCGCGCGTCATGCGCCGCTCGCTGACGCCGAAGACAGCTTTCTCAGCCTCGTCCATCACCGCTTCGATGCCGCTTTCTTCCTGGTAAGCCAGCTTGGCGATCTGGTTGGCAGCATCCAACATCTTGCGGCGGATGGCGGTCTGTTCAACCAGCCGGCCGTACGCCTCGGCGTGCAGGGAGGTCGGAACGTTGTTAATTAACGCAGTCAGGTAGGCCGGGCCGCCAATTTCAGCCAGCTGGCCCATCTGATCCAGCTCGGAAGATACCGTGAGGAAATCTATCGGAACGCGGCGCTCGTGCAAGCGAGTGAATGCATCCCAGATCCAGCCATGACGATGGATGTAAAAATCGTCCGATCTCAGGAATTGGGCAACATCGTAGTAAGCTTCGGGATTAATTAACACCGAGCCGATCACGGCTTCTTCGGCCTCGCGGTTGTGCGGGACAACCGCCGGGCCTGGGGTGGATCCACTTTCAGCGGAAATGAAGTCACTCATTCGGGCTTATCGGCGTTCCCCTCACCACCAATATTATCCAGGTCCAGTTTGTCGAGGAAATCCTCGAACACCGAGAGCCGTTCTTCGCCGCTCTCACCTTCTGTTTCAGCCGGTTTTTCAGTTTTACGGGCTGCGCGTTGTTGTAAATCCTCTTCCGGGACGATACCGGCGGTGTCCATGATCTGTCGAGCGATAAAAATGGGCACGCGCGCCCGCACTGCCAGAGCCAATGCATCCGAGGGGCGCGAGTCAATTTGCAGGGTCCGCCCGTCGGCCTCGATGACTACATTCCCATAGAAGATGTCTTCACGCAGCTCAACCACTTCCACCCGCGTAACCCGCGCGTTTAATGTGGAAATCAAGCTTTTTAGTAAATCCCAGGTCAATGGACGCTCAACTTCCACTTCTTGTAAAGAAATCTCAATCGCCTGGGCTTCGTAAATACCAATAAAGATAGGCAGATAACGCTCCGCGTCCGTTTCACGCAGTATCACCATGCGCTGCTGTGACATCAAACTGACGCGGATGCTATCAATGACCACTTCGATCATGTCAGACATGGCTGTCTCCGATCTGGTTATCAATCAGATGGCACGCAGGTGCCCAGCACCTTCAAGCATCTGATTTTTTCTGGTAAATAGATTCTAACATGGGGATGCCGGAGGCGCAACACTGCCGTGCAACTACTGCCGTACACCCACTGCCCTGCAACCATTTCCCTTAATGTTAAATGATTCAGTACTTTAGTTCTATTTGCTGGATTTTAAGATTCGTGTATAATAGCCCAAGCCAAAAGGCCAGTTGTTAATGCCAAAGGAAACGTTAAGATGAGAGGCAGAATTTTATGGATTGAAGGGAAACGGGTTGACAACCCGTCTTTTATCCCTATTCTGCGAAAAAAAGATTTTCAAGTGGAAACTGTGCCAACCGGCGCAGCCGCATTATTACATATTTCCGATTTCAACCCGGATCTGGTGGTCGTTAACGCTGCTTCTTTACGGACCAACGGGAAACGCATCTGCCACGATTTACACCAGAAATACAACGAAATCCCTATTCTATTAATACTCAATTCAGAGCAGTCAGCTGGTGACGATGTTTGCGTGAATACTGTGTTGGTGCTGCCTTTCACACAGCGCAAGCTGGTCAACCGCATTATGACTTTGCTTCCAGGCGATGGAGATAACATACTGCACGTCGGCTCCCTCCGGCTGGATCTGGAACGTAAGAGGGTTCGCTGCCAGGATAGAGAAGCGCGCCTGACCCCCCGCCTGACTCAGCTCCTACAAATTCTAATGCAGCACGCTGGCGAGGTAGTCGAACGCGAGAACCTGTTCCGGGATGCCTGGAAGACGGAATATATCGGTGACACACGCACCCTGGATGTACATATCAGCTGGCTCCGCCAGGCGATCGAGGCTGATCCGCGTAAACCGAAATTCCTAAAAACCATTCGAGGGGTCGGTTACCGCCTGGACGCGTGACTCTTCTCATATTACCGCAATACCACGGTAACTATGATGAAGATTACTACAAGCAATACCAATGCTATACAACCCCAAGGTATAAAATCGCTCACCCCCCAGCTGCGAGATTCAAGAGGGAGTTTTACACTCGCCGATGCCGTCCGTTTAGCGCGTATTTTTAACCATTCGATATCCACCTTCTGACCCTTTTCTAACAGATCGGCAGCCTCTTTTGCTACCAACAGGCTTACATCATAGCGATCGCGTAGCAACCTGATAGCAGCTATCTTATTCCCCTCCCGCAGAAGCTGGGCAGCCTGACTGAACGTCGACGCATCATCCCCCGGCAGCGAGATGGGATTCTTTTGGGGCAAAAGCTGGCTGGCATCCAATGAACCACCGGCTTCTATCGCCTCAACAGCATCTTTAGCCTCCTTCAGTCCAGCTCTGGTTACTTGGCGGTAGACTTTGATCGCGGTGATCTTCTGGCGGGCTGCCAGCAGCGCACGGATGTCTGTTTCTACCTGGAGTGGGTCAACAGGGGGAGCAGCGGTTTCTTTGGTCTCAGAACGGTCCTCCACGGAGGCCGGCCCTCCCACCCGAAGGCTGCCGCGTATTTCTTCGGGGACGATCACCGTGTTGTGGCAGTATGGACATCGGATGGTGATCTCGGCGCTTCGGGCGTACTCCAAGGGACCGCCGCAAGTCGGACAATTGAAGGTTTCCGCCATTCGCGATTCTCCTCCGGTTACACAGGTTAATCACCGCGCCGGTAGCTAACCAAGGTTTCTAGATAAAAATCGGGCAGGCCGATATCATAACGCTTGCCATCGATCATCAGCCCCAGAAAGCCATCCTCCTGGCGCAGCCTGTCGAGAGCTGAGGTAAGCTGAAATTCCCCGCGCTCGCGTACGTTGTTCTTGATATGCTCCTCGAGATATTCAAACAACTGCGGTTTGATTATATACTGCCCAAACACCGTCAAATACTCGCCTTCCGGCAGACCAGACACACGCAGGTTGGTACGGGCATAATCCAGGGTGGGCTTTTCAGCAAATTCGGTGATATTCAGCAGCCGGTCGCCTTCGACCCACACACCTGTTACTGTACCGAAATTCCCGATCTGCTCTTCGGGTGTCCGGCGCAATCCGAGCAGGCTCGAACCGTGCCGCTGGTAGGCTTCCGTCAGCTGCCGGGCGCATGAGACTTCACCGGTCGAACGATAGATATGGTCGCCCAGCATCAGCAAGAACGGCTCATTGCCCACTGCCTGGCGCACGCAGTAGACTGCATGACCGAATCCCTCCTGGGCCGTTTGAATGACGAACGTGACACGCCGTCCGATCTCGAGGATGCGCCGGGCGTAATCCTGGAAATGACGTGGGAGTTTGTTGTAGTTCTCGATCGTGATCTGTTCGGTGAAAAAGGCGCGGAAATCTTCGAGATCGTTTTCCTGCACGATGATGATCACTTCTTCGATGCCAGCTTCCAGGGCTTCCTCCACGATCAGCAGGATCGCGGGTTTGGCGATCCCATCCCGATCGATGATCGGGAATAACTCCTTCTTGGTCGCCTTGGTCGCCGGGAACAAGCGGGTCCCGAAGCCTGCCGCGGGGATCACGGCCTTGCGGACCTTCTGCTGGGGGGTAAGGGTTAATGGGTAACCGGGCATCCCCAGGTCACGCCGCAGGATTTCGATCACTGCCTGCTGGTCGCTTGCACTGCGAGCGATGAACTGGGCTGTGCCATCCCCCTGGGATCCAACGCCTTTACCGCCCCACACATGCGGCTTGAGCGGATCATATTCCAGGATCCGGTGCAGCACCGGTGAAGTCAGCTCTTCTGGGCATGCCGGAGTAGCATACCGGTCGAAGAAAGCCTGGGCTTCATTCATCAGACCGCCCAACCGCTGTGCATCCGAAGACTGCAGCGCTTCAATGGCCTGTTGGACAACGCGGTGATTGACCGGCCCGAGTAGCTCCTGCACGCCGCGCTCAACCTCGTTCTCGGCGAACGGGTAGCAGCGGTTCAGCCGGTTGAGGATTTCCATGGTATCTTTCTTGGCTTGTAAATCCACAAGGACGAAATACAACGATTGGTTCACCTGCAGCTCGGTCGTATCCAGCCGGTCACCGTCAAAGGTCATCAGTACCGGACGGTTTCCAAAAGCACAGCCCTGATCCATCCGCCCGCAGCGTGACGGGGTGGTGATCTCACCCTGGTAAGCCAACTCCATCTCGCCGCGCACCGTCAGCTTGAGATCGTACACACGGTTGAAAGCCCGCGCGGCAAGCACGCAAATCGCCGCGCTCGAAGAAAGACCCTTCTTCACAGGCAGGTCGGTTTTGTAGTTATTAAACACCAGCCCGCGCACGTGGTAATTAGTTAAAACCTGGTAAGCCACCCCGGCAATATAGCTCCAAAAACCGCCTCTATGCGCCTCCTCGAGCAGAGCTTTGGCCTGCATGGGGATTTCGTACGGACCGAGCTTCTCGCCGTCTGGTGTGGTGGAAGTGAGAACCAAAGAGGTAGGATGCGCTTCGACCTCGGCATAAATGCCCTGATCGGTACCCGTGATCAGGGTGTAACCTTGCTCGATATCCGCGTTGATCCGGCGGTAACCGCCGGCCCAGTCAGAATGCTCGCCAAAAAGACAGATACGGCCAGGGACAAATAGTTTCATACGGGGTACCTTTCGATGATGGTTTGGTACGACTGTCCATCCACGGTGACCCAGCGAACGCAGGTCCGCACACTGGGGAAAACGGGTGAAAGCAATACACTGGCAATCGGTTGATTTTTACGCGGCCGCACGACCTGAGCTGCACTATGGAAGATTTTACCATCCCAGGCCGGATCAACTTCCCAATAATCTACCGCAGGCAGGATCTCCGGATCCATGCAAACAGCCTGGCCATCCCAATGGATATTCAGCTGAGCATGTTGAATATCCATTCTCTGAGGGATGGTTTGCACCGAAAATGGTTCCCCGGTGGAAGCCTGTGCAGCATGGTGCTGATCAACCGGTTGTACCAGGCGGGCGCGTGCCGTGTGCACTGCCCGAAAGGTGATATCGTTGGCGATGAACCTTCGCCGAAGGCGGGCAGACACGACCGGGGTTGTTCCCGATCCGCAGAAGAAATCGGCCACTACATCGCCCGGGTTGGAGGATGCCAGGATGATCCGTTCGAGCAGAGCCTCCGGCTTTTGGGTGGGGTAACCCGTGCGTTCGGTATGCAGGCGGGCTACTACTGGAAAATACCACCAATCCTCAGGCACCTTGCCGCGTTCCAGATCGGGTACTTTCCCAAAACCGGCCTTAGGCGAAGAGGCAAACGTCTTCACCGTGCTTGGATCATAAGGTTGGCGCACGGCATCCACGTTAATGGTGTACTCACTGCTCTTTGTGTATGCCAGAATAGTATCATGTTTGCGGTTGAAGGCACTGCGTATGGGCGAGGGCCCGTGATAGCACCAAATAATTTCGTTCAACATCCGCTCGGGACCGAAGATCTCGTCCAGCAGCAGGCGTGCATATGCGTTGGCATGCCAGTCGAGATGGAGATATAAAGTGCCCGTGGGAGCCAGCAGGCGGTGCATCAATACCAGCCGCGGGTATAGGAAATCCAGATAAGGTTCCAGGCTGGACCAACGGTCAGCATATCCCTCGGCGAGCTGCCACTCGCGCGGGCGGCGTGAATCTTCCCCCCGCCCTACCCGCGCCGGGTAAGCGCGATTGGTGAAAAATGGTGGATCGGCATAGATTAAGTTGATCTTTCCCTCATATGCGGGCAGCAGCGAGGCCATCACTACCAGGTTGTCCCCCATAATCAAGCGGTTCTCCGGCTGGCCAGCCGGCTTTAGCAGGTTTGTTGTATCCGAAGCCAATTTCAATCGGCGATCCAGCGAATATCCCACGCCATGAGGAAACACAACACTATCGGTCACGAAGGACGCGGGAGTGAAATCAGGCAGGGATTTGGAAGCCCAGGTGAGAGTGGGCATAGGGATGGTCAGGCAGGTACGCCTTTACTTTCCAAACTTGGCTTTTAATAAATCTTCCAGGGTCGGCCGCCCAATCTCTTGCAGCTCGTAACGCACGCGTTGAGACGGCTTATTGATCTTGAGCACCCGCTGTAAATCAATCGGCGTGGCGATGATCACCATGTCCACGTCTGCCCTCTCGATGGTTTCCTCGAGATCGCGCACTTGCGCCTCGCCATACCCCATCGCCGGCAGGATAGCACCAGTTTTGGGATATTTCTCATACGTGGCTTTGATCGATCGCACCGCATAGGAACGGGGATCAACAATCTCGGCCGCGCCGAACCGGCGGGCAGCCACCCAGCCAGCTCCGTAAGCCATCTCACCATGGGTCAACGTCGGACCATCTTCAATAACCAGCACGCGCTTGCCGCGGATGGCATCGGGATCATCCACGAACAGCGGAGAAGCCGCCTCGATGACGATGGCTTTCGGGTTCATGGCATGCAGACTGTTCCGAACCTTGATCACGTTTTCAGAATTGGCAGTATCAACCTTGTTGATCACAAAAACATCCGCGGCGCGTACGTTGGTTTCACCTGGATGGTAAGTGGCCTCATGACCAGGCCGGTGCGGGTCCGCCACGACAATTTGCATATCGGAAATATAGAACGGGAAGTCGTTATTTCCGCCATCCCACAGGACGATATCCACTTCCTGTTCAGCCTGGCGCAGGATTTTTTCGTAATCCACGCCGGCGTAGACGATCACGCCGTTGTCGAGGTGGGGTTCATATTCCTCACGCTCTTCGATCGTGCACTCATGTTTATCAAGGTCAGCATAAGTCGCGAAGCGCTGGACAGACTGCTTAACCAGATCACCGTAGGGCATCGGATGGCGGATGGCAGCTACTTTGTAGCCCATTCTGCGCAGGATCAACGATACCCGGCGAGTAGTCTGGCTCTTGCCTGAGCCTGTACGCACAGCACACACCGATACTACCGGCCTGGTAGACTTAATTTGGGTTGCCCGTGGCCCCATCAACCGGAAATCTGCCCCGGCTGCCATCACAAGCGAAGCTTTGTGCATGACATACTCGTGCGGCACATCGCTATACGCAAAAATGACCTGGTCAACCTTTTTATCATGAATGAGCTTTACCAGGTCACTTTCGGGAAAAATGGGGATGCCGGCAGGATATAGCTTGCCTGCCAGCTCTTTCGGGTATGTACGGCCCTCGATATCAGGAATCTGAGTGGCGGTGAAAGCCACAACCTCGTAGGCGGGGTTGTCACGGAAGGCCACATTGAAGTTGTGAAAGTCGCGCCCTGCGGCGCCCATAATGAGGGTACGAATGGGCATGTCTACTCCTTAAGAATTTGGGGCACGGGTAATCCGTGTCACATCACATCTGGGGCTGTGATGCCCAGTAGTGCCAGGCTATTCGCAATCGCTTGTCTGGCCGCCATCACCAGCAACAGCCGGGTCGTGCGAATTTCCGGACCGGCTTTGAGCACCGGACAGGCATCGTAAAAATCGTTAAACGCCCGCGCCAGCTCATATGCCAGGTTGGTGATATTCAACGGCTTGTACTCTTCAGCCGCCCGCTGCACTTCGCCGGGCAGGCGCGAGATCAAGTCAATCAGTCGGATTTCGGCGGGATGCAGCTCGTACTGAAATGATTGATTTGGCCGATAAGATATCTGTTCTGTGCTTGCTTTGCGGAGAATCGAATTGCAGCGCACATGCGCGTACTGAATATAGGGTCCGGTATGTCCATCGAAGTTCAGGGCAGTATCCCAATCAAAAATAGTGTCTTTGTTGTTGTCTACCGACAGCATGGCGTATTTCAAGGCGCCAAGCCCAACCTGCCGGGCAACCAGGGCGCGTTCAGCTTCTGATAATCCCGGATTCTTTTGAGCGATGACACTTAGCACGCGGCGTTCGGCCTCGTCAACGACATCTTTGAAAAGCACCACCCGCCCCCGGCGGGCCGACATCGCCCCCTCCGGCAGGCTGACGAAGCCATACCCCAGGTGGAAGCATTTCTCCGCTTGCGGGAATCCCCACAGGTTCAGGATGGCAAAAGTCTGCTGCATGTGAAGGCTTTGGCGCACGTCAATCACATAGATCGAACGATCCACGTGGTATTGCTCGAATTTGACTTTGGCCAGGGCCAGGTCTTTGGTCAGGTACAACGAGGTGCCATCATTGCGCAGGATCACGTTAGTGCGGTACTTTTCTTTCTTCAGCCCCAGCTTTTCGTCAATCTTGACAATCACCGCGCCGCCGGTGGGGCGCTCATCGTCGGCGATGCCACGCGCGATCAGCTCGTCCACGATCTCCTTGGCAGACTCGTCCACTTCGCTCTCGAAGAACCAAACGTCCATATCGATATCGAGTGTGTTCAGGATGTCGTTCAACTCGTCCAGGCTCCATTGGCGGGTAATGCGCCAAAGCTCACGCACTTGCGGGTCACCCGCATCCCACTTGCGCAGCATCTCGCGCCTCTCGGCGTCGTATGTTTCGCGCTGGGCTTTCTCCTCCGGGGTCTCGTTTTCTTTGGGAGTGAGTAAATTGATGGCCTCGGTGTAAATCTTCGCCAACCACTGGCCGCGTTCGTGCACGCCCTTGGGCTCCTGTCCCCGGTAGAATTTGTCGTAAGCCCACACCACAGTGATCACGCTCATGCCGATGTCGCCGGGGTAGGAGGCGCGGATAGTGTCGAAACCAGCAAATTCGACGATGCGAGCCAGCGCCTCGCCAAGCAGAGCGTTGCGGGTATGCCCGATGTGGAAGGAGTGGTGGGTGTTGGGCTGGGCATATTCCACCATGACCCGTTCGCCCTTGGGGACACCGCGCCCGAAGTCTTTGCCTTGCTTTATGGCTGCATCCACCACCCGGTAAGCAAACTCCGCCGGGGCAAAGTAAATATTCAGATAGCCTTTGACCGCCTCTACACGAGCAAAACCGGATGTCGTACCCAGGAATGCAGCCATTCTCTGGGCGATATCTTGTGCATGCTGCGGTACATCGATCGACTGCCCGGTGCGTTCTTTTAACTGCCTGGCGTCGCTGGCTGCGAGCTGGAAAACCGAGGTACTCATCCCCCAGGTGCCTGCAAATGGGATTGGCACCCAGGCAATTGTACCGGGCTCTGGCAGCCCGTTTTCCTCGCAAAAGGAGCGTATTTTCGATTCGATTGCTTGCTGTTCTATCTGGAACATACGGTCAACCTACGAAAAAAAGCGAGAGCGAATAAGAAACGCTCCCGCTGGCGGAATTAGCCTCAGGGACCAAGGAGCCAACACCGGCTCCCTCCTATCTGGGGAAACTACTTCCCCAGGGCGTTCAGGTGCTTCATTAAACGGCTTTTACGGCGCGCAGCATTGTTCTTGTGAAGGATCCCCTTTTCAGCAGCCTTGTCGAGCGCGCGAATAGCCTCTAGCGTGGCTTTCTGGGCAGGCTCGG
>Ga0315274_10009067_pt1 | contig 14398 bp, 10 predicted proteins | sample YL17G02_20_MG_FD_203700 | JGI IMG/M metagenome (GOLD analysis project Ga0315274, IMG submission 203700) | Sediment microbial communities from Yellowstone Lake, YNP, Wyoming, USA - YL17G02_20 | ecosystem: Environmental > Aquatic > Freshwater > Lake > Sediment | place: USA: Wyoming | collected... | reverse complement strand
TGATCTCCTGGCCGATCTCGAGAAGCGAGAGGAGCTTGGCCAGGATTTCCGGCTTGCTCCGGTTGAGCATGCGCTGGATGGTGTTGATGGAATCGAAGACGACGATGAAGCGGCTGTCCCGGGGCGGTGCCGGCGCCGGAGCCGGCTGGATCGCCGGCGCGGCGGGCGAGGGAACAGCCGCAGGCTCCGCTCCGGTTCGCTTGAGGCGGACGAGATCGGCCGAGGCGAGGTCCATCTTCTTCCCGTCCTCGAAGATCTCGAAATCGGCCTTCCCCAGGTCGGTCGCGAACCGGCCGTCATCGCCGATCGCGACCAGGTCGACCAGCACGAGCCGGACCGTGACCTCGTGCCGCTCGTCGGGCTGACGGGCGTCCGTCTGTCCCCAGCCGCTGAAGGAAAGGCTCATAACGCCTGCCCAAACGATCAAGACGATCATCCGAAATATTGGATTCTTGAACATGATCATCACCTCTCAAATGAAACATAACTCAAAGCCCTGTTCGATTCAACTCTCGAAACGTGCCGATGACGACCTCTATATCAACGCGGTCCTGACGACGCCCCTGTTCACGCTCAAGGCACCGAAAATCCGGATCAGTGACAGCGAACGCCGCATCAATATCTCGGTTCTGGCCCGGGTCCAAAGATAGGATACCTCCAGGTCGACTTTGCCTTCCGAAGTCTATCAAGTAAGGGAGCGGTCTACTCGAAAAGTCGAAGCCGCGATCCGGGCGGCTGGCGCTTCGAGTCGCCGTCTCAGCGCTCGTCGGGGCCGATGTCGGGGGCGGCGCCTTTTACGCGCTTCTCCCCCTCGAAGTCGATCAGCGGAATACCCTTGTTAATCCCTACATTGATGAGGGGAGACGAACTTGATAGGTGGTAATTGAAGCTGCCCGGAGCCACGAAGCCGGGATTGACGTTGAGCCTCCCCGTTCCAATCTTGCAGGTAGCGCCGTATCCGGCTAACGCCTTATCCAAATCGGAGTGGTCGACATTGAAGCCGATGCTTCCCCAAAGATTGATATCCTCTTGCGCGTTCCCCCAGAGGATGCTGTTGAAAATATGGGCATTCAGGACGCCGTCAGCGAACGTAAAGGAATCGATTCCGTATCCGTTGTCCCCGCTGCCGTTCTTGTTGCCGTAAATCGCGGAGTTGATGATCCTCCAGCGGGCCTTCGTCGAACCGGTGACTTGGGCTTTGATTCCGCTCGCCGTATTGCCAGCAATCACAGTGTTGGCGACAGTCCGATCAGAAAGGCTGTCAATCCAATTGTTGAACCCAAGGACGGAGCCTAGGGCATACGTGCTCCCGCTCTGAAGAATAAAACAATTAAAGATGCTGACCTTCATGAAGGCCGAGTTCTGGGCCAGGAAGTTCACGGCCCCAAAATCCCCTTTGCCCCGGACGATTTTGAGTCCGTCCAGGATGATCCCGTTCGTGCCGGAGGAGTAGCTGAAGTAGAGAACCTCATCCTTATTGGCGCCGTCGAGCGTCACCGGGTAAAGCTTCAGGTCCCTCTTCAGGAAATCCTTGCTCCAACCGCCCTGGATCATGACGGTCTTGGGATCAAACGTCATGTAGTTGACCTTGTAAGTCCCCTTGGCGACGCGGATGACGCTCCCCGACTCGCAGCTGTCCAGGGCATCGGCCAGGCTTGTATAATCCGCAGCGGAGGACGTCCCTACGGTCACCACCGGAGGGGATGAGGCGCTCTTGGGATCGCTGCCGAGTTGATATTCGAACAGGTTCACGACGTTGTCTTTATCGGGGTCCAGCCAGGCGTCATTCGGATTGGAAGGGCTGAAACCATTGGCCCTCTCCCAGGAATCCGACATTCCGTCGTCGTCCTTGTCCGTGGGTAGCGAAGCGGCCGAAAAGAGCCGCACGCTTTCGGAGGGCGTCCGTCCTGGCCGGCTCGCTAAAGCCTGATATCTCATCATTCTCTCGATATCGCGTTTTTTAAGACTATCGAAGGACGATGCGCGTTTCTTCGCAGCGGCGCCCGGCGCCAATCCGAACGCCGCGGCCGCGCAGGCGATGAGAAAGAACCCGAGTCCGACGATGACTTTCCTTCTCACCTTGAGGATCATAGCTTTCCCTCCCTTTGTAAAAATCGATCGTCACAGACAATAATAAAGTATTTCAGAAGGCCCGATCTTGTCAAATCAGGGCCGCACTCAGTCCTCGATCCCCATCCGCCGGAGCAGCGCCCTGAAACGGGGGTCGGAACGGAGCGGGGCGAACCGGGGTTCGACGAAAAGATCAGCCGCCGAGCGCCTTGAGGTTCGACTCGACAAGCTCGACTTGGGCGGTCATCTCTTCGAGCCGCCGCCTCTCCTTCTCGACGACATCGGCCGGCGCCCGCTCGACGAAGCCCGGGTTGCCCAGCCTCGCCTCCGTCTTGCGAACGTCCTCGAGCAGCTTGACGCGCTGGGCCGAAAGCCTCTCTTTTTCTTTGCCGGGATCGATGAGCCCGATCAGGTAGATTTCCGCTCCGGCCAGAACCTGGGCGGCGGCCGTCGCGGGCTTCTCGAGATCGGCGCCCACCCGGAGAGAAGCGAGCCCGCCGAGGTGGACGACCAGGGATTCCATGCGCCGCAGGATATCCGCGTTCCGGCCGCCGGCCTTGACCAGGGCATCGAGCTTCCGGCCGGGCGGAAGACCTTGTCTGGAGCGGAGGTCGCGTATCCCGCGGACCGCATCCTGGAAGAATTGCATATCCGCCTCGACGGCCTCGTCGAGCCATTCGGCCCGCGCTTCGGGCCAGGCCGCCCTGATCAGAAGCTCGGAGCTCGGCAGGGGACGGTCGAGCCCGCGGACCGGACATTGGGCGTTGAGCTTGTCCCAAAGAACTTCGGTGATGAACGGGACGAAGGGATGGAAGAGGCGGAGGACCTGGTCCAAGGCCAGCGCCAGGACGGCGCGGGCCGCGGGCGCGGCGGCTTCGTCCTTGAGGCGGGGCTTGATGATCTCCAGATACCAGTCGCAGAGCTCGCCCCAGAAGAAGTCCCGGGCCGCCCCGATCGCCGCCGAAGGATTATAGGCGCGGAGCTCCCCGGTCACCCGGTCGATGACGCGGGTCAGACGCGACAGTATCCAACGGTCCTCGGCCGCGAGCCCTGCCGGCTGCAGCGGCTCGAACCGGTGTTCGCCCAGGTTCATCAGGGCGAAGCGGGCCGCGTTCCAGAGCTTGGTGCAGAAGGCGCGGCCGGTCTCGAACCGTTCGCTGATGATCTTGGCGACGGGAAGGTCGGGCATGGTCCCCAGGACGTCGAACTCCTTCCCGACCTTGGGGTCCAGGTAGGTAAAGATGGTCCGGCCGTGCTTGGCCGTGGACAGGTCGACCAGCTCTCCCGTGAACGGAGAGACGGCCTGGACCGGGAGCCGGATGTCCTGGGTCCCGGTCTGCATGTCGCACAGGACGTAGCGCATGGCGTCCGTCCCGTAGCGTTCGATGATGTCCTCGGGGTCGATGCCGTTGCCCTTGCTCTTGCTCATCCTCTCGCCTTTCCCGTCCTGGATGTTGGCGTGGATGAAGCAGTCGGTGAACGGCACGTCGCCCAGGAGGTACAGCCCCATGATCATCATCCGGGCGACCCAGAGGGTGATGATGTCGCGGGCCGTCACCAGGCAGGAGCCGGGATAGTAGTAAGTTAGGGCGTCCGGCCGTCCTTCGGCCGCGCCAAGAGGCCGCTGCCCCGGATCGAGGGCGGCCGTCTCCGGGTCGGGCCAGCCGAGCGTGCTGAACGGCCAGAGGGCGGAGCTGAACCAGGTGTCAAGGACATCGGGATCCCGGGCCAGGCCGGCCGCCTCGAGGGCGGGGGTGAGTTTTTTCTCGGCCGCCTCGTCGAGGAGGGACACGAGGAGGCTGTAGCGGGATTTGGCGTCGAGCGAGCGGGTTTTCCCGACATCGTAGGAGCGGCCATCGGCGTCGGCGATCCGAACCGCCATCCGCGCGGAGTCCGCCTTGGGGAGCGCGGCGGCAGCGGCCGCGATCTCGGCGCCGCCGAATTCGGCGTGCCAGATCGGGATGCGGTGGCCCCACCAGAGCTGGCGGCTGATGCACCAGTCGCGTTTCTCGGCCAGCCAGGACCGATAGGTCCCGCCGTAGCGTTTGTGGTCGGGGGCGAAGGTCAGGCGCAGCCCGCTGGGGGAAGCCCAGTTCTCGCGGATGCCGTCGATGGCCGCCTGGGCCAATCCGGCGGCCCGAAACTCCTTGCCCGTCCCACGGCCGCAGAGGATGCCGCCTTCGACATCCCCCATCTTGACGAACCATTGCTTGGAGAGATAAGGCTCGATCGGCGTCTTGGACCGGTCGGAATGCCCGATTTCAATTTCGCGGTCCTTGACGGACTCGAGGAGGCCTCGCGTCTTGAGGTCGGAGACGACCTTCTTCCGCGCCTCGAAGCGGTCTTGGCCGGCGTAGGGGCCGGCGGCGGCGTTGAGGCTGCCGTCGGGGTTGAGGATATTGACGATCCCGATCCGCTCGCGGTGCCGGGACCAGACGCCGTAATCGTTCGGGTCGTGGCCGGGCGTGATCTTGACGCAGCCCGTGCCCAGGGCCGGGTCGGCCCAGGCGTCGAGGATGAGGGGGATCTCGCGGTCGAGAAGCGGGAGCAGGACCTTGCGGCCCCGCGCGGCCATATCGCGGAGCCGGATCAGGACCGGAAGGACCTCGGCCTTGCGGATTTCGATTCGTTCGAGCTCGGCCTCGATTTCGCCCCTCTCTTTCTTGGGGGCGGCGGCGAGCTTCTCTCTGAGAAGACCGGCCTGTCGCTCGAACTCGCCGGCCGGGTCGGGATGGACGGCGACGGCCGTGTCCCCGAGCATCGTTTCGGGCCGGGTCGTGGCCACGACGACGAAGGCCGGCTCGCCCGGGCCGGGATCGAGGACGGGATACTTGATATGCCAGAAGTGACCCTGGACCTTCTCGTAGACGATTTCGTCGTCGGAGACGGCCGTCTGGAGTTGGCAGTCCCAGTTGACCAGGCGGTTGCCCCGGTAGATGAGGCCGTCGCGGAAGAGGCGGAAGAACGCCTCGCGGACGGCCCGGCCGCAAACCGGGTCCATGGTGAAGCGCTGCCGCTTCCAATCGCAGGAACAGCCCATGCTCTGCTGCTGGCGGATGATCCTCTGCTGGTACTCGTCCTTCCAGGCCCAGATCCGGGCGACCAGCCCTTCCCGGCCCAGGTCGTGGCGCGTCTTGCCCTCGAGCTCGAACAGGCGTTTTTCGACGACGGCCTGGGTCGCGATCCCGGCGTGATCGGTCCCCGCCATCCAGAGCGTGTTCTCGCCCATCATCCGGTGCCAGCGGATGAGGAGGTCCTGCATGACGTTGTCCATGGCGTGGCCCATGTGCAGGGCCCCGGTCACGTTGGGGAGGGGCATCATAATGACATAGCGGCCGGTCCGGCCGTCCGGGACGGCGGCAAAGGCGTCGGTCTCCAGCCACCGCTTGGTGACGGAGGTTTCGTGCCGGCCGGGCTCGTAATGTTTGGGCAGCTCTTCGGGCATGAATCTATCGGTCCTTTTCGCACTCTTTTTTATCATATCCCGGGGGCTTTATCAAACGGCCGGCGCCGGCCCTCCCCCCGACATGCGCTGAATTCCGGGGACATGAACCGAATCTCTTGATTTGGTATCGTGTCCCCGGAATTCCCCATTAGGTTCAACCCTCTCCCCCGTCGGTCCGTATAATATAATAAAGACAAAGGAGATCAAGGATGGAAAAGCATGTCAACCCCTCGACTCCCCGGCATGAATGCCGGGGCTTGTTCGGGGTTAACCCTGAGCCTCGCTTCTCGTCCCCGCCTTGAAAGGCGGGCTTAGCGTCGGCGAACGGGTCAACCTGATCGGCATCCTGTGGATCGTGTCGGGGGTTCTGGGGCTTTTTGCCGCATTCCTGGTCGCCGGGCTTTTATTCGGTCTATCCTTCATCCCCGAGATCGATCCGGAAGCGCCCGGCATCCTGAGGTGGATCGGTTTCGGCATCGGGACGTTCCTTCTCGTCCTGGCCGTCCCCAAGATCGTCGCCGGCATCGGGATGCTGAAGACCAGAGAATGGGCCCGGGTCCTGACCCTGGTCGTGTCCTTCCTGAGCATCCTGGAGTTCCCGCTCGGGACGGCCCTGGCGATCTACTCCATCATCATCCTGATGAGGGACGAGACGATCCAGCTGTTCAGGAAGGTCTGACTCGACTCCGGCGCCCCGCCCCCCGCCCTCCCTTGAAGATTTCTCTCTGAGATTCTATACTTGGCGGAGATTCAGGAATGATCTTGATCCTGAACACCGCTAATAGGGAGAAAACCGATGACCGATCTCGAAAAGAAGATTCTGGAGATTATCCGGACAAATCCTCTGGCAGGCCTGGCCACCATCAGCGAAGACGGGAAGCCGTGGGTCCGAACGGTCACGATCTGGACCTCGAACGACCTCGCTTTGCGTTTCTGCACAGATGCCGGGTCTCGGAAATCGCGCCAGATCGAAAAAAATCCTGAGGTCCATCTGACTTGCGGGATCATGGATTCCCCCGATAATTCCGCCTATCTCCAAATCCAGGGCATTGCGGGGATCTCAAGGAACCCGGAAGAAAAGGAAGCCAACTGGCGGGAGGAGTGGCGTAAGTTTTTCACGGGACCCGAGGATCCCAATTACGTAATCGTCATCATCAGGCCCTACCGCATCGAATACAACGGGCCGGGCGCAGCCGCGGCCGAGATCTGGGAGAGACGGCCTCGTTGAAGGCCGCGAAGACAATCACTTCAGCCACTGGTCGAGCCAGCCGATGACCGTCTCGTGCCAGAGGATGGAATTGGCCGGCTTGAGCACCCAGTGGTTTTCGTCGGGAAAATACAGGAACTTGCTGGGGATGCCTTTCCGTTGGAGGGCGTTGAAGGTCGAAAGGCCCTGCGTTTCGACGACCCGGAAGTCCTGCCCGCCGTGGACGACGAGCATGGGCGTCTTCCAGTTCTTGACCAGGTTGACCGGGTTGTGCTTCTCGTAGCCCTGGGGATTGCCCCATGGCGTCCCGACATGATCCCACTCCGGGAACCAGAGCTCCTCGGTGTCGAAATAAGCGGCCCTCTCGTCCAGGTTCCCGTCGTGGCTGATCAGGCACTTGAAGCGATCGGGCCAAGCCCCGGCGATCCAGTTGATCATATAACCGCCGAACGAGGCGCCCAGCGCGCCGACCCGCGTCCCGTCCATCCAGGGATAGCGCTTGAGGGCAGCCTCGAGCCCCTTCTGGAGATCGACAAGAGGCTTGCCGCCCCAGTCGCCCCGGATCGAGTCGCAGAAGGCCTGGCCGTAGCCGGTCGAGCCGTGGAAATCGACCATGACGGCGGCGTAGCCGGCGCCGGCGTAGGCCTGGGGATTCCAGCGGTAGTGGAAGTCGTTCCCGAACGATCCCTGCGGCCCTCCATGAATAAGGAAGGCGACCGGATATTTGCGGGCCGGGTCGAAGTCCACGGGCTTGACGATATAGCAGTAAACCGTCTCGTTATTCCAGCCTTTGAACGAAAACTGCTCGGGCTCGCCCAGGCGGGCGGCGGCGACCTTGGCGGAGTTGATGGAGGTGACGGCCTTCTCGTCGCTCCCGTCGGGCTTGACGGAATAGATATCGACCGGCGAAAGCAGGGTATGGCGCTCGAAGGCGATCCGTCCCGCGGCCGGGGCGAAGCCGTTCACGGTCCCTTTTTCGACGATTGTCTTGACCTCTCCCGTTTTAACGTCGATCGAGAAAAGTGAAGTCTGGCCCTTGTTGCCGGCCGTGGCCAGGATCTTGGCGCCGTCCTCGGACCAGCCGAAGGCGTTCACCGAGAAATCCCAGGGCTCGGCGAGGATGCGCTCCTTGCCGTCCGGCCAGTCTTTGAGCACGATCCGGAACCGATCGGCCTCGTAGCCGGGCCGGGCCATGGCCAAGTAGGCCAGCGTCTTGCCGTCGGGCGAGAAGACCGGCGTCGTATCCCAGGCCTTGTTGGCGTCGGTCAGGCACTTGGACGCCTGGGAGCCGTCAATGGGGACATAAAAGAGATCCATGTCCGTGGACCAGGCTTCATCCTTGCCCATGCCGGGGGCCGTGAAGACGAGGCCCTTGCCGTCCGAAGTGAAGGCAATCTCCTCCGTCCCGCCGAAGGGCTTGTGGGGCGTGTCGGCGTCCATGGCCGGCATGAGGTCTTTGGCCTGGCCGCCCTGCTTGGGGAGGACGAAGAGATGCGAGCGGCGGCCGTCGCTCCAGGTGTCCCAATGGCGGACGAACAGCTTATCGTAGATCCGGCCGGTGGCCTGCCGGTTCGCGACCTCCTCGAGCTTCTTGGCGGTGGCCTCGACGCTCATCCCGGGGAAGACCTCCATGGTCACGGCGATGTTGGCGCTGTCCGGAGACACGATGAGGCCGCCGACGTCGAGCGGGAATTTCGTGACCTGCTGGGCTTCGCCGCCGTCGACTTTAATCCGCCAGACCTGCGCGGACCCCGACCGAGTCGATAGGAAAAAGACGCATTTCCCGCAGGAGGACCAGCGGCCGCTGAAATCCGCCGCGGGGTTGTTCGTCAGGCGGCGCAAGCCCTGCCCGTCCGTCCCGACCAGCCACAGATCGGTCCGGCCCCGGTTCGCGGCCAAGTCGGTCTCGCGGACATTGAAGACGATCCATTTTCCGTCGGGCGAGACCTGCATGTCCGAGATCCGGTCCATGGCCAGCATGTCCCGAATCGAGAAGGGATGGCTGTCGGCGGCGGCGGCCCAAGACGGGGCCGACGTCCCAAGAATAAGGAAAAGGACGACGATCGTTACGATGAGATGACGGCGCATGGGTTTACCTCCAATCGAAGTCTATATAACACACACCCCCTTCTCAGTCAAAAATAGTGACGCTTATCCGTGTCCCTCCGCTCCGGAAAGGGACACGGATAAGCGTCACCGATTTATAAATTCCGGGTTTTGACAACCCGCCGTTCCCTGTGATATTCAATAAACCCCATGGCGACGCAGGTCGAGAAATGGGTCGAGGAGGTGGCCGCCCTCACCCAGCCGAAGTCCGTCTATTGGTGCGACGGCTCCGAGGGCGAGGCCATCCGCCTCGTCGAGACCGGGGTGCGGGAGGAGCGGATCGGAAATCATCCCGTCTTCCAGGAGCTCAACCATGCGACCTGGCCCAACGCCTTTCTCCACCGCAGCCACCCGACCGACGTCGCCCGGACCGAACACCTGACCTTCGTCTGCCCGTCCGAGAAAGAGCGGGCCGGCCCCAACAACAACTGGATGGACCCGCGCCGGGCCAAGGAGATCATGACCGGGCTCAGCCGCGGCTGCATGCGCGGCCGGACGATGTACGTCCTCCCTTACATGATGGGCCATCCCGATTCCCCCTACGCCAAGGCCTGCATCCAGATCACGGATACCTCCTACGTGGCGCTCTCGATGCGGATCATGACCCGGATGAGCAAGCAGGTCCTCAAGAAGATCGGGGGCGGCGACAACTTCACCCGCGGATTCCACTCGATCGGCGACCTCGACCCCAACCGCCGCTTCATCATGCACTTCCCGGACGAGAATTTCGTCTGGAGCGTCGGCTCGGGCTACGGCGGGAACGCCCTGCTCGGCAAGAAGTGCTTCTCGCTCCGGATCGCTTCCTGGCAGGGCTACCGCCACGGCTGGCTGGCCGAGCACATGGTCATCATGGGGATCGAGGACATCAAAGGGAACGTCCGCTACGTGACGGCCGCCATGCCCTCGGCCTGCGGCAAGACGAACCTGGCCATGCTCGAGTCGGCCCTGCCCGAGTACCGGGTCTGGACGGTCGGCGACGACATCGCCTGGCTCAACATCGGCCCGGACGGACGCCTGTACGCCATCAATCCCGAGGTCGGTTTCTTCGGCGTCGCCCCCGGCACGTCCATGAAAACGAACCCGAACATGATCAGGACGCTGTGGGCGTCCAAATTCTTCCCGACCCTGTTCACCAACGTCGGCCTCGACCTCACCACCAACGAGCCTTGGTGGGAAGGCCTCGACGACCGGACCGGCCGGGACATGCTGGACTGGCAGGGCCGGCCCTGGGACCCCTCCAAGGGGACCAAGGCGGCCCATCCCAACTCTCGGTTCACGACCTCGCTCTACAATTGCCCCACCTTGTCCAAGGAGTTCGACAATCCCCTCGGCGTCCCCATCTCGGCCATCCTGCTGGGGGGGCGACGCTCCCGGATCATCCCCCTCGTGACCGAATCCTTCAACTGGCCCCACGGCGTGTTCATGGGCGCCCGGACCGGTTCCGAGACGACCGCGGCGGCGGCCGGAAAGGTCGGAGTCCTGCGGCGGGACCCCTTCGCCATGCTCCCCTTCTGCGGCTACAACATGGGCGATTACTTCCGGCATTGGATCAACATCGGAAGCCTCTGCTCCCGTCCGCCCCGGATCTACGCCGTCAACTGGTTCAGGGTCGACGAGCGGGGCAAGTTCATCTGGCCCGGGTTCGGGGACAACGCCCGCGTCCTCAAATGGATCCTGGACCGGATCGACGGGAAGGTCGGGGCCAAGGAGACTCCCCTCGGGCTCGTCCCCCACGTCAAAGACCTCGTCCTCGACGGTCTCACCATCCCCAAGGATAAAATCGAATCGCTGTTCGCCGTCAAGCCCGGGGAATGGAACGAGGAGCTGGCCGATATCAAATCGTTTCTGGATTCGTTCGGCCGCCACATCCCCCACGAAATCGGCCGGGAATACGAGCGGATGGCCCGAACCCTGAAATCTTGATACACTAGATCCTGACATGAGCGGAGATCGGGGTCTCTTCAGGATCGTTCTCGGGACGCTGCTGGCGGCGGGGGCCTTGATCGGGGCCGCTTCCCCTTCGGCGGCTAAATCGGCCCGGAAGTGGAACGTTCTCCTGATCACGATCGATACGCTCCGGGCCGACCGGCTCAGCTGCTACGGATTCGATCATGTCCGAACCGACCGGATCGACCGCCTGGCCGCCGGGGGTACGATCTTCACGCGGGCCTTCGCCCATACCCCGACGACGCTTCCCTCTCACACCAACATCCTCCTGGGCACAACCCCGCTTTCGCACGGCGTCCACGACAACTCCGGATTCGTCGTCCGGCCCGAGCTATGGACGTTGGCCGAGCACCTCAAGAAGCAAGGGTACCGGACGGCGGCTTTTATCGGCGCCTACCCGCTCGATTCCCGGTTCGGGCTCGACCAGGGATTCGACCTCTACGATGACGACTACGGAAGCCAGAGCTCCAGAGGCTCGGCCTTCTACGTCGAGAGGAAGGCCGAAGCCGTCGTGGGAAAATCCATGGACTGGCTCGCCGACAATCAGGCCTCGCCCTGGTTCCTTTGGATCCATTGTTTCGATCCTCATGAGCCCTACAATCCGCCGCCCCCGTTCGATGCGCGGTTCCGGGACAGCCCTTACGACGGGGAAGTGGCCTACGTCGATTCCGCCCTCGGCCCGCTGCTCGCTCGTCTGGAGGAGACGAAGCTTCTCGACAGCACGCTCGTTGTCCTGACCGGAGATCACGGCGAGTCGCTGGGCGAGCACGGGGAATCCACCCACGCCTACTTCGCCTACAACGCGACGATCTGGGTGCCCCTGATCATCCGCGTTCCGGGGATGTCCCCCGGCCGCTCCGAGGATTACGTCGCTCACTTCGACATCTTCCCGACGATTTGCGACGCCCTCGGCATCAAGCCGCCGTCCGGCCTGCCGGGAATCTCGCTGCTCCCCGCCGTCCGGGGGAAGAAGCTGCCGGCGCGGCCGCTCTATTTCGAATCGCTCTACCCCTACTACAGCCGGGGCTGGGCGCCCTTGCGCGGAATCATCCAGGACCGGAAGAAATACATCGACTCCCCGATCCCGGAATTCTACGACCTGGCCAAAGATTTTTCCGAACTCGCCAACCTGGCGGGCCGCGCCGATTGGGACGACCAGCGCGAATCGCTTAAGAAACAGATGGAGCGGGCCTCCGCCTCGGCGGACGGGAAGGATTCGCGCCAAACCATGGACGCCGAAGCTATGAGGAAGCTGCGCAGCCTGGGATACGTTTCGGGCCAGACGCCGACCAAGCGGAGCTACGGCCCTCGGGACGATATCAAGACGGTCCTTCCCTTTCACAACAGGGCCATGGAAGCCAGGGACTTGCTGCGGGCGGGACAGGCCGGCCGGGCCGAGGAGTTGCTGAAGGCGGTCATCGCCGAACGGAAAGACATTGACGTGGCCTACTCGAACCTGGCCACGCTCTATAAAGAGCAAGGCCGCTTGGATGAAGCCGTCAAGGTGCTGGAGGACGGACTGGTCCAGATGCCGTCCAACTTCGCCATTTTTTCGACCTATGTCAATTTTTTGATCGCGGCCGGGCGTTTCGACGAGGTCATCGAGGCCGTGACCGGCGCCTCGATCCGGGAGATGGAGCAGGATCCTGAAATCTGGAGCTTTCTAGGGATCGCCTACGCGAACAAAGGGGCGGCCGACAAGGCTTTGGAGGCTTTCGAGACGGGGCTGGCCATCGATCCGAGTTTCGCCTCCCTCTATGTCAACCGGGGGACGTTGTTTCTATCCCAGTTCCTGCGGACCAAAGACGGCGCCGCGGCCCGAAAAGCGGCGGACGACTTTGCCAAAGCCGTCGAACTCGATCCCCAAGACTCCGCGGCCTTCAACGGCATGGGCGTCATCTCGCGGTTGAGCGGGAACCCGGATGACGCCGTCCGCGCCTTCGAAAAAGCCCTTGAACTCAAGCCCGGCTTCCGCGACGCCCTCTATAACCTGGGGATGGCCTGCCTGGACAAAAACGAGCCGGCCCGGGCCGGGCGGATCTTCGAGGACTACCGGAAGCGTTTCGCGGACGCGCTGTCCCCGGCCGACCGGCAAAGACTTGAGGAGCTGATCCGGGAGTGCCGGCGCCGATCGGCCAAATCGCCCTGAACTCGTCAAGCCTGAGGGCTATTTGGACTTTTTGTCCTTTCCCATCTTCGACTTGATCTCATTGAGAGTGCCCTGATACAGGACTTTGATTTCCTGGGGAGCGAGGGCCAGGGCTTTCTCGGCGGCTTTAAGCGCCTCCGGATAGTTCTTCAGCTTGAGATAGATCCGGCTCATCCAACTCCAAACCATGAAACTGTCGGGCATCAGCTCGACCACGCGCTTCGCGGCATCCAGGGCGCTTTCCTGGTTTGTATCCCTGTTCATCCAGAAATTCATATAGAGGGTAAGCCCCGAACCCTTTTTATAATTCTTCCTCACATAGTCAGGGCCGTAGACGGCCAGCGCCCGGTTTTCTCTCCCCGCTTCGAGGAAGACGCCGGCTATCTTGGACAGCCATTTGTCTTCCGCGATCTTCGCCGCGTCTTCGGCGGCCGCGATCGCTTTGGCCTTGTCGCCTTTTAAAAGATATAAGCCGGCCAGGTTGATGAGGATCTCCGGATCGGGTTTGGCCCGAGACAAAGCGGCGGCTTTCTCGGCCAGCTCGATGCCTTTCGCGATCGGATCCTTATCCCGGAGGATACGCCTGACCCAGGAATTGAGGGTGGCCGGATCGGAGGGAAAACGGCCGGTGTATTCTTGGAAGAACGCTTCGGCCTCCGCTCCCGAGGCGTTGTTGAGGTAGAGATCGATACTCATGCGCTCGTAGGCTTCCTTGACGATCGCCGAATCCGGATAAGCCTTGACGAAGGCCTTGAGCTGCGAGACGTCCATTTTCTTGACGAGAGCGTGATAGCCAAGGTTAAACCGGGCGTACTGGGTGTAGCTGACTTTCTCATTCTGGAAGACGGTCGCGCCTTTGGTCCCGCCGGGATCGAGGGCCAAAACCCGGCTGTAAAGTTCGGTCGCCGTCTTGCTCCGGAAGCGCTGATCCTGCTTTTGACCGAGTTTGAAGAGGACTTCGACGTTGTCGGGATCCCGTACGTACCGCGCCGACAGGCTCTTGAAGGTGTCCACGCCCCGCAAGGCTTTGTCGAGCTTGTCCTGAAATTTCTCGGGGGGCGGGCCGTAGCCGACGAACCAGTCGACTTCCGATCCGTCCGGATCGAGGACCATGACGGTCGCTGTTGCCATGACGGCGTACCTGGTAAAGACCGGCTCCGCCGCGGGATCCTGGATGAAGACCTAGTAGAGGACGAAATTATTGTTCAGGAAACTCCCGAATTTGGGATTCTCGTAGAACTGCTCCACGAGCAGTTTACAGCTCGGTCAGGCGTAGGAGGTGAAATCGACCAGGACGCGTTTGTTCTCGGCCTTGGCCTTGGCGAAAGCCTCCTCCAGGGTTCCTTGAAACCAATCCTGCGCGGATACGAAGGAAGCCGACACCAAGATGATCAGAAGGCTGAGAAGGCTTTTTTTCATGGGATATCCTTTGTCCGTCTTCGCGGATGATAAAACAGGATAGAACGGGATGTCA
>Ga0315274_10009066_pt1 | contig 14399 bp, 12 predicted proteins | sample YL17G02_20_MG_FD_203700 | JGI IMG/M metagenome (GOLD analysis project Ga0315274, IMG submission 203700) | Sediment microbial communities from Yellowstone Lake, YNP, Wyoming, USA - YL17G02_20 | ecosystem: Environmental > Aquatic > Freshwater > Lake > Sediment | place: USA: Wyoming | collected... | reverse complement strand
CTGGTCACCTCGACGATCTTCCTCCTGGTCGTGATCCCGATTTTTTATTTCTACGGCGACCGGCTGCGCGGCTGGGCCGGCAGAAAAGTCGCGGAGTTGCGGCGTCCGGATCAATAGATTATAGACCGCGGAAATTTCCTCCCGGCCCATCGCTCAGATCCATTATTCCTATCTGGACATCGCGGCCTTTTTTAGATATGAATAGACAATGCCCGCTCATGAAGAAGACGCCGGCATCAGACCGATATTTCTATCGACTTGAACGAGGAAGATCCATGAGAAAGCTTTTAGCCCGCCCTGTAATATTCATCGTCCTGGCGATTTTCCTCGGCTCGGTTTCAATCCTCGCGGCCGAGAATCGGGGCATCGAACACGGGACCCGCTACGACCGGCTGGTCATCCGCAACGTCATCGTCATCGACGGCAAGGGCACGCCGCCCCGCGGCCCGCTGGACGTCATCGTCCAAGGCAACCGGATCGCGACGGTCATGGGAGCGAACGCAAGGCAGGACGCCTACAAAGACGAGAAGCACGTCCTCGACGGCGCAGGCATGTATCTTCTCCCGGGATTGATCAACAGCCACATCCACCTCCATGACGAACGCGCCGGCATTTCCCAGCCCTTCGAATACGAATACAAGATCTGGCTGGGCTGCGGCATCACCATGGTCCGCGACGTGGGGAGCGACCCCGCCAAGGCCCTGGCCGAGCGCCGCAAGAGCCAGGAAGGCGCCATCGCCGCGCCGCGCATTCTTGTCTACATGGTCGCCGGCGGCCGCACGCCCGAAGAAGGGCGCAAAGCGGTCCGGGCCATCAAGGAGCAGGGCGGCGACGGCGTCAAGATCTTCGGGATGGACCGCGACATCATGGCCGCGATCGTCGACGAATCGAAAAAGCTGGGCCTCCGGGTGGCCAGCCACGCCGGAGTCGAGGAGACCGACGCTTGGGACATCGCCGCCTTCGGAGTCACATCGATCGAACATTGGTACGGCGTGCCCGACGCCGCGCTCATCGGCTCGCAGAATTTCCCGCCGTCCTATAATTACAACAACGAGAGCGACCGGTTCCGTTGGGCGGGCCGCCTGTGGCGGGAAGCCGATCCCGTCAAGCTCGACAAGCTCCTGACGACGCTCGTCGAAAAGGGCGTGGCCTGGGTCCCGACTTTCAGCACCTACGAGGCCTGCCGCGACATGACGCGGGCCAGGAATCTGCCCTGGTTCAAGGAGTACCTACACCCGGCCCTGGAGGCGTACTTCAAGCCCAGCCCGGCTCGCCACGGCGCCTTCAGCTGGAATTGGTCGACCGAGGATGAAATCTGCTGGAAGGAAAACTACAAGATCTGGATGAAGGCCGTGCGCGATTTCGCGATTAAGGGCGGCCTGGTCGGCGCGGCCGACGACGCGGGTTTCATCTACACGTTGTACGGCTTTTCCTTCTTGAGCGAACTCGAGCTCCTACAGGAAGCCGGGTTCCACCCGATCGACGTCATCCAGTGCGCCACGGGCAACAACGCCAAGATCCTGGGAATGGAGGATCAGCTGGGCCGGATCCGTCAGGGATTTTTGGCCGACTTGATCCTGATCGACGAGAATCCGCTCCAAAACCTGAAGTACCTCTATCCGACCGGCGTTCTCGACATCAAGGACGGGAAGCTCATCCAGCGCGGCGGCGTGAAATGGACGATCAAGGACGGGATCGTCTACAATACTCCGGCCCTGCTCAAGGACGTGACCGACATGGTGGCCAAGGCGCGGGCGGAGAGGCAGTAGGCGCCGTTCAGCAGCTGTTGGGCGTGCATAATTTCGAATTAAGTCATGTGTCCCCGGAATTCTTGGTATTATAATAGACCGGCATGAAACGGACGACAGCGCTCCTCCTTCTGGCGGCCCTCTCCCTGCTGGGGCTGAGCCTGATGCATCTCGTCCACGGCTCGTTCCATCACGATTCCTTCGCCTACCTGGTCACGGCCGAGCATTTCCTGGGCCGGACGGACATCATGGACGCGCGCCGGATCACCCTGTTCACCTTCCTCCTGATGCCATTGGCCGGCCGTCCGGCGCTTCTTTATGTCTTCCTGGCCGCCGTCGCCTGGGCTGCTTTATTCGTCGTCTCCAGGATCGTCGATATCTTCGGTCCGCGCTCTTCGCTTCACTATCTCTTTTTCCTCGTCCCCTCCTACACGACCTATCTCATGACTTCGGTCCTCCAGGAAGGCCCTGCCTTGCTCCTGTTGGCGCTGGCCGTCCTGGCCCTTTTGCGAAAAAAATACCCGGCCTCGCTCGTCGCGCTGGCGCTTTCCGTATTCATGCGGCCGGCCATGCTGACCATGGTCCCCGGGTTTCTACTCGCGCTGCTTTACCACAAACACCTTTATCCGGACTATCTGGACATCGGAAAAACAACCCCGTTGGCCGTCCTCATCCGCAGGAAAACCGCCCGCCTCGGCCGGGACGGCTTGATCTACGGCCTCGTCTTCCTCGGAGCTTCCCTTCTCTGCGCGGCTCCGCTTTTAATCCTGACGCCGGACCCGTTCATCTCATTCAAGATCCTGTCCGGCGTCTACATCAGGGACAATCTCTTTAGGTTCGCCTTCCCCACCCTCTGTATTTCGCTGTACGGCGCCCTCCTCGCCCCCGTCGTCCTTCATTCTTTTTACTCGCTCTACAAGGCCCGCCGGGCGGTCTTCGTCTTCCTCGCCCTGCTGTTCCTTCCTTACCTGGCCGCTATTTGGTACCAGGCCAACATCCGCTATCTCATTTACCTGGTCATTCCGATCGCGGTCGCCGTCTCGAACCTGTCTCTCCCGCCCTGGAAACGCGGGGTCCGGATGGCCGCGCTCGCGCTCTGCGTTCTCTCCTTTCTCTATCCTTTCGGCCCGTTCGTCTATTACTATGATTACCAGCAAGGCCGCCGCGTCCTGGGCGTCTCGGCCAAGCCCTTCATTTACTTCGATTCGGAATACAAAGGGCGCCAGTACCTGGAGATCCGGCGGCTGATCGAAGCGAAAGAGCTTAGCGCCGAGGAGCAGAGACTGCTCGAATCCTACCGGAGCTCCCCGATCCTGGATTACCTGCGCCGCCACCCCAAGCTTCCCTTCAGCCGAATTTGATTTTTTTGCCAAAAAATTGGGAAAATAGATGTCTGTCACCAATTAAAATGTCACCGATTCATCAGTGAAAGGCCGAGAATGGAATCGCCGAAGCTCCTCTATCTCTCCCGGGCCGACGTCGAGAGGGTCGCCCTTCCGATGCCGCGGATCATCGAACTCCTCGAAACCGCCTTCATAGAGAAGGGCGAGGGACGGGTCGAAATGCCGCCCAAACCGGGCATCCATCCCGGGGCCGACGCTTTCATCCACGCCATGCCCGCCCTCATCCCCGGCCTTCGATCGGCCGGCATCAAGTGGGTCAGTGGCTTCCCCGATAACCGGAAGCGGGGCCTCCCCTACATCTCGGGGCTGATCGTCCTCAACGACGTCGAGACGGGCTTCCCGACCGCCGTCCTGGACTGCACCTGGGTCACGGCCCACCGGACGGGCGCGGCCTCGGCCCTTTCCGCCAAGTACCTGGCCCGCCCCGGGAGCGAGATCCTCGGCATCCTGGCCTGCGGCGTCCAGGGCCGGACCCACCTCCTGGCCATGGCCGCCCTCTTCCCCATCCGGCGCGTCTACGCTTACGACATCGTCCCGGAGGTCCAGAAACGCTTCATCGAGGAGATGTCCGCCCGGACCTGGATCGAGATCGTCGGCGTCGACGATCCCCGCCGGGCGGTCGAAGCGGGCGACATCGTCGTGACTTCGGGCCCCATCCTCAAACACCCCCGGCCGACGATCGGGAAAGGCTGGCTCCGGGCCGGGGCGTTCGCGAGCGCGGTCGATTACGACAGTTACTGGACGCCCGAGGCCATGGCCGAGATGGACAAGCTCGCCACGGATGACATCGCCCAATTCCGTTACGTCCGGAGCACGGGCTATTTTCAAAGGACGCCCGAGCCCTACGCCGACCTGGGCGAGATCGCGGCCGGCCGCAAGCCGGGCAGGGAAAACGCCGGCGAGCGGACCATGGCCGTGAATCTGGGGCTGGCCCTCGACGACATGGCCGTGGCGCCCGAAATCTGCCGCCTGGCCAAGGAGCGAGGGATCGGGACCTGGCTTCCGCTTTAGGAGTAGAAATCATGCCCGCCGATAACGCCATCGCGCCCTTCAAGGGATTCAGCAAAGAGACCGTCCGCTTCTTCAACGGACTGCGCCGGACGAACAGCCGCGACTGGTTCGAGAAGAACCGCGCGGTCTACGAGAATCACGTTCTTGCCCCCGCCAAGTCGTTCGTGGTGGACATGGGGGCGAGGCTGCGGACGCTGGCGCCCCGGATCGCGGCCGTCCCCCAGGTCAACAAGTCCATCTTCCGCCTCAACCGCGACACCCGCTTCAGCCTGGACCCGTCGCCCTACAAGACCAACCTTGGGATCTACTTCTGGGACGGGAGCCGGCCGCGTATGGAGGCGACGGGATTCTATTTCCATCTCGAGCCGCCGACGCTGATCCTGGGCGTTGGATTTTACATTTTTCCCGACATTCTTATCGACCGCTACCGGAGAGCCGTTGTCGATCCCAAGCGGGGGGCGGAGCTCGCGCGGCGACTGGCCCGGATCCTGGAGAATAAGGAATTCAAGCTGGGCGGACAGCATTACAAACGCGTCCCGACGGGCTTCGACCCCGGCCACCTCAACGCCGAGCTCCTCAAGCACAACGGCCTCCACGTCGGATTCGAAACACGCATACCTGAAGAGCTCTATTCGGCCCGGCTCATCGACTACTGCTTCGAGAAGCTCCGGGCCATGGCCCCGCTCCACGACTGGCTGGCCAAGCTTCTTTGACGGAGAAAGACGATGGGCGGTCAATACTCGGCGCTCTTTTTTAAATCCATGGTCCTGATCTTTCGGATCGCCGACATTTTCCACGATCCCGGCAAGAAACTGACCGGCTTCGGAATCCGGCCGGGAGATACGGTCGTCGACTACGGCTGTGGACCGGGACGCCATCTCCGGGCCGCCGCCTCCTTGGCCGGTCCCCAGGGCCGCGTTTACGGGGCCGACATTCACCCGCTGGCTATATCCGCCGTCAAGAGGCTCGCGGCACAGGCTGGGCTGACGAACCTGGTCCCGGCCGAGATCCGCGACGGTCGGAGCGCCGTCCCCGACCGGGCGGCCGATCTCGTCTACGCCCTGGACATGTTCCACCGCGTCGACGATCCGGTTCCGTTCCTGGCTGAGATCAATCGGATCGTCAAGCCCGGAGGCCGGCTCATCATCGAGGACGGCCACCAATCCCGGACGAAGACGCTGGCAAAGCTGTCCCTCTCCCCGCGCTGGACGGTCGAGCGGGAGACGGCCCGCGACGTCCGCCTCCGCCCCGTTTAGACGAAGATCAGGATCGCCATGACAAAGAAATCGATCGCCCGATCTCCAAAAAGATCCGGCATGCCCGAAAGGCTCTACAAGGACCTCGCTTGGACCTTCCCGATCATCACCCCCCTCGAGCATTACATCGAAGAAACCCGTCAACTCTGGTCGATCCTCCGGGCCGAAGCCCGGATCCCCGTCAAAGAGCTCCTTCATCTCGGCTGCGGCGGCGGCCACAACGACCATATCTTCAAGGAATACGCGCGTGTGACCGGGATCGACCTCAGCGAGCCCATGCTCGAGCTGGCCCGGGCGCGGAATCCCGAGGCCGTCTACCGGCGCGGCGACATCCGCACCCTCCGCCTCAGGCGGCGCTTCGACGCCGTCGTGGCGATCGATTCCTTCGCTTACCTGACGACGGAACGCGACCTCAAAGCGGCCTTCAAAACGGCGTTCCTCCATCTCAATCCCGGCGGCGTCTTCATGTTCCTTCTCGAGGAGACGAAGGAGACGTTCCAACAGGACGGGACGACTCATTTCACCAACCGGCGCGGAGATGTCGAGATCACCTTCATCGAGAACCGGCACGACCCGGACCCCGACGACACGAGCTACGAAGCCGTTTTCCTCTACCTCATCCGGCGCAAGGGGCGACTCAAAATCGAAACCGACGTCCATCGCTGCGGGCTGTTCGAACGAGAAGCCGTCCTGACCATGCTGCGGGACGCCGGGTTCGAAGCGGACTTCAAAGTCTTCAAGCCGCCCCGCGCGGCCTTGGAATACGCCGGGCTCGCGGGATACGACACCTTCCCCTTGTTTATCGGCCGGAAACACTAATTTCCTTCCTTCGCTCGGGGCGCGGGGCTCAATTATTGCGATGTAATGATCTAACAAATTGAAACAGTAATAATAATAGTAGTAGTAGTAGTAGTAGTAGTAGTAGTAGTAGTACATCGTCATCTTATTTATAATAGGCTTCGAAAAATGACGGTGCTGCCATGAACCGGGACAATCATTCGATCGCCCTCCGCGTTGTCGGCCTGACCAAGCGGTTCGGCGACCTGACCGCCGTCGACGGGCTGTCCCTGGAGGTCCGCCGGGGCGAGATCTTCGGCTTCCTGGGCCCGAACGGCGCCGGCAAAACAACCACGATTAAGATGATGTGCGGCCTGCTCCGGCCCGACGCCGGCACGGTCGAGGTTAACGGCACTCCCATCCGCGCCTCCGGGTTCAAGGGCCTGCGGACGATCGGCCTTTCGCCGCAGTCCATCGTCATCTGGGAAACGCTGACCTGCCTCGAACAGCTCGTATTCATGGGCCGTGCCTACGGGCTCGACCGGACGACAGCCCGGCGCCGTTCCCTCGAACTCCTGGATGCCTTCGGACTCGCCGAAAAAAAAGACAAGTTCGGCAAAACCCTGTCGGGCGGGATGCAGCGCCGCCTCAACATCGCCCTGGCCCTCGTCCACGGCCCGGATGTCCTTTTCCTGGACGAGCCCCAGGCCGGACTCGACCCTCAGAGCCGGGTCCTCGTCCGCGACTATATCAAGTCCCTGACCGGGACGGCCACGGTCATCCTGACCACCCACGACATGGAGGAGGCCGAAAAGCTCTCCGACCGCGTCTGTATCATCGACCACGGCCGGCTTCTGGTCATGGACACGGTAGAGGCCATCAAGAGCCGGCTGGGCGAGGGCGACCTGATCGAGGTTGAGCTGGCCGAGGACGCGCGGACCGCCCTCCTCCCCCACATGCCGACCCTGGAGCGGGAGGGCGCCGCGGTGACGATCAAAGACAAAACCCTGACCCTGGTCACGGCAAGGGCGGCCGGGATTCTGCCCGAGATACTTCAAGTCATCAAGGCCCGCGGGCTCCGCCTGGAGAATCTCCGAGTCCGCCAGAAAACACTGGAAGACGTTTTCATCCGGCTCACGGGACGGGGATTGCGGGAATAGCCATGGCTAAAATGCTCGCCTACCTGGGCAAGACGTTCAAGGAGAACCTGCGCGAGTGGAAGATTTTAATCCTGGCGCTGGTTTTCGGCCCGTTTTTCGTCTACATGATGTACGCTTATTTCGGCGCGACCAGCCCGAGCTACAGTCTGCTCGTCCTCAACCGTGACCGACCGATGGCGAAGGCGGACGGTCCGGAAGTGCGAGCCGGGGAAGAGCTTGCGGCCGAATGGACCAAGGCCAAGTATCCTGACGGGAAGCCCGTCTTCAAGGTGCGGGCGGCGGAGTCGGTCGAGGAAGGGAAACGCCTGCTGAAGAACAGGGACGCGGACCTCATGATCGTGATCCCGGAGGGATTCTCGGCGTTCATCATCGAACCGGCGGATCAAACGGAGCCCGCCGCAAAGCCGTCTGCCCCCATCAAAAACGTCGGGGACGAATCCAGCGCGCGGTTCATGGTGGCGGTCGCCTTCGCCGATTTCGTCACCTATTCCTACGTGGCCGCGGCCAAGGCGATCGACCTTCCGGCCGCCGTCGAATTCGAAGGAATCGGCGCCGGACGAAGCCCGAGCGATTTCGATTTATACGTGCCCGCGCTTCTGGTGCTCGCGATCATCATGGTCCTGTTCACGGCCGCCGCCTCGCTCATCAAGGAAGTGGACAAAGGCACGATCACCCGCCTCATCATGTCCAAACTCAGCGCTTGGGAATTCCTGGGGGCCGTCGGCCTCAACCAGCTCCTGATCGGGACGGCGGCGCTGGCCTTGACCTATTTTTCGGCCTGGTCGGTCGGCTACCGCAGCAACGGCTCGTTTATATTGTTTTTTCTGGTAGGAGCGATCTCGACGGTCTCCGTGATCGCTATCAGCCTGGTCGTGGCCGGCTGGATGAAGACAATCTACGAATTGCTGACGGTGGGCGTCTTCCCCTTCTTCGTCCTGATGTTCTTTTCCGAGAGCATGTTCCCTCTCCCCAAGATTTCTTTCCTGAAACTGGGCGGCCACACGCTTTACGCCAACGATATGCTTCCCACCGCCCTGACGGTCAAGGCTTTCAACAAGATTCTGAATTTCAACGCCGGGCTCGCGGATATTTCTTTCGAGCTGGCCGGGATTATCATCCTGACGGCCCTCTATTTCGCGGTCGGCCTTTGGTATTTCCGCCGCCGCCACCTCCGCCCCCGCTGAGCGAATCGGTATCCGGCTAAAACAGGCCCGGAATATCTTTGCGGCAGGAAGGGCAATGCGAATCCTTAAGCGCGTTTTCGCTTGTCCAGAAACCGTGGCGGCGAATTAATATCCGGCCGCAGTCGGGGCAGATCGTGTCTTCGCCCTCGCCGGGAACGTTGCCGATATAGACGAAGCGAAGCCCTTCTTTTTTCCCGATGCCGGCGGCCTTTCGCAGGGTTTCCACCGGAGTCGGGAGGGCCTCCTTGTACTTGAAATCGGGATGGAAGCGGCTGAGGTGCCAGGGAATGTCGGGATCGACACCCGCCAAAAAGCGGGCGATATCGCGGAGCTCGTCCTCGCCGTCGTTGAGGTCGGGAACGACCAGCGTCGTCACCTCAACCCAGATCTTGAGTTTCCTCATCAATTTAATGGAGTCGAGGACAGGCTCGAGGCGGGCCCCACAGATCTTTTTATAGGTCTCATCCTTGAAGGCTTTAAGGTCTACGTTAGCCGCGTCGAGATTGGGATGGAACGCTTCAAGCGCCTCCGCCGTCATGTATCCGTTCGTGACGAAATTATTGTAGAGGCCGGCGGCTTTGGCCAGCTTGGCCGTGTCGAGCGCGTATTCGAAAAAGATCGTCGGCTCGGTGTAGGTGTAGGAAATGCTCCGGCATCCGTTCTTTCTCGCTGTCTTGACAATGTCCTCCGGACTGAACTTTTCGCCGCCGGCGTCCCGGCCCGGTCCCTTCGAAGCCTGGGAAATCTGCCAATTCTGGCAGAACGAGCAGCGGAAATTGCAGCCGACGGTGGCGATCGAGAGGGAGGTCGAGCCGGGCAGGAAATGATAGAACGGCTTTTTTTCGATGGGATCGACATGGGCGGCGATAACCTCGCCGTAGACATGGGTCACGAGCTTGCCGCCCCGGTTCTCCCGGACGCCGCAAATCCCGAATTTGCCGGGAACGATCTTGCAGCGGTGGGCGCAGAGCGAACAGAGGACTTTCTTGTCCTCGATGGATGACCAAAGTAGCGCCTCTTTGACCATACCGTCTTTCTAAAAGTGATTATCATCTTTTTTCCTTAGTATTTTCAAGCTTGCCGTCAATCAAGGATGAAACGACCACGTGGAGGTCAGCACGTCTAAACTAACAAATAGACGAAAGCTCCTGAGGCAAGGGCGAGGGGAGGATGGTGAAGAAGGCCGTATGAGAGACCGAGCGGGCATGGACCGCAAAGCGGGAGCGAGGTCTCGAATCGAGTGAAGCTTTCCTCGCCGGGGAAAGCGAACGTGCCTTCGAGCCATCCTGCCCCGAGCCCTTCCGAGGAAGACGGAAGTCTCAGGCGATCTTGACCGGAACGAGGGCGCGGGGGAGGCCGATCTTCGGACACAGAGCGGCTATGACGCAATCCGCGCAGCGGGGCTTGCGGGCCTGGCAGACGGCGCGGCCGTGGTTTACCAGGAGATAATTGAAATCGAGCCAGGCGTCTTTAGGAACGATCTTGAGGAGGTCCTGCTCGACTTTTTCGGGAACGGCCTGTTTGCTCAAGCCCATGCGGCAGGAGAGGCGTTTGACGTGGACGTCGACGGCGATGCCCTCAGCCTTCTTGAAAACCGAGCTCAGGACGATATTGGCCGTCTTGCGGGCGACGCCGGGCAGCGTGATGAGCTTCTCCATGGAATCGGGGACCTCGCCCCCGAAATCCTCGACGATCTTCCGGGCGGCGCCCATGATGCTCTTGGCCTTGTTCCGGAAGAAGCCGGTGGGCCGGATGTCCATCTCAAGCTCGGCCTTGTCCGCTTTCGCGAAGGCGGCCGCGTTCGGATACTTCTTGAACAGAGCGGGCGTGATCCGGTTGACCCGCTCGTCCGTGCATTGGGCGGACAGGATGGTCGACACGAGGATCTGGAGGGGCGTTTCATATTCGAGCGCGGTGCGGCTCTGGGGGTAGGCTTTGCGGAGGAGCTTGATGATGTCGACGACGCGCTCTGACGGCTTCTTCATACGCGCCTCCCTCTAAAACAAACACATGCCGCTGACGCAGCCGCCCGAGTACTCGGGGCCGGCCGTCACGAAATCCAGCCCGCCCCAAGCCGGCCCGGTCCAGCCCTGGAGCTCGGGCCGCGCCTCGAAACTCAGGACTTGCTCCTTCTTCGTCCCGTAGCGGTAGACCGTGATCCCTTTGAGCCCGAGTTCGTGGGCCATGGCGTAGATATCGCGGATGTCGTCCGCGCTCGCCTCGTAGGGCAGGTTGATCGTCTTGGACACGGAGTTGTCGGTATAGCGCTGGAAGGCGGCCTGGATCCGGATGTGCTGAGCGGGCGGGACGTCGAGCGCGGTCACGAACACGCGGCGCAGCTCGTCGGGAATCTCTTCGAGCCCTTGGATGGAGCCGGCCTTCCCGATCCGGGCCATCAGGTCCTTGTTGGCGAGCCCCCGCTTCATCATCTCCCGCTCGAACAGGGGGTGGACCTCGAACAGCTTGGTCCCGCTCAGGACGTTGCGGACGAAGCTCAGGGCGAACAGCGGCTCGATTCCGCTCGAGCAGCCGGCGATGATCGAGATCGTCCCGGTCGGGGCGACCGTGTTGAGGGTCGCGTTCCGGACATTCATTCCCCGCATCGCGTAAACCGACTTCTTGAAATTCGGGAAAACGCCGCGCTCCTCGGCCAGCCCGGCCGACGCCTTGAGCGATTCCTCGCGCACGAACTTCATTACCTCCGAGGCGACCTTGACCGCCTCCTCCCCCGAATAGGGCACGCCCAGCTTGATCAGAAGGTCCGCGAAGCCCATGATGCCCAGGCCGATCTTGCGGTTGCCGGTCGTCATGGCCTGGATTTCGGGCAGCGGATAGCGATTGACCTCGATGACGTTGTCGAGAAAGCGGACGCCCCAGCGGACCGCCCCACCCAGCCTGTCCCAATCCACGGCCCCATCCTTGACGAAGAGCGCCAGGTTGATGGACCCGAGGTTGCAGCTTTCGTAGGGCAGGAGCGGAATCTCGCCGCAGGGGTTGGTCGCCTCGATCCGGCCCAGGCCCGGCGTCGGGTTGTGGCGGTTGATCTCGTCCACGAAGACGAGGCCCGGATCGCCCGACCTCCAGGCCGAGAACACGACGAGGTCGTAAAGGTTCCTGGCCCGGACCGTCTTGGCGATCTTCCCGGTTCTCGGGTTGACGAGCTCGAACGGCCTGTCCTTCTTGACCGCCTCCATGAAGGCGTCCGTGACCGCGACGCTCAAATTGAAATTCGTGAAGGCCGCCTCGTCGAGCTTGGCCTCGATGAACTCGGCGATGTCGGGATGGTCGCACCTCAGGATGCCCATGTTGGCGCCGCGGCGCCGCCCGCCCTGGACGATGACGCCGGTCGCCTGGTTGAAGATGCTCATGAACGAGACGGGGCCCGAGGCCAGGCCCTTGGTCGTCTTGACCAGGTCCCCCTTGGGCCGCAGCCGCGAGAAGTCGAACCCGGTCCCGCCGCCCGTCTGGTGGATCTTGGCCATGTTGCGGAGGGCGCCGAAGATCCCGTCCATCGAATCCTCGACCGGGAGGACGAAACAGGCCGAGAGCTGGCCGAGCGAGGTTCCGGCGTTCATCAGGGTCGGAGAGTTGGGCATGAACTCGAGGGAGGTCATCATCCGGAAGAAGGCCTCTTCGGTCTCGGCACGGCTCACTTTCCCGCCCGGCTTGAAGGCGTCCTCGGCGGCGCCGACCGCCTTGGCGACCCGGGCGAAGAGCTCCCTGGGCGTTTCGACGATCGTCTGCTTGTCGTCCTTGAGGAGGTAGCGCGACCTTAAAACGAGGAGCGTGTTGAGCGGGAGTTTGAGGTCGTCCTTGACGCCCAGGAAGACCTTGGTCAGCCGGGCTTTCTTGTGCTCCTCGCGGTAGACGATGTAGGCGCGGGCGATGGCCGCCTCGCCGATTTCCATCAGGACGCGTTCGACGATGTCCTGGACGTCCTCGACCGCGACCGGGCGCTCGTTTGTCAAAGCGATGGCTTTGGCCAGGACGCCGGGCAGGGCGCGGTCGGCCACGGCGGCGGACTTCGCCTCGTCCTGGAGGACCTCGAGGGCGGCCCGGAAAACGGCCCGGTGGATCTTGCGCGGATCGAACGGGACCTCGGTCCCGTCGCGCTTTCGGATCTTATCGATACTCACGGCCATGAGGGTATTTTTAAACTCCGAGCTCCGACCTGAGCTGGAGGGCCTTGAGGACGTCGCTCCGGCAGATGATGCCCGCGATCCTCTCCCCATCCATGACCGGGATCTGGTGGATGTCCTTGGCCGTCAGCCTGTTGAGGATGGAAGTCCCGTCGGCGCCCAGGGGTACCGATTCGAGCTTCTCGCGCGGGGTCATGATGTCGCCGACCGCCGTCGAACGCCATTTGTCCCGCGGCGTCTCCTTGACGTCCTCAAGGCAGACGATCCCGCGCAGCTCCATCCCTTCCGTGACCAGAAAGACGCGCTCTTTCTTCCTCAGGATGTAGTCGTCGACGAGCTTCTGGACCTTGAGACCGGCGTCGACCGTCTCGAACTCGGTCGTCATCAGGTCCTCGGCGTGGAGGCCCTCGAGCATGGTCTTGACCACGACCTGCTCGTAGCCCCGGACGGCCGCGCTGTGGAGGAACCAGCCGATCAGGATGGGCCACAGCCCGCCGAAGTTGCCGCGCAGGACCTGAAAGATGCCGACGAAAATGAGAAGAAATGCGAAGGCCTGGCCGGTGATCGACGCAACGCGGGTCGCCTTGCGGAGGTCCCCGGTCAGTTTCCAGATGATGGAACGGAGGACGCGGCCTCCGTCCATCGGAAAGCCGGGAAGCAGGTTGAAAACGGCGAGGCTAGCGTTGATGACGGCCAGGTAGGAGGCGGCGGCCCAGAGCGGCGCGCTCACGCCCCGGAGCAGGATCGCAATAATGAAGAAGACCGCGGCCAGAAAGAGGCTCGACATCGGCCCGACCACGGCCATGCTGAATTCCTTGAAGGGCTCCTTGGGTTCCTCACTGATCTGGGCGACCCCGCCTAAAATAAAAAGGGTGATGCTCCGGACCTTCTCGCCGTTCCGAATGGCGACGATCGAGTGGGCGAGCTCATGGACGAGGACCGAGGCGAACAGCAGCAGGCTGGTCGCGACCCCCAGGATCAAGTAAAGGCTACGCGACTCGCCGGGCAGGCTCCTCGGGTAGTAGCTCCCGGCCAGGACGAAGCTGAATAAAAAGAAGATGACGATCCAGCTCGAGTCGACCTTGATGTTGATCCCGAAGACGCGGCCGATCCGCCACGCATATTTCACGGGTCCCCCGGTTTCAGGCTTCAGGGCCCGACGTGGAAGAGGTCTTGGCCCTCGTGGAATTTCTCGCGCGTGACTGCCATTTTATTCCTCCCCCCGAATCTCCGCCGCTCGAGGCGGGCTCGGGAATCAGAACTTGACGAATTTCTCTTTAGGAGCGCCGCAGATCGGGCACTTGTCCGGGGCGTCGCCCTCGACCGTGAACCCGCAGATCGAACAGACCTGGACGGCCCGCAGGTCGGCATCCTTGCCCTTGTCGACGGCTTCCTTGGCGCGGGCGTAGAGGCCGGAGTGGACCTTCTCGGCCTCGCTCGCCGCGTGGAACATCATCTTCGCCTGCTTTTCGCCCTGGCGGTCGGCGACGGCCATGTAGGCGTCGTACATTTCGGCCACCTCGAAGTTCTCCCCGGCCATGGCGCCCGCAAGGTTCTCGGAGGTCTTGCCGATGCCGGACAGCGTCTTCAGGTGGTTCGCGGCGTGGACCTGCTCGGAATAGGAGGCGGCCTTGAACAGGCGGGCCACGTTGGGGAAGTTCTCGGCGGCGGCCTTATCCGCGAAGGACATGTACTTCAGGTGGGCCTGGCTTTCGCCGGCG
>Ga0315274_10009064_pt1 | contig 14400 bp, 10 predicted proteins | sample YL17G02_20_MG_FD_203700 | JGI IMG/M metagenome (GOLD analysis project Ga0315274, IMG submission 203700) | Sediment microbial communities from Yellowstone Lake, YNP, Wyoming, USA - YL17G02_20 | ecosystem: Environmental > Aquatic > Freshwater > Lake > Sediment | place: USA: Wyoming | collected... | reverse complement strand
GTGAAGCTGTTTAGCCATGGTGTAAACCTCCTATCCAAACGGAGGTTCTAACCCTAACCGGCCCCTCAGTCCACTTTTAAACTTTAAATCATCGAAAATCAGTCCACTTTTAATTGTTAAATGACACTCTGCGTCCCGGACGTTGACAACACCCCCGATTTTATGACATTTATTGGCAATCGATCAGTCTGGCGAGGGAATCGAATGGCAAAGAACTTGAAGCGGGCCGCCTTCGTGGCGGCGGCGGTCCTCGCCGTCGTCCTCGCCGTCCGACTGGTTGGTGCGTGGAGCGGCCACCCGGGTTCCGACCTCTTTTCCTGGGATCAGGCCAGCCGGGCCGAGGAGGCCGTCCGCCTGGCCAAAGAAGCGAAATTCTTGGAGGCGGGCCGGTTCATCCGCCATGTGCTGTCCCTGAACTGGTGGCCACCCCTTCACACGCTCCTCGTCTTTCCCTTCATCCTCGTCCTGGGGCCGACGCCGACGGCGGTGGTCCTGCCGAGCCTCGTGGCGTTCGTCCTGGCCATCCTTGCCATCTTGTATTGTTACTCCGGCCTGTTCGCGGCCGCCGACCGGGGCGAAGCCGCCGGGTTCGTTTTTCTGTTCGGTCTCGCGGCGACGAGTCCGCTCTTTTTAAGCAGCGCGACCTGGGTCATGCTCGAGGTCTTCGGGACAAGCCTGACCTTCTTCGGCTATGGAGCCTTTGTTCGGGCCCGGCGGACCGGGAAAGCGCGGGATTACCGGCTCTGTGGCCTCATTCTTTTCGCCCTGTGGCTGACGAAATACTACTATGGCATGGGATTCGGCCTGACCCTCCTCGTCTTCGAGACGCTTAGGTTCCGTCCGTTCCGCCCCCGATTCCGCGGCGTCCCATTGGGGACGAAGGTCTTCCGTGCGCTTGTCCGGCCCGTCCTTTTTCCCGCATACGGGCTCTTGGCGCTCATCGCCTGGATCGGCGTCACCGGAGGGGGAAGGATCTCGCTCTTCGGACTCTTCGCCTCTCTGACTGGGATCTACAATCCCATGACCTATCTTTATCTCTATGCGATGGCTGTCGGCCTCCTGTACGCCCTGAAGAACCGAAAGCGACTTGCCGAGCGTCTGAAGCCCGGTCAGGCAGCGCTCATTTCGTGGGGCGTACTTCCCGCCGCCCTCTTCACGGCCCTTCCCGACAAGATCAAAGCGGTCATCATGAACCTGGAGGCGGGGAGCCGACCCCCCTCCCCGGACCTCGCGGCTCGCGGCCTTTTTTATCTGCGGTCCTTCTTACGGGACCACACGCTTTTTGTCCCTCTTGGGGCCGTCATTCTCGCCCTCGTGTTATCGGCCGCGCTCAGGCCCCGGGGAACCCCGCTCGGCGTCCGCGTCCTGGCAGTCCATTGCCTGTTCGGAGGGGCCTCCCTGGTATTCGGGTTCAACCTCATGGAAGGCCGTTACATCGCCACCTTCGTTCCCGCCCTCTGGTTGATCGCGTCCTGGGCGCTCGCCTCCGCCGCCGGCCGGTTCCCCGCGGGCGTCAGGACGGCATCGGCGGGAGTCCTGGCGGCGCTGGCCGCCGGCTCGATACTCGTTTTGTCCTATCCGATCGGCAGGGCGGTCGAACAGCCCTGGGCGGGCTGGGCTCATCACGAGGAGGCGGTCAGGCGGCCGGTCGAGAGTCTCGTGGAAATGACCCGCGGGGCTCGGCAGGTGCTCATGGCCGGAACCCGTGAGACGGGATTCGGCCCGCTTATCGGCTGGAGGGTCGAGTCCGAACACTACCGGGACAAAGGCTTTCGGCTTTTCCTGGAGGATCCAGGCCCGGGAGGGATGACGACCGATGACTTTCGAGCCTTGCTCGTCTCCGGGGCCCGTGATCGGATCGTCCTTTGTCTTGTGCAGGTAGGGGCGGAAAAGGACCGGTTGAGGGAGTGGGTGCGCCTCCTCTCGCGTTCCGGCCGCTACAAGAAGATAGGGGGGGCACTTCTCAAGGAGCCCGTCGCGATGAGAGTGATCGTTTACGGAACAAGCCGGGCCGCGAAGCTCAAACCCGGGTTCCGTCGGCGGGAGGTCAGGCCCCGTCCCCTTCTCCGGCCCTGAATCTCGCGAGCATTTCTCCGACGAGGCGGAGCGAAAGACCCACGACGTTGTCATAATCGCCTACGAGCTCTTCCACGAAGGCGTCGTTCACTTCTTGGATGGCGTAGCTTCCGGCCTTGTCGACGTGGCCTTCCGTGTCCAGGTAGTGAACGAGTTCATAAGCTTGACAAATGCACAAAGAGGCGTATAAATAAAGCGTAGCGGGCAATAAAATGAAAAAAATCATGTTGGTCCAGGGCAAGGTCGCCATCCACGAAGAGAAGAACGGGACCTGCCTGGAGGCCAAGAACGGGATGGAATTGGATGAGGGTGGCCGATACATGGTCGCCACGGCCGAAAACTCCAGTGTCAAAATCATGGTCGATGGACATGTCCTCAGCCTAAACGCCCACAGCGTCGTCTTTTTCGGCAACAAAGACGACGCCCGGAGGGTATTCCGGCACACCGAATCTTGGGGCTGGAACGTCCGGATCTTTGTCGGAAAAGTCTGGGCCCGAGTCGCCCCCAACGGTCCCCCCAAAATGGAAGGCGGGAACGCCGTTGTCGGCGTTCGCGGCTGATTCTTTGCAGATTCATGCCTAAATAAGGCATGGGGAGGGAGGCAACTTTTAATACCTTTGTATCGGCGCTTAGGTGGTTTTAGAATAGCGTGGCGTGAGCTAGTCAATCCTGCTCCTAGCATCAGATTCCGTCGCATTTTTGCCTTCTATATTTAGACTTCCCCGTCTTCCCCATCCCCCCAATAAAAGCTTGACAGCCGAGCTTTCTGGGAATACTATCGGCTCACCAGAAGGGAAACAGTTCAGAGGAGGAGGAAGTGTCGTGCATGCATTTCCGGTCAAAAGGGGTCGTATTTTTTAGTCTTTTTCTGGTCATTTTTTTCCTTTTCGATTGCTCCTATTCTCTGGCTTCTACGGCGCAGGAGAAAGCGGCGGCCGATCTCAAAAGAGAGGGCGTCGAGCTTTACCACAGCGGCGCCTACGTCCAGGCCATCGAAAAATTCAAGCAAATAGAGGGCAAGACAACGGATAAGTTCATCCTCGCCCAGGCCTATCTTTATCTCTCCATGAGTTATTATTGCCTGGAGGAAAAAGAGGAGTCCACGAAATGGCTTAACAAAGCCATCGAAATGAATCCGGAAATCAACGAGGGGGACCTGCTGTTTCCTCCCGGCTTTGAAAGCCTGTATGCCAAGGCGAAGGAGGAAGCCATTAAATCGGCACAGAGGCCAGCGCCGACGTCCATTGTCAAGAAGCCGGTCGTCAAGGTCAGTTTCGGAACCGGCGAGAAGAAAAAGAAAAAATCTCCGCTCTTGTTTATCGTCGGGGGATTGGCCGTGGCGGGGGCCGTGACCTACTTGCTCTTGGCAAAGAAGAAAAAATCTGGGAGCATTCAGGTCAACTCGACGCCGACCGGCGCGAAGGTCTACCTGGACGGATCCGACCGCGGTACTACGAATTGCACCCTGACGGATGTGCCTCCCGGCAGTCATGCGATCAAGCTGGTTAAAGACGGGTATGTGGATTACAGCGGGAGCGCGGCTGTTACGGCGGGACAAACCGCTACCGTCGACGTGACGCTCACGAAGAATACGATCACAGTGATCGAGCCTAATGCATCCACTGTTTGGGTCAAGGGTTTGCCAGTGGAGATCAGATGGCAGGTCACGGCGACAACGGCAGGTCAAGCTCAAACGATCATATCCAGCCAGATAGGCCAGACCGCTCTCATGAGACAGCGTCTGCTCGCGCAACATCTGAGAGCTTCTCAGGTACGCAGGGACGCGGGAGAGAGGTTATCAAACGGTCGGACCGCGGCAAGGTCGGTCAGGACCGGAGAAAACACGGTCAGGCCGGATGTATCTCGAGACTCGGCGGGCAATCTGATTAATCGCGATTCTGCTCTCGTTCAGAGTGAAACACAAGGGCCGGCTGGGGCGACCTCTTCCCTAGGCCTGACGTTACCGCAGTCCAGACTTGACTCCATGAAAGGCGAGGGGTCATTCTCTGCTACGGCTTCCCTTGATATCGCCAATGTGAAGATCGATCTAATTAAAGGAAGCACGACCACTTTGATCACTAACGAAACGGGCAGCAGCGCCGGGAAATTCCCGTGGACGGTGCCGACGGACCTGACGGACGGCAGCGATTACAGGGTTCGCATATCCTGTACAACGGATAGCACCGTTTCCGCGGAAAGCGAGGTCTTTTCGATTAGAGAGCCCGTGAGTCTCTCGGTGACGCCGGCGGAGGGGTTGATCTCCTCCGGGGCGAAGGGCGGGCCGTTCGACCCTCCAATCAAAGAGTATGTGCTCCAAAACGACGGCGGGACGGACCTGAAGTGGAATGCGGCAAAGACGCAGACGTGGACGACGCTGTCGCCTCAAACGAGCGGGACGCTGCACGCAGGGGAGAGCGCCACGGTCACGGTCTCGATAAACGCCAATGCGAACTCGCTTGCGGCGGGAGCCTACAGCGACACGGTGACTTTCAAGAACATGACCAACGGGAAAGGGGATACGACGCGGCCGGTGAGCTTGACGGTGGCGGCACTGCCTATTCTGGACGTAACCCCCTCTTTCAGGGATGTGGCATCTACAGCTGGGACGACTACCTTCGCCGTCTCGAACAAGGGCGGGGGGACAATGAACTGGCATGCGGCGGTCACTTCTGGGGTTGACTGGCTGAGAATCCAAACGGGGGAGAGCGGAACGGACAGTGGAACGATCACCGCCGCCTTCAAAGCGAATCCCGGGACAACGCCCCGGACCGGGAAGATCCGAGTGGCGGAGTCGTTGGGCAGTGTGGTGAAGGTGACGGTGACGCAGGCCGGAGCGCCGGTTCTCTCGGTGACGCCGGCGGACGGGTTTACCTCCTCCGGGGCGGGCGGGAATTTCAACCCGGTAAGCAAAACTTATACGCTCCAGAACGGCGGTTTGACGTCCCTGGCGTGGACGGCGGCAAAGGCGCAGACGTGGACGACGCTGTCGCCGTCGCCTCCGAGCGGGACGCTGGCTGCGGGGGCCAGCGCCACGGTCACGGTCTCGATAAACAGCAATGCGAACTTGCTTGCGGCGGGAAGCTACGGCGACACGGTGACGTTCCAGAACGTGACCAACGGGAACGGGAACACGACGCGGCCGGTGAGCTTGACGGTCACCGGCGGTGGTTTGCCAGACCTGATAGTGTACAGCCTGACGGGAAGCATAGGAGCGACTGGGGCTAGTTTTACCGTGGTTGTGAAGAACAATGGAATCGGGGCGGCCGGAGCCTCAAAGCTCAGGATGACCCTCAAATCGAAATTAACAACGTGGAAGGCAGAAATGTTGTTTGATGTCCCCGCTTTAGCTTCTGGAGTTACTCATTCGCTGACCTATAAGATCATCGCTACAGTACCGGTGGGGACATACCGTCTCTACGCCTATGCAGATGCAAGCTTCATTATTTCCGAGTCAAACGAATCGAACAACGAAAAATATATTGACGTGAACAGATAGTGCGGTAAGGGACTTTTCAGCTTGATCGAAGGATATTTGAATAAGAACTTCCAAAATAAGAGGGGTAGACAATTTTAGTTTAGGGTCTATGTGATTTACTTTATGGGAGTGCCGATTTTTAGCCCCTCCATGGGCGGTAGCCTGAACGTTTTTCGCTTTATACTGTCGCATCTTGACGCCGCCTTCATGCCATGAGCCATTACAACCAGGCGCTAACCTCCGGACTTGGAGAGAGCGTATGTCAGTAAAGCTGAAAGTCTCCAAGCCGAGCCCGCGGCCCTGGTTTCACGAGTATGAATACGACCAAGATCTCATCACCATCGGCCGTAGCGCAAAGAACGACCTCCAACTCGAAGGCATCAACGGTGTCGTCAGCCGGGAACACGCCAAGATCATCCGTAAATCGGAATCCTATGTCCTCGTAGACCTGAACAGCATAAACACGACTTTGCTCAATGGCGAAAAACTCAAGTTTAATGTGGAATATGATCTTCGCCCGGGCGACAGGTTCCAGATCTGCGATTATGAAATCGAATTCGTTATCGAGAAAAAAATGGTCTTAGAGGAGCCGCGACCCCAGCCCCCGCCGCCGCCGCGGTCCAACCCATTCCTTCAGGATCTTACGGAGCTGGCCAGGATTCTGGATAAAGTGGCCCTCAGCTACGAGCTCGATGAGTCCCCTGGAAAAAATGAAGACATGCACGACGCCCTCCAGAAAGCTCTTAAGGAAAGTCGGGGGAAAGAAGCGGTGGAGATCCTGGGCGGCTACCTGGGCGGAGACAGAGCCATGCCGACCGTAGCTTGGCTTGGAAAGGACTCCTCTGAGCTGGATATCCTGTCCAACTACGAACGGGTCAGGGACTTCATCGACGCGACGGTGGAATTCCTGACGAAACTCATCCAAGCCCGGGTCAAGTTCCGGCAGGAATTCTTAAACGAGACCATCGTCAAGTCCAAGTCCTTTTCCCTGGACAGCTGCACCCCAGAAGAGTTGAAGGGCTTCCTGTTCGACGCCAGGCTGTCCCCGGGGGACGGCCTGAAACGGACCGAGGCTCTGGCCGTCATCCTCGAAGAGCTCCTCCTGCACCAACTTTCCCTCCTCGAAGGTTATAAAGCGGGGGTTAACGAAGGGACGAAGCGGTTACTGGACCGGATGAACCCCGTCCGGCTCAGCGAACAGCTGGCCGAAAAAAAAATACACCTCGGGGTCGTCGAAATTCCCGTCATATCCGTTCCCATTCTAAAGCTCTCAAAGCTCATCCAGATTTATAACGAAGTATACCGGGAGCTGACGGCGGAAGACCAGGCCGTCATCGAAGAACGTTACTTCCGCCCTTCCTACAAGCGCAGCTATTACAATTGCTCGAGGGCGTCCCGCCGAAAACCGTCAAAGGCGGAAAAACGACGGGAATCTCCGCGATGACCTGAAAAAAGGAGGAACCGAGTCGTGAATATGACCCCAAAGCGCCCGCCGAACCGAACGTTGAGCCCCGCCATCCTCGTTATGAGCGTGACCCTGCTTGTCCTAGCGGGCTGCGCGAAATCGACGCCCGTCATTCTTTTGTTCGAGGGGGGGGCCGATTTGAACGGCGGGTATGCTTGCCGGGTTTGTATTTACCAGCTCAAGACCGACGCGAATTTCACGGCGGTGCCACTGGAAACGTTCTGGGGCAACGCGCCGGCGCCCTTCCAGGCCGATCTGGCGGAGCCGCAGGCGGAGGTGATGCTCGACCCCGGAGAGAGGATAGAGGCCGAGATCAAGATTTCCAAGGAAACAAATTTCATCGGGGCCGCCGCCGATTTTCTCAGGCCGGACAGAGACGCCTGGAGGATAATCCTTCCTGTTTCATCGAACGACGGTCTTCTTCCCGCCTCGTTGCGGAACGGCGATAAAATCATCCTCATCGTAAGCGCCGGCAGGATTGAAATTAAAAGGTGAATCTCGACCAAAGGACGGAATCGGAGAAACCCATGGCCAATCGTCAGAAAGTCGTCTGGTACGAGGGGATGTGTCTCGACCCTCACCACTTCCAACAGTGGGACCGATATCATCGCTTTCTCCTGGATTTTAGCCTCCGCTCGGTCGCCCCCTACGATTGGGGCGTTTCCGAGCTCTCTATCGACAAGGAGGCCCTCGCCAACGGCCAATTCACGCTGTGGAAATGCCGGGGCATCACGCCGGACGGCCTCATCTTCAACATCCCCGAGGATGATCCGGCCCCCCTCTCGCGATCCGTCAAAGAATCTTTCCGGCCGACGGATAGTCGACTTCTGGCCTGCCTGGCCGTCCCGCTTGAGCGGAATAGGGGCCGCAACTGCCGGATGGAAGAGGAAACGGACGCGAGGGAATCCCGTTATGTCCTGAAAAATATCGCCGTGACCGATGATAATACGGGAGCCGACGAACGCACCGTCGGCGTCGGCCAGGTCAATTTCCAAATTCGTTTCGGCACGGAATCCCTTGAGGACTTGAGCGTCCTCAAGATCGCCGAGATAGTCCGTGCCGCCGACGGAAGCTTCGTTTTGAGCGACCGGTTCATTCCTCCCTGTTTGTCGCTGGAGGGGTCGGACGTCCTCATGGCCACGCTTCGGCGCCTGGTCGAGCTTCTCGTGGCCCGCACATCCTCCCTTACGTCATCCTTGGCGGGATTCCAGACGGGCGAGTCCTCTCTTCAGGACCTGCGGTTCTTTCTGGCCTTGGAAACGCTGAACACCTATGTTCCGGTGATCAATCATTTCTACTCGGTCGCCAAAATCCATCCCGAAGATCTTTACCGCAAGCTCCTCGAGCTGGCCGGGCAGCTGGCGACCTTCTTGCCGGAAGGCGGCGTCCAGCCCCGGAATTTTCCGCTCTATGACCACGACAATCTGTCGGAGTGCTTCTCGCAGCTTGACCTGCAGGTCCGCATGGCCCTCGACAGCCTGGTTCCTTCCGCGAAATATCTCCGCATCCCTCTGGAGCGGAAGGGAGAATCGCTCTATATCGGCCGTTCCATCGACCCCGGCCTGTTCCAGAAGGCCAAGTTCTTCCTGATCGTCAGCGGCGACCTTTCCGAGCGTAGGATGATCGATGAAATCCCCAACAACTTCCGTGTAGCCTCTCCGGATATCATGACGATGATCCTGAGCAGCTTTCAAAAGGCCCTGCCGCTGAAGTATGTTTCCTCGCCTCCCCCTGGCATTCCCAAGAGGGAGGGCGCCTGCTTCTTCCAACTGGACCCCGTAGGGCCTTTCTGGGACGCCATCACCCGGAGCAACGCCCTGGCCGTTTTTGTCCCGAAGGAGTGGATCCACCTGGCCGTTGAGGTCGTCGCCGCCTGACCGATAGGGAGGTCTTCATGAAGAATACCGAAAGAAACCCCGATCCTGAAGAACGAGCGACCGCCCGCGATCTGTCCGATATTTGCGCAGAAATCTTCACCCTGATTCTCCAGCTGCGGCGGACGAGCGATTTCGGGAATCTCGAAGTCCTCCGACAGCGGATCAAAGACCTCCTCAGCCGCGTCGAAGCCGGGGCCAGGGACGCCGGATACAGCAGCGAGGACGTCCAGTTGGTGCTCTTCGCCTGCGTCGCGTTCCTGGATGAGACGATCATCGCCTCGGATTGGAGCCAAAAAGACAAATGGCTGGCCCGGCCGCTCCAGCTGGAGTATTTCAACCGGTTTGACGCCGGAGAGGAGTTCTTTGTCAAACTCGATCTGCTGCGCCAGCGGCCCCGGTCGATGGGGCCCGTTCTCAAGGTCTATCATATGTGCATGTCGCTCGGATTCCGGGGAAAACACCAATTTCTCGAGAGGGAGAAAATCAGGTCACTGATCGAGGAAACCTACGCCGAGCTCTTTCACGGCCGAGAAAAGACCGTCAACCGCCTCTCGCCTCACGGGGCGAGAAAAGACGAAATCGTCGCCGCCGCCACGCGGGAAATTCCCGTGTGGGTGATCGCCGTGTTCGCTGCCGGGATCGGCTTTTTTTTCTACCTGATCATGACGGTCCTAATCTCCAGGATCGCGAACGACGTTGCCTCGAACATGAATACCCTCCTGTGACGCAAGGATTGAGCCGACCATGAAATTCATCTTCAAACTCTTGAAGTACAAGGGGCTGCTGATTCTTCCGGCCTTCCTCCTCCTTATCGCCCTCATTTTGGTCAAAGGGGCCAAGTATGGCCTGGGGCTCAACACGCGGCTGCTCATCATCCTGGTCATCGTTTTCCTGGGCGTTTTCGTGCTTCTGCTAAAGCAGCTCAAGGCGAACAAGAGGGCTTCCCAGCTTGAGCACTCCATCAAGAACCAGGCGGAAGAACAGAAACAGTCCATGCGTCCCGAGAAAAGGGGAGAGATCGAAGAGCTCAAGAACCAACTCCTTGCGGCCATCGAGTCTCTGAAAAAAACCCGACTCGGGAAAAGCCGGAGCGGCCGGGCCGCGCTTTATGCGCTGCCCTGGTACATGTTTATTGGCCCTCCGGCAGCGGGCAAAACGACGGCCATCGTCAATTCCGGGCTCGAATTCCCCCATGGCAACGATATCAAGGGGATCGGGGGAACGCGCAATTGCGACTGGTTCTTTTCGAGCTCGGCCATCATCCTGGATACGGCGGGCCGCTACATCACGGAGGACGATGACCGGGAGGAATGGCTGGCCTTTCTGGAGATCCTCCGGAAATACCGTCCAAAAAGGCCCATCAACGGCGTCGTCGTCGGGATGAGCGTCACCGACATCCTCAAAGAGAATCGCGAGGGGCTCGAGTGGCATGCCGGCAACATCCGGCGCCGCATCGATGAGCTCATCCAGAAGTTGGGGATCCGCTTTCCGGTCTACCTGATGATCACGAAGTGCGATCTCCTCCAGGGTTTTGTCGAGCTTTTTGAGGGCCTCGAACGAAAAGAAAGGGAGCAGGTCTGGGGGTGCACCTTCTCACGAAGCCAGCACGCGGAGACCGGCTTTACGGAAAGATTCGAAAATGAGTTCGACACCCTCGTCCAATCTCTGGACGAGATCCGCTTGCGACAGCTGAGCGCCTCACCAAAGCCGGAGAACCGGGGCAAGATTTATACCTTCCCCCTTCAGCTCTCCGCGGTTAAAGAGAACATCAGTTTTTTCATCGGGAAGCTGTTTCAGCCCAACCCTTACCAGGAAAGCCCCTTTTTTCGCGGATTCTATCTAACCAGCGGAACTCAGGAGGGAGTTCCCATCGACCGTGTCATCCAGGCGATTCTCAAACAGTTCGACCTCCCGGCCGAATCGGTCAGCGCGCCGGAGATCCAGAAGAAAAGCTACTTCATAAAAGACCTCTTTACAGAGGTCATATTCCCCGACCAGAACTCCGTCTTCCGGACGTCCAAGGTCGCTTCTCAAATGAGCTCCCTCCGGGTCGCGACCGTGGCGGCCTCGGTCATTCTGCTCGGCGCGCTCATTTTCGGTGTTTTGCAGGGGTTCATCAGGAGCAGGCTCCACCTCAGGACGATCCGGGAAGCTGCCGCGTCGATTGGGGATGTCAATTGGGATTCCCCCGCCGCCCTGCAGACGAACTTGGAGCGTATCGATCGGTATCGGGATGAGCTCGTCCGTCTCGAAGAGCGGAGCCGCCGTAAACCGCTCGTCCCATCGGGGATGGACCGGAGCGGCACCATCCTCGACCGCGCCCGGCGCTTGTACCAGAGGGCGATCAACCCACTCATGAAAAACCTTTTTTATATGGAGCTGACCGGCCGTCTCGGGGACGCCCGCTTCCGCCAGGACGCACCTCTGGAGAATGCTTACAATGACCTGAAAGCCTATCTCTTGATGGGGCCCGAGGTCGGCCACTTGGATGCCGCGAACGTCCTTTTTCTCAAGCAGAAACTGCTGTCCCTACTGGATGAACGGTATGCCGACATTTTCCCGCAGGACGCCGACGTAAAGCATAAACCTCTCGTCCAGAGACAGGTCGATTGTTTCGTTGATTGCCTGAGCCGGACGAAGGCCGGAGCGTTCGAAAACGATGCAACTCTCATGGCCGATGTCCGCGACGTCCTCTACGCGGAGCCGGACGCCAAGGCCGTCTATGAACGGATAAAAAGAAACATCGCGGCTGAGCTTCAACAATCTTCGAACGTGTCCCAAATCCTGGATCCCCAAGACAAGGATATGATCTTCAGCGACTTCAAGATTCCCGAGCTTTTTACCATGCAGGCCTGGACGGGAAAAGTCAAGGCGATGATCAAGAAGGAAGTCAGTAGTCCGGAGCAGACGGACTGGGTCCTGGGCCAAACCTCTACTCAGCTGCCCTCGGAGCTGCGGGACCCCGAAACCCTAGCCGAAGAGCTCCGCCGCCTCTATTTTCGGGAATACGCCGACATGTGGTGGCAATTCCTCCGGAGCCTCCGGTATCGTCCTTTCGAAGGCCTCGGCTCGGCGGCATCGGCTTTGAAGAGGCTGAGTGCGCGCCTGGATTCGCCGCTGGCCCGTATCATCGATTATGCCACCCGCCAGACGGATTTCAAAGAAGAAATCCCAAAGGGTCTTCTCGACCGCACCCCGAGGCCGATCGCTCGAGCAGTCCAAAACGTCGGACTGTCGGGCAGCGAGAAGGCAAAGGACAATCCCTCTCTTCTTCTTATGAAGCGTGAGTTCGAAAGGCTTCATGCCTTGAGTTCCTCCGCGTCGGGAGGAGAGGAAAAAGGCGGCGAGCTCCAAGCGATCCTGCTCCTTTATTCCGCCCTCGAAGAGGCCGTCGAAGCTATGCTCAACGCCCCAGGCTCCAAGGCCACGGAGTTTGCCGCCCAGCTTCTGAAAGAAGAGGCCGGGCCGCTTCCGGAAGCTCTGCGGACAATCCGCAGAACTCTCCAGGAAAGCGAGTTCGACAGGGAAGCCCGTGATGCCGTCTTCGAGCAGCCCCTGAAGATGATTTGGGAGCTGATCCTCAAGGAAACCCAAGGGCAGTTGAACGCGGATTGGGAGAAAAAAGTATATGCCGTTTTTCAGGGATCGCTTGCAGGCTACTATCCCTTCAGTCCACAAAAAGGGGGAGCCGCGCTCGCCGACTTCAAGCGGTTTTTTTCGCCCCAGGAAGGGGCCATTTGGAGGTTCATCGAAGAAGAGCTAAAGCCTTTTGTCAAAATGGAGTCCTGGAGCCCCATCCTGTGGGAGAATCGGGGCGTTGTTCTATCCCAGGCGACAGTCGAGAACCTGGAAAAAGCCGTGACCATCAGAGCTGGCCTCTTCCCGCTAGGAAATCTGGCCTGTCGTTTTTATCTTATGCCCGATAGCGAGCCTTATACGGGAGTTTCGGGAACCCGTCCCGTGATCAACAACATCACCATTTCAATCGACGGTCGGACGAACTCCTATCAGATGGGAAACCGCCGATGGCGGGATTTCTCCTGGCCGGGTCAGGACGGTCCTCCAGCGGCTGCCTTGGTCGTCTCAACGCGGCAAGGGGAGCTCGACCGTTTGAGCTTTGACGGCGGGTGGGGCTGGTTCATGCTCCTGGAGAAGGCCAAGGTCGAGGAAATCACCTCCCGGGAATACCGCCTGCTCTGGCTCTGCGGCCGTCAGGGCGTGAATCAGGTTCGAGTCCGCTATCGGATTCAGGCGGACGCCCTTGTTAATCCCTTTCGGAACCCGAGGGACTTTTTCAGTTTTCAATGCCCCGCCAAGCTCGACTAAGACGGAGGGAGTGAGGAGTCAGGTGAACGACTCGAGACCGTTTTTTTTCGGCAAGCTGCCGGACCATGATGACTTCGTCCGTCACAACGCCAGCGGCCCCGACTGCCGGGTCCTGGACCAGTGGCTCCAGGAAGGCCTCTTTCAGGCTGCCCGGCACTTTTCGTCCGATTGGGCGGACACCTATCGAGAAGCTTCTCCCTATCAGTTCTGTCTTCAAGCCGATGCCACCGAGGTGATGCTTGTCGGAATCGTTCGGCCCAGTCACGACAAAAGCGGCCGGAAATTTCCCTTCGTCGTCGCCCTCCGCGATAACCGGGAAGGAATCGTTCCCGGGATGGTTCCTTATGTTCCGGTGATGTACAAGGTTTTTCTCCAGCAATCCAACGACCTGGCGTCCGCCGGAATGAACGGCTTGCCCCTCTCCGAATTGACCTCCGGCGTCGGACGCTTGTCGGCTCCCCCTCCCGACGAGATGGGGTCAACCTACCAACGTTTTCAGGATTACCTCGATTCGACGACCTCGGAAAGATTTTGGGCGCGCCAGCTCGGAGATTTCGAGGACCAGGGCAAGTTCCTCCTGGTTAAGAACCTCTTGGAAGCGTTCGGGCCTTTGATTTCAGGACAGTCCGTCCGCAGCTCCCTGGGAGTCCGGTTTCCGCTCCGTGGCGAGAATCCGTTTCTTCAGGAAGACGCCTGCTTCTGGATCCTCTTGGGTTCGCAGCTGCTGAGAGACATCCGGCTTTTTCCGAATGTACTTTGGGGGGTTCCCCGGGCAGGGGAGAGGACCTATCTCTATTTCTTCATAAACCGTCCACCGGTCAAGACCCTTATTTCCATGCTTCGCCCAGGCGTCGAGAGCGACGTCGTCTATCGTCTCGATGAAGATAACATTGAAAACGTCGCTCGCTCTGCTGAAGGCCTCCCGCCAAGGTACCGGTTGGCCCTCGAGTCGAAGGACCTGACATTGCGCGGTCTCCTCGGGGAGGTCATGAGGTGAGCCGCGGACCTGCGCGGCCTGATGTGTCCGGGCCGGGGGAGTGGAGAGCGTTATTGGGGAGATGTGATTTGGGGAAGCCATAATGGAGAGACGGCCATGAATCAAACGTCGTCCGAAGTCCATGTTCCCGCAAGAGTCGTGGACCTTCTTAAGGATATATCCGCCGATCTTCCAGCCGGTAAGG
>Ga0315274_10009063_pt1 | contig 14402 bp, 8 predicted proteins | sample YL17G02_20_MG_FD_203700 | JGI IMG/M metagenome (GOLD analysis project Ga0315274, IMG submission 203700) | Sediment microbial communities from Yellowstone Lake, YNP, Wyoming, USA - YL17G02_20 | ecosystem: Environmental > Aquatic > Freshwater > Lake > Sediment | place: USA: Wyoming | collected... | reverse complement strand
ACAGCCTGCACGTACTTGGACAGCTCGTTCATCAACCCCATCAACGCCGCAACGGCCGTGTTGAACTGAAGATCCTCGATGTCCTGGGTGACCTTCTCTATCGTCTGGTGGGTCTTCCTCGCGAGCGCCCTGTTCTCGGGCCGAGCGTCCGTCTCCTGGCGAACAGTGGCGCGCCAGCCCGCGTCATAGGAACCCCGGTGATCGCGAACCAGCCGGTATAGCCTGCTGAGGAACCGGTGCATCCCGTTGATGCCGTCCTCGCTCCATTGAATGGAGTCCGTCAGCGGCGCGACGAAAAGCTCGTAGACGCGGAGCGAATCCGCCCCATAGCGCGAGGCGACCTCGTCGGGGGTCACGACATTCCCCTTGGACTTGGACATTTTCACCCACGTGAGCGAGGGAAGAACATCATGCGCTCCGTCCATGGAACGGACGACTGGCGCTAGGACCATGCCCTGGTTCCGCAGCGCCTGGAACGGCTCGACCAACGAGATCATCCCCGCGTCGTGCAGCGCCTTCATCCAGAACCGCGCATAGAGGAGGTGCATCACCGCATGTTCAGCACCGCCGACGTATAGGTCGACCGGGAGCCAATACTCCGCTGCGCGCTTCTCGAACGGACCCTCCTGGTAGTGCGGGTTCGCGTACCGCAGGAAGTACCAACTCGAGCAGGCGAATCCACCCATCGTGTCGGTCTCGCGCTCAGCAGCGCCGCCGCAGGCCGGGCACGTCGTGTTCACGAACTCCGGGATCGTGGCCAGAGGCGACCTCCCCGTGCCTGACGGCTCGTAGTGCTCCACGTAAGGAAGCTCGACCGGGAGCTGCTCCTCCGGCACTGGCACTTCGCCGCAGTTCCGGCAGTACACAATCGGGATCGGCACCCCCCAGTACCTCTGGCGCGAGATCAGCCAGTCGCGCAGCTTGTAGTTCACGCGAATCCTGCCGATGCCGTGCGCTTCCATGAACTCAGCGATCTTCTGCGCGCCCTCGGGACTCGGCAGGCCGTCGAACTGGCCGGAGTTCACCATCGTCCCTACTCCAGTGTAGGCCTCCTCCAGCTCATCCCCCTTCATTGCGTTTCGGTCAACGTCCGGAGGGGCGATGACGAGTTTAGTGGGCAGGCCGTAACGCTTCGCGAAATCGAAATCCCTCGTGTCGTGGGCGGGCACCGCCATGATCGCGCCCGTGCCGTACGTCAGCAGGACATAGTCGGCGACGAAGACGGGGACCTTCTCGCCGTTCATGGGGTTCACCGCGTAGGCGCCCGTGAAGACGCCCGTGCGCTCGCGCTCGGTCGAGAGCCGCTCGATCTCGGTTTCGAGGCTTGCCTTGCGGACGTACTCGTCGACTTCCGCCCTCCGGTCATCGGAGGTGATCTGTTTGACCAGCGGATGCTCGGGCGCGAGCACCGCGAAGGAGACGCCGAAGACCGTGTCGACACGGGTGGTGAAGACGAGCAGCGCGTCATCGCGGCCGTCGATCTTCATCTCGAACTCGACGCCCTCGCTCCGGCCGATCCAATTGCGCTGCATCGTCTTGATGGAATCCGGCCAGTCGATGAGGTCGAGATCCGACAGCAGGCGATCGGCGTAGGCGGTGATCCTGAAAAACCACTGTGGCAAGCCGCGCTTCTCGACGATGGTCGAGCAGCGCCAGCAGACCCCTGCTTCCACTTCCTCGTTCGCGAGCACTGTGCCGCACGACGGACACCAGTTGACAGGCGCATCTGAGCGATACGCGAGCCCGCGCTTGTAGAGGAGCAGGAAGATCCACTGGGTCCACTTGTAGTAGTCCGGCGAGCTGGAGTTGACCTCCCGAGACCAGTCATATGACAGGCCAACGAGGTTCATCTGGCGCTTGTAGTTGGCCACATACCTCGGAACTGTCTTGCTCGGATGGCTCTTCCTCTTGATCGCTTCGTTCTCGGCCGGGAGACCGAAAGCGTCCCAACCCATCGGATGCAGCACTTCGAAGCCGCGCATCCGTTTGTAGCGGCAGATGACATCGGTAGGGATGTAGTTGCGGCAGTGGCCAACCGACAGCCCGTCGCCACTCGGGTAAGGGAAGAACTCCAGCCCATAGAACTTGGGCCTGCCCGCGGTTTCCTCTGCCTTGAAGAGATGGGAGCTTGCCCAGCGCGCCTGCCACTTAGGCTCTATCTCTGCCGGATTGTACCGCTCGTCCACTCCTGGCCGCCTCCAAGTGCGACATTATGCCACAACAGGGCCGGCGATGGAATACCGTTGCAGGGGCACAGCATGCTGTGCCCCTACCGATGGAATACCGCCCAGAACCCGAAGGCGGCCGCGAGCACGAGCGCGCCGGTGAAGGCGAGCGCCCGCTTTTCCTCTCTCGTGAACTCGACATAACGCCAGTTGGCCCACAGCGCGGCCGCCGAGATGAATGGCAGCCCCGGCATGCCGGGCGCGCTGGGCCATACCAGGAAGGCGAACGGCGCGACGAGCATCATCGCGAACGTCGCCCACATCGTCGCGGTCGGGCGCATCGCGTACCTCAACGCCACCGCGAGAAAGAGCGAGAAGAAGAGGAAATCACCAATCCCCACCGCACTCAGGATCGGCGCGGTGACGTTGGGCGGGGGAGCGACGGGAGCGGTCGCGCTGAAGGTCTGGACGACCTCGGGGGCCGTCTTGGTCAGGTGCGCGACGACGCCCCAGAAGACTGTGATGATGTCCGCCAGCGAGGCCACCGCTGCGACGGGAAGGATGAGCTTCCCTTCCCGGATGACCCGCGACACGAACTTCCCGAGAAAGGCGGCCCAGACCATGAGGACCGCGTTGCCGAGTAGAAGCGCCATTCCTGGCGCGACCACGATGGAGAGAGCTTTGGCGATCTGCATGCCGGCTGCCGGGAAGCCCAGCCACTTGCCCACGAACGCGCAGACAGACGGGCGGACGAGAGAGAAGAGGATCGACATGCCCAGTATCCAGGCCAGCTCGCGGTGCGGATGCATCGCAACGCGGCAGATGCTCAGCACCAACAGCAGGGAGATGAGCAGCACCGCCGCGCCCATCAGCGTCACGACGATACCAGCCACTAGTGGCGGTCGGATCCAGCCGACCACCTGGCCGCCGATCAGCGCAATCGCGAGGTAGCAGGCGATGTAAACCGGTGCCGCCTGCGCGGGCTTGCGGCTCGACCAGCTTGCCCGCCGGCCGGTTGGCGGGGCGGCTGGCCTCGGCTCGTTTGCTGCTGGGCCGGAGCCTGCTCCGGCCCCACCATCGGAAGGAGTCGACACCCATCGCTCCTATCGGAAGGGCTGTGACCTCTTACCAGTCGTCGCCGGGCGTCTCCTGCCGCCGCCTGCGTTCGCGCAGATAGCGCACGAGGCCGGCGAGGAACAGCAGAACCATGAGGCCGAACCAGATAAGCTGCGACTCGAAGAGCAGCGGCCACCTCCAGCTGCGAGAGGCCGCGCGCCGCCACGCCGACTCCATCTCGCTCTGCTGCCAGCCGGTCACTTGCTGAAGAGCCGCCTCGAAGTCCTCCGAACGAGCGATTGCGCGCAGAAGATCGGCGATGACGCCCTCGCCCCGCTGGGCCACCAGGAAGTTCACAATTGAGGCGGCCTGCGCGTATGCCAGCCCGGCCTCGTCGCCCCGGTCGCTGATGGCCCTATCGAGTTCGCCGATGCCAAGCGACTGTCCCTGTCCGATCGCCCGAAGCCAGATGGGGTCCACCCGCGATGCCGTCGCCCCGGCCGCGTACTCGGCGATGCCTTCGTTCAGCCACAGCGGAACGGCGGGGAGCGCGGGGCCGACGGCGCGGGCGATCAGCACATGGGCCACTTCGTGCGGGACGACCTTCTCGATGCCAGCCAGGCGTTCGGTCCCGTCGAGATAGATGACCCCCGACGGCAGAGCCGCGACGCCCACCACGGTTGATCGCGGCGGCATTCCTGCAGCCTGGAGCATGGCTGTGCGGTCGGTGTAGATGATCAACGGGATCGGGCGCAGGTCAGCGGTCCCGACGATACCAGCGATGCGGGGAACGGCCACATCAACGAGTGCGGCGACACGCGGCGCCTTATCCCGTGCCGCCGGATCGGCGGCCACCACCGAGCATCTCTTGGTCACAAGAAAGGGTCGGCCGGCGGGCGTGGGCTCTGCCGGCCATGCCGATACCGCCAGGCAGGCGATAACCGCCGATGCAGTGAGATGCCTCACGCCGGCCTAGCCGGTTCGCGCAAAGAGACGCACGGGATAGCTCGAGCCGCCCTGCGGCGTGGTCTCGATGTGCACGCTCCGGACTTCTCCCGGCGAGAGGACGTATCGCGCTATTCGGGTCTCGCCGTTCCGCTTCAGCATCGCGGCCTCGACCGGCCTCCCGTTGATCAGCAGCAGCGCCCGCGCGGCCCCGCCCCCCGCCTCCATCAGAAGGTCGACTGCGGCCGGCTCGGCGCTGGGGTTCACCAGATCGAGGGTGATATCGTAGATCACGCCGTAGTTGCCGGCGAGCTGATCTCCGGGGATCAGCCCAGGGACGGGTGGATCACCGATGGTGATGAACGTCCAGTCGCGACCCACGACATACTTGGCGTCGATCTCCTGCCGCGGCTGAGGGTAGACCCACCGGCCCAGCACCGGGCTTGGCTCGTACGACCTGATGGGATATGGCAGCCACATTGAACGGCTTGGCTCCAGATAACACCGGACTCGAATATCGCCCGACCCGGGAGCGGCTGCTCCCCCGCTCCCCAGCTTTCGCAGCTCCAGCATACCGCTCAGCGTGGATCCGGGGTCCATGTGCTGCGAGACGATGGGCACCGCCGTCTTCGGTGGAAGCTGCACGATCCACCCGGTATTGCTCGCCCGGTTGACGAGGAACTCGATCGCCGCCCGATGCCCGGCGTAGGCCTCATCCCGGCTCGGCCCGCCCTTGCCGGAGATGACCTGCACCCGCGCCGGTTGATCGCCGACGTTCCAGAGCTCGACCACCAGGTCGCTCTGAACGCGAGAGCTGTTGACATGGTGGTAGAGCAGCCGGGCTGACTGGATATCGGCGAGCGATCCCTCATACCACAGCCCGTGCGCCAGCAGCCGTTCCGGCGAATTGCTGACCATGAGCACATCGACCGGGCCCGTCGGCACCGGTTCGTTGCGGACGGTGACGACCGGCTGTGCCTGATAGGGGATGAAGTCCTCGCCCGCCGCAGAGACATGGACGTTCACGGCTTTGGCCGCGCCCGGCGACAGCGACGGAGCGGGCTTGAGCCGGGGGTTGATGCTTGCCCAGGCGCCGGGCTCCAGCGCCAGGCTCGCAGCCACGGCCGCCTGCGCGGCGCGATAAACAGTCTCGCTCGAGGCGGGGTTTCCCGTAACCCCGGCGGTCAACGTCGCCACGACGCGCCCCGCGTACTTAGCGGAGCGGACGGGCACGCGAAGCGTCGTTCGGTCGTCGAGGATAACGATCTCGGTGCGCCCGGGGTATTGGGCGAGCACCTTGACGGCCCTGTTGGCCCTATCGCATGTCGCCGCCACGATCGAATCGTCCGCGCGCACCTGGAGAGGTCCAACGATGTTGCCCCGGACGATGGTCGTGCGCGCCTCGCCGACAGGCACCACCACCGAACTCGCCGACAGGTAGGGCTGCCCGAACTGGGCAGCGAGCTTATCGACCCATGTTCTCGCGAGCGCGCTCGGGTCTGTCCCGTGGGACTTGGCGGCGGCACGATCGATCTGCACGATAGGCACGCCTCGCCCGAGGATCGTCCTGGCCTTGTGATCCCTTCGGATGGTGATCTCCTCGGGGCGGAGGCCGGCCTCGGCAAGGGCGTTCAAGCGCCTCGCCACCTCGGTGGCGTCGGCCACAGACTGCGCTCCGTGGCCGCCCATGGTCATGACAGGCTCGGAGCCGGCGTACACGCGCCCCTCGGGACCATGGGGCCTCTTCCCATCAACCGGAACCGCGCTGAAGACGAGCGTGCTCACTGCCTGTGCTGGCGCGGCCGCTGCGAGCATCACGACGAGAGCCGCGATAACCCACCAAACCCCCTGCTTCATGTCCTAGTGTCTCCCATATCAGCAACCACTGGTGCAATCGCTGCTGCGACGACCACCCCTGTAGAAGCCCCGTCCTCGGGGCGATCCCTCTCAACTACGGCTGTTCGCCCATAGGAATGTCACGCGCTCAGCGCGTGACGAGGCGCCCATGGCGCCTGGTTGTGGCAAAGCCGCAACTGACGTAACATGGGCGAACAGCTTCGTCCAGTTCCTGCCTGCATTTCCGATGAGTTCCGCCCTCACTTCTTTGGGCGAAACTCACTAGACCTTCGCCGCCTCCTTGAGGAGGGGATACCCCAATGCCTCCCGCTGGGCGACATATGCGCGCGCCACCTGGCGCGCAAGGTTGCGCACCCGCCCGATGTAGTTCGCGCGCTCGCGGACACTCAATGCCCCCCGGGCGTCGAGCACGTTGAACACATTGGAGCATTTCAGCACCATCTCGTAGGCCGGGATGACACAGCTCTTAGACACCACCGCGGGCGGCTCGTTCTCCGCGGCGTCCCTGCTGGGGCGGCTCAGATCCACCAACCGCTGCGCCTCGCGCTCGCACATGTCGAACGTCTGGCGCACCATCTCAACATCCGCGGCCTGGTAGTTGTAGCGTGACCACTCCGCCTCCGGCACCTGGTAGATGTCACCGTAGGTGACACCCGCGCCGCCCCAGACGATATCCTTGAAGTGGTCCACCCCCTGGATCGCCATGGTGATGCGCTCCAGCCCATAGGTGAGTTCGACGGGAATGGGCGCAAGCTCAATCCCGCCGGCCTGCTGGAAGTAGGTGAACTGCGTGATCTCAAGCCCATCCAGCCAGACCTGCCAGCCGACCCCCGCGGCTCCGAGGGTCGGCGATTCCCAGTCATCCTCCATGAACCGGATGTCGTGCTCCTTCGGCTCGAAGCCCAGCGCGCGCAGACTGTCCAGGTAGAGCGCCTGGATGTCATCGGGCGATGGCTTGAGGATCACCTGATACTGGAAATGGCGGTAGAGCCGATACGGATTCTCGCCATACCGGCCGTCGTCGGCGCGACGAGAGGGCTGCACATATCCGACCCGCCACGGCTCCGGGCCGAGCACGCGCAGAAATGTCGCCGGGCACATCGTGCCCGCGCCGACCTCGACATCGTACGGCTGCTCGATGACACACCCGCGATGCGCCCAGAACTGCTCGAGCGCGAAGATGACCTCTTGGAACGTCACCCGAGATCCTCGCTCTGCTCGGAAACCTCGCCTGCCTCGTCGTCGTCGGCCGCCGGTTCCTTGGTGACGAGATCGATGTCGAGCTGCGAGATCAGGCCCGCCAGCACCGCCCCGAGCACTGCCCCCGCGGTGTTCTTCGGGAGAGGCAGTTGCTTGAGCACGCGGTCGCCCAGCTTGACCTGCAGGCCGGCGAGCTTGCCCTCCCTCGCCAGGCCCACCGCGCGGCCGATCAGCTCCCCGCCATCGAGGGCATCCTGCCGCTCGCGGCGGCGCCGCTCGATCGCAGCGAGCGCGTGCAGCAGATCCCCATTCGCCTCCTCCAGGCCGGTGAGGGCCTCTTCGTACGTTGCATCGAGCCTGCGCCGCACCTCATCCACCAACTGCATATCGAAGCTCGCCATGAGATCTCCTGTTGCTGACGATTGTGATCAGACCTGTCAGGCGGCCGGCAGGCTGGTCGGGAAGGAGCAGATCGCACACCCGCGGTGCCCTCGCCTGCGGGGCGTTCGCTGCAGATTATAGCATGGCGCGTTGGCGACCCGCAACCGACCCTCCTGCGGGGGTCTGACCGCCAATAGTGGGAGCGGCAGTCCTGATCCTCACCCCTGTCCTTCGGACATCCCCTCTCCAAGCCTGGAGAGGGGAACGAGGGGTGAGGAAAACAGACAGACCAACGACAGGCGGTCACACCCTCCTGCGAACAGTGAGACTGCACTCTGGGGACTCCACACTCGGGGCCATTCCCTGCGCGGGCCGATGCGTACTATTGCTTCCGCGGCCTTGCCAGGGCGAATGCGGACACGGCCGCTGCGTAGCAAGCGAAACCGGTCCAGAATGAGGCCGATATGCCTGCGCTCAGGGCCACCACGACCGCCAGCACCGAGGCGCAGACCGAGGCGGCGCCATTCACCCCCCAGAGCCAGGGAGTCACGTGACCAGGTTCAGCGGCCGCTGCCTTCATGCCGAGGGGAAACGCCATTCCCATGAGCAGCCCCAAAGGGAACAGCACACCAACTGAGATGGAGATCCGAAGTATGGTGCTGGACCCCGCGAATGCTGCTATCAGGTGGGGCGTGAGAACCCCGAACACGACCAGGCCTCCCAGGAGGAAGAGCAGACGCACCATTGCCGAGCGCTTCAGCCCGGTGCTGTCGACGCTCTGCGTCGAGTAGCTCCCCAGGCCGCTGGACAGGAGCAGAGACAGAAGCACAACAGAGAGGCCATACGTCGGGTGACCGAGGAAGACGATCAACCTCTGCATCTGAGATATCTCGACAAACATGAAGCCTAGCCCTATGCCTGCAAAGAACCCAAGGAGGGGATATAGCCGCGCCACGGGCGCTCTCCTTGCGGTGAGAGCCAGTGGCACGATGATGAAGACAGACGTCAGCACCACCACAGTGAAGAGCAGCTCGCCCAGGACGACGACTGCCTTCATATTGACGCTTACCACGCCCTGCTTCCATAGCTCCCGATGGGGAATGTCGCGGATGCGGAGCATGTGGAAGAAGAAGGGCCGGTCATCGGTGGGCGCCGAGATGTCTATCGGGAAGCTGGCGGTGAACCGGGGGAGGTCTTCCCCCGAGGCAAGGGTCGCGAAGGTGGAGTCGGAGGAGAACCGTGGACTGAGCACGACCTCGAATCGCATCTCGCGAGCCACCTGGTCTATCGTGTCCAGGTCGGCCCGCGAGAAGGGCTGCGGGCTCACCAGCATCGTTCCAACTCCATCCGGATGCTCCGCGCCCTCCCGACTCCGGGGCATATACCTGACAACGATGATGTGGCCCCGCGGGTTCCTCATCCCCAGCTCCATCAAGGAAGCGCTGGCCAGGGAAACCAGACGATACACCTCGCCGGGCCTGTCCTGGTAGTACCAGCGGGAAACCGTCAGCACACCATCGCGGTTGAGCCGCTGCAGGAACAACTTCCACGCCTCAACCGTATAGAGCGAGTTCTCACTGAGAACGAATGCGCCTGCGGCCGTCGCCGCCCAGGTATCGATGAGCGAGACCTGGATGATGTCGAATCTCTCCGTCTGCCTGGCGATATAGCTTCGCGCCTCGTCGTTGACGAAAGTGACTCTCGAGTCGGTATCTAGGTGCCCTGTGAACTCGCCGAATCTCCCGTTGACTGCCTGGACTATGTCCCGGTTGAGCTCTATCCCCAACACCGACTTCTGCCCAAATGCCAGCGCGGAGAGCACATCTCTTCCGCCTCCCGCGCCGATGACCAGCACCTTTGAGTTCGGTCTTATGTAGTGGGCGATATTCGTGACATCGTACCGCAGGTGTTCCGGACCGCGAAGCTCTCCGGCATAGCGGGTGAGCACAGTCTCGGCGGCCCCGTCTATGGTCATCTTCAGCTGCCGCACCTTTCGCTCGGAGGGGTAGACGTCGCTCAAACCCCAACCGAACGGGCGCGTCGGAATGGCGGGATGACCGCTGACTGTGATGCGCGAGAACGAGTTCCACTTTTCGTAGAGCGGTCGGCTCTCATGACGGCCTTTGACCCAGGTCAGCCGCAACAGGGGGGCCTGCCTGCGCGCCAGAGCGGTCTCACCGGCCGCGAACACCCCGAACGACAGGCTGAGAACGAGGGCCGCGCGCAGCGCGGTGCCAGAGTCCGCCTCGGCAGCGAAGAGCGCTGCGCCAATGCTCGCAGCCAGGGCCGTCACAACAACCGCGGTCGGCCCGTCGGTGATGCCGAGGGTCAGCACCAACGCGATGCAGCCTGTCGCAGCACCCGCAAGATCGACCGCGTAGAGTCTGCTGACCTGTCGGGGGAACCTGGTGAGGGCGATGCAGACGCAGATGCCGCTGAGCACGAAGGGCACGGAGATGACCAGGTACGTCAGTGCAATCGAGGACAGGCCCATGATGGAACGGTCTGTCCTGAACGGGATGGTCAGGTGGGCAAGGAAGCTTACTACGATGGCGGCAGAGAACAGCAATGCCGAGAGTGCGAGCTGGTGCTTGGCCCGCTCTTGGGTGAAGCGCTTCGGAGCCAGGTACACCAGGGTTGCGCCGACGGTCATCCCGAACATGGCCACCGAAACCGCTACGAACGCGAAGTGGTACCACATGGTCACGCTGAAGATGCGCGTCAGCAATATCTCGTACATCAGCGTGGCCAGCGTGACCATGAACAGGCCGGCGTAGCTCGACCTGCCGGCAAGGCCGGCGCCACTTGTCGATCCTACCATGGTGCCTCTCGCACCTCACACGGTCGCCCGACCCACTCGTTGCAGCGACGCGCTGTGTCAGCGCCCTGGCGTGGGGTGCTCCCGTTGTTAGTCTGTCCTGAGTGAGACTCTTTCATCTCAAACCGCTGAGTCCCTCCTCGGCCGTGGAGCGCGTTCGGATGAGGGTCCCCACCACCGCCTGCATTCGGACTGCGACAGGTACTCCGCTTCTCGCGCCCAAGACCGCCCTCGGGAGGGAGGACCAGGACACATGCCACGTTTCAGAGGTGTGCTTGTCACCGCGCTCTCCGCTCACGCGCTCCTCTGTCTGGCGGGCTGCCACCGGGAGGCCGCGCCCGCGCCACCGGCCGCCACAAGCTTCGCCTCCCAACGCGAGGAGACGGTCGCCCAGCAGATCCGCGCCCGCGGGGTCAAGGATGACCGCGTGCTGGCGGCGATGGCGAAGGTGCCGCGGGAGGAGTTCGTTCCGGCCGATCAGCGGCCCTTCGCCTACGAGGACCGGCCCCTGCCAATCGGCGAAGGGCAGACGATCTCGCAGCCCTACATCGTCGCGCTCATGACCGAGCTGCTCGAGGTGAGGAAGGGCGACAAGGTGCTCGAAATCGGCACCGGTTCAGGCTATCAGGCCGCCGTGCTGGCAGAGTTGACGCCCAACGTGTACACCATCGAGATCATCCCGACGCTCGCGCAGCGGGCCGAGCAGACGCTCCGGCGGCTGGGCTATACGACCGTGAAAGTGAAGACCGGCGACGGCTATCTGGGCTGGCCGGAGTTCGCCCCGTTCGATGGGATCATCGTGACCTGCGCGCCGGACAAAGTGCCCGAGCCATTACAGCGACAGCTCGCCGAGGGCGGGAGAATGGTCATCCCCGTCGGCCCTCAATGGACGGGGCAGACGCTCTATGTGCTTCGGAAGCAGGGCGGCAAGCTGGAGCACACGGCCGTGATCCCGGTCCAGTTCGTGCCTATGGTGCGCGAACACCGCCCCGGGGCGCGTTCGCCTTGACACTGCCGCGAAGGCCATGCTAGGATAATCGGGCGGATGAGGACCGGGCCAAGGCTGGCGCGCCGGCGCGTCAGGCTCGCCCGCCGGGCGCCTGGCGGGCTGGACTGGGACCGGTTCGTGTGGCCCCATCGTCCAGAGGCCTAGGACGCCGGCCCTTCAAGCCGGAAACGGGGATTCGAATTCCCCTGGGGCTACCAACTTCACGTCGCCGAGCTAAGCGAGGGACGTGAAGGCGGGAGCGCAAAGCTGCGGGGCCGTTGGCGCAGCTTTGCCGAGGCCAGACAAGACGAGCCGATGTTACCCGTGTCGCCGAGCGAAGCGAGGGACGTGAAAGCGGGAGCGCAAAGCTGCGGGGCCGTTGGCGCAGCTTTGCAGAGGTAGCATGAGACGAGCCGAGTTTTCACCCTGGGCGCATGGCTCAGCGGGAGAGCGCTTGCTTCACACGCAAGAGGTCGGTGGTTCAAATCCACCTGCGCCCACCAGATGAAGCGTGTGAGCCGACCGCGGGCGAATAGCTCAGCGGGAGAGCACTTGCCTTACAAGCACTGAGGTAGGCGCTAACTTGCTCCCGAATACCTAGTCTCTTTCCCTTGTTGTTCTCCCCGTCGATACCATCTCCCGCAAAACGTAGCTGTACCCTATCCTTTTCGCTCCTGCAAGACGGTACCAATTTGCCTACTCTCCCCTTCTGTCTTGCTAGGGCGAGACTACCAAATCATATGCAGGCAAGGTACTCATTTGCTGTCTTCTTTACCAAGTAAGCACTGGCTGATTGAACTAACAGGTAGGCCAGCTTCTCACATCTCGCCCTCTCCCATCTCAGCGTTACAGCATATCCGCCGCCCGATCCTCTGACAGGTTTCCGAAGCGGGCGGTTTCACTTTTTTCGCGGCCGGTTTTACGTCGCGGTCCGAAAACTGGTAACAAGAAGGGGAGAGCAGCCCACACCTGCGATGTGGGTAAGCTGACAGAACGGCCTCAGTCTCCCTTGCGGGCGCGGCCTTTTGTCAGCTAGGCACGGAAGCACGGGGCCTGGACTCCAAGCCAGGTCCCGCGCTCCGACTTGGAGGTGCTGAGAATGCTGGACACAATCGAAGACGCCATCCCCAATAGCTCGACTTCGTGCGTCCGGCTTATCGAATCCGGTATCATATCGCTTGGCCCTGGCTGTACCTCGATCCCGCCCTGGGCCGATCCTACCGCCCCAGTCCCTTTAGTAAGTGGGCTATTTCAGCCTGAATCCATTCGTCGTGAAGTAGATTGCAGGTTCCAGCATCCCTTGGCCACTGTCTCCGACCCTACAACGATTCACACTATATCTTGGTTCTTCCCTCGCCAGAGTGCAGATAATGCCTTACTTGACATACTAGATAGCCGAGACTTCCGATGCTACGCTCGCCAATGCGGCCCTTGGGGATTCTTGCTAACAATCCACTTTGAGGAATCAGATAACCCATTGGCGCTACTTGCGCTATCGGAAGTCCTGGGCCAGGTAGCCCTACTTCACAGCATCATTCCGGGCCTGCAAGAGACGACATGGAGCGGCATTCACTGGGCCACTAACATACTGAGTCGGTTTCCTCGTCTCGTGGACTATGCCGCGATGGTACATCATCCTTCGACTTGGATATACCGCGGAAAAGAGGCCAACGGCGAACCTTGGGATAGCATCATGTGGTTTCCCACTAGGTTCCCTAAGCCTTACCAGAAGGGCAGCGGTCTGCGCCCAACGTCTCTTTTCCACCCCGGCCTCAAGAATAGATGTTTTACCATCTACAGCCTGGAGAACAAGCTGCGCGACACTATGCCAGCACAGGTCACGCCTGAGCTACTGGCCTACGCCCGGAACCGCTACCGTGTCGAGGTGCGGCAGGCAGGACCCTATCCGCGGCGTGTTGCACGCGCAAGGCCTACCAGCAGAGTGATTCTTCCTCGATTGCACAAGCTGGCTAAGAAAGCTATCAGGACGCTACATCATCTTGTCGAAGCCAACGTGCTTACCAGCCCAGAACTTGACCCGTGCTTGACGGATTCGCTTTCAGAAGAAGGTGAACTAGATGCTTGAAACCTGCACTCTCTGTACTGCCGTCTGTGAGTGTGGCGCGACGTTTGAGGTACAAGCGCATTTCGATGAGACAATCGGCCGCCTTACCTCGTCTGCCTGCTGCCCTTTGTGTGGTTCTCAGAACTACTACCTCGATACCGACTCCGGGTAGTAGCCTCTCCCCCGCCCACTGTCGCCGGTGACGCTCCCCTCTTGTGCAGGTCCGGTATCTTCCGCTCCATCGTCAGGATTACGCCTTAGAAGACTCTCTGTTGGGCGGATTGCGGTCTGAGGCTACTCCCCCAGCCGGCCACTCCCGAGAGTCGCTCCTGGCGAGTCCTAGATGCATTAGCAAGCCATTGCTTGCTATGCAGGCAATGGCAGGGCAGGCAGAAAGAAGTCGCTGCTCCGGAGGAATGCGAGAGCTCCGGCGCGGAGCCGATTGCTGTTACTGTCGGGCCATGCGCTCCCTGTCATTTCGTTCTTGGCTTCCGCTAGCGTAAGTGGAATGTGCAATCTGTCGTAGACACAGAAACCGACCCTTCTATGTGTTCACCACCAGAGTGGGGCTTAGCCGCAAAATCCGGGGCTCTTTCAGGCTGTCAGCACGGGCCTATCTAGGCTACCAAATGGTGGATTGCCTGTACTGTCTCTATCTCTTCGCGTTCGCAAGTGTCAGTTCGGACTGCTGCCCTGGCTGCAGCACTAAGCACGCGCATTATAGCAAGCCAGCGGCAGGCTGAGAAGTCGCGAGGAAGGACAACGCCTACCCCCTGCCTAATCCCTGCGGCATTCTGCCGAAGGATGTCAATTGGCATCCAAAATTGACCCACCATTGGCGGCCAATATTGACCCACCCCTGCATGGTGGTTTAGTGCGCCTTTCCCTTGGCGCTGCGGGTCTTGATTCTCCAGCTTTCGTTGCCGG